>Ga0137396_10000481_pt1 | contig 19119 bp, 16 predicted proteins | sample czc16metaG_FD_108284 | JGI IMG/M metagenome (GOLD analysis project Ga0137396, IMG submission 108284) | Vadose zone soil microbial communities from Angelo Coast Range Reserve, California, USA - czcobulk3.16 metaG | ecosystem: Environmental > Terrestrial > Soil > Vadose zone | place: USA...
CCACCACCGACCCCATCGAGCCCCCCATGAAGTTGAAATCCATGACGGCGAGGTCGATGGGCATGCCGTCCAAGCGCGCGTAGCCCGAGCGCAGTGCCTCGAGCGGGCCCGCCTTCTTCACGGCGACGACGAGGCGATCCCGGTAGTTCTCGAAAGTGAGTGGATCGGTGGACCTGAGACCCGAATCCAGCTCATGCCACGACCCCTCGTCGACCAGCAGGTCGACGTATTCCTGGGCGCTGATCCGGCGGTGATGCCCGCAGTTGGGGCACACGTTGAGCGCGCGAATGAACCGGTCTTTGATGTCGATATGACCGCACTCGTCGCACTTCTCCCACGCGTCAGCCGGAATCTCCAGCTTGACCCGTTCCGACGTGCGCGGCTTGCGCTCTTTTTTAAACCAGGCCATTCGCGCCATAGGGGGGTTCTAGAAGGCGACAAATCTGGGATCGAGCCTGAGCGTGCGCCAGTCCTGATCTCGTAACCCATTGTCACAGCTCAGCATAGCCGGATTGGCGCGACTCCCACGCGACCCGGAGCGCGATCCCGACGGCGAGCGAGCAGGCCAACAGAAACGAGCCCCCGTAGGAAAAGAACGGCAGCGGGATGCCCGTGATGGGGAGCAGGTTCACGGTCATCCCCACGTTTTCGACGATGTGACTGAACAACATGCTGGCGATCCCGAAGACGCACAGGCTGGAGAACGCGTCGGTGGCCCGCCGGGCGATCCGCATGAGGCTCAGGATCAAAAATATGAACAACCCCAACGCGATCACCACGCCCAGGAAACCCAGCTCCTCCCCCACCACGGGAAAGATGAAGTCGGTGTGCTGGGCGGGGAGGAACGCGAGCCGCTTCTGGGGTCCCGCGGTGAACCCCTTCCCGAGAAAGCCGCCCGACCCGATGGCGATCTTCGACTGAATCACGTGCCAGCCGGTGGCACGGGGGTCCACTTCGGGATTCAAGAAGGCGAGCAGCCGGTTCTGCTGGTACGGCGCGAGGCGCCGCCAGAACGGCACGGCGATGACGCCCATGACGATGTTCGCCAGCATGATGGTCAACCCTTCCCACACGTACAGCCGCCACCACAGCAGCAGGCCGAACAGCAGAATGATCCAGGCACCCCAGGCGGCCGTCGAGAAGGCGAGCACCAAGCCGATCGCCGGCGAGCCCAGGAGTAACAGCAGCGACGGCTTCGTTCCGGCCCAATACAGCATGGCGAAGAGGATGGCGATGAAGACGATGGCGCTCCCCAGGTCCGGCTGGAGCACGACGAGGGCGACGGGCACGCCGACGATCACGCACGGGTACGCGAGGTCGCGCAGCGTCGCGGGGGGCTCGCGCCGCTCGGCGAGCCAGCGTGCCAGCATCAGGATGACGGCGAGCTTGGCGAGCTCGGCGGGTTGTCCCAGGCGCACGCCGGCGATGGTGATCCACGACTTCTCGCTGGCCGCGGTTCCCCCCCCCGTTCCCGTTGCGAGCGTGAACAGCAGCACCAGTACGGCGATCGCGTAGGCGTACGGCGTGGCCCACTCGAGCAGCCGGGGCGAGAGGCCGAACATGAGGAACATGGCGGCCGCCCCGATGCCAAGCCAGATCGTCTGGCGGTGCCAGATCGTGGCCACGAAGGTGGGGACGTCCGTCTGCCCCGCGGAGTAGAGCGTCGCGAGCCCGTACGCGGCCAGCACCAGAACGACGCCGGCGAGCGGCTTATCGATCTCGCGGAGGCGGGGTCGCATGGGTCGTGTCGGTGCGAGTGGTGTCCATCGGGGCTATATCGGGGGGCACGGTGTCCTCAGGGGCGACGCCGGGCAGGATCGGCACCGGGTGCGGCGCGGTGTCGGTCGGGAGCACGATACGCATGTGGGAGGCGAGCGTCGTGTCCACGCCGAGGTAGTGCCCGATCACGCGCGTGACGAGCGGGGCGACGTAGGGTCCCTCGCGGGCGAACTCGACGATCGCGCCAACGACGATTTCGGGCTTGTCGGCGGGAGCGAAGCCGATGAACCAGCCGTGCGCGGGGCCGTGGGGGTTCTGCGCGGTGCCCGTTTTCCCGGCGATCGTAATGGTGCCGCCGAAGCGGCCGGCGCCGCGCGCCGTGCCGCGCTCGACCACGCTGATCATCGCCTGGCGCAGGCCGGCGAGCTGATCGGGGCTGAGCCCGAGCGTCACGCCGGGGTTGGGGCCGGGGTGCACCAGGAAGGGTGGCCGCGCCCGGCCGTCGCTCGCGAGCATCTGGTAGAAGCGGACCATGTTCACGAGGGTCTGCGCGTTCTCGCCCTGTCCGATCGCGAGGTTCAGGGTGACGGCCGACGTCCAGCGGCGGGGGCCGTAGTAGCGGTCGTAGTACTCGGTCCCCGCCGGGAACTCCGGCGTGATTTCTCCCGGCAGGTCGACGCCCGTGCGCGTGTGGAACCCGATCGCGTTCGCTTCCTCGAGCAGCGAGCTGAGGCCGATCTTGAGACCGAGCTGGTAGAAGTAGACGTCGCAGCTCTGGGCGATCGCCTCGGCCAGGGCCAGGTCTCCGTGCCCCTGCGCCGACCAGCAGCGGAAGAAGCGGTTGCCGTACTGCAGCCCGCCGCGGCAGGGGATCGGCATGTGACTATGGAAGGTGACGAGGCCGCGCTTTAGGGCGATCGCGGCCACCGCGAGCTTCCAGGTCGACCCGGGGGGATAGCGGGCCTGGATCGAGCGGTCGAAGAGGGGGTGGCTCTCGTTCTCGTTCAGCCGCCGCCACGTCCCGGACTCGATCCCGCCGACGAACGAGTTGGGGTCGAAGCCCGGTGCACTGTAGAGCGCCAGGATCTCTCCGGTGTTCGGGTTGAGGGCGAGTACGGCGCCGCGCTGGCCGGCGGGGAAGATCTGCGCCACGTAGCGCTGCAGGTCGAGGTCGATCGTGGTGCGTAACGGCTGACCCGCCACCGGCGCCAGGGTGGACGCCGCGCCCGCTTCCCGGACGACGCGGCCGAGCGCGCTGACTTCCACGAACCGCACGCCGTCCGCGCCCCGCAGCGAATCGTCGTACTGGCGCTCGAGCCCATCCTTGCCGACGAGCCCACCCAGCCGGACGCCCGCGAACCGCCGCTGTCCCCGCTCGGCCTCGGTCACCTCGCCGACGTACCCCATGAGGTGCGCCACGAGGCTCGAATCGGGGTAATGGCGCTTCGGCTCGGGTTGGATCAAGAGGCCGGGGAAGATGACGCGGCGCTCTTCCAGTGACGACACGAGCTCGAACTTGGCGTTGGCGAGCACCATCACGGGGAGGTAGGGCGCCTTGCGGTAGCGCGTCAACACGCGCCCGACCTCTGCTTCGTCGAGTTTGACGAGCGGTGCCAGGCGGCGTAGCACGGCCCGCAACGAATCCTGGTCGCCCGGGAGCAGGGACACCGTGTAGCCCGGTACGTTCTCGGCGAGGACCTTGCCGTTGCGGTCCATGATGAGGCCGCGCGGGGCGAGGAGCGGGATGGGGCGCAGCCGGTTCATCTCGGACTGGAGCCGGTACTTGCCGTGCTCCAGGATCTGCGTGCGAAAGAACACCACCACGATGAGGCCCATGAGGGCCCACACCACGGCGCGCGCCACGCGGAGCCGCCGGTCGAGCAGATGGGGATGGAACGAGCTCACGCTTCACCCAGGCGGATGGCCAGGTGCCGCCCGAACAGCCAGAGCACGAGCATGCCCGCCACCGCCGTAGTCCCGCTCTGGAGCGGTGACCACACCAGGAGCTCCCACCCGAGCATGGTCCCCTTGAGCTTGCCCGACGCGAGCGCGACGACCAGGTTGCGGAGCCACGTGCCCGCGAAGAAGAGATAGCCGTTGACCCACACGTTTTCGGCGAAGAATACCGCCTTCCCCCAGGCGGAGAGATAGCCCACGATGGTGTGGGAGAGGGCGCCCGCGCCGAACGACGCCGGCGTCAGCGCGTCCCGCAGCAGCCCCATCAGGAACCCCGCGGCCGCGCCACGACCGGGTTGCGCGCGGATCGAGTACATCAACAGCGCGAGCAGCAGGAAGTCCGGTCCCACGGGCCGGCCCCACATCCGGATGGTGACGGCGAACTGCAGCACCACCAGCACGCCGAGAATGATGTAGAACCGATACCGGTCGCTCCGCCTCACGGGGTCGGGCTCCCCGCTTCGAACAGCGAGCGCAGGTCGCCGCGCAGCGGCGGCCCGGTGAGGATCATCACGTGCGTCACGCCGGCGGGATGGACGGCCGGTCGGACGAGGTAGGTGCGCTCCCACCCCCCGGCCTCGCCCGCCACGCCCACCACCGTGCCGAGGGGAATGCCGCGCGGCAGCACGCCGCCGAGCCCCGAGGTGAGGATCGTGGCGCCGTCGGGCACGAGCTGGCTGTAGGCGACGCCCTGCAGCTCGAGCAGCCAGGAGCGGGGTCCTTCGCTGCCGTGTGGGGCGACGATGCCGTACACGCTGCCGTCGGCCGCCATCGCGCTGGCGCGAAACTCGGGATGCGCCCAGCTGACCACGACGCTGGTTTGCGCGTCGACGCTGCTCACGATGCCCACCAGGCCCTCCGGGCTGACGACCGCCGAGAGGGGCTTCACACCCTGCTTGCGCCCCGCAGAGACGAGGAACGTGAGCGCGTTGGTCGGCTCGGTTTGGTGCAGCACCTCGGCCGGGATGTAGCCGGAGCCGAGCCGGGGCCCGAGCCCCAACAGACCCCGTAACCGCAAGTTTTCGCTGCGGAGCTCCGCCAGGAAGGTGGCGGCGAGCGCCGCCGAGTCACGTTGCGCCACGACCTCGTCATAGCGCTCCAGCGCCGCCGAGATCCGTTCGGTTTGCTGCTGCAACGCGAGCAGCGGCGCGAGCACCGTCTGGCGCAGGATCCGCGCGAACGGATCGCGCAGCCGGTCCGGGAGCCCCATGGCGGCGAGGGACAGCAGTACGCACCCGATGAAGACGAGGGTATCGGCCCGTGAGGCGTAGCGGTCCGCTCGCAGCGCCATCGCCCTACGTCGTCAGAACGTTACGGTATTTCTCGGGATCGTCGAGGATCCGACCCGTCCCCCGCACGACACAGGTCATGGGATCTTCGTCGAGGTGGATCGGCAGGCCCGTCTCCTGCTGGAGCAGCACGTCGAGGCCGCGGATCAGCGCACCGCCTCCCGTCATGACGATGCCGCGGTCCACGATGTCGCTGGCCAGCTCGGGGGGGGTGATCTCGAGCGCGCGCCGGACCGCATCGACGATCTGCTGGATCGGCTCCTGCACCGCCTCGCGGATTTCGCTGGAGTGCACGCGCACAATCTTGGGAATGCCGGAGACCAAGTCCCGGCCCTTCACTTCCATCTCGCGCTCCTCGCCGACCGGGGCGGCGGACCCGATCTGGATCTTGATCTGCTCGGCCGTCGGCTCCCCGATGAGGAGGTTGTAGTTCTTGCGCATGAACTGCACGATCGCCTGGTCGAGCTCGTCCCCTCCGGTGCGGATCGAGGTATCCGACACGATCCCCGAGAGGGCAATCACGGCGATTTCCGTGGTGCCGCCGCCGATGTCGATCACCATGTTGCCCGTGGGGGTCTCGACCGGCAGTCCCACGCCGATCGCCGCCGCCATCGGCTCGGCCACCATGTACACTTCCTTGGCACCCGCCGACTGCGCCGAATCCCGCACCGCGCGCTTCTCCACCTCGGTGATCCCTGAAGGGACGCACACGATCACCTTGGGCTTCACGCGGAACAGGTGCCGATCGATGATCGTCTTGAGGAAGAAGCGGAGCATCTTCTCGGTCACGTCGAAGTCGGCGATCACGCCGTCTTTGAGTGGCCGCACCGCGAGGATACCGTCCGGCGTGCGCCCCAACATGCGCTTCGCCTCGAGCCCGATCCCCTTGATCTTGCCCGTGGCTTTCTCGATGGCGACGACCGAGGGCTCGTTCAGGACGATGCCCTCGCCCTTCACGTAGATCAGGGTATTGGCTGTGCCGAGATCGACGCCGATCTCATTTGCCGGACTCCAGGCACCGAGCTTCCAATTCGGCCAGCGAAAGGGCACGTGGTCGTCGGGTGAAGGTTGTCAGGCGGGCGCTCGCACGGCGCCTCAACCTAATGCAAAGCGTAACTTCAATCAAGGCTGATGCTTGACGGCCCTCCCGGGGGGGGCTACCGTTCGCCGATGCGACGCGCCCACGCAGCAGAAGTCGCCGTGGTAGACCTGGCCGTGTGCGACCGCTGCGGGCTGTGCCTGCCGCTCTGCCCTCCGGAAGCGATCCACCTGGAGCTCAGCGACCTGGTGGTCGACCGCCAGGCCTGCACCGGCTGTCGGAAGTGCGTCGCGCCCTGTCCCGTCGGCGCGCTCGCGATGGTCGATGCCTGACGTCGACCTCCTGGTCATGGGCGCGGGCCCGGCCGGTGCCGTCGCCGCGGCATACGCGAAACGCGCGGCGCCGGAACTCGACGTCGTGTTGCTCGAGCGCGATCGCGCGGTGGGAGCACCGGTCCGCTGTGCGGAAGGCGTCGGCGACGCCGGGTTGCGCGAGTTCGCCGACCCGGATGGCGCTCCGTGGGTCGCGCGCAAGATTTCCCGCGTCATTTTCATCGCGCCCGACGACTCGGAAGTGAAGGTCGCGGAGCGGGACGTGGGCTGGATCCTCGATCGCACGCGGTTCGACGCGCATCTCGCCGCCCTGGCCGTCGCGGCGGGCGCCGAGCTGCTCGTGGGCGCGGAAGCCTCGGGGATGACGCGCACCCCGGACGGGCGCTGGGACGTCGCCGTGCGCGGCTTGCGGGGCGAGTCGAGCTATCGGGCGAAGGTCGTGATCGGGGCGGACGGCGTGGAGGCGATGGTCGGTCGCTGGGCGGGCCTCGACACGCGGGTGCCGGCGCGCGACATGGAATCGTGCGCCCAGTACGTGGTCCAGGGGATCGACTTCGACCCCGATGCGATCTACCTGCAATTCGGCGACGCCATCGCCCCGGGCGGCTATGCCTGGGTCTTTCCCAAGGGGGTGGGGATCGCGAACGTGGGACTGGGGTTGGTTGCGCTGAAAAGCGATGGCCGCAACGCCCGCCAATACCTCGACGCCTGGGTGGGCCGGCGCTATCCCGGCGGCGCTCGGACCGGCTACACGGTGGGGGGCGTGATCGTGCACACGACGGTCCAGCAGACCTACGCCGACGGCGTCCTGGTGGCGGGCGACGCGGCGCACATGATCAACCCGCTCTCCGGGGGCGGCATCGTGAACGCGATGAAGGCCGGGCGCCTGGCCGGCTGCACGGCGGCGGCCGCGATCCGTGCCGGGGACACCACCGCACGACGCCTGGCGACGTATCACCACGCCTGGATGGCGCTGCTCGGCCAGGACCACCTCAAGTACTACCGCATCAAACAGGCGCTCGAGACGGTGGACGACGCGTTCTTCAACGCGCTGGCGCGGACGGTGAACGCGATTCCTCAGGAGCGCCGCACGCTCGGCCGGATCTTCACGCACGCGCTCGTGAAGCACCCGCAGCTCATTCCCGTGGCGGCGAGGTTTTTCATCTGATGCTGAGCATCGATTTGAAAGGCAAACGGGCTCTGGTGGCCGGCGTGGCCGACGACGGGGGCTACGGCTTTGCCATCGCCAAGGCGCTGGCCGAGGCGGGCGCCACGGTGTGCACGGGAACGTGGCCGCCCGCCCTCAACATCTTTCTCAACCTGCTCGAGCGGGGGAAGATGGATGAGGCACGCCGCATGGCCGACGGTGCGCTGCTCGTGTTCGAGAAGATCTATCCGCTGGATGCCGCGTACGACACCCTGGCGGACGCCCCCGAGGAGATCCGCACGAACAAGCGCTACAGGGAGGTGGGCGACTTCTCGGTGGCGGGGCTCGCGCAGCGCTTCGTCCAGGACTTCGGCGCGCAGCCGCTCGACATCGTGATCCACTCGCTCGCCAATGGCCCCGAGGTCAAGAAGCCGTTGCTCGAGACGAGCCGGGGCGGCTATCTCACCGCCGTGAGCGTGAGCGCCTATTCACTGGTGTCGCTGGTCGCCCGGCTGGGGCCGCTGATGCGGCGCGGCGGGTCGTTCCTGTCGCTGACCTACATGGCGAGCCAGCGGGTGGTGCCGGGCTACGGTGGGGGCATGTCCTCTGCCAAGGCCGCGTTGGAAAGCGACACCCGCACGCTCGCGTTCGAGGCGGGGCGCAAGTACGGCGTGCGGGTGAACACGATCTCGGCGGGCCCGCTCGCCTCGCGCGCCGCCAGCGCGATCGGGAAGATCGAGAAGATGGTGGAGTATTACTGCGCCAACGCGCCGCTCCCGGAGCCGCTCACGGCTCGGGAGGTCGGCACCACGGCCGCCTTTCTGTCGAGCCCGCTGGGCAGCGGCATCACGGGAGCGACGATCTACGTGGACAAGGGATATCATGCGATGGGGATGGCGGTGGATGCGGGGCTAGGGGCTGGGGGCTAGGGGCCGGGGTCGGGGGGTTCCGACCCCTTTGAGCACCGAGGTCCCCACTGCGCACCGATTCGCGAGGTGCGCGACGAACCTTCCCAAGCTGCCGAGACCATCCTCCCGCAGCCCCAGCGGCACGCTCCAGGCATCCCATACGTAGACCGGCACACGTGGTATGCTCATCGCGCCCCCGTTCCCCCGCACTCCTCCGAAGCCGAGCTCGTAGCCCGCGCTCCGCGCCAGCCGTTCGACCCGCGTGTCCGCGGCACCGAAGGGATAGGCGATGGCGCGTCCCGCCGCGACCCCCAGTCGCTGCACGAGCGTGTCCCGGGCGCGGCCCAGCTCCTCGGCCACGCGAGCGTCATCGAGCCAGGTGAGGCGCGCATGCGAGGCCGTGTGGGACGCGAAGTCGAACCCCCGCTGCTGCCACCGCTCCACGGCGCGCCAGTCGAGATGCGCCAGGGGGCGCCAGGTATACCGCACGTCCCAGGTATTGCTGGCGCCGACGTGGTCGGTGATCAGGAAGGTCGTGGCGCTGAAGCCGAGCTCGGCCAAGACCGGATAGGCGTGCTGGGCGAGGCTGGCGTAGCCGTCGTCGAAGGTCAACAACAATGCGGAGTGCGGAATGCGGCATGCGGGATTGCCGGGTTGGAGTCGGTGGGCGAACTGAGCCAAGGTGAGCGTCTTCCAGCCGGCCTTCGCCAGCGCGGTCATCTGACGGGCGAACACCGCCCGGCCCACCCGCGTGACGCCCAGCTCGAGTGGCCCGCCGACCCGGTGATAGCACAGCACCGGGCCGCCGCTCACATCGTCCCCGCGCCCGAGCGACCGACCGCGTCCAGGGCCGCCGCCGCGTCGGGCCACCGCGCGGCGGGCTCAGCGGTGAGACAACGGCGCGCCAGCTCCGCGAGCCACGGCGGCAGGGAGCGTACCTCGTCGAGCGCCTCACCTGCGACAGCGGGGAGCTCGCCGGTCAGCATTTCGTGCAGCAGCACTCCCACGGCGAACATGTCGTCCCGCGGCCCGGCGGCCCCGCCGTCCTTGCGCCGCTCGGGCGCCAGATAGGCGGGCGCGCACAGCGCTATGCCGACGCTGCCCGCCGAGTCCTTCGGCAGCGCGCGGCCGACGGCGTCCACGATCCCCGTGTCCGCCACCAGAACCCGTCCCTTCGTGAGCAGCACATTCTCGGGCCGCAGGTCGCCGTGGGCGATACTGCCGCGATGCGCGTGGGCCAGGGCGAGGAGGACGTCGCGCAGCACCTCGATGACCCGCCGGAGCGGCATCTCGCCATTGTTCAGCAGCCAGGCGCGCAGCGTGGTGCCATCGACGAAGCGTCGCGTGTGAAAAACGAACGCGCCCGCCCGGCCGCCCCCGCGGGGCGGTACGAGCTGCGCGTGTCCCAGGCGGTCGCCGAGCAGCAGCAACTCGCGCTCGAGCACCGCCCCATCGACGGCGAGGGAGACCTCCGCCGGCAGCACCTTCACCAACAGCTCCGGATCGGCGGGCGGCCCCACAGCGACGAACAGGCGGCACTCACCCACGGGGCGCACTTCGCGCTCCACCCGATAGATCGGGCCGAGGGCGCCTTCGAGCGCGCCGCGCAACTCGGACACGCGCATCGACCTTAGGGCACCCGTCGCAGGTCGGTATTGCTGACGAACGCCACCCGCCGGCTGTCGGGCGACCAGGACGGCACATTGATCGTGCCCTGGCCGCCGTACACGTAGCCGACCACACGCGGGGGCCCACCCGCAGTGGGCATCAAGCGCAGGTAGACCTGCTTGTAGAACGGGTGGTCATCGGGCGCCACATCCTTCATGAAAGACAGGAAAACGATCCACCGCCCGTCGGGGGACACGTGCGGGAACCAATTGTTGTACTGGTCGCTCGTGATCTGTTGCGGGGCGCTGCCGTCCGCCCGCATCCGCCAGATCTGCATCGTCCCGCTCCGCACGGAGTTGAAGTAGATATCCCTGCCGTCGGGTGAATACTCCGGGCCGTCGTCCAGTCCCGGGACGCTGGTGAGCCGCGTCTCATCCCCCCCGTCCACCGGGATGCGGTAGATGTCGAACTCCCCGCCCCGCTGTCCGGTGTAGACCAGAAATTTCCCGTCCGGCGACCAGCCGTGCAAGTACGATGGGCCCAGCTTGGTGACGCGGCGCGGTGTCCCGCCTCCGACCGGCACGGTGTACACGATCGAGGCGTTGTGATCTTCCGCGCTGTGGTTGCTGATCGCGAGCGTCCGACCGTCGAACGACAGGACGTGATCGTTGTTGTTGCTGCTGGCGAATCCAGTGTTCACGGCTACCGGACGCCGATCCGCGAGATCGAAGCGATACAGCAAGCCGCCACTGTTGTAGATCAGCGCCTTGCCATCCTTGGTCCAGTTGGGCGCCTGCAGCGACTCGGGAGCGCGGTACACGATCGTGCGGTCCCCGGTCGCCACGTCGAGGATCTCGAGATTGCTCCCAATGTAGTCGCGGTACGGCACGAACCCGTCCGCCGGGGGCGCGGTAATCCGCACGTCCCGGAACGTGGCTCGTTCCACCACGGTGTCGTTGTGCGCGCAGACGAACAGACCGACGTAGACTTGGTCGCCGAGCGGCAGGTTTGCCACTCGTACCGGCGCCAGGCTGTCTCCGAAGCGACCCACCGAGAGCGTGTAGCTGTCCCCCGCGCGCTCGAGCTGGATCACGTCCGGTCCCGCCACGGGGGATCGAACCTCCTCGGTCGTCCCCCCGGCCGTGCGGCGGAACTGCAGCGCCACGAGCCCGTCCCCGTGAACTGCAGCGGTGACGTGCGGTGCACCGGTGGCGAGGTCGGCACGTACGGTCCATCCGAGCTTGCGATGCGGCTCCACGCCCGGTCCGTCGAACTGGGCCCGCGCGATCAGGAGGAAATTCCCCTGGATGCGCCGCCACACGAAGTGAAAGTCGTCGCGGTCGAACCACATGTTCGCGCCCGATCCGGCGATCGTGTATCGCTCCCGCACGGTGTCATACGTGACCGAGCCCCGCTCGGTCACCTGCCCGACATCGGTTTCGCCTTGGAAGACACCCCGGGGCGCCTGTTGAGCAGGCGCCCGGGCAGCGGCAACGGCGAGCGATGCGGTAACGGTGGACAGTCCCACCAAGCGGGATGCGCGCATGTGCCAGAGAGGCTACCACCGTTCAGATCGGTGCGCCACCCGAGCGTCAGGCGCCGCGATACAGGCCGATCCGCAACGGGCGCGGGGGGGCAACCGCGTCCTCCACCACCACACGCACGCGGCGCGCCGCCGTGGCCTCGAACCGGTCGACTTTCCGATAGCCCACCGTCGTGCCGCGTGTCAGCTCGCGCCAGTCTCCCCGGGCTTGCAGCGCCCCGTAAACGGCGTAGCGGGCGACACACTGACCGCGGGCGATGTCCTCCTCGAGCCGGGCGAGCGCGATCGTCTCCGTTTTTCCCAGATCCACCTCGGCGACCGCCGTTCGCCCCCCGGTTACCCGCCAGTCGAGCGGCCGACCAGCCGCGACGTCCTCGGCGAACAACGAGGTCAGGTGCGCCTGCAGCTCCGCGAGACGCGCCACGTCGGTCGCGTGCAGCACGCCGTCGCGCGTCGGCGGGACGTTGAGGAGCAGCTTCGAGTTTCGTCCCACCGACGTGAGCCAGATGCCGACGAGCTGCTCCACCGGCTTCACCCGTGCGTCCTCCGCCGGATGATAGAACCAGCCGGGCCGGATCGACGTGTCGGTCTCGGCCGGTCGCCACACCGCGCCGCCGGGATCGCCGTGCTGCAGCGCGGCGATCACGGCATCGCCCGAGGCGCCCGGGTACGGGACGGCGGCCGGGTCCACGCTGGACCAGTTCGGGTCGCCGGCGACCCCGGCCTCGTTGCCGCACCAGCGCACGTCGGGGCCGGCGTCCGAGAACATGACGGCCTGAGGCTGCAGTCGCCGCACCAGGCCGAAGACCCGCGGCCAGTCGTACACCTGGCGCCGCCCGTTCGGCCCTTCGCCGTTGGCGCCGTCGAACCACACCTCGGCGATCGGCCCGTAGCGCGTGAGCAGCTCGGTGAGCTGGTCGCAGTAGAAGTCGTTGTAGCGCGGCGAATCGCCGTAGACGGGGGCGTTGCGATCCCACGGCGAGAGATAGAGGCCGGCGCGCAGCCCTTCGCTCTTGCAGGCGGCGGTGAACTCGCGCACCACGTCCCCTGCCCCGCCGCGCCACGGGCTGCGCGCTACGCAATGCTCGGTGAGCGGGCTGGGCCAGAGGCAGAAGCCGTCGTGATGCTTGGCGGTCAGGATCAGCGCGCGGGCGCCGCCGGCCTTGGCCGCGCGGGCCCACTGACGCGCGTCGAGCCGCGTCGGGTCGAACAGCGCCGGGTCCTCGCGCCCGTCGCCCCATTCGCGGTCGGTGAACGTATTGACGCCGAAATGGAGGAACAGGGCCAGCTCGTCGCGCTGCCAGGCGAGCTGCGACGCGGACGGACGGGGCCGGACGCCCTGATGGACCGTTCCGGCCGCCGGCACCACGGTCCCTGCCAGCGCGCAGGCGGCCGCCCGGGTGAAATCGCGTCGTGAGATGGTCACGGCCTCTCCTTCCAGATCCGCGGCGGTTAGCGTAATTCTACGCTACGGCGGCGTCTCCCGTCCCTCTCGAGGTGTTATGCGCGCTCGCGGTGTGACCGCTCGAATCCTGCTACTCGGCATGGTGATCGTGTGCCGTGTGATCGACGCCGCGGCCGCGGCGCAGATACCTCCGTACCAGAACGAAGCCCTGCCGTTCGACGCACGCGTGCACGATCTGGTGAGCCGCATGACCCTCGAGGAAAAGGTCTCACAGATGAAGGACGTCGCTCCGGCGATCGACCGGCTCGGCATCCCGCAGTACAACTGGTGGAATGAAGCGCTGCACGGTGTCGCGCGCTCCGGCACCGCGACGGTGTTCCCGCAGGCGATCGGCCTGGCGGCCACCTGGGACGACAGTCTCATCTTCCAGATGGCGACCGTGATCTCCGACGAGGCGCGCGCCAAGCACCACGAGTACGTGCGCAACGGTAGCCGCCGCCGCTACCAGGGTCTCACCTTCTGGTCTCCCAACATCAACCTGTTTCGCGATCCGCGATGGGGGCGCGGCCAGGAGACGTACGGCGAGGATCCCTTCCTCACCGGGCGGCTGGCCGTGCAGTTCATTCGTGGCATGCAAGGGGACGACCCGAAATACTTGAAGACCGTCGCCACCGTGAAGCACTTTGCCGTGCACAGCGGGCCGGAGCCGGAGCGGCATCAATTCGACGCCGTGGTGAGCGAGCGCGACCTGCGCGAGAGCTACCTGCCGCATTTCGAGACCGGCATCCGCGACGGCGGCGCCTACTCGCTCATGTGCGCCTACAACCGGGTCGACGGCAAGACCGCGTGCGGCAGCGACATGCTGCTCAAGGACGTGCTGCGCGGCGCGTGGAGGTTCCGCGGCTACGTCGTGTCGGACTGCGGCGCGATCGACGACATCTACCTGCGCCACAAGGTCGCCCAAACCGCTCCCGAGGCCGCCGCCTTGGCGGTGAGGACGGGCACGGACTTGGAGTGCGGTCGCGTCTACGCGAATCTGATGAACGCGGTGAAACAGGGGTTGATCGCCGAGCCGCAGATCGACACGGCGGTCACGCGCCTGTTTCTGGCGCGCTTCAGGCTCGGCATGTTCGACTCGCCCGATTCCGTACGGTGGGCGCGCATTCCGTATGCGGTGCTCGACCAACCGGCCCACCGCGCGCTGGCGCGTCAGGTCGCGCGGGAGTCCATCGTTCTGTTAAAGAACGACGGGGGATTGCTGCCACTGCGCAAGAACCTCCGCACCATCGCCGTCATCGGGCCGAACGCCGATCAGGCGCGCATGCTGCTCGGCAACTACAACGGGGATCCGACCGATCCGGTGACGCCGTTGCGCGGTGTGCGTGAGGCCGTCGCCCCGGGCACGCGCGTGATCCACGCCCGCGGTGCCGACCTGGCGGACGGCTTCGCCGTGGCCGACAGCGGCCCGCCGATCCCGGCCGAGACGCTCGCCGTGGCGGCGGTGAATGCCGCACGGCAGGCGGACGCGGTGGTGCTGTTCCTCGGGCTGACCGCCCGGATGGAGGGCGAGGAGATGTCACTCCAGATTGCCGGGTTCACGGGCGGCGATCGCACGCAGATCGATCTGCCGGCGTCGCAACAGCGGCTGCTCGAGCGCGTGGTCGCGGTCGGGAAGCCCACCGTGCTGGTGCTGCTCAACGGCAGCGCCCTGGCGGTGACCTGGGCCCAGGCACACGTGCCGGCAATCGTCGAGGCGTGGTACCCGGGTCAGGCCGCCGGCAGCGCGATCGCCGACGTGCTGTTCGGCGACTACAACCCCGCCGGCCGGCTGCCCGTCACGTTCTATCGCAGCGTGGACGACCTGCCGGCGTTCGATGATTACCGCATGGCGGGTCGGACGTACCGCTTCTTCGGTGGGTCGCCGCTCTACCCGTTCGGCCATGGTTTGAGCTACACGACGTTCGCGTACAAGCATCTCCGGACCACCACCGAGACGCTTCGGTCCGACGGTAGCGTGACGGTGCGGGTGGACGTGACGAACACCGGCGCGAGAGTCGGGGACGAGGTGGTGCAGCTCTACGTGCAGCACCTCGGCTCCGTGGTCGAGCGGCCTAACAAGGACCTGCGGGGCTACCGGCGCGTCACGCTCGGGCCCGGCGAGACCCGCACGGTCGAGCTGCCGCTTCGCGGATCGTCCCTCGCCTACTGGAATCCCGACACCCATCGTTGGGTGGTCGAAGCGGAGCCCGTACGAATCCAGGTGGGTGCCTCGTCCGCCGACATCCGCCTCGACACCACCATCAGGGTTGTGGTCGGGCATTAGCGACTCGGGAACCGTGCCATAGTCCCCGTGCCCCTGTACCTGGGCTTCGATTCGAGCACACAAGGCCTGACCGGGATCGTGGTCGAGATCGCCGGATCCGAGCGTCGCGTGGTGTTTCAGCGGTCCCTCAACTTCGACGCCGATTTTCCTCAGTACGGCACACGCAGCGGGGTCCTGCCGCGCCCCGATCCCCTGGTCGCGACGTCGTCGCCGCTACTCTGGGCCGAGGCCTTGGACCGGTTCATGGGGATCCTGGCCCGGGACTCGACGCTCGATCTCACGCAGCTGCGAGCCGTGTCGGGCGCGGCGCAACAGCACGGGAGCGTCTACTTGAACGGCGCCGCGGCGGCGGGACTCGCCCGGCTCGATCCGCAGGGCCCCCTCGCCGGGCAGGTGCGCCCCATGTTGAGTCGTGCGGACGCGCCGATCTGGATGGACGCGAGCACCACGGCGCAGTGTGCCGCGATCGCCGGCGCGGTCGGGGGGAACGAGGTGTTGGCGCGTCTCACCGGGTCCCGGGCGTTCGAGCGGTTCACGGGACCGCAGATCCGCAAATACCACGAGGAGGATCCGTCGGGCTATGCGGCAACGGATCGGATCCACCTCGTGAGCTCGTTCCTGGCGTCGCTGCTCATCGGGGCGCACGCGCCGATCGAACCGGGCGACGGAGCCGGAATGAACCTGATGGATCTCAAGGCCAGGCAGTGGTCGGAGGTGGCCGTGCGCGCCACGGCGCCTGGGCTGGACCGCAAGCTTCCCGCGCTCGCGCCTCCCTGGTCGGTGATCGGCCGGTTGTCGCACTACTGGGTGGAGCGCTACGGCCTGCCGCCAGCCAACGTGATCGCCTGGAGCGGCGACAACCCGAGCAGCCTCATCGGGGTGGGGCTCGTGGTCCCCGGGCGGACCGCCATCTCCCTCGGCACGAGCGATACGCTGTTCGGGCTGTTACGCGCCCCGCGAGTCGACGCGTCGGGCGAGTCACGTGTTCGGCGCGCCGACCGGCGACTACATGGCGCTGGTGTGTTTCAAGAACGGCTCGCTCGCCCGCGAGCGGGTACGCGACGCGTACGGTCTCGACTGGGACGGCTTTTCCCGCGTGTTGCGTGAGACGCCGCCCGGCAACCGCGGCGCGATCATGCTGCCGTGGTTCGAGCCCGAGGCCACGCCACCGGTTCTCACGCCAGGGGTGCGACGCTACGGGCTCGATGCGGGAGATGCCCCGGCAAACGTACGGGCGGTGATCGAGGCGCAGATGATGGCGACCGCGCTGCACGCCGGGTGGATGGGAGAACGGGTAGTGGCGATCCACGCCACGGGAGGCGCCGCCCGTAACCGCGACATCCTGCAAGTCATGGCGGACGTGCACGGCACCGAGGTGCAACAGCTGGCGGTGGGTGAGTCGGCGGCGTTAGGGGCGGCACTGCGGGCGTTCCACGGCGATCAACTTGCCCAGGGCCGGGAAATCGGGTGGGAGGAAGTCGTGGCGGGGTTCGTGGAGCCGGACGCACGGGTCCGCCCGGACCCTCGGAGCGTCGCCGTGTACGCCGAGCTCAAGCGCGTGTATGCCGCGTGCGAAGCGCACGCCCTCGGGCGCGGACCCGACCCCGCGCCACTGGTCCAGGCATTTCGCTCGGCGCGCGGCCCCGCCTAGCCGAGTGCGATCTCGAGCTTCGTCACCGAAGCCGGGGGGAACCGATAGACCAGGGGCGGCGTGGTCGCCGCCAGCGTCGCCGTGCTCGGCACCACGGTGCGAGGGGCGTCGAACGTGTTGTGATCGTGGACGTCGCGCGCGGCGAGGGTGGTCGCTCGCACCGAGCGCACCGTCGCGCCCCGCACCGCGATCTCCGTCTCGCGCGGCTCCGAGAGGTGCGGGTTCGTGACCGTCAGCGTGAGCGCTCCGCCTCCCCCTTCCCCGCGGAGCGACGCCGAGCCGTTGAGTCCCCACAGGGAATGGTCGCGCTTCTGGCCGTCCACCCAGCCGACGGGCGCGGCCGACACGACGGTGCGCACGGCGCGCGCGCCCTGGTGCGCGGCGTACATCGCAAAGACCTGGTAGGTCGGCGTGACCAGGAACTTCTCCTCGTGCGCCAGGAACAACGACTGGATGCAGTTGACGAGCTGCGCGATGTTGGCCATCGCCACTTTGTCGGCGTGCCGATTGAACGTGTCGAGCGTGAGCCCGGCGACCAGCGCATCGCGGATCGTCGACTGCTGGCCGAACAAGTGGGTGGGGTCGACGTTCGTCGTCATCTTGTGCCACGCGCCCCACTCGTCGACCACGAGCTTCACCCGGCGCTCGCGGTCACTCTCCCCCATTACCTGCCAATGCGACGTGATGAGCGACTCCATCCGGTTCGCGCTCCCCAGCAGGTCGTACCAGGCCGTGTCGTCGAACGCCACGGCCTCGCCGTTGGGCGCGTTGCAGTAGTGGTGGAGCGCCCACCCCCACATCCGGTCGAGGCCGCGACGCTCGGCCATCTCCCGGAAGAACCGCCGGGTCCAGTCGAGATCGCCGCCGTTCGGGCCCGATCCGATGAAGGCGAGGTCCACCCCGTAGGCGGGGACCGCCCAGGTGGCGAAGCGGCGGTATTCGGCGGCGTATTCCTCCGGCGTGAAGTTGCCGCCGCATCCCCAGGACTCGTTCCCGATGCCCCAGTACCGCACCCCGAACGGCTCGCGCTCGCCGCCCGCGGCGCGCTGCTCGGCCAGCGTCGTGCTGCCCGCCGGCGAGTTGCAATACTCCAGCCACTCGGTGAACGAGCGAGCCGGCAGCGTGCGGAGATTCACGGCGAGATAGGGCGGGGCCGCGACCAGGCGGCAGAACCGCATGAACTCGTTCGTACCGAACTGGTTGGGATCGTACTTCGCCGGCACGTCCCCGAGCGCGCGCAGGTGGGAATCGTCGCTCCAGAAGTTGGTGCGCCGCGGCCGGCGCTCGCGCGCACCGACGCCGTCGTGCCAATCGTAGGAGTCGGCGAAGCAGCCCCCCGGCCAGCGCACCACGCCCGGGTGGATGGGGCGGAGCGCATCGACCAGCGCCTGGCGGATCCCGCCGACGTTCGGGATGCGAGACTTCTCACCCACCCACACGCCGTCATATACCACGCCCCCCAGGTGCTCGACGAAGTGGCCGTACAGCTCCGGCGCGATCGTGCCGATCGGCTCGCTCACCAGCACGTCGATCCGGGAGTCGGCGAGCCGCGAGCGCCGCGCGCCGGCCAGGGCGAGCCCACCGGCGACGGTGGCGGTGACGAAGTCGCGTCTCGTGAGTACGGTCACGGCACGGATTAATCTAGGGACTGGCCGATCGGCCCGGAACGCTCGATACTATTTCCGACCATTCACCCTCCGAGGCGATGTTGCACGGCACGGGCGATCCCCTTTCCCGCCGCGATTGGCTCGCGGTCATGGGCGCGGCCGGCGCGGGAGCAGTGCTGCCGCCCGGGTTGAGTCAACCTGCCCAGCCGGGACGCGCCGACCCTCTGCCCATCCTGCCGCTCACCTCCACGAGCGACGTGTTTACGCCCAGTCATGGCCGGGGGTTCATGCGATTCAGTTTCGCCTTCCCGGAGCCGTCCGTCGAGTTCGAGGGCCACCGCTTCGGCTTTCTCGTGTTCACGCGGGAGAATGCCTACGGGCTCGACGCCGGGCGCATGACCGCCGAGCGCACGGCCGGCGGTGAGGGGCTGGAGGTCCGGTGCACCGGGCTGGTATGGGCGGGGGGTCAGCAGTCGGCACCGGGACGGGTGACCGCGCAGCTCGAGAAGCGCGCGGACTCCATCGAGTGGAACGTTACGGCGGAGATGGACCAGCCGATCAAGGCCGTCACGACCGTGATCCGGGACGTGCC
>Ga0137396_10000482_pt1 | contig 19087 bp, 20 predicted proteins | sample czc16metaG_FD_108284 | JGI IMG/M metagenome (GOLD analysis project Ga0137396, IMG submission 108284) | Vadose zone soil microbial communities from Angelo Coast Range Reserve, California, USA - czcobulk3.16 metaG | ecosystem: Environmental > Terrestrial > Soil > Vadose zone | place: USA...
CGGCTCCGGTTTAATTTGCGCGCCTGTGCCGGAACCGCGCGGATAACGCACCGCGATCGGACCCGAATTGTAATTGGCCATCGTCCAAAGCATGTCGACGAACTCGTCTTCATTCTTCGGCTGCATGTGAATCCAATTCGGGATGTGCCGCAGATAACCGATGTCGAACAAACCGTGATGCGTCGGTCCGTCGTCGCCGCTCAAACCGGCGCGGTCCATGCAAAGCCTGACGTTCAGTCTTTGAATTGCCATGTCGTGAATGGCCATGTCGTAGGCGCGCTGGAAAAATGTGGAATAGATCGTGAGAAAAGGCGTCAACCCCTGCGTCGCGATGCCGCACGCGAAAAGCGCCGCGTGTTCTTCCGCGATCCCGACGTCGAAATAGCGGGTCGGATGCGCTTTCGCGAAATGGGAAAGGCCAGTCCCGCTCGGCATGGCCGCAGTGATCGCGACCAGCTTTTGATTGTTATCGGCGAATTTCGCCAACGTCTTGCCGATGATCTCGGAATAAGTCGGCGTCGGCGCCGGCGCGGTCTCGCCGCTGTCGATCTTGTACTTGCCGAGCCCGTGAAATTTATCCGGCTGTTTGATCGCGGGTTCGTAGCCCTTGCCTTTTTTGGTCAAAATGTGTAGCAACACCGGCTCGTCCTGCGTTTTCAAGAATTCAAACGTGCGGATCAGGAGCGGGATGTCGTGCCCGTCGATCGGTCCGTAGTAGCGCAATCCCAACTCCTCGAAGATCACGCTCGGGACAATCAAACCTTTGACGCTTTCCTCGACCTTGTGCGCGAATTGCACGCCCGTTTTGCCGAGAATCCATCCGACGAAATCGCGCGCTTTGTCGTGCAGGTGCGCGTAGGTCTCGCTCGTCACGATCCGGTTAAAATAATTCGCAATCGCGCCGACATTTTTTGCGATCGACCATTCGTTGTCGTTTAGCACGACAATGAAGCGCTTCGTCTGTACTCTCACGTTGTTGAGCGCTTCGTAACTGATCCCGCACGTGAACGCTGCGTCCCCCGCGATCGCGATGATGTTTTCATCGCCGCCTCGGAGGTCGCGTCCTACCGCCATTCCGAGCGCGGCCGAAAGCGCGGTACCGGCGTGACCGGCGCCGTAGCAGTCGTGCTGACTTTCAGTCCGCAAAAGAAAACCGTTCAATCCTCCGAACTGCCGCATCGTAGAGAATCGATCGAGTCGCCCGGTGAACAATTTGTGGACGTAACCTTGATGGCTCACGTCCATTACGAATCGGTCGCGCGGCGTATCGAACACGCGATGGAGCGCGATCGTTAACTCTACCACGCCGAGGTTCGGGCCAAGATGTCCGCCCGTTTGCGACAAGACGCGGATCAGCTCGTCGCGCACTTCTTGCGCGAGCTGCGGCAGGTCTTGTTCGCGCAGCGCTTTGATGTCGGCGGGCGAATGGATTCCGTCGAGCAGACGCTGCGGCGCGGCGGTTGTTGTTCTCTCAGAAGAGTCTGACTTCGTCATTTTTTAATTCTTTCTCGGTCGCCTTATCGTCGTTCGACGATTCGGCAGCGGGTTCAAAATCTTTAACTACCGGCTTGCCGGCGTTGTTGCGGGCGATGATCTCGATCTTTTGCTCGGCCTTGGTCAATCTCTCCTGGCAAACTTTCACCAGGTTCATCCCTTCTTCGTAGCGCACGATCAAATCCTCCAGCGGCAACTTGCCGGTCTCCATTTGTTCGACAATCGCCTCGAGTCGGTCCATCGCTTTCTCGAAATTCAATTCCGGGGCTGCGGTCTTGGCCTTACTGCTCATCGGCGAACAGAAAATTAAGCACAGCGTCGCTAAGATGAAAGGAACGATTGCGGCCCACCACGCCTGGCGATGGCATGTCCAATGCTCGGGAAGGAGAACATCAACCATTCACCGCCATGAAATTTCCCAAAAAAATCCTCTTAATCAATCACGAACCCGGCGTCACTCGTCTCATCCGGCGGGCCCTGGAACGCGCCGGGAAATATCTCATCCGCGAAGAGCACGACGACAAGCTCGCTCTGAACGCTGCCCGTTGGTTCCAGCCCGATCTCATCCTGGTCGATACTGCCGGTCAGGACCGTCGCAACATCGAGCGCGAGATCAGCAGCGATGCCGCCCTCAAAGACACTCCGGTTCTCTCGTTGAGCAACCTTCGCCCGGAAAGCCAGATGGTTTCCGGCGGAATTTTGTCTGGCTACAGCTTTTTCGCCGCGCCCGTCCGCGTCGAAGAAGTTCTCCGCGGCGTCGACGAACTTCTTTTCGGCAAAGACTAAGCTAGCCGCCGATTTGTTTCTTGTAAGCCGCGGCGTCTTTGAGATTTTTTAGATCGTCGGCGTTATCGATCTTAAGAACGAAGATCCAGCCCTGTCCAAACGGTTCGCGGTTGATTAAGCCAGGATCGGCTTCGAGCGCTTTGTTTACTTCAACGACTGTGCCTTTGACCGGCGCGTAAATGTCGCTCGCGGCTTTGACTGATTCGACAACCGCAATTGCTTCCTTCGCGTTGGCTTGCCGGTCCATCTTCGGCAGCTCAACGAAAACGACGTCGGTCAGTTCCGATTGGGCGTGGTCGGTGATGCCGACGCGCACCTTGTCGCCTTCGCGCTTAATCCATTCGTGACTCTCGGTGTAAAGCAAATCGTCGGGAACGTTCATGATTTTTTGTAGAGTGGTTTTTTCTCGATCGTGGCCGGAAATTTTTGTCCGCGAATCTCGATGTCGATCTTGGCGCCAATTTTGGCGTGCGGCGCTGAGACATACGCCATTCCGACGCCCCAGTTCAAGCTCGGCGAAACCGTGCCGCTCGTTACTTCGCCGATTCGATTGTCGTTCTCGAAAACGGGATAATGCGGCCGCGGCGGCGGACCTTTGTCCTGCATCTTGAACGGAACCAATTTTTCCTGCGTTCCACTTTCCTTGGCCTTCAACAAAACGTCGCGACCGATGAAGTTCGGCTTCGTAAGATCGACAAAGAACCCGAGACCGGCTTCGATCGGATTTCGTTCCGGCGAAAGATCGGAGCCGTTGAGCGGATAACACATTTCCAGACGCAACGTGTCGCGCGCGCCGAGACCGCACGGTTTAATCCCGAGATCTTTTCCTTTTTCGAGCACGACATTCCAAAACTTCACCGCGTCGCCAGCGCGAAAGAAAACTTCGACGCCGTCTTCGCCGGTGTAACCCGTTCGCGCCATCGAGATCGGCGTTCCATCCAGCTCAAGATCGATAATATGATTACGCGCCGGCAGGTTCACAAAAAGCTCGCTGACGCGCGGGCCTTGAATTGCGACTCCGCCAAAATTTGCGCTCCGATTGTCGATCTTAACATCGCCGCGGCGGTGTTTGTTCAGCCAGTCTAAATCCTGATCGGTGCACGACGCGTTCACGACCAGCAGGAATTTTTTGTCGCCGATTCGATACGCAATCAGGTCGTCGATGATTCCGCCGCGCTCGTTCAGCAAAAAAGTGTATTGCCCCTGGCCGACCTCCAACTTGTCGATGTTGTTGGTTAGCATCGTGTTCAACCAACTGCGCGCGCCGCTGCCATCGACGATCAACTGGCCCATGTGTGAAATGTCGAACATCCCGATGTTCTTTCGCACGGCCTGATGTTCTTCGACGATGCTGGTGTATTGAACCGGCATCAGCCATCCGGCGAACGGCACCATCCTCGCGCCACGCTTCACGTGCTCGTCGTAAAGCGGCGTCTTTTTCTGCGCGGTTTCGGTCACGCAAACAGCGTAAACGCCAATCAAATGGACGTAAAGAATCGCCGATGCGGTTGGCAAGCGCAGCTGCTGCCTTTACCGTGCGCCGAGATGAATTGGCTCGATAAACTCGAACGCCGTTTCGGTTTTCTCGGGGTACCGGGGCTGCCGCGCATTCTTGTTGGCTTTGCCGCGCTTGTGTTTGGCCTGGCCTGGCTGCTGCCCGGTTTTACTTCCATGCTCACGCTCGATCCCGTTCGGATCCGCCATGGCGAAGTCTGGCGGCTGGTCACGTACATTTTCATTCCACAAGCGACGAGCCCGTTATGGGTCCTGTTTGCGCTCTGGTTTCTTTGGTGGGTTGGTGAGGGCCTTGAGCGCGCCTGGGGCGCGTTTCGTCTCACCCTTTACGTTTTGGTTGGAATGATCGGCACCACTGTCGCCGCCTTTTTCTTCGGAAGTAACTTTTCGAACTCGATGTTGCTGATGTCGTTGTTCCTGGCCTTCGCCCACTTTTATCCGGAGGAGATCATCTACATCCTGTTCATTCTCCCGGTCAGGATCAAATGGCTGGCCTGGATTGCGGGTGCGTTCTTGTTGCTTGGATTTTTTACTAACTCGAACTCCTATCGCGCATCGCTCGTGGCGGCGCTCGCCAATTACCTCATTTTCTTTGGACCGGAGTTTATTTATCAAGCGCGGCACCGTCACGAAGTCTCAAGCCGGCGGAAGCGTTTTGAGGACACCGCGCGTAGCGAAACCGAATCGCTCCACAAATGCGCGGTTTGCGGCGCGACCGAGCTCAGCGATCCCAACCTGGATTTTCGTGTTGCGCGCAATGGCGAAGAATATTGCCTGGCGCATTTGCCATCGGCGCAACCTGCCACCCGCTGATAGATCGACATCTTTCGTTGCCGGTTTAAACTAGGCGCGATGACGGACAAGAACACGACGCTCGTTCCGGAACAGGGCTGGCATTGTCTGCATTTGTTTTATCACGTCGAGTACGGCCAATGGCAATTGCTCAACCGCGACGAGCAAAACGTCGCTAAAACCAATCTCGCAAAGATCGTGCAGGAAGTTCGGGCGATGGACTCGACCCAGTTGCTGACGTTCAGTGTCGTGACGCCAAAAGCGGACCTCGGCTTCATGTTGATCACGCCCGATTTGCAAACCGCAAACAAGATCGAGAAGCAACTTTCGCTTTCGCTGGGCGCCGATGTCCTGACGCCGGTTTACAGTTATTTGTCGCTCACTGAGGAAAGCGAATACATCACTACCGAAGCGGAATACACCGAGACTCTCGATCAAGAGACAAAGCGCGACCCAGCGAAATTGGAACAGGCGTTAGCGACGTTTCGCGATCGAATGAAACATTACCGGCAGGAGCGTGTTTATCCGACGCTGCCGGATTGGCCGGTGGTTTGCTTCTATAATATGAGCAAGCGCCGCGGCGAACAGCGCAACTGGTACGCGCTGCCTTACGATGAACGCCGTAAATTGATGAAAGGGCACGCGGCCGTCGGCCGCCAATACGCGGGCAAAGTGAAACAGCTGATTACGGGCTCAACCGGTCTCGACGATGCGGAATGGGGCGTGACGCTTTTCGCGCGCGACACGTTTCAGATCAAGGCCATCGTTTATGAGATGCGTTTTGATCCAGTGAGCGCCGAGTACGCGGACTTCGGCGAATTTTTCATCGGCATTCAACTGCCGCTCGACGAATTGTTCCGCCGCTTGCAACTCTGATTGTCGATCTTACGATTCCTCGGCCAAGGGATGGGTGACAGAGTGGTCGATTGTGCACGCCTGGAAAGCGTGTGTGCCGAAAGGCACCGAGGGTTCGAATCCCTCCCCATCCGCCAGCTCGCTGACAAGAATTTGTCCCGTGCATAAATCTGGTCCTGTTTGTTCGCGTAACGGAGATTCGAACGCCGTTCGACCGGTGGGGCGCGTTACGCGCAAGGGTTAAGAGCGAAGCTCTAAAGCTGGAGCCAAAGCGCAGCTTTGGATAATCCCTCCCCATCCGGCGCACATCTCTTGCTCGTGATCGTGCTCGCACTCGAATCGATTTACTTCCCGCGATCGCGTCGTTCCAAAATCTGGAACTCCTGGCGCAATTTCACCACACTGCCTTCCGGCAACACGCCGCGAAAATTCACGTTCGGATAAACGAGACAATCGCGCCCGAGGAGCGAGCCTGGGTTAATCACGGCGTTGCAGCCGATTTCCGTTCGATCCCCGACGATCGCGCCAAATTTTGTGAGTCCGGTCGCGATGTTGCCTTCACTTGCGGCCACCGCGATCTCGCTGTGATCGAGTTTCACGTTCGACAAAATCACGCCGGCGCCGAGGTGCGCTTTAAATCCAAGAATGGAATCGCCGACATAATTGAAATGCGGCACCTGCGCTTCATCGAAAATAATGGTGTTCTTGAATTCGCACGAGTTACCCATGACCACGCCGTTGCCGACGACAACGTTCTCGCGCACGTAACAGCCGCTGCGGATATGGCAGTTCTCGCCGATCCACGCCGGCCCTTTCAGCACCGCGCCTTGTTCGACAATCGTGCCACGTCCGACGAAAACGTTGCTGCTGATGAATGGTCGTCCAACCAGCTCGCCGAGCACCGCCGGTTTCAGACGAAATTGTAAATAGCTCGCAATCTGTTTGAGCGCGTTCCAAACGTAGCTCTGGTCTTCGAACAACTTCGGGTGGGCCGTGTGTTCGAGACTGAGGAATTGTGCGGGCGCAAACATTTCTTCAAGCGCCGGCGCGTCGCGTAATCTTCTGTCCGTCCTTGGTGTCGCGCGCTTCCCAGCCGAGCGCATTCAACTTGTCGCGCAATTCATCGCTTTTTCGAAAATCTTTTGCAAGCCTCGCTTGCAACCGGGCTTCGGCCAGCTTGGCCACTTCCTCGGGCAGTTCCGCCCCGTCACTTTCAAAATCGAGCACCTTATTGATTCGGTTCCACCAATTCAACCATGTCGCCGCGGTCTTTGCGTCGAGCTTGTTCTCATCCATCGCGCGATTGGTCTCTCGAATCGTTTCGAAAAGGAAACCGAGCGCCGCCGAAATATTAAGGTCGTCATCGAGCGCCTCTTCGAACTCGTGACCGAATTTGATGTCGATCTTAGCGTCGCTCTTTTGTTCGCCTGCGACTTCGCGCAAGCGCTCCAGCCAATCGTCGATCCGCCCCAACGATTCCCGCGCTTCCTTCATTCCGTCCCACGTGAAATTGAGCTGGGTCCGATAATTCACCCGAATCAACGCGTAACGGGTTTCGCGACCGGTATACCCTTTCGCCAGCACGTCAGGGATCGTGTAAAAATTTCCCAACGACTTCGACATCTTCTGACCGTCGACTAGAAGATGAGCGCAGTGCAGCCAATAGCGGACAAACTTTTTACCGGTTACGCCTTCGCTTTGGGCGATCTCTGCTTCGTGGTGCGGGAAAATATTATCCACGCCGCCGCAGTGGATGTCGATCTGGTCGCCAAGGAGAGCGGTCGCCATTGCGCTGCACTCGATGTGCCAGCCGGGGCGTCCCGGTCCCCATGGTGAATCCCATTTCACATCGGCGTCTTCTTCGTCCCACGATTTCCACAACGCGAAATCGCCGATGTGTTCCTTGTCATACTCGTCGTGTTTGACGCGGCCGGTTGATTGGAGCTCATCCAAATTGAAGTGCGCCAGCTTTCCATAATTTGGAAATTTGTTGATTCGAAAATAAACCGATTTGTCGTCGGCCTGATAAGCGAGGCCTTTCGAGATCAACGCGCCGATCATGGAAATCATCTTGTCGATGTAACGTTGATCGGTCGCGGCGGGATAATCGTCCGCGCGTTTGATCCGCAGCTTTTCGGCGTCTTCGAAGAATGCGTCCTTGAATTGTTGGGTAAATTTTTGAAGCGGAACTTTGGCTTCGTGCGCGCCACGGATCGTTTTGTCGTCCACATCGGTGATGTTCATCACGCGATGAACTTTGTAGTCCCGCGCTTCGAGATGGCGCTGAAGCAAATCTTCGAAAATGTAGGCGCGAAAGTTGCCGATGTGGGCGCGGCTGTAAACCGTCGGCCCGCAGGTGTAGATGTCGATCTTGCGATTCTTCGTGTCGCGCGGCTGAAATTCTTCGAGTTGGCGCGAGTAAGTATTAAAGAAGCGCAGCGGCATCTTAACTTTGTTCGACCGTCGCAATCGCCATCGCGGAGATGCCTTCGCCGCGGCCGATCGGACCGAGACGCTCGTTCGTCGTCGCCTTGATGCTCACTTGCGTATCGGAAATACCAATCGCCTTGGCGATTTCTTTTCGCATCGCTGGAATGTGCGGCGCGATCTTTGGTGCCTCAGCGATCACCGTGGCATCAATGTTCACGACTCGCGCCTTCTTGTCTGCGAGCATTTGAGTCACTCGCTTCAAGATCTCAATGCTGCTGATGCCGCGAATCGATTCGTCGGTGTCTGGGAAATGTTGACCAATGTCGCCTGCGCAAACCGCGCCGAGGAGCGCATCTGCGATGGCGTGCGACAAAACATCGGCGTCGGAATGTCCTTCCAACCCGAGCAGGTAGGGAATTTCGACACCGCCCAGGATCAATTTTCGATTCTGTCCAAGGCGATGAATGTCGTAACCGATTCCGCAGCGGGTCATGCTCACAATTTCAAATCGATCACGCCGTTAGAAGCGACAATGCTGTATTTCTCTTTCATATCTTTATGCGGCCGCAAATCGACCATCCCGCCGGCAGTTTCAACCAGAATCCATCCGGCCGCGATGTCCCACAAACTGATTCCGCGCTCGATATAAGCGTCGAAGCGGCCGCAGGCGACGTAAGCCATATCGAGCGCGGCACTGCCGAGCACGCGGCATTTCCGGACTCGATGAATCATCGCCTCAAGCAACGGCAGATTTGAATCGATCGAGCGATCCGTTTTGGCGAGTCCGACCGAAACGACGGCTTCGGCAAGATTGGTGCGACTGCTCACGCGAAAATGTTGACCGTTCAAACGCGGCTTCTCTCCTTTTTGCGCGCTCCACATCTCGTCGCGCATCGGATCGTAAATCACGCCGACGATGATCTCGCCTTTCAAGCGGAGCGCAATCGAAACGCAGAAGTGCGGGATCCGGTAAAAATAATTCACCGTGCCATCGAGCGGGTCGACGACCCATTGATGCTCGCTCGATTGGTCGCCCACGATTCCTTCTTCGCCGTAGAGCGCGTGCTCCGGAAATTGTTTCAGCAGCGCTTTGGCGATCAGCTCCTGTGTCTCGACGTCAATCGCGAGTTTGATGTCGTGCGCCTCGACGACGTTCACGTGCTGGGAGCGATGAAAATTTTTTCGAAGCAGCTCGCCCGCGGTGCGCGCAGCTTTTTCGGCCGCGTCGAGATAGTGCTTCATGACGAAAGATTATTTCGCACAAACGAGCCGAAGTGCATCACGCAAGATCGACATATTGATGTAAAAGAAAAAAACCGGGAGGAAAATAAATTCTCCTCCCGGGTTGAAGTTTGGGGTTGTGACTCCGAAAGACCTTTCGAAGCCGTTAATTAAGCGACGGGCCTCAATGCCTCTTTCTTTTCTTCGCTTTTCTTTTTGCTGCTTTCTTTCTTTTCTTAGCCATCGACTTCTTATTCCCCCCTTTCAATTCGCTTTCGCGGAAGTTCGTGAAGAGTTGGGAATGACTTCACTTAACGACGAAGTAATCACGCGTTTTTTTTTGTCAAACGTTTTTCGCAAACATTTGCAAATATTTTTACGAGCTCGCGCGCCACAATTGTCTTCGGAGCGCGTGAAATTTTTTTCATTTCGCCGCTGCGAAATAAAATTATGACTTCATTTTCGTCGCTCTCCATTCCCGAATCGGTGCGACTCACATCGTTGGCGACGACGACGTCGCAATTCTTATCCTGAAGTTTTTTTCGCGCATTTGCTTCGACGTTTTCCGTTTCGGCAGCGAAGCCAACCACAACATATTGCCGATCTTTCGTCGGCAGAGACGCGAGAATGTCGCGCGTTGGAGCTAGTTCGAGAGAAAGATTCTCATCGCGTTTTTTGATTTTGTTTTTGGAAGCCTGTTTCGGTTTGTAATCCGCGACTGCCGCGCACATCACCAGAACATCGCAACCGCGCGCGTGTTGATGCACAGCGCCGAACATTTCGTCGCTGGTTGAAATTGGGACCACCGCAGCGCCGCGGGGTCGATCGACATTCACCGGTCCGGAAATCAAAATCACTTCGTGTCCCGCTTCGATCGCCGCCTCGGCAATCGCGTAACCCATTTTTCCGGACGAGCGATTGCTCAGATAACGAACGGGATCGATCGGCTCGCGCGTTGGGCCGGCCGTGATGAGAAATCTCACGCGATCAGATTTTCCTGGCGGGCGAGCAGAAATTCGGCGCGGAACGCGATGTCATCCACTTTCCAGAGGCGGCCGAGTCCTTCGTACCCGCATGCCAACATTCCTTCTTCCGGTCCGATGAATTCGACGCCGCGCGATTTCAACGCCGCGACATTGTCAATCGTCGCCGGATGCGACCACATTTTCCCGTTCATCGCCGGTGCAATCAAAATTGGCGCGCGGGTCGCCAGCGCGATCGCCGCGAGCGGATGGCTCGCCAATCCGTGCGCGAGCTCAGCGATGATGTTCGCAGTCGCCGGCGCAATCAAAAGAAGATTGGCGCGATCCGCCAAATCAATGTGGCCGGGCCGCCAGCTTTCCTTTTCATCGAAGAAACTCGTCATCACCGGATTCTTGGAAAGCGTTTGCAAAGTGAGCGGCGTGATGAATTCGGCCGCGTCGTGCGTCATGACGACGAAAACGTTATGACTTTGTTTCACGAGCAGACTCGCCAATTCGGCGGATTTGTAAGCGGCGATCGAGCCGGTGACGCCCAGAACGATCGTTTTCCCCGCGCCGCGCAACCGCACAACTTTGCGCGCGGCTGGCTTTTCAATTCGCTTGCTGGAGTTTCTTTTCATTTAAGATCGACAATCACTTTTGGATCAAGCGCCGGCTCAAATATCGCTCGGCATTCATGATGTGTCGAAATTTCTGCAAATCCTCTTCGGTGGTTCGACTAATGATGGTGTAGCGATATTCCGGCCACGATTCCATTTCGCGAATTGCAGCTGCCAGGCGCGCCTCGATTTGCTCAGTTGTTTCGGTGCCGCGTTTGGTCAGACGCCGGCGTAATTCGTCAACGTCCGGCGGCATGATGAAAACATCGGCGAGCGCGTTCCGGATAAATTCGTCTTTGGAGCTGCGAATATTGGCGGCGCCCTGCGTGTCGATGTCGATCAAGACATCGCGGCCGTTCATTAGATCTTCGACAATCGGTTTTAGCAACGTGCCATAGTGATGGTCGTGGACTGTTGCGTGCTCTAGAAATTCTCCTGCTTTCGCGCGAGCACTAAATTCCTCTTCGGACACAAATCGGTAGTCTTCGCCTTCAACTTCGCCGGCGCGCGTAGGTCGGGTTGTGCATGAGACCGAGTAGATGAATTCTGATGTTTTTCGCAAAGCATCGACGAGCGTCGTTTTTCCGGCACCGGATGGCGCGGAGAGGACGAAGAGAATTCCGTAACGGCTGAAGCGGCTACTCAAGGTTTTGGATTTGTTCCCGAATCTTTTCGAGCTCGGCCTTGCAAAGAACGACGCGTTGTGAAATCGCGGCATCGTTCGCCTTCGCACCGAGCGTGTTCAGTTCGCGAAAAATTTCCTGGGTGATGAACTCGAGAGTACGACCGACCGGCTCGTGCCGGCGGAGATGATGCGCGAATTGCGCGAGATGGCTTTCCACGCGGGTGAGCTCCTCGGAAACGTCCGCGCGATCGGCGAAGAATGTGATTTCTTTCGCTAAACGCTCGTCATCGCTCGAAATCGGGAGACCAGCTTTCTGAATTCGCTCGAGAAGCGCGGTCCGATATTTTTTTACGACTTCAGGATGCAGGCCGCGGATCTCCTTGATTTGTTTGCGCATCGCTTTCAGGCGCCGGATCAAATCTTTGGCGAGATGTTTGCCTTCGCGCTCGCGCATTTTGATTAATTCACTGAGGGCGGCGCGCAATGCTCGCTCAATTGCCGGCCACGCCGCGTTCGAGTCGATTGTTTCCTCCGGAGCGCGCATCACGCCCGGCGCTTGCAAGATTGCGCCGATGGTGATTTCGCCCGGCGCATCCAAATCTTTTTGCAACGCGCGCATCGCGTCGTGATACGAACGCGCCAGCTCGGTATCCAGCGCGAGTTTGCGCGGGCCTCCGGAGCCATTGTGATAACTGACGACGACATTGGTCCGGCCTCGCGAAATGTTTTCGTTAATGGTCTGACGAATCTGCGGCTCTAGCGCAGCCAGATCGCGCGGCAAATTGATGACTATGTCGCTCTGCTTTCGATTCACGGAATTGAGCTCGACGCTGAACTTGGTGCCGTTGTGATCGGTCTCGCCGCGGCCGTATCCGGTCATCGATCTCATGTCTTCGAATTCTCTTTCAATCCGAACGCGGCCGCCGCGGCATCGACATCTTTATCGCCGCGGCCGGAACAATTCACGATGACAATCTGTTCGCGCTTCATCTCACGCGCGTTTTTGATGAGGTAAGCAATCGCGTGCGCGGTTTCGAGCGCCGGAATGATCCCTTCGGTTTCGGATAGAATGCGGAAGGCGTTGAGTGCTTCATCGTCAGTCGCGTAAGTATATTCTACGCGGCCGAGGTCGCGTAAGTAAGAATGTTCGGGGCCGACTGCGGCGTAATCGAGCCCAGCCGACACTGAATGGGTCAGTTCGATTTGCCCTTCCTCGTTCGCGAGAAGAAAAGTTTTGGTGCCTTGCAACACGCCGAGGCGCCCGGCTTGGAAACGCGCGGCATGCTTACCGCTACGAATTCCTTCGCCGCCAGCTTCAACGCCGATCATCCGCACATTTCGATCTTGCAGAAAGGGATGGAACAAGCCGATGGCGTTGCTGCCGCCGCCGACGCACGCGACGAGCAAGTCCGGCAAGCGCTTTTCGCGTTCGAGAATCTGGCCGCGCGCTTCAACGCCGATGACGCTTTGAAAATCGCGTACCATCATCGGGTAAGGGTGCGAGCCCAGCACGGAGCCCAATATATAATGTGTGGTGCGCACGTTCGTGACCCAATCGCGCATCGCTTCGTTGATCGCTTCTTTGAGCGTGGCCTGGCCGGCGGTGACTGGAACAACTTTCGCGCCGAGAAATTTCATGCGCGCGACGTTCAGCGCTTGCCGTTCCATATCGACTTCGCCCATATAAATCACGCACTCGCAGCCGAACCGCGCCGCGACGGTAGCAGTGGCGACACCGTGTTGACCGGCGCCGGTTTCGGCGATGATCCGGCGCTTGCCCATTCGTTGCGCGAGCAGGATCTGTCCGAGCGCGTTATTGATTTTGTGCGCGCCGGTGTGGAGCAGGTCCTCGCGTTTCAGATAAATTTTCGCGCCGCCGAGTTTGCGCGTGAGGCGTTCCGCGAAATAGAGCGGCGTCGGGCGGCCGGCGAAATCGCGGAGCAAGAGTGACAGTTCATCTTGAAACGTCTGATCTTTTTTTGCGCGCTCGTACTCGGCGGCCAGGTCGTGCAGCGCCGACATGAGTGTCTCAGGCACAAACATCCCGCCGTACGGCCCGAAATGGCCGTGCTGGTCCGGAACGGTCTTCACAGTCGACATAATTAATTGGAAACAGAAAACGTCCAACGCTGAACGTTCAACGTCCAACTTTTAATTCAGAAGCGCGTCAATCGCACGCCGGTGAGGGGACGGAATGGGGATCGAATCGAGTTTGCCAAAGGGGAACCAGCGCTTGCGGGGATTGTCGATCTGGCGTTCGCGTTGTCGAAATATCTGTAACGTGATGCGGTGATTGGTGAATGGAAAATGCGACGAATGTATCGGACGCGTAGATGTCGATCTTGTTGGTGGAAGAATCCACATGCCGCGCCAGCGGTTGGCAGACTGGACGAGCAAAAGTTTATCCCGGCTCGCGACGAACGAGTGTTTCTCAACGAGCTGCTTTGTTTCAGGACGCGGTCGTTTGATTGGCAAAGACTCCGGGTGTTTAGCGCGACAGAATTTTTTGACCGGGCAAATTCCGCATTTTGGTTTGCGCGGGAGACACACTAACGCACCGAGATCGAGGAGTGCTGAATTGTACGCGGATGGGGATTTTTTCGGGGCGAGAGAGGCGGCATAATCCCAAAGCGCGTTTCGTCCGGCCGTCGAATCGACAGGAACTCGCAAATCGAAGAGACGCGACAAAACGCGGGAAGTATTCGCTTCGACAATGGGAACTGATTGATCAAAAGCGAATGTGGCGACCGCGTGCGCGGTGTACTTACCAACCCCAGGAAGTTGCTCCATCTGCTCGATCGATTTCGGAAATTGCCCACGATGTCGATCTACCACGCGTTTTGCGGTCGAGTGAAGATTTCGCGCGCGCGCATAATAACCAAGACCTTGCCAGGCGTGGAGCACGTCGGCTTCGGAGGCACGAGCTAACACCGCAAAATTTGGGAATCGTTGCAGCCAGTCCTTATAATAGGGCAGCACCGTCGCGACTTGGGTTTGTTGAAGCATGAATTCGGAGACGAGGATCGCGTATGGATCGCGGGTTTGGCGCCAGGGGAGATCGCGTCCGTGTTGACGGTGCCAGCCGAGCAGTGCGCGCCGAAAGGCTTTTCGGTTTGTCATGTCGAGCGGAGTCGAGACATCTTTAAATGTTTCCGGAAGTAGTAAGAGATTCCTCGACTTCGCTCGGAATGACAAGAAGGTGCACGCAAAAGGTGAATTCCTACACCCATCTCCTAACAAAAGAGCAGGCAACCAAACTGCGTGCGCTTCTGAATGAGCTCGGGTTCGAGTTTTCGCCGAAGCAGTACACGCTTTTCTTTGGTCAGAAAAATAAACTGAGCGTGGCGGTTTACGAGAAAGGGCCAAAGGTGCTGGTGCAGGGCAAGGGCGTGGAAGAATTCGTGCAGTTCGAGCTGGAGCCGAAAATTCTGGGCGAAGCGAAGCTTGGCTATGAAGAAGTCCATGCGCCGGAAATGTTCGAGCCGCATTTCGGTGTGGACGAAAGCGGCAAGGGCGATTTTTTCGGACCGCTGGTGATCGCTGGCGTTTATGTCGATCGTGGGATAGCGCGCAAACTCATTGATGAAGGCGTGCAGGACAGCAAGCGGATCAGTTCGGACGCCCGAATTCGGGCACTGGCCGAGGCGATCCGAAAAACTTCGATGGGTCTGATCGAAGTCGTGTTGATCGGTCCGGCGAAATACAACGAGCTGTATGAAAAATTCGGGAACCTGAACAAGCTCCTGGCCTGGGGTCACGCGCGCGTGATCGAAAACTTGTTGGCAAAGAAACCGGATTGCTCGCGCTCGTTGTCCGACCAGTTCGCGGACGCGCGGTTGATCGAACAATCATTGCTTCGCCACGGCCGCAAGATCGACATCCAGCAACGGCCGCGAGCGGAATCAGACGTTGCGGTAGCGGCAGCATCAATTCTGGCCCGGGAGGCCTTCATTAATTGGCTGGATCGGGAAGGAAAGAGGCTCGGAATGCGACTGGAACGGGGGGTGTCCCCGGCGGTGAAAACCACCGCCGAAAAGCTGGTCGAAAGTAAAGGGGCGGGTGTCCTTCGAGAAGTGGCCAAGGTCCATTTCCGGACGGCGCACGCCGTTGCCCCGGAGCATTTTGCCGAGCCGCCGCCCCGGGAAGAGTGGAAAGGCTAGAAGGCGGGCTGGGTAGAGGGAGCTCTCGGCAAGGTTCCTGCTATAGGTTTTAGCACCTATTTGGGAATTGTGGAAACTAGAGTCCTAACCGTAAATGCCGACCCTGTCTTCCAAGACCGGACGCTCGCCATTCTCGACCAGATCGAGGATTTGGACACGCAGATTGTGCGGAACTTGTCCGAAGCAGTGCAGGCGCTGCTCGAGGAAAATTTCGACGGCCTGATCATCGAGGGCGATCCCGCGCTTGCCGTTGAGCAGGCGACAAATCTGCGGCAGCACTTTCCATCTCTCACCATTGCTTGTTTGCTCCGAAGCGGGCGCCGATCAGATGTCGGATCGAGAGCGAAAGAACAAGATATCGAAGTGCTGGTGAGCGGCCGAAGCACGCGACGATTGCGCGCAAGCTTAACGCGGTTCGTGCGTTCGCTTGATTCGCATGCAGGTACGGCTTCGGAAGGAATTGATCCCTGCCATTCGCTGATTGGAAATCTCAATCAATTTTCGGCGGCGGAGATTTTGCAAATGAGCTGTTTAAGCCAGCGGAGCGGACGCTTTACTTTTAAGTCCGGTCGTGGGAACAGCGAGATCTATCTCCAACAGGGCTCAGTGCGGCATGCCGTATTCGGTTCAGTTGTAGGCGAGGCGGCGGTGGCCGAGATTTTCCGGTGGCGTCAGGGGCGCTTTTATTTTGAGGAAGGGATCATTAGCCAGGAGCAAACAGTCAATCGCCCGTGGGCTCACTTGCTCATTGATAACTTGCAAAAGCTCGACGAAACGCTCGAGCTCGTCAGTGTTTAGAATCGTTCCGATGCGCGACGAGAACCTCGAGACAAAGCTGCGGTTAGTCACGTTGCAGCTGGAGAACTGGAAGAAACTCCACGACCTCATCACCTACGGCCTGGACAAGGCCAAACCAATCATATCGACGGAACAAGAGCGCCAATTCACCGAAATCCGCGCCAATCTTTTGCAAGAGATGGAGTACGTTCTTCGCGAACTCGACATTCTGGCGGAGGCCTCGGGCAAATCGATGAGTGTTTTGCAACGGGGCGTATCTGTCCGCGGTGTCCGCGATCTTTCGAATGACGAAGTCCGCCGTCTGGAAACGGATTGGAACGGTGTCTTCACCAAACTCGGTTTGATGCAGGGCCAGCTCAAAGCCAGGCGCAAAAAACTGGCCGAGCAGACGGCATTTGATTACTACCTGAACCGTATCTTGCGGCGCCCGGCGACCGCGCGCTGAGGGGCCTCAACCGTTCCGCTAGGCCGCTCGGGCCAAAGAATTTACTTTTCTTCGCCAATTATGCCCGCGATTGTGCCGTGGCGAACGATTCCTCTTTGGAGTATGGCAAAACTTACGAAACGCGACATCGTCGTTGCGATCAGCAACCAGACCGGAATGGTGCAACACCAGGTCTTCGACATTGTTCAACGCACCCTCGATAAGATTACCGACAGTTTGGCTAACAACGTGCCGGTTGAACTGCGCAATTTTGGAATTTTCCACCCGCGGTTGACCAAACCACGGGTGGGACGAAACCCAAATCAGCCCGGCAGCAGTTTCGTCATTCCATCGCGCGCGACCGTGAAGTTCAAGGCCGGCAAAGTGATGCGGCAACGGGTGGAAAAACTGTCGCGCGAATTGAAGGAAGCTGCGGCGAAGAAAGCACCGGCGGCAGCAGCGCGACCGAACGGTCAGTAATTTCTGAGAAGATCGACATCTTCGCCGTCGGCGACTCAAGATGTCGATTCGAGAAGGTGACGGATGGCTTGCTCGAGCCGGTCAAAGTTAATCGGCTTGGTGAGGTGCTCGGAAAAGCCGGCATCGCGCGCCTTGTTCACATCGGTCTCCATACCGAAGCCGCTGAGAGCAATTCCAGGCAAGCCTTTGCTTTGCCGCAATTCGCTCATCAGCTCGTAACCGCTGCGGTCGGGCAGGCCGATGTCGCTAATGAGCAGATCGAAATCCTGCTGCTGCGTTTTTTCGACCGCCTGCCCGGCGGAATGTGCCACCGTAATTTTGTAACCGCGGCGTTCGAGCATCATTTTCATTCCGGCGCAGGTATCGGCGTGATCGTCGACGACGAGAAGCCGATGCCGGCGCGAGACAGCGCCTTTCTCTTCTGCGACAACAGGTGGTTCGCCATCGGCGCCATTTTCCGCTCCAACCGGCGCCGCGACTGTTTTCAGCTCAACAATAAAAGTGGCGCCTTTATCTTTGCCCGGACTCTCGACTCGAATTTTTCCGCGATGGGCATCGACCATCGCCTTGGAGATGGCGAGTCCGAGACCGAGTCCGCCAAAACGACGCGTGATCGAGGTTTGGCCCTGTTCGAATGCGTTGAAGATTTTACCGATCTTGTCCTCCTCGATGCCGATTCCGGTGTCGCTGATGCGAATCTGAATTTCGTCCGGCAGCGTGTTCGAAGTCGCGATCGTGATTCGGCCGTTGGCGGGCGTAAACTTGACGCTGTTTTTGACGAGATTCCAAAACACCTGCTGCAATCGCGCCGGATCGCCTTCGATGTGGACGCGTCGCGCGTTGAGCTCAAATTTTGCCTCGATTGATTTCTTGGCCATGTCCTCGCGGCAAATTTCATAGGCCCGCTGTAAAATTTCGTGCAGGTCGACGACCTCGAAGCTTAGTTGCAATTTGCCTTTGGCGATGCGCGTCACGTCCAGCAAGTCGTCGATCAAGCGGGCTTCCAATTCGACATTGCGTCGAATGACTTCGAGCGCTTGCCGCAGCTTGGGCGATCGCGGAGTGGTGGCCTCCAGTTCACCGACCATCGCGATAACGGGCGAGAGCGGGTTGCGCAATTCGTGCGAGAGCAGCGCGAGAAACTGATCTTTGGCTGCGTTGGCGTTGATCAGCTCGTGGCGCAAAGTGACATCGCGAGTTTTGTCTTCCACGAAATAAAGCACGCCTTGAATGGTTTGGTCGGCCGCTTGCAGACGCAAAAGCGTGACGTTGACGAAGTGAGTCATGCCGCCCTCGTCTTGGAATGGTTGCTCGATCAATTGAAACGGCGTGCCGAAAGAAAGGACACGCTCAATCGCATCGGCCGGCGCGATTTTCACATCGTCGTAGGTCGCTTCGGTGATTTCGCGACGGTGGGGCAAAGCGCCAAATCGTTCCGCCATTTGCGCGAAAGCTTCGTTGGCTTGCGAGAATTTTTTCGAGACTGGATCGACAAAGGCGATGCCGACCGGCATGTTGGCGAGGATTTTCTCGTTGAAGATCACCTCCCGCTCGATGCGGCGGGCGGCTTCGGTTTGGCGACGATAAAAAATTCCACCAAGCCAGGCAAAGATAGTGGTCAACACCATCAGCCACGCGGCGAGCACAGCCATGCGGCCGACGAGGTCGTGCACCGGTCTGTAAGCAACATCTTTTGGTTGTTTCACGACTACAGTCCATCCGGTCGATTCTACGGGGCTGAAGGAGTACAGATTGCCGGCGCGTTCGAGATTCCCTTTCTTGGTTTCGCTAATCTCCTTGGGCAGGATCGATTCGCGCGCTGAGGAGGTTCCGGGATTGGGTCGAAAATCGTTCGTGAACAGCGCTTGTCCGTTTTGATCGATGACCTGGCAGGTTGATTGGTCGGCGAATTGAATCGTGGAAAG
>Ga0137396_10000483_pt1 | contig 19072 bp, 12 predicted proteins | sample czc16metaG_FD_108284 | JGI IMG/M metagenome (GOLD analysis project Ga0137396, IMG submission 108284) | Vadose zone soil microbial communities from Angelo Coast Range Reserve, California, USA - czcobulk3.16 metaG | ecosystem: Environmental > Terrestrial > Soil > Vadose zone | place: USA...
GCCGCCACGATTAACGGCCAGCTCTTGTGAATCGGAATTGGTTCTGCAGGTGGTCCGTAAGGAATCAGCGTTCCGCGGTTGAGCCAGTCGGTGGCCCACATCAATCCTGAGGTGCCACCGAAGGTCGATGCCGCCGCGGAGATCAGAATCAGGATCATTCCTTTGGGATTCAGCGCACCGGCTATACACATCAAAATTCCACCGGCAAAATATGGGATCGCCGAGAGGCGCACCGCGCGCTGATAGCGTTGCTCTTTGTTGCTGCCGATCAGGGGACGCAATTCGAGTAGACTAATGCGCGCGGCGAGCAGATAAGTAACAGCACCGAAGATCGTCAGGCCTATTCGCCAGAGCCACTGAGGGCCGAGGCCTTGAATAAAGGCGCCCCAATCACCAATGCCGCCGATGCCAGAGAACAGGAAATATCCTGTGGCGGTGAAAAGATTCACCGTCATGGAGATCCAGAAGAAGTATTTCAATCGTGGATAACGGGGGCCGGTGAGGCGTCCGAGGACAAAGAGTACCGCTCCCGCGAGTAAGTTCACTAGCGTGCCACCAGCCATTACAAGGCGGCTGTCCAGGCTGCATTCGAAGTGGACCGACGAAAGCACGAGAGGCTTGGCTCCGACCAAAAGACAAGCGCCGCCGTGGCCCATGCCTTCATGTAAGACGTTCCCGAGCATGTAGGCGAGGATGCCGATTGAGCCCACGGTGAATGCGTGAGGCAGGGCAACCGTGTCGATTTCGGCTTCTTGCTTCGTGGCAGTTTGCATTTGCGCGACAAGGTAACACGAAGGATAGAGAATAGGACAGGTTGCAGCAACAACGGCTTCGTCTCAGCAGCTCTAGAGTTCCGCAGTTTAGCGGAGCAGAATTCCCACAATTTCAAGTTCAGAATTCAACGGGCAGTACACGGCGGCGTGATCACACACATGGGATGTGGGCGACCCGCAGAAGCGGCCCCAGTCCGGATTCCGATTCAAGCCGCCATGCGATGCCCCGAGAGGGGCAACATAACTTCCGGGTGGCCCGTGATTCGGGAGGAAGCGCTGACTTTGGTTGTGATTGAAAGAACATTCGTGTGTAGCTGGGTAGGCAACTGCCTGGACACTTGTCAGGCTACTGCAGGTTCGCGTATTCCGCCGTGGCTTGTTTCAGGATGGGGATGTCGGGATCAGCATCTTTCCACAAAGTAAGAAAATTCTGGTATGCGGTGCGACTCTTTGCGGAATCACCTTGTAGGGCATAAGCGCGGGCCAGACCAAGGTGGGCCAAGGCACCCACCAGGTTTTCCTGCACGATGCCGGGATGATCAACAATCTTTTGGAATTCTGTGGCTGCGGCAGGGCCGTTGTGCAGCACCAGGTAGGTCTGCCCCCGCAGGTAGATTGGATCCAATAACTCCGCTGCACCCGGTTCATAGGGACTTGTCACCTTCGGTAACAGCTCGAGCGCTTTGTGCGCATTTCCACGGTGCAGTTCCATAGCGGCACGGATCGTGGGCAGAGCACAGCGTTGCACCCGCGTGTTTAGCGGAAACTTCTGGTTCAGTTCGGTACTGAGAACCTCTGCGTGAGTGGTATCACCTGCCAACGCAAGAGCAAGCGCCAACGCGGACGTGACCCAACTGTTGCGTTTCACGGACGACTTCAGAGCAGTCTCAGCACCTGCCCGTGCCTGTTGTGGATCGCCGAAGTATGCCTCCATCAGACTTGCATCAGCGCGGTGGCCGGCAGCCCTCTGTGCTGCGCCAGCACTTTCAGCCAACTCCACCTTCCCTCGTAGCAACTCCCGCACTCTCCTGCGCCGTCCGTGGTAAGCCTCCATGTAGGTATCGAGGAACAGCAGGTATTCCGCCACTGGCTTGCCTGTGGCATTCGCGGTTAGGCGCTCCTTCTCCACCGCATCACCCCTCAGCAAGGCCAACTGGTACCTGCTCCCGAGCGTTTCAACCTTGTGTTCATCAGCCTGCTTGAGGACTGCTTCCGCCTCCGCTAAACGATTGAGATTGAGATATGAACCGGCGAGATCGCCATAGATTTCCTCGTTGCTCTGGTCCAGCAGCAGCTCCTCGCGAGCCTCCTTGAGCGCCCTTTCGTATTTACCGAGTTCGGCGTAGACGGCTACTAGGTTGGTGTGTGGCACCCAGTCGCGTGGATAGATCTGCCGCCACAATTCATACAACTGAACCGCTTTCTCCAGCTCTCCGGTTACGTAGTGGTAATAGTGAGACTCAAGGTACAATCGTTCCCGCTGGCTCACCTTCTCTCGCAGCTCGTATCCTTTGCGCGTGTTCTCGACTGACAAAACCCCTTCGCCGACTTCGGCATATGCGGTCCCCAAGCGGCCGTAGGCCATGGCGAACTTTGGGTCCAGCTCTATCGCCCGCTGGAAAAACGGAAGCGCGCCATCTACTCCCTTGGCAAACCAAATCTTCAGCCCTAAGCTGTAGGCCTGCAGGGCCTCGAGCGACGACGTACTCGCCCGCTCCACCGGCGCATCATACCCTTGAATCGTGACCAGCGATTCGCCCAACTTCTCTCGCATCTTCGTGGCCGCGTCGCCCAATGCCCTGAGCACGTGCTCCCTCCGGTCGGCCTCCATCTGCTCGCCACCCAGCCCGTCTCCCGTGTGGCAGTTGAACGCGTTCAGCCCGATGACGTAGTGAGCGCCAAGGCTGGCGATCGAGCCGGTCAAAACTGCCTTGCCACCCATTCGCTGGCAAAGCTCCCGAGCGATGTCCGGGGTCAGCCGCTCCTCCTTTGGGCGCCCCATCAAACCTAACTCTTCGCTCACCTTCTGGGCTGAAAGGATGTTTAGAAATGGGGATTGCTCGAGTTGCACACGCACGCCTTGCTTCAGCGTGTCATCAAAGACTGGATCACCAGTGCTGTTGGTGAAATCCGCCAGCACGATCGTGTCTTTCTCGGTCAGCCGATGAGGATGACGCGAACGCCAGTAGAAGCCGGCTCCGGCGAGAACTACAACCATGACCGCAACGGGTGCCGCGATCTTCCAACGATAAGTTGGCCCGCTCACGCTGGCGACGACCGCTGTTCCTTCGCCATCCGCGCCGGTAATCGGCGCAATGAAACGGTACCCCCGACGAGGCAGGGTCTCGATAAAGCGTGGGTTCTCCGCCGAATCCCCCAGCGCCTCCCGCAGCCGCGCGACCGCCTTATTTAGGCTCTGATCGAAATCCACAAACGTGTCAGAAGGCCATAGCCGCTCCTTCAACTGCTCGCGAGAGACTAGCTGGCCGGGACGGTCCAAGAGCGTGACAAGCACTTGAAAGGGCTGTCCCGGGACGATCGTCTTGTTACCGTTGCTTCGAAGTTCTGCGGCGTCGAGGTTGAGTTCGAACTCGCCGAAGCACACCTTACGTGAGAATCGCGCTGGAGTGGACATCGCAAGCTGCCCCAAGCAAACTTTTGGGAAGTTTACCACCTTCCGCAAGCCTATAAAAAATAAAGGGTCTTCTTAAGGGGAAAAGGAAGTCACAACAAAGTCAGACCCCGGCCATTGAAGCACAACGCACGATTCGCCAGAGTTTCGCGGCGCGGCTCTTCTTCCCAGCGTTTCGCGCGGAGCACCACTATAGAAAGCTGCCTAATCTGGAGGGAACGTGTGTCATGAGATCAGTCAACCTTGTCCGGATTTTCACAGCATTGGTCTTGGTGTTTGCCATCGGGAATCTCTCCTGAGTGCCCAAGACACAACGGTGGGCAGCGGGCCGCGCGGTCACGTTACTCGAACCTGGCTACTGAGAAAGTGTCCCTTCTTCACCCGACAAAGATTGCTTAGGGAGGCACCATGCGTCGCACCTCTCAGACGCGCGCAACAGCGGCCTTCAACCTTAAGCAGTCCTCAACCTTTAACGTCAAGGAGAATACTCATGCGCGCAAAGATCTTAGAATTCAAGCAACTACTCGCGTGCCTAGCGATGCTCTTGTCGGCCGTCGGCACCGCCTTCGCTACCTTCCCAGGCCATAACGGGCTGATCGCGTTTCAAGTCCAAACGGCCGCGGGCATTCAGATTTACACAGTGCGTCCGAATGGCAAGGGCTTACAGCAGATCACGTTTCTAAGTGGCGATGCTGTTGCGCCAGCTTGGTCCCCAGATGGGCGTGGGATCGTTTTCGAGCACGACGCGCCCGGTGAATGCGGCAACGTGGCGATCATGAATGCCGATGGCAACGGCCTGATTGAGTTTCCGGTTCCGGGTGTCTGTGAGGGCGATCCCTCTTTCACACCTGACGGGACACGGATCATATTCGATCGAATCGATCCCGCCACCAACGACGAAGCTTTTTGGAGCATGGATCTCAACGGCGATAACCGGCAGCGCATCGGCCCATGCTGCGCTGATCCAAATGTTTCTCCCAACGGGGAAAAAATCAGTTTCCTTGGCTTTAACGGAGACCCGGCCGGATCGGCGCTCTTCACGTCGGACGTCGATGGTAGCCATGTGTTCCAAGTCACCCCCTTCAGTTTCGATGTCGCGGTTAAGCAGGATTGGGCGCCAGACGGTAAGCACCTTGTTTTCAGTATCTATGGAGACGTCGCCATCCCCGGAGTCTCCACAAACATCGTGACCGTCAGTCCCGACGGAAAACAACTTCATTTCGTATCGAATTATGAAGGTGGAGACGTCAGCGCCTTTGTGGGTTCCTATTCTCCCGACGGGCGCTGGATAACTTTCCGCCTCAACGATCATGGCCTCTTTGGTCTGTACAAGATCCATCCCGATGGCACGGGTCTTGAGGTGATCCTTCCACTCTCGGACTTCAGGCCCCGTTTCATTGCTTGGGGTGCGCGACCCAACGAGGCAGACGACGAGGGACACTAGCCAGTTCGGGGTGGGAGGCGACGTGCACAAGGAGGTCGTTCGTCTTCAAACATTAGGAGTGCAATTGCAGCATTTTTGTTGTTGTGCGTGCTTCCATCCTCCCCGACGGTCTGCGGCCACGCCCAACATAATCTGAACTGGGTCAGGTTTGAGACCCTTTCACTCTTTGCGTCTACAGGCGTCTACAGGTCTATCAATTGACCTTCCCTTCGGCTTCGACGTAACATTCCCTCTCAATGGTCTCGGAGATGGGCGTGTACGTGTACTCTTTGGTTTCAGTTTTCTGCCAGGAGGGCACCATGAGGCGAGAACGTGCGCTGAAGGTTGTGTTGGTCGTGGTGGGCTTGATCTTTTCCGGTTTAGTTTATCCCTTGACGATGTTTGTGCGGCAAGAGCCCGCGTTGGCGATGATGCTGAGCGTTTATGTCACACTCGGCATTTTCTTGCTGCTGGCAGCGCGTAACCCATCGGCGAATCGCAGTCTGATTGCTTTCACGGCATGGTCGAGCTTTGCCCACGCCGCGCTTATGGCGGTGCAGGCATTCCGCAATCTGATCCCACGCGGAGAACTGTGGGGGGTGGCTGCGCTCGTCATCATCGGTGTAGCCCTGATCGTGCTGGCTCCGGCGAACTCGATGGAGCGCGTGTCGGCAGTCGTTGCGTAAGGTCGCACTCTCGGAAGCCGACATCCCGATACTCAAAGAAGCCAAAGCCGAGTGCGCGAACCTGCAATTGCACGTTTTCTCGAAATCACAAGAAACCGCCACATCTTATGTCCTCAGGGCATAACGGTGTCATCAGTGCTTCTTTGTTGCCGCCTTACGGCTACGACCCGTCTTGATTCGGGCTCCTCGTGTCCGCCCATCAACACCACCCTTGTTCATCAGTCCATCATGCGATGGGACTCGTCCCTTCTTGGGCAAAGGACTCAAGCATCGGTTTTAAAACCATCAACGCACGAGCGCGCTGGCTGTCGCCGATCGGAGAACTTCAACTGGGCCATCCCACAACGACCCCAGCAATGCCAGCAGCTCCAGCGCTCCAGCAACGCCACCTGAGCCGCAAACTGGGCAAGTGGCACCAACGGCGAGAAGAATGCGCCTATCACGGTCAATGTGAAAGCCCAGTAGAAAAACATGATCGCGAACTCCAAGTGGACACTTTCAACCGTTGCCCACAAAGCCAGAGTGTGCCCTCCCTAATCCCCTGTCCAGACGGTCCCGCGGGACGCTCACCGTATATCGCCCGGTCCATCCCAACGCACCGTCTTTCGGGTAGTGTCCTGATTTGGATTTCAGCGGTCGGACAACTGAATGGGATTGCCGTCCGGGTCCTTATCGTCGCAAAGACAAACTATTTCCCCCTGCCGGACCTTGCCGAAACTTGCGCCGCGCGCACCAGCGTTTCCCGCAGGGCCGCGACGTCCTTGGCGTGGAATACAATCTTCGGACCCTTGCGACCTGGCGATGACGGGCCGGAATGCAGTGCGATGCGGGCGCCGCCTGCCGCAAACTCCTGCCAGCCTTTTTCATTCGTGACCTGCTTGAGGCCCAGCCCTTCTCCGTAGAATTTGCTCATCGCATCGATCTGGCCAGTAAACAGGATCACGCGCGCCATTTTCATTTGAGGGTCTCTCTATTTCGACGTCTGCTCGACCAATTCCTCAAGCGTCCAGAACCTACAGTACATCGCGAAGCATCGGCAATTCGGAAATCACGCAGTCAGCCGCCGCCCCATTGTCTACTTGCGCACACGCGACGTTTGGGTTATGGGTTGGAAATTTCCGCATTGCGACCAAACGGGCGGAGCCCCCTGTCCTCGATCTGCAGAACGTCATTCGTTCGTTTTTGAAGGTGTGCACACCTTCAACGGTCCAGGAATGAAGGCATGCAATCTTGAATCTTAATGCTGTCGAGTGCCCTGAAGCGCTGTACGCCGCGAGCGTCGATATCAGCAGCGGACCACCCAATAAAGCCGCTCTGGGTAGTTACTAAACTGTCGACCGCTGTCTGCGGCGTACTGCAAGTGAGCCCGAGGGCGTTCGGACGGGTCCGCAATTCCTGCTCGAATGCGATCAGGGGCAACGTCGATGTACCAGTCGCCGTCCCGGTTTGATGAAGGGAGACGCCGAAATTCGCCAGACCGGCAGCGTAAGTCGACACAGCCGTAAGGCACCGCTTAATGGTTGCGCCCGGGGCACGGGGTTCATCGAACCGATCGTCGACCATCCGGAATCGTGTCCCTGATGGTCGCCACCCTGACGATCGGATCGCCTGCGTTTGCGCTCACCTTTGCGGATTGCGGGACGAGGCGATCCTTTCTCAAGAACGACCTGATGAAACCCTATGAGGCATCAGCTCACGCCCATGCTCGGGAATCCAGCTCTCCCTAGTCTCGGTCGAGATTCAAGCTGCTCTCGAGCGACGAGGCATGGGCGTCAAAATTGTTGAGAGGCGCCAGCCCGAAGCGCTTTTCGATTGTCTTTAGAATCGAGAGAGTGTCGTGTTGGGTGTGATCCACAAAACCTCGCTTGGCAAACGGGCCGATCACAATTCCAGGAACGCGCGAGCCATCCCCCCAAATGCCATTGTTGGTCGGCGGAGACACATGGTCCCAGCGCCCACCATGCTCATCGTAGGTCACGATGATGAGACTGTGCTCCCAGTAGTCGCTTTCCCGCAGAGCATTCACGATATCGGCGACGTGCTGCTGGCCCTGCAACAGGTCGGCGTAGCCTGGGTGCTCGTTGTTGGGGCCAAGCGGCTTGATGAAGCTAACCGCTGGAAGACCATGATTTTGCAAATCGAGAAAAAAGTCGTTCTCGTCCTGCAAGTGCGCAGCGGAAACTGGATTGCGCTCGCCATTTTCCCACGGAGCATAGTTGTCATAGTAGGCAAACGGTTGGTGATGCCATTGGAAGAGTGGGTCGACGGGCGGGTTCGGAGGAACCACTCGGTTGTTGGCGGGATTGCTGGCCGAGCTGGCGAGTGCATTGTCCCATCCACCGGAGTACCACTTCCAGCTCACGTGCTTTTCGCTCAGCCGGTCTCCGATGGTCGGGATGTACGGTCGAGCCGGATCGGAAGGGTCGCTGTCATTCTGCGAGGGCAGCAGGCTCGGGCTGCCGAGGGTGGAAAAAACTGGAACGAGATTTACCGAGAAGATGGTGTTGACGGCATAGTTCTTGTCGAAGGTAGTGCCCGGAATGCTGAAGGAGGGCCCGCCGATTGGGGTGATATTGCCATCATGGACGATCTTGGCGGTCGTGGCATTCAAAGCGAGTTGTCCAGTGCCATCCAGTGTCGGCTGCGTGCTGACCGGGGCATTCGGATAGACCGGGGCGGCGGCGGCGATTAGGAACTGATGATTCAGGAACGATCCACCGAAGGCGGCATGGAAGAAGTTATCGTCCATCGTATAGTTCTGGGCCAGTTTCCCCTCCGGCAGGTTGGTCGCGTCAAAGTAGCTCATGACGAGTCCGGGGTTGTCGCTCCAAGTGGCGAACCAATCCATGCTCCCGTGGTTGATTTGTGACTGTTCGTGCCAGAAGCGATGCACGATGTCGCCTGTCTTATCCGAGTCCTGAAGGTTCGTCTTCGTGACAATGTTGTAGGGGAGCAGGGTATTGAGACCGGCAGGAAAGCGGGTATCGATCTGCGCCGGGCTGAGATTCGTGTTAATGGGCTGCGGTGGGGTTGTCAGCGAGAGCGAACCGGACACCAGGTCGAACGGTTGGCCGAGTTGTGAGGCGTAGGGCTGGCCGGTGACACGGTCGCGTTGCGTGAGCGACACAGCCGAGGACTGAAAGAGTCCGTTCGCTCCCGGGAACAGGCCGTATAGGGAATCGAAGCTCCAGTTCTCTTGGTAGATGACGATGATGTGCCGGATCGGTCTTAGTTTTGGGTCAGGAGAAAGAGCTCTCCCGCCCTGGGCAGTGCTGTGGGGTGGAATCAGAAAAAGCGCAACCACAAGCAAAAGCGAGGCCAAGCGCCAAGGCGCGCGGCTGGAGTGTTTCGGTGCGGCGTAACGTTCCATTTAGGTTTGCCTCCTGAGGTTTTGGGGGTTGTCAGACGCCAGAGTGAGTCGGATGGAAGGCTAGGCAAGCCGTGTTACTGAAGCATTGCGGGAATGTGAATTTCCCGTTAAATCCACCATCGTGCGGCTGCGCTCACCCATCAAGTTGTTCGGACGAGAATCAGCCATTTCGCTGTCAACCGAATGGCCGCACATGGTCTGAACATGGATCCTCAGAGGGGAGCCGGGACCGGGCATCTGCGGGGCGGCGGTAATTTCGGTCGAACCGATGCTGGGGGAATGACGGCCCAAACGGCCGCACTCGGTATGAAAAACCGACGGCCAATGGATCGCGTCAGCGCCTAGTAACTTTCCCGACAAACCGCTTGGCGAGGACAACATTCGGCGTGGGTCCGCCCGCTGGATTGCAGGTTAGTAATGCTCCTTGCCGTCGGTGACTGATGCCTTCCGAGCCCCGGTTCGCGGAGTGATTCACTCTGGCCTGTGGATAAGTTTTTATCATCCAGTAATCTACCCACAACACTGAACTCCTATGCTTGCGGGCGGTAGGTTTCTGGTGTTTATTCCCTTGTCGTCTGGACCCCTTAGTCTTCGAGCACTCAACGAGTCTTTTCTAGGAGGATTAGCGCATGAACTGCAATTTGTTACGCGCAGTTTGTTTTGCGGCTGCCTTGGCCGTGTCGAGCCTGGCTGGCCGTGCCGCTCATGCGGCGTCGCAATCGGATGTTCTACCGACGGGTGCAACCATTACTCCGGACGCAGCACCGGGGTCGGTTTTTCAACCTCTGACCGTTGATTTGCCCGATTATCCAAATCACGCAGTCGATGGTGCTCAGACGACAGCGGTGAGTCCAGACGGCAAGACCTTGCTCATCCTGACCAGCGGTTTCAACAAGCTGCGGGATGCAAGCGGCAAAGTGCAACCGCAGGATTCCAGCGAATACGTCTTCGTGTACGACCTATCGTTGCCGCGCACGCCGGTCAAGAAACAGGTCGTGCTCGTCCCAAGAGCGTTCGGGGGCCTGGTCTGGAGCCCGGATGGTGCTAAATTCTATATCGCCGGGGGACCGGACGATAACCTTCACACGTACGCCCAGAGCAACGGCCAGTGGGCGGAAGTGGGTACACCGATTTCCCTCGGGCACAAGGGCAACCTCATGAACCAGGAGACGCAGATCGGTCCTACCGCCGCAGGCGTGGGTATTACCGCCGACGGCCGCGTCCTGCTGGTGGCAAATTGGGAAACCGATTCTGTTACCGCCGTCGATGCTGTCAATGGCGTCGTGCTGGCGGAATACGATCTCCGCCCGGGTATCATCGATCCGGCACAGTCTGGGGTGGCGGGCGGCGAATTCCCCTTTGGGGTGGCCGTGAAGGGTAGCGATACCGTCTACGTCTCAAGCGCACGCGATCGCGAAATCGATGTCCTCCACCTTTCAGCGGGTGCCCTGACCCTCACCAGCAGAATCCCAGTCAAAGGCAATCCGAACAAGATGATTTTGAACAGGACGCAGAGCAAGCTGTACGTTGCGGTGGACAATGCCGACGCCCTCGAGATCATCGACACAGTTGCGAATGTCGTCGTCGGCAAAGTCAACACCAGTGCACCCGAGGGCTTATTCGGCGGCGAAAGCACGGTGCCGAAGGGCAGCAATCCGAACAGCGTGGCACTTTCACCGGACGAAAGGATCGCCTACGTCACCAATGGCGGCACCAATGACGTCGCTGTCATCAGGCTTGGTGACGAGCCATCCGTAGCCGGATTGATCCCGACCGGCTGGCAGCCCAACTCGGTCAGCGTCAGCCCGGATGGCACGACTCTCTATGTTGTCAACGGCAAGAGCAACACCGGGCCCAACCTGTTGAACTGTCGCTTGGTAGCCGCGGGCGGAAATTATGGGTCGGCCTGCCAAAATCCTCAGGCACAAAACGGTTCCGGAAACAACTACGCTTGGCAAAACATGCATGGCAGTCTCCTGGTTTTGCCCGTGCCGAGCCGAACCGATCTCCAGCAGTTGACTGGTTTGGTCGCGGAGAACAACGGCTTCAACCTGCGGGTGAGCCGAGACGACGCCGCAACCCTACGTTTCTTGCGTCGGCACATCAGGCACGTCGTCTACATCGTCAAAGAGAACCGCACCTACGATCAGATCCTGGGCGATTTGCCGGTTGGCAATGGGGACCCAACGCTAACGCAGTTTCCGCAGTCGGTCACGCCGAACCAGCACGCCATCGCCTCCAATTTTGTGGATTTCGATAACTTCTACGACACGGGGAATGGAAGCATGGATGGCTGGCAGTGGTCCACCGCCGCTCGCACCCTGGATTTCGAAGAGAAGAGCCAGGTAATCAATTACGGAAAGGGCGGCTCAGCCTACGACAGCGAAGGTACGGATCGCAACGTCAACGTCGGAGTGACCACGGTCGCAGAGCGGCAAGCGTGGCAACCGCTCTACCCGAATGATCCCAACCTATTGCCCGGCACAGCCAACGAAGCCGCGGCCGATGGCCCCGAGGGTGAGGAAGGTCTCGGCTACATTTGGGACGCAGCGATTCGTGCGCATCTGTCGGTTCGCAACTACGGATTTTTCCTCGATCTCGGCCGGGGGTTTCAGGTCGACGTAAACATCGTTGATCCGTGCTCGGCCCACCCGCCCGTCCAGGTTGCTTTTCCAGCGCATCCATCCCTGGTCCCGAGAACCGACTTCTGCTTCCGGGGCTATGACAATTCCTTCCCCGATTTTTTTCGGTACAAGGAGTGGGCGCGCGAGTTCCAGCAGCAAATTAACACCAAGACCTTCCCGGCACTTTCGTTGGTTCGTTTCTCGCACGATCACTTCGGCAGCTTTGGCACGGCAATCTACGGTGTAAACACACCCGAACTCCAGGCAGCGGACAACGACTACGCCGTCGGGCTGCTCGTGGACCGGATTGCTCACAGCCCATATGCCAGGAGCACCCTGATCTTTGTTGTCGAGGATGACCCGCAGGACGGCGCTGACCACGTCAGTGCGAACCGCAGTGTGGGTTTCATCGCTGGACCTTATCTGAAGCATGGCGCCGTCGTGTCGACTCACTACGCGACGCCGAACATGCTTCGGACCATCGAGGAAGTGCTCGGATTGGAGAATCTGGGCGTGCATGACGCCGGCGTCCCACCCATGATCGACGCTTTCGACATCAATCAGTCCAGCTGGACCTTCAACGCGTCCCCGGCGCCGGTGCTCTTCAACACAACGCTTCCACTGCCCAGCACAGTCACAACGGTGGGGTCGATGCCGAAACCGACCCACGACGCGGCTTGGTGGGAGGCCAGAACCAAGGGCTTCGATTTCAGCAAGGAAGATCGGGTCGATCCGGAAGCGTTCAACCGGGTCATCTGGCAGGGCCTGATGGGAGACAAGCCCTATCCAACAACTCGCTCCGGTGCCGATCTGCGACGCAACCGGGAGCAGCTGCTAAAACCGGTTGTTACCCGGCAGTCTGTGGCTGTGGGGACAACGCCGGACTCTGGAAACTGAGAACCAGATCCCGATGCGCACGCTTTCTCCTCTCCGAGACGGGAGCGGTGGAAAAGCGGGCGGGTCTAACAAACGTCCCGTGGGCTCATGCCGAGCAATCCCAAGCATGGAAGGAGTGTTTCCTGTGAAGGCCCGTTTTTTCACACTCGCTTTGCTGGTGAGTACGTTGCCCGCTGCCGCGCAGCAGACATCCCCAGGTGCAGGCAATGCCGACGCCGTGGCGCTTAGCCAGAAGTCGCCGATCGTCCAATCGGCGTTTCGTTTCCTGATCGCTCAGAGCCAGGGCTTGCGAGATCAAAATCTGCGCAGCCAGACGCTAGAGGCGATCAGCAATCCGCACACCTGCGTGCAGCATCGCGCGGGAGTGACGGCCGACAAGAAGAATGCCATTCTGCAGCAATTGCTCACCGTCGGACTCGTAGACCCGAACGACAACGCAACCTTTCCTGGGGGATTGCTGGCCGGCGTGTTTCCGCCGTTGGTCAATGACGGCAGCGCGTGCCCACAGCTTCCGCAGACGTTCTACTCAGCGCCGGGCAGCGTGTTTGGTGGACACCACTCCTATCCCGGTGGGCTGCCCGTTCACGAGTCCAACAACGATATCTCTGATGTGGACCTGGCACATCAGTACCGGGCCGTGTATGGACACGCGCGCAGAGGTTTCCCCGTTGTCGAGGGCGAAGTGTTCGAGCAATCCGCGGATGCCACGCAAAGCGATGTGTTTGTCGATCAAGATGTGATTGTGGGAGCACCGATCTGGCATGACTGGGCCAAGAGCATGGTGTTCCAGTGGAATGCCGATGGCACCGAGTTCCAGGAACTAAACTTCGGAGGCAACGGCGTGACCGACAGCTACGGCGCCGCAGGCAATTCAAAGACCGGTGGACACCACATCATGAGCGTGGCGGAGGCGATGGTGCGCGGACTTGCTCCGGCGTTCGTGATCACGCAGGCCTGCGCACACTCGGCGCCCACTTCAGGGAATGAATACAAGGTCGTGAACTGGCTACGTGCGGCGGCGATCCTCGCGCAAATCGATCCGGTGCGAGCAGGGTACCTCGTGCTCGATGCACAAGGCCACCTACGATTGCCGGTGTTGCGTAGACTGGGCGACATTGATCTGCTTGCGAAAGGCCAGATGAACCTGCTGGCCGAATACACCCTGCATAACCTGTCGGACGCGGACTTCACCTACTCCGGGCCGGCGGTAAGCCAAGTGCAGGTCATTCTGCAAACGCTGGCTCCGCGCTACGGCTACGACCCGTCGAATGCCGCTGTCTACAACAATAAGTATCGCAACCCGGCACTCAGCTTCCTGACTGGGGAGCGGCTGTTAATTCTGTACACCGGCCAGGGACTGGCGGGGGTGCAGGCAGAGCTCGACAAACTGAGAGCGGCGGGCATTTTCTAAGACGACCCTCAGGAACCGTGGATTGTAGGAGGTAAAGCCAGAGGTTGTCGGCAAAGAGACGTCTTGGGTCAAAGGTAGGGCTGTCCCGAGTTGACGTGCCTGGTCTCTCACCGACACCTGGTCTCGAAACATGTCCGGCAAGTGATGGTTGAATTTCGTTTCTACCCGCCCCGCCCATGACACCCACAGAGTAAGCCCAGCACCCTCATGACTCTGCACCCCGATCCCGCCCGACCGCCCGTTATCCTTTCGCCCAGATGCCGTGCCCAGAGCGGTAACTGGTGGGCTCTCCCGAAAAAAAAATTGCTCAATGCCGAGGATTCGCATAGAATCCCGCCCGGCAGGTTGGCCCCGTTGCGATTGCTCTGTCTCCCATATCCCGACAACAACCGCATCCCATGTGCGCCATTGCTCTTGGATGAACATTGCGGGATTTCCATGGGTTCGCTGACATTCATCACAAAGGAGTAACTCTGTATGCCGAAGCGCTTCGGACTCTTGTTCTTCGTGTGTGCGGTGCTTTGCGCACTTCCAGGAAGTGCAGCTGCGCAGAAGTTGCCAAGAATCACTCCCCGAAAAGTGCAGGATGACAAGAATGATCATATGTCTGCCATGGGCCATTTGGCGGCCCGAGTCAGTGCAGCTTTGCAGCAGAAAGGCATCGTTACGGGGCGCGCGCTCGTCGCTCCCCCCAATCCCACCGGCGACAAAGGTTGCACCAACGCCCCGGATTGTTTCGATGACAATGACGGTCCGGCGGGCGGCCAGGCTGAGACCTCCATCGCCGTCGATTCCACCGGCCAGCACATCGTGGTCGGGTTCAATGACACACGCGGGTTTGGTCTAAATCCAATTTCGGTCTCCGGCTACTTCTACTCGGATGATGGAGGAAAGACTTTCATCGATGGCGGTCAACTTCCTTCTCCCGGCAGCGATACCATCGGAACCGCCAAGTTCCCCGAAGTCTTCGGTGATCCCGATGTGAAATACCTGGGCGCCTGCACGTTTGTCTACTCTTCCATTATTCTCAAGAAATTCTCCGCCACCACAGTTGCACAAACCATGGGCATTCACCGCTCCACCGATTGCGGCCACACCTGGACCGGACCCTTTGAAGTCACCTCGGCCACGAACCCCAACGGTTTTACGACCACCAGTGGCAGCCCGGTGGACGCCGCCGACAAGGAATTCATGGACATCGACCGCGCGACCGGTCGCTTGATCCTGAGTTGGACGAACTTCACACCGGTGGCCGTAGGCGGGATCGAGATGTCCACCACCTACTCCGATGATGCACTCAGCGGAAATCCACCCACTTGGTCGACGCGCCAGGTCGTGTCCGCCACCGTGCCCGACGGACAGTCCTCCGTGCCTCGCTTCGGCGGCAACGGTAGCAACGCCTACGTGGTCTGGCGTAGATTCCCATCCTTCTACACCAACACGATCGCGTTCGCCCGCTCCACCGACAACGGAAATACCTGGAAACCTTCCGTGGATCTGACCAGCGAATTTTTCACCACCGACTCTGAAATCGGGAACGACCGGCCCAACAACTCCCCCTCACTGGCGGTCGATCAGCACAGTGGCACCGTCTACCTGGTCTACGCCAACAACAATGCCCAAGACGGTTCCGATATCTACTTCCAGAAAAGCGCCGACCGCGGGGTGAGCTTCTCCACCCCCCTCATCCTGAACAGCCGGCCCGGGAACGATCGTGCCCAATGGTTCCCCTGGGTGACGGTCGATTCCAGCACCGGCCGCGTCTGGATTTTTTATTACGACCAGGGCATCGACACCTCAGGTGATTTGAGCCAGGTCACCTATACGTTCTCCGACGACGGTGGCAGAAAGTGGAGCCAGCCCACCACGCTCACGGACCGCTCCTTCCACGCCGGTTGGGGCAACGATACCGGCCAGCCCAATCTCGGCGACTACAATCAGGCTGTTGCCCAGAACGGCGAGTTGTTCGCGGTTTTCGCCGTGGCCTCCCGGCCGCCGGCGGGATTTGTGGATGGTCAGCCCACTTCCGCCAGCTTCACCGTGCCCGACGTGGTCTTCAAGCGTATATCCGGGAAAAATCGTGAATCCAGGCCCGCCACTCTGGACCTGGGAGGCTTGACGTTCACCGACAGCGGCGGAAACGGCTTCATCGACCCGAATGAGACTGTGGACGTGCGAGCCGTACTCCGGAACTATGTCACTAATCCGCTCAACGCTGCGAACCTCCGCGAAGTCCAAGCGACCTTGTCAACGTCTACCCCCAACGTCATGATTGTGCGAAGGTCCTCGGATCTGGGCAACATCAGCCCCGGACAGAGTGCTACCGCCAACTTCCGGCTGCAAACTCTCCCTGGGTTCGTGCCAGGCACGCCGATCGAACTGGTGATTAAGGCCGGCGCCGATGACACCGGGCGTGCCGTACTCCAGAACACCCTATTCACCGGAACACCGGTTGCGACGGAGCTCTTTGCCGAAAACTTCGATGAAATTACACCTGGAACCTTACCCCTCGGTTGGAACCCGGTTCACGGAGCCGGTGCCAACACCGTTCCCTGGACCACCCGGAACGACTTCTGCGGAACCGGTTCCAACGCGGCATTTCACGTCAACGCCAACGACGGCCCCACCGGGGGCTCTCCTTCCCGCTGGGAACGTCTGCTATCACCCCCGATCGCCATACCCGCCAGCGCCGAATACGTCACGCTGGATCTGGACGTCTGCTATGACACGGAAGACGATCCTAACTTCAACATCCTGGCCTACGACGGCATGTTCCTGAGAATCGCGGATCTGACCACCGGCCGGATTCTACGCTCGGTCCTGCTGGAAGCTTTTGAAGACGAATTCACCACAGGGCCGATTCAGAGCATGCCAAAACATGAACCCCGCAGCAGAGATCGGGGATATTTCCCCAACGGCGATATGGCGTTGTGGGCCGGATTCTCCAACGGACCGCAACACGTCCACCTGCGCTTGCCTGGCATGGCCGGCAGCAGCGTGCAATTCCGTTTTGAATTTGCACAGGATGGCGGAGGCATCTGCAGCGACGTGAGGCCAACCCACACCGACTGCGGAATCTCGGTAGACAACATCGTGCTGAAGAGTGTAGTCTCCGCCCCGTCGCAACCGCAGAACGACTGAGCGAAAACGAACGCGCGGGCAATTTCCACTGACGGCCAGACCGCGTTGCATGTCCGTGTCGAGGCCTGGAACGGTGAGCTTGGGTTGGCGAAAGGCGGGCCCCGGTGATTGAGTAAGCGTCCAGGTTTTTGTCAGGCGTTCTAAGGGTTAAAAGCCAAAGGTCGTCCAGTGCGACGACGCTTGCAGCGCGGATCCACTCAGAATCTCAATGGCGTCGGAGGGTTTTGACGGACAAGAAGTCGCAACGCCGATACATACTGGCAGACGGTGGCCGGTGCCAGCTTCTTGGTCTGAAACAGATGAGCCTGATGCTGCCGGATCTGCTCGGGCCCGAGCGTGTCGGCGACTGCTGAAAGCGCTCCGCGAACCCGCGGACGGTCCCGATGTTTGAGGTACGATGAGAGTAATTAAGAGGCTGGAGTTCTGATCGGTTCGCCAGCAAGCCAATCCTCGGGATGGTGTCGACTTCGAACACGCCGTCGTGGTTGGGCCTGTCAGCGAGGCTAGTTACAGTGCCGCCGTCGAAAAGGTTGCGCTCTCTGCGCTCTGCTAACGTGCCCCGTAGCTTTCCATCGTCAAGCCGTCTTGCGTGTCATCGCTGGCCATGCATGTTGTTGAAAGTAGGTCGCACTGTGGGACTCGAATCGCGCTCTGGCCGCCCGACCCGTTAAGCAGCAAACCTCACAAGTCGCCTAGGGCGCAGGCCGCGTCCTCAAGACGACAATGCGCGAATTCGCCGTTCCGGGGGCGAGAGCGCCAGCAGAGTGGATGACTGTCATCCCGCTTTCTCCACTTCATTCGTACTTCGGCGCTATTGTCCCGGGGGACCAGGTGGTGGCAGCTGGATCGTGAATGGGCCGGGCTTGTCGTCGACGATCTTGTAGTCGCCGGGTACTGAGAACAGGGACGGATCAGGCTCCGAGGTGTTGACGCTGCTGAACTGCGTCTTCAATTCTCCGGCCCAGGGATCATCGTGCTTGGTCATCACCGTCACCTTCAATTCCGGGGAGTACCAGCGCTCCGAGGTCACCACAATCGGCTTTTCGTTCCCCAGCTTTCCGCTGGGGATCGTGGTGGTCATACGAGTGCCCGTCGCATGAATACCGTCAATCGTTTGATCGCCAAGCTTCTCGGTGGCGGGTGCAGGCTCGCTCGAATCCTGCCCGCTCTTCTTGACCAGCACGTTGTTGAAGAAGACATTGGGTCCGGAGCCACCCGCGCCCTCATACATCATGACTCGCTCGCCCCTCACGGGAGCCCCAGCCGGACCCGCGATGCTGACGCCGCCGGCGACTGTCCCGCCTGCCGATAGGGCCATTTTGTGGGCAACCTTATTGTCGGTGTCGAGCATGTACCGGACCCCGGCAACCGGATCGACGATGGTGATCAGCTTGGGTGCTGCGGTTTGGGGGGCAGCTCCGAGCAGATTTAGCCCGGCTTCACGGCGAGTACGGCCTTCGCTGTCGCGGCACAACCAGGAGTTGTCCGTTGTATGGATGCGGTTGCCATCAGCAAGCAGTTGCGTGTGCTCGGTCGTTACGGTAGCGCAGAACGGCGCGCCCTTGGCGGGCGCGGCATCCATATTTTCGACGTGCATGGTCACCATGGCGGCTTTGGGTGGCAGAGCCGCACCCGGGGTGACGCCTGTCATCGCCGAGTCGGGCGCGGTTTGGGCGGCCATGCTGGCAGCCAGCATGCTTACTGCGAGCAGAGGGAGAACATTCATTTTCAGGCGCATGACTTGATTTCCTCCAAATTCTTTAGTCCACGATCCGAATGCCGCGGGCAATGCCGTCCGGGCCCACGAGCACGTCGGCAAATACAGCACCATCGGTTTGTGCCGAAGATGGCAGAAACACCGCCGTCGCGGATGGCAGTTGTACGCGGATCATTTGCATCGCTTCGGCACAGCTGAGTTCATCGCAGTACATCAGGCTGCGGAACCCGGCCGGAAACCGGCTACCGGGAAGGGCAGCCGAAGGAGCGGAGGGGCCGCGCCTGGTTGGAAACGCGACTGCATGGGTTAGCTTCCGCTTCGTCTCCGGCGAGAGACTTGGGTCACGACGGCTCCCGTTCTCAAGTTGAGACGCGGCCTGCCGGGCTGTGGATGCCGGC
>Ga0137396_10000486_pt1 | contig 19018 bp, 17 predicted proteins | sample czc16metaG_FD_108284 | JGI IMG/M metagenome (GOLD analysis project Ga0137396, IMG submission 108284) | Vadose zone soil microbial communities from Angelo Coast Range Reserve, California, USA - czcobulk3.16 metaG | ecosystem: Environmental > Terrestrial > Soil > Vadose zone | place: USA...
CCGCCCGCGTAGGTGGCGACGAAACCGACCATCAGCTGGCTCGGGAAGGGCCAGTTCTGACTCCCGACGTATCGGATGTCCTTCACGTCGACGCCGACCTCTTCCTTCACCTCGCGCGCCACGCAGCCCTCGAGCGCTTCGCCGTTGTCGACGAAGCCGGCGACGAGCGCGTAGCGGCCGGGCGCCCAGATGGCCTTGCGGGCGAGCAGCACGCGGTCGCCGTCGCGCACGACGACGATGACCGCCGGATGCAGGTGAGGATAGTGCTCGTACGTGCACGTCGGGCAGCGCTTGCCCCACTCACCCGCGAGGCGCTCGGTGCGCTCGCCGCAGCGGGGGCAGAAGCCGCTCGTCGACTCCCACCAGAGGGCCTGCATGGCCATCCCGCCGAGCGAGAGGAGATCGTCGGGCAGGCGCGTGCCGGCCATGGGCACGAGCGTCTCGCGCCGGAATTCGTCCGGGACGACGGCGTCCTTGGGAAGCGAGGCCACCCAGCACTCGGTGTCGCCGCCGAGCGTGCCCAGCCAGATCGGCTCGCCGAGCGCCCCGTCGAGCTTGGCCGGCCGCGTACCCGTCGGCAGTTGGAACGTGTCGCCGTCCGGAACGACGATGAGCTTCTGGTCCTGGATGATGAGCCAGTTGCCGCGCTCGCTCGGCGGCTTCGTCCCGCGCTTGGCCGGAACGAACGCGCCGCGCAGGCAGTCGATGTTGAACGGCAGGTAGACGGTCAGCGGGGTGGTCATGAGCCGAGGAGCCCCACGTCGCCGGGCAGGCCCGCGCGAGACGCCACCGGCACGCGCTCGCCGGCCGGCGCCTCGACGCCGAGCTTCTTGAGCGCCGGCATGACCTCGCGAGCGAACAGGCGCATGTTGGCCTCGGCGTCCTCGTACGGCATCCCCGCGTAGCTGAAGACGCCGATGTAGTGGCTGTTGCCGGTGCGCGCGTGGATGTCGAGGATCTTCTCGTAGCACTGCTCCGGCGTGCCCCAGACTTGAAGGTTCATGAAATAGTCGATCACGGTATCGGTCCCGTACTGCGCGATCTTCTCGGCCATCTTGCCGTAGTACTCGTAGCCCTTCGTCCGGGCGAGGTGATCGTCCTGGAAATGATAGTGATCGAGCACGGTCTGGTAGTAGCCGCCGATGAAGCGACGGGCCATCTCCTCGGCGCGCGCCGAGCTCTGATCGCAGAACGTCCAGCCCGCGGAGACCGGCGGCGGCGCATCGACACCGTTCACCTCTCGATAAATCAAGCGATAGATCTCGAGCTCGCGCGCGACTTCCTTCCAGGGCTTCTGCGGAATGATCAGGATCCCGACGCCGAGCTTGGCCATGACCGGCAGCGACTCCGGCGAGACGGCCGCCGCGTAGGTGCGGCCGCGGAACGACTTGAAGGGCGCCGGCCGGATCGCCGCGCGCGGCTGCTTGACGAAGGTGCCGTCGTACTCGCAGTAGCCCGTCTCGAGCCCGCTCAGCAGCATCTCGGCGGATTCGGTGAAGCGTTCGCGCGACTCGTCCATCGAGAGCCGGAAGCCGTCGAACTCGACCTTGCCGGCGCCGCGCCCGAGACCGAGGATGAGCCGGCCGCCGGAGATGTTGTCGAGCATCGCCACTTCCTCGGCCACGCGCATCGGATCGTGCCACGGGAGCACGACCACCATCGAGCCCAGGCGGGCGCGCTCGGTGCGGCCGGCCATGTACGTCAGGAACTGCAGGACGTCCGGGCACATCGTGTAGTCGGTGAAGTGGTGCTCGACGCCCCAGATCGACTCGAAGCCGAGAGGCTCGGCGAGGTCGGCCAGCCTGAGCTCGTTTCGATAGACCTCGCGGTCCGTCCGCGCCTTGCCGGGGTTCTGGAAGACAGCCGCCATTCCAACGTGCATGGGACGCTCCCCCTTCGCCGTTGTATTATTGCGCCGATGAGCCCATTCGATCCAGCCCCCTTCGTCGAGCGGCGGCAACGATTCGCGGCGGCCATCGGAGACGGCCTGGCGATCATCCCCGGTGCCCGCGAGGTCCAGCGCAACGGGGACGTCAACTTCGAGTTCCGCCAGGCCTCCGACTTCTTCTTCCTGACCGGGTTCGACGAGCCCGACGCCGTTGCCGTCTTCAACCCGGCGGACGCCAAGGAGCGCTTCGTGCTCTTCGTGCGGCCGCGCGACCGCGAGATGGAGATCTGGAACGGCCGCCGCGCCGGCGTCGAGGGCGCGATCGCGACGTACGGCGCGGACGCCGCCTATACGATCGACCGACTCGACGCCAAGCTCCGCGAATACATGGTCGACCGGCCGGCGATCTTCTATCGCCTGGGCAGCGGCGGCTTCGACGGTCGGGTCACGCGGCTGGTCGCCGACCTGCGCGCGGCGCGGGCGCGCGGCTTCGCGGCGCCCGTGCGGATCGAGGATCCCGGGCCGATCCTCAACGAGCTGCGGCTGCGTCGCTCGCCCGCCGAGCTCATGCGCCATCGCCGCGCCTGCGAGATCAGCCGCGACGCGCACATCGAAGCGATGCGCTACGCGCGGCCGGGGCTCTTCGAGTACCAGGTGCAGGCGGCGCTCGAGTACGTGTTTCGCGTGAACGGTTCGCCGCGCAACGGCTATCCGTCGATCGTGGCCTCGGGCGCCAACGCGTGCATCCTCCACTACAGCGAGAACAACCGGAGGATGGAGGACGGCGACCTGCTCCTGATCGACGCCGGCTGCGAGTGGGGCTATCACTCGGCCGACATCACCCGCACGTTTCCGGTCAACGGGCGCTTCACCGCCGCCCAGCGGGCGGTCTACGAGATCGTCCTGCGCGCGCAGCTGGCGGGCATCGCGGCCGCGCGCCCGGGCAACCGCTACGAGGCGGTGCACGAGGCGGCGCGGCGCGTGCTGACCGAGGGCCTCGTGGCGCTCGGCGCGCTGCCGCGTGGGGTCGACGAGTCGCTCGCGATGCACCACTACCGCGAGTTCTACATGCACGGCACCGGGCACTGGCTCGGCATGGACGTGCACGACGTCGGCGATTACCGGATCGACCGCAAGTCGCGCGTGCTCGAGCCCGGCATGGTGCTGACCGTCGAGCCCGGGCTCTACTTCGACCCCGAGCGCGAGACGGCCACGTTCCATCTGCGCGAGTACAGCGAGGACGAGTCGTGGGAGCGCCGCCTTCGCCTTGGCGCCGGCGCCGCGAAAAAGATCGAGGACGAAGAGAAGGCGAAGGCCGAGAAGATCACGCATCCCGTCCCGCGCGAGTTGCGCGCCATCGGCATCCGTATCGAGGACGACGTGCTGATCACCGACTCCGGCTGCGAGGTCCTCACCGCGGGCACCCCGAAGACGGTGGACGAGGTCGAGCGCGCCTGCGCCGAGTCCCCACGCCTGCCGCGCCTCTGATCCGCCTGGCGCTCATACCGCTTCTCCGATCGCACCGCGTGCTCGAGCGCATCGCTGCGCTCGGTGCCTTGACCATCACGGTCTTCCTCGTTGCGGCGTGCGCCTCGATCGGCCGCGGCAGCTCCCGCGCGGGCGGATCGGTGACGATCACGCCCGAGAGCGCCGGACGCACGATCGAGCTCAGGTCGGATCAGGAGCTGCTCGTCCGCCTGCCGAGCAACCCCGCGACGGGTTATCGATGGTCGCTCGCCGCCGCGCCGGCCGACGTGCTGAAGCTGGAGGGCCTGCCCTCCTTCGAGCGATATCCGGGCGGCGCGGGTGCCGTCGGCGCGCCGGGCATCGAGATCTGGCGGTTCAGCCTGGCGCGGAAGGGGCAGCAGATCCTGCGCTTCGACTACCGCCTTCCGTGGGAGGCTGACGCGCCGCCCGCGCGACAGCTCTCGTTCACCGTCACCGTCCGCTGAGGCTCAACGACCGAGCACGCCGCGGAGCGCGGCATCCAGTGTCGGATAGCGGAACCGGTAGCCGCTCGTCTCGAGCCGCGCGGGCACGACGCGCTGGCTGGTCAGCAAGAGCTCGTCGGCCATCTCGCCCAGCGCGAGGCGCGCCGCGAACGCGGGCAGGGGCACCAGGGTCGGACGCTCGAGCACGCGGCCGAGGATGCGAGTGAACTCGGCGTTGGTCACCGGCGCGGGTGCGACCGCGTTCACCGGGCCGCGTAGTGCGTCGGTCGCGAGCGCGTGACGGATCGCGCCGATCACGTCGTCGAGGGCGATCCAGCTCATCCACTGGGCGCCGTCGCCGATGACGCCGCCCATGCCCAGTCGGAACGGGGTCAGCACCTTGGCGAGCGCACCGCCCCGGTCGCTCAGCACGATGCCCAGTCTCAGATTGACCACGCGGATTCCCTGGGCGATCGCCGTGGCGGTGGCGGCTTCCCAGTCGCGAGCGACCTCGGCCAGGAAGCCCGTGCCCGGCCGGCTCTCTTCGGTCAACATCTCGTCTCCGCGGCTGCCGTAGTAGCCGATCGCCGACGCGCAAACGAAGACGGCGGGCGGCTTCGAGAGCCGGGTCAGGGTCTGGACCAGGAGCCGGGTCGCGGTCGTGCGGCTCTCGCGAATGCGCCGCTTTTTCGCCGCCGTCCACCTGACGCCCATGATGCTCTCACCGGCGAGATGGACGATGGCGTCGGCGACGGCCGGGCCGGCGGGCGCGATCGCTCCCGAGGAAGGATCCCACCGGAGCGCATCTTCGCCACGCCGCGGCGCCCGACGCACGAGCGGGATCACGCGATGCCCGCCTGCCCCGAGGGAGGAGACCAGCGCCGAGCCGATCAGGCCGCCGGCACCCGTGACGGCGACGTTCACGCCATCGCGCCGCCGTCGACCGTGTAGATCGCGCCGGTGATGTATTCCGCGTCGGAGCTCGCCAGGAACGCGACGAGCGAGGCGACTTCCTGGGGCTCGCCGTAGCGGCGCATCGGAATCGTCGCGATGAGCCGCTCGCGCTTGACGTCGGTCTCGAGCTCTCGAGTCATCGGCGTCTCGATCGGGGCGGGGCACACGGCGTTGACGCGGATCTTGTGACGGGCGAGCTCGAGGGCCGCGGCGCGCGTCATGCCGACCACCGCGTGCTTGCTCGCGGTGTAGGCGATGATGTTGGGCGAGCCGCGGAGCCCCGCGATCGAGGCCGTGTTCACGATGGCCCCGCCGCCGCGGGCGCGCATCAGCGGCGCGATCACTTTCATCCCGAGCCAGACGGCCTTGAGGTTGACGGCGATCACGCGGTCGAACGTCTCTTCGGGGTAGTCGACCAGCGGCTTCAGCGCGCCGAGGACGCCGGCGTTGTTGAAGAAGACGTCGATGGAGCCGAACCGCTCGACCGCGGCCTTCGCGTAACGCTCGACGTCGGCGAGCCTGGTCACGTCGGCGTCCACGGCGAGCACCTCGCCGTCGACCTTCTCGACGGCGGCCACACTCTGCCGGAGCGTCGCTGCCGCCAGATCGACGACAACCACGCGCGCGCCCTCGGACGCGAAGCGCACGGCGGCGGCGCGCCCGATTCCGCCGGCGCCTCCCGTGATGAGCACGACCTTCCCGGTGAACCGCGCCGTCATGTGAGGCGCCCATCTTGCTCTTAGCGCCGACTCGACGCAAGCTTGGGGCGCCATGACCGAAGACGAAGGCCTCAAGGCGCTGCTCGGGGGCGACGCGGCCGCGGCAGCCCGCGCCGAGGCGGCGCTGTGGGAGATGTGGCACCGCTCAGGCGACCGCGAGATCGACGCGCTGCTCCGCGAGGGCGTGGCCGTCATGGAACGCCGGGACCTCCCCGGCGCCGAGGCGATCTTCGCCCGTGTGATCGCGCGGGCTCCCGCGTTCGCCGAGGGCTGGAACAAGCGCGCGACCATCCGCTACGTGGCCGAGAACTACGAGGGCTCGATCGCCGACTGCGACGAGACGCTTGCGCGCAATCCGCATCACTTCGGCGCGCTGTCGGGCGCCGGGCTCTGCTACATCGCACTCGGTCGGCACCGGGAGGCGGCGGCGATGTTCCGGCGCGCGCTCGCGGTGCATCCGCGTCTCAACGGCGCTCGCCACAATCTCGCGGTGGCTCTGGGCGAGGCGGTTCGCGGTAACGGCCACTGACTTTGTGGGATACTGACGCGCGCGCGGGAGGAGAGCCAGCGAGATGATCGCGCAGACCGCCGAGGTCCGCGAAGCACACCGATTCGACGTCGCGGCGCTCGAGCGCTACCTGCGCGCCCACGTCGAGGGCTTCAGCGGATCGCTCGAGGTGCGCCAGTTCCGCGGTGGTCAGTCCAATCCGACGTATCACGTGTCGGCCGGCGGCCGCGAGTACGTCCTGCGCCGGAAGCCGCCGGGCAAGCTCTTGCCCTCGGCGCACGCGGTCGATCGCGAATACCGGGTCATCACGGCGCTCGGCAAGGCCGGGTTTCCCGTCCCGCGCACGTTCGCGCTGTGCGAGGACGACTCGGTCATCGGCACCGCGTTCTACGTCATGGACTGCGTGCACGGACGGATCTTCATCGACCCGGCGATCCCGAGCGTCACGCCGCGCGAGCGCCGCGCGATCTACGAGTCGCTCATCGACGTGCTCGCGCGACTACACACCGCCGACTGGCAGGCGCTCGGCCTCGCCGACTTCGGACGCCCGGGCAACTACTTCGCGCGCCAGCTCCACCGGTGGACCCAGCAGTACCGCGCCTCGGAGACCGAGAAGATCGAGTCGATGGAGCGGCTCATCCCGTGGCTGCCCGAGCACATCCCGGCCGGCGACGAGACGACGCTGGTCCACGGCGATTTCAGGCTCGGCAACGTGATCATTCATCCGACCGAGCCGCGCGTGGTCGCCGTGCTCGACTGGGAGCTCTCGACGCTCGGCCATCCGCTCGCCGACCTCGCCTACTTCTGCCTGCCCTATCGCTTCACGCGCGAGTGGGAGGGGCTCGCCGACAAGAACCTGACCGAGCTCGGGATCCCCAGCGAGGCGGACTACGTCGCCGACTACGGCCGGCGCGCGGGGCGCGGCGCCATCGCCGACTGGGAGTTCTGTCTCGCGTTCGCCATGTTCCGGCTGGCCGCGATCGCCCAGGGCATCATGGGACGGGTCGTCGCGGGCACCGCGAACGACCCGAACGCCCAGGAGCGCGGCCGTCGCGCGCGCCCACTCGCGGATTCGGCCTGGGCCTTGATCGCCTCCCGCTGACGGCGCGCCCGACTCAGTAGTCGTAGAGACGTTCGACGGTGGCGCCGCCGATCGTCAGCTCGGTCAGGACCGCGCGCAGCGAGGCCACGGGCGCTTTCACCGCGATGCGTGTCGCGCCCGGATTCGTCAGGAGCGGCTCTTTCAGCAAGACTTCACCAGTGCCGAGCCGAACGTCGAGCGCGCTCGGCGCCATCGCGGTCAGCAGAATCTCGTCGTTGCCGGCGAGCTCGCGAAACTGTACGCCCCGCTTCACCAGGCCGACCACGACCGGCGTGAAGGCTTCGTGGCGTGGAATCGTGACGACATACGACCGGGCGCCGACGGCCTTGATCTTGCGGATCCGGTCGTCGTCGAAGATGTGATCGGGCGCCTCGTCGATCCAGGCGTGGATGACCAGGTCGTGCGGTTGCTGGACCGCGTGGGTGCCGAGCCGGATGATCCCGGCGTACGTCGCCTTCAGCGAGTATTCGGCGCTCAGGGAGAATCGTCGCTCCCACTTCCGGATGAAGTCGAGTCCCCACAGCGGCGTCTCTCGCCAGAGCGCCTCGAGCCTTCCCTCGAAGGGAAAGTCGTACCACGGGACCGTGTGGAGAAGCTCCGCGTACTGGCGCGCGGTCCGGCGGGCGAACACGTCCTCTTCGGTGTGGTAGAAGCCGATGCCCTCGGTGACCACGCCGACGGTGTTCTCGTAGGCGCCCTTGGTGGTGTTGTCGACCGAGAAGCCCAGCCCGGTCAACGCCAGCATCAGATGCGTGCTCGCGTCGAACGGGTAGACGCGCTTGGTGGCCCGACACGCCGCCGAATAGTAACGCCAGTACTGTCCGATGGCGGCGAAGTAAGGGAACCGGCTCGGCGCGTGTGATTTGACGAATGCCGCGTACTCCTCGGCGCTGTATACGACGTACCACTCGGGCAGGCTGAGGAAGGTCCACGAGCCCTTGCGGAGATAGCCGCGCACGTCGGCCGTGGCGCGCACGATCTCGGGCGCACGCTCGCTCGGCTGAGCTCGAACGCTGAAGCAGTGCTGGCCGATGAACCGGGCGGGGACGGCGACGGCGACCAGGCCGAGCACGGCCACGAACGCGACCGTGAGTACCAGGAACGTACGGAAGCGTCGCCGAGCTCGACGCGCCACTACTCTAGAGTCTCGTCTCCTCCGAGATGATGGTGTCTTATATCACGGGCGCGCCGGCGGACACCGGACCTTTGATCGTCGGCCGCGCGTGCCGACACCACGTACCGCAGCGGACCGCCGGGCACGAGCGCGTCGAACGGATAGCAGGTCATGAGCACGAGCGCGGTCGCGCGAGGATCCGCGTGGATCACCGCAAAGCGTGAGTCGACCACCGCCAGCTCCTCGACCTGGAAGCGCGCGGGCGGGCGGGCGGGAGCTTCGACGCTGATCTCGTCGCCTGGGCGCACGCGCTCGAGAAAGCGGAAGTGCGTGTCGCGATGCGCGGTCACGATCGCCACGCCCGGCGCGCCCAGCATCGCGCTTTCCCGCGCATAGCCGGGCCCGAAGGCCAGGGTGCGGCCGCTCACGCCGGCGAGCACGATGAGATCGACGCCGTGGGCCGGCACGCGCAGTCTCGCGACCGGCCACGTGTCGGCCCACGGCCACGGCTTCGCGCCCGCTTCCCCGCGGAGCGTCCGCTCCCACGCCCGCTGCAAGAGGTACTGCGCGAGCTGGGCCTTGGCGTGAATCCAAATGCCGTGACCCAGCTCCCACATGCCGACCGCGGCGAGTACCACCGCGGCAATGAGGACGAGTTTGCGGCGGTTCAAAGCTCTAGATTCGAGGCGCGCCTCGGCCGGCGAGCGACCGCGGCGGCGAGGGCGGCCGCGAGGAGAATCGCGACGAGCCCGAGGGTCAAGTGGACGGGTCCATAGGTGGCACCCTGACCGAGACCGAAGACGGCGGTGTAATCCCAGCCGTGCGGGAGATTCGTCTTGAGCGCGTGACTCTGGAGCGATTCGTCCCCGGCACGAACCGGCGTGACGTCGACGGCCACGAGGCTCGTGTACGGGCTGATCAGGTGATAGCTCAGCGCGAGCTGCAGCACCGCGTGACGGATCTCGTCTTCGGCCGAGCCCGTGCGGCGGCGGTCGAGCAGCCCCGCGATCTTTCCGTGAGCCCAGTGAGACGAAAGCCCGGCGCCCTCGCCGGCCGGGTGGAGCGTGAGTGCCTGCTCCCACACCTCGACGCCGAGACGGCCACGCAGCACGACGCGCGAGGGCAACGTCGGCGCTCGCAGCGCCACGGTGACGGGCTCGCCGAGATAGACGTCGGGGATCCGCTCGGGCACGATCTCGGCGCCGGCCACGGGCTCGATCGCGATGTCGGTCAGCGCCGGCGACTCGAGCTTGGCGAAGAGCGCGACCATCTTCTCCTTCACCTCGGCGAGGCTGCCGATGAAGGTGAACGTGCCGCGGCCGAGCCGGGCCGCCTCACGCATGAAGTGACTGTTCGGCGCCGAACCGATGCCGATCGTGAAGAGCCGACTGTCGCCCAGGCGCTCGTGGATTGCCGCAAGCAGCTGTGCCTCGTTGCCGACCGCGCCGTCGGTCAGGAAGATCACCTGCCGCAGACGGCCGGGATGCTCCAGGCCGTCGAGCGCCTGCCGAAGCGCCGGGAGCATCTCGGTGCCGCCGTCCGCGTGAAGCCGGCCGACGTACCGGTGGGCCGCCGCGAGATTCTGCGCTGTCACGGCCTGGGCGCCTGGAAAGACGGCGTCCGTCGTGTGGTTGAAGCGGATCACGTTGAAGGTGTCGTTGGGTTTGAGGCGATCCAGAGCCAGCTTCAGCGCGGCCTTGGCCTGATCGATCGAGGCTCCGTGCATCGAGCCGGAGTTGTCGATCACGAAGATCACCTCGCGCGGCAGGCGGAGCCCGTCGAGCGCGGCTGCGCCCGGCGGCGTCACCATGAGGACCGCGAACATCTCCGCGCCCTTCCGCTCGGTGAAGAGCGTCGCGATCGGCGTCGCCTCGGCGTTGGGTTGCCAGACCAGCTCGAAGTCGCGGTCCGCGGGCACCGCGCCCTGCGCGAGGTCGATCCGGTAGCGTCCGTCGGCCAGCGGCGTCGTGTCGACCGCGTGGTACGAGGCGGCGAGGCGCGCCAGGGGAGCGCCGGGATCCAGCTCGACCGTCAGGCTGACTGGATTCAGCGCGCCGCGCGCCGGGTGGGCGACCGGCGGAGTGATGCGCGAGGCGTCCGGCACCACGACGGTATCGGAGGACCAACCCGTCCCGCTTGACGGTAACGGCACCGGCGTTCCAGGGATGTAGCGCGGACCGACGACCATCGGGAACCGCAAGCGGAATTGCCCCGCGTCGAACCTGACGGTTTGCTGATACTCGATCTCGACGGCGATCGCCGCGCCGGGGGCGATATTGGCGACCGACGTCGTGAAGACGTTGGGCCGCTCCTGCTCGACGAGGCTCGCGCGCTTGCCCTCCTGCTTCGCGTGCTCGTACTGGGCCTTCGCCGTCGACCGTTCCTGGATGATGCCCTCGATCAGGCGATCGCCGACCCGCAAGCGCAGATGATCGACGGCGGCGTCCTCGGGCAAGGGGAAGACGTAGATGCCTTCCACCCATGCGCCGCTGGGATTCGTGAATTCCTGCCGAACGCTCGCCCGCGCGACGATTCCGGTCACGATGATGCGGACGTCCGTCTTCAGCGTCGGCGCCGGCACGAGCGCGCTCTGCTCGGCGGTGCGCCAGAACAGCGTGCCTTCGGTGACGCGATCCGTCTTTCCACTCGCGCCACCGGCGACCTCCGCCCCGGCGGCGGGCGCCGCCAGGGCGAAGATCAGGCCCACGAAGATCAGTCCCTGAATGGATCTGCGTGCGCCCCTCATCGACGGGACTACCGGTCGACGGCGGGCGACGTCGAGTCAGCCTGCGGCCGGTCGCTCGTGCTCGTTCCGGCCATCGTCGGAGGCACCGGGCCGGCGGCGGCGAGCTTGCGAAACTCGAGATGCACGCGGCGATTGAGCTCCTGGCACTCCTTGCCCACGTCGTCGCACAGCGCGCCGTCCTGGCCCATGGTCACCATCTTGATCGCCGCCTCGGGCACGCCGAGGTCGACAAGGAAGCGCTTCACCATCTGGGCCCGACGCTGAGCCAGCCCCCGGTTGTACTCGACCGGCCCCTGGCTATCGGCGTAGCCCTGAACCAGCACGACCCACGCGTTGGTCAGGTCCATGCGCCCTGTCGTCCCCTGGAGCACGCGGGCGGCGTCGGCGCGAAGGCGCGTGCTCTTGAAGTCGAAGTAGACGTCGGCGTGGAACACTCCCGCCGGCGGCGCGGGAATCACGGCACGAGGGCCCGTCGGCTCTTCGGTCGCCTTCCCGGTGACCGGGCTCGTCCCCGCCGCCTCGACTCCCTGCGAGCGAACCCAGTACGTTCCGATCGCTCCGGCGACCACCGTCAGGAGGATCCCGACGAGGATCACCAGCTCCTTCACACCACCGATCTCCTGGCGCTGCTGCTGTGTCTCGGCCATTGCCCTGTCCCTCTTTCTCGAGACGTCTCACGTCTCGCTGGTCGGGTCGCTCGTGCCGCCCTGCGCGGTCGGCGCCCGTCTCGAGACCCAGAGCAACGCGCACGCCACGCCGGCCCGCCCGGAGTGGATCGCGAGACCGCAGAAAGTTCAGAGACTTGGCGAACGAATCCCGCTGGGGGCGCGCGGCCCGACGCGGGGGATTCCCCGCATCCCCGCACAAGCCCCTGCGCGTTCCCCGCGAGCGCGGGATACGTCAGACCTTGGCGGTCGAGGAGCGGCGATCGAAATGCTGGCGGACGAGGAGCTCGAGGGAGCGGAAGTGTCGCTCCGGGAGGTTCTTGAAGCGTCTGCGGCACGCGGCGATCGCTTCGTCCGGCGAGCTGAAGCCCTCGACGACCCGCAGCAGGTGCTCGGAGTACTCCCGAAGCTTCAGCTCGACCGTCCGGGCGAGCGCCGGCTCGCCGGCCAGCGCCAGGGCGGCCCTGCTTCGGTCCCCGCCCGAGTCGACCAGCGCCCGGAACCCAAGGCCCTTGAGCCGCTGGGTGACCGTGCTCCGATCCCAGCCGAGCGCCCGGGCCGTCGCCTGCATGTCGAATCCGTGCTGGCGGAGCGTGGCGAGGACGGCGTCGTCGCCGCCTGAATCCTCACGGCTGGGCTCCCGGGTGGCAAGCCGCAGGTCGGTAGCCGTGATGACGATGCCGTCGGCGAGCGCCAGAGCCTGGCGGAGGCAGTTCTGGAGCTCGCGCGCGTTGCCGGGCCAGTCGTTGCCCTCGAGCGCGGCCAGCGCGGCGTCAGAAAGCGGCAGGGGCGGTCGTCTGACCTCGGCGGCGGCCTCGCGGACGAAGCGCGCGGCCAGGAGCGGGACGTCCGCGCGCCGCTCGCGCAGCGGCGGCAGCCGCAGCACGAGACCCTTCAGCCGGAAATAGAGATCCTCGCGAAACCAGCCCTCGGCGCTGCCCCGGGCGAGGTCCCGATTGCTGGCGGCGACCACACGCACGTCGACGGTCGTCGGACGCGGCGCGCCGACCCGGTAGAAGCTCTTGTCCTGGAGCACGCGAAGCAGCTTGCTCTGATGCTCGGGGCGCAGCTCGGCGACCTCGTCGAGGAAGATCGTCCCCCGGTTCGCCTGCTCGAAGAGTCCTTTCCGATCGGCGATCGCGCCAGTGAAGCTTCCGCGGACGTGGCCGAACATCTCGCTCTCGAACAGCTCGACGGGAATCGCGCCCATGTTGACCGCGACGAACGGACCGTCGGCGCGCGGGCTCAAGCGGTGAGCCGCGCGTGCGAAGAGCTCCTTGCCGGTACCGGGCTCGCCCGCGATCAAGATCGGCAGTGAGGATCGCGCGGCCTTCTCGAGGTCGCGGAACAGGGCGAGCATCGCCGGGTCGCGGGTGACGATGCCGAGCTGCTCGCACTCACGCTGGAGACGTGCCTGCTCGGCGTCGCCGAGCGGCGCCTCGCGGACCTCGCCGGCGGTCAAGGTCTTCGCCCGACGCTCCAGCTCTTCGAGCCGGGCGCGTGTTTGCGCTTCCTGAGCGCGCGCGGCCGCCAGCTGAGCCCGCAACGTCTCTTCGCCGCCGGTCGATCGAGCCACGGCGGCCCGCGCGGCCTCCAGATCTTCTTCGAGGGCCTCGACCGCCGACTCCTGGCGCACGAGACCCTCACGGATCTGGGCGACTTCGCCCTCCAGATCGCGGATCCGATGGGCCGACGTGAGCTGGTTCCAGACCAGCGCGCTCGCGGAGGACACGGTGATGGCGACGAGCGGTATCGCCAGCGGAAGCAGCAGGCCGATCAGCGACGCGGAGGCAAAGACACCCACGACGTAGCCGAGCGCCACCGCGCCGGTTGCGAGCGCGGCCTTCCACCATCTGACCGCAAGCCACAGCCACGCCGCCAGCCCGCAGAGCCCGAGGCTGCCGAGCGCCGTCCACGCGACCGGTGTTTCTCTGAGCCAGGCTCCGGTCCGGATCCTGTCGAGCAGGTTCGCCTGGACGACGATTCGATCCTGGCCCGGCTTGGGCTCGACGAGGAGGAGCACGATCCTGTCGGCCACGAGGCCCTGGAGCGCTTCTTGTTGCCGCTCGTCGATGGCGGTCGAGATATCGGCGAACGGCACGACCTTGAAGCCGCGGGGCAGTTGCTGGCTGCTCGACGGAACCAGCATCCGCCCCTGTCGATCGACCGGAATGCGGGCGGTATCAACGTTCGAGAAGGCGGCGGCGAGTGCCAGCCCGAACGCCGGGACGCGGCGATCACCGACTTGGACGAAGAGCGGCACGCGCCTGATCACGCCATCGGGATCGGCCGGGGCGAGCGTGTGGCCGATGCTCTTCGCGGACTGCGCGAATCCCGGAAGCGATGGGGTAAGCGCTCGCGCCAGCGGAAGCTCCCGTGACGTCGTGGATACCGGCGGCCACGATCGGTGCTGAGGCACAGCCGAGCCGCCGGTGGTGTCGAGCCGCTCGCCCGCGAGCGGATCAGTAGGCTCGAGCGAGATCGGGAGCACGACGTTCTCGGCGAGTGCGATCGCCTGGCTCAGGAGCGCGTCGCTCGAAGGGCCGCCGCGGCCGGGCGCGCTCGGTTGTCCGAGCGGCGCGTCGAGGCCGATGACGGCGGCGCCGGCGCGCGAGAGGCTCGCGACGAAACCGGCGAGTACGGCGCGATCCCAGGCGCCGGAACCCAATCTGGCTTCACTTGCCGGGTCACGAACGACCAGGACGGGCGCCGGGCTCAGGGGCTGGCGCGCGCGAAGCCATCGATCGTACACGGACCACTCGAATGCGGCGACCGCTCCGCTCGCAGATGCCGCCACGCCGGCCGCCACCGCTGCGGCCGCCAGTCCGAGCACGGCGGCCAGCGCCACGGTCTTCATCGCGATAGTCAGGCCCTAGGGACGAACCGGTGGCGGTGGGACGGCCTCGGGGGCAGCCGAGATCTCCTGAAGGAGCCGCTGGGCGTCCTCGTGCGGCGTGGCCTTCAGGAGCGTGATCGCGCGGGCGGTATCCTTCGGGACGCCGAGCCCGGCCGCGTAGAGCTTCGCGAGCGTGATCCGGGCTCGCACCCGGCCTTCGTCCGCGGCGGTCTTGAAGTAACCGAGAATCCGGCCGTCGTACACGGGGACCTGGCCGGGGGAGCCGCGAGAGTAGAGCTCCTCGAGGAGCGCCTGAGCGGGCTCGCTGAAGGCCTGGGCCTCCGAGATCATGACAGGGACCGCTTCGGAACCGCGGCCCTGACGGAGCAGGGCGGCCCCCACCGTGTCGTCGTCGCCGGTTCGCGTGAGCTCCGGGAATTCACTCCAGAGCGCACTCCGATATTCTCGAAACGCCTGCTCGATCGCCCGACGCTCGGACGGCGCGCGCCGCGTTTTCCCGAGCGCGGTCTGCCGTAGCTCGCTGAGCGCCGCGGCAGCCTCGACGCTTCCCTGGCCGGCCGCGCGCGACCACCACAAGATCGCGCGCCCCGTGTCGGGCTCGACGCCGAGGCCCCGGGCATACGCCGTGCCCGCGAAGAACTGAGCCCGCGCGTGCCCCGCGCGCGCCGCGGCCAGGAACTCCGGCGCCGCCTCGGCGTCGCGATGAGTCAGTTTCAAGACGAGCGCCAGGTTGTAGCGCGCGTCCGGGTGATCGGGGATGCGGGCGAGAACCTGCCGGTACGCCTCGATCGCGCCGTTCAGATCGCCGCGCGCATAGCGCACCAGGCCGAGGCTGTAGAGCGCCTGGGTCAGATCGGGTTGCCGGCGCAGGACCTCCTCGAGCTCGGGCCGTGCCGCCGCCCAGTCCTGCTTGGCCATGAGCGCCGTGGCGAGGACCAGGCGGGCTCTCACGGCGTCGGGATGCTGGCGCAGGAGCGCGCGGAGCTCCTCGACGGTTCCGTCGAGGTCTCCCATCTCGTAGAGCGCGAGCCCCAGGCTTTCTCGAGCCGCGCCCAGGTCGGGCTGCAGCCGGAGCGCCTCGCGAAGCGATCGCGTGGCCGCCGCCATGTCGCCGCCTGCCATCGCGGTCCGTCCAAGCTCCAGAAGCTCGCGCGCCCGGGCCTCCCGCGTCCGCGGATCGCTGGAGGAGTCGGCTCGCGCGGGCTCGCCGATTCCCCCCGCCGGAACCGACGAGCGCGGGGCGCTACCGGTCGCGCAGCCGGTCCCGATCAGGACGACGAGCGCGAGGCCGACGGCAGTCGAGTGCATAGGCAATTTTCGATGATAGCAAAGCGGCGCGAGAGAACCGTGTGACGGCAAGAGTCGTCGCGCCGTCTCGGCGTGTCCGCGAGGCGGCGCGACGACTGGGATGACTGACGATCTAGCTGTACGCCTCGAAGAGCCCCGCGGCGCCCTGACCGCCGCCGACGCACATCGTGACCACGCCATAGCGGGCCTTGCGGCGAAGCATCTCGTTGGCGAGGGTGCCGACCATCCGCGAGCCGGTCATGCCGAACGGGTGGCCGATCGAGATCGAGCCGCCGTTGACGTTGAGCTTCTGGGGATCGATGCCGAGGCGATCGCGGCAGTAGATGACCTGCGAGGCGAAGGCCTCGTTCAGCTCCCACACGCCGATGTCGTCGACCTTCAGGCCGTGGCGCTTCAGGAGCTTGGGCACCGCGTACACGGGGCCGACGCCCATCTCGTCAGGCTCGCAGCCGGCGACGGCGAAGCCGCGGAAGACGAGCTTGGGGCGGATGCCGAGGGCCTTGGCGCGGTCCATCGACATCACGAGCGTGGCGCTGGCGCCGTCGGAGAGCTGGGAGGAATTGCCGGCGGTCACGGTGCCCTGGCCGGAATCCTTGTCGAAGTGCGGCGGCAGCTTCAGGAGCCCTTCGAGCGTCGTGTCCGGGCGATTGCACTCGTCCTTCTCGACGTAGTACGGCTCCTGCCCGACGACCGCGCCCGTCTGCTTGTCGAGGATGCCGCGCGTGACGTGCATCGGCGCCAGCTCTTCCTTGAAGAATCCTTCCTGCTGGGCGCGCGCGGTGCGCTGCTGGCTCAGGAGCGCGTAGCTGTCCTGCGCCTCCCGGGTGATCTTGTAGCGCTTGGCGACGACCTCAGCCGTGTCGCCCATCACCATGTAGACGCCCGGGAGGTGCTCCTTCACCCACGGATTCGGGTCGCTGTCGCGCTTGGCCATCGTGATCGACTCGACGCCGCCGCCGATCATCGCGTCGGCACCGTCGTTGATGACGTGGTTCGCGGCGATCGCGATCGACTGCAGGCCCGAGGAGCAGAACCGGTTCAGGGTGAGCCCGGCGACCGACACCGGCAGGCCCGCTCGCATCGCCGCGACGCGCGCGATGTTGTGGCCCTGCGAGCCGTGCGGCTGGCCGCAGCCCATGATCACGTCCTCGACCTCTTTCGGGTCGAGCTGCGGCACCTTGCCCAGGACGTCCTTGATGGTGTGGGCGGTGAAATCGTCCGGGCGCGTGATGTTGAACGAGCCGCGGAACGACTTGGCAAGCGGGGTCCGCGAGCTGGCGACGATGACGGCTTCTCTCATGAGGGTCTCCTTTGATAGGCGCGCCTCGGTCGGCGGGGGAGCCCCGACGACCTGCAGCGCGCACGACCTTAATTGATAGCCGCGACGGCCATGATCTCGACGAGGTACTTCGGCGACGCGAGCCGCGCCTCGACGGTCGCCCGCGCCGGCGTGTTCGCCGGATCGACCCAGGCATCCCAGGCGGCGTTCATGTCGCCGTAGACTCCCATGTTGGCCACGTACACGGTGGCGGAGAGGATCTTCGACTTGTGGCTCCCGACCGCCGCCAGCGTCTCATCGATCTTCTTGAGGATCTGCTGGGTCTGGCCCTTGGCGTCCGCCGACGGGTCGGCCGCGACCATGCCGGCGAGGTACACCGTGTCGCCGTGGACGACCGCCTGGCTCAACCGAGGTCCGACGCCGTGACGCTTGATCGTCATCGCCTGATCCTTTCCACTCCGGAAATGGGGGGTCCCTGAACGGTACCGCAGATCATACTCCGAGCCGGTCGGCGGATAAACTCGCCTTGCACCGGCCCTGGGCTCTCAGTAGAGTGGTGCGCGCTGCAGGCCGTCGGGGCTCCCCCGCCGGCCGAGGCGCGCCGACAAATTATGGTCGAGGCCCCATGAGTGTCGTCAACGACTTCGAGAACGCGTTCAACCGGCAAGACGTCGGCGCGCTGGTCGCCTGCTTCACCGAGGGCGCCAGCTATCGCGACAACTTCTACGGCGAGCACCGGGGCCACGCCGCGCTCGGGGCGATGTTCGAGCGGATGTTCCGTGAGGGCCGGGAGTATCGCTGGGTCATGGACACCGTGGTCGAGGCGTCCGACCGGGCGAGCGCCGAGTGGACGTTCGGCTACGTCGTGACCGACGCGGTGCCGCGGAGCACCGGCCGCAAGATCGGGTTCAGGGGCATGAGCCTCTTCGAGCTCGAGCGCGGGAAGATCGCGGTCTATCGCGAGTACTTCGACGTGGGCCAGGCGCTCCTGCAGCTGGGCTTCGCGCCCGAGGCGCTGACGAAGGTGCTGCGTCGGAAATTCGAGGGGCGCTGACGATGGCGCTCGACCGCGCGAAGCGACAGGCCCTCATCCAGCAATACGCCGCCGGTGCCGCTCGCCTGCGGGCGGCGCTCGCCAAGGTACCGCCGGAAGCCCTCAAGTGGCGTCCGGCGCAAACGGAATGGTCGGCTCACGAGGTCGTGATTCACTGCGCCGACTCCGAGACCAACGCCTTCGGACGCATCCGGTTCCTCGTGGCCGAGGAGAGCCCCACCATCCAGGGCTACGACCAGGACCACTGGGCGCAGGTCTTCGCTTACCACGATCGGCCGATCGAGCCCGCGCTGGCCGTGGTCGAGGCCGTGCGCGCGAGCACCTCGGCGCTGATTCGCAGCCTGCCGGACGAGGCCTGGACTCGCGTCGGGCGCCACACGGAGTCAGGCCGCTACGGCGCCGAGGACTGGCTCGCGATCTACGCGGACCATCTCGAGGGCCACGCTCGGCAGATCGAGAACAACGTCGAGCGGTGGACGTCGAAGCAGGCTCGCTAGCCGATCAGCCGCGTACCAGCAGCACGAGCCCCGAGAGCAGGATCAGCACGAAGACCAGCTGACGAAAGCGTCGCTGGTCCACGCGCTCGAACAGGAGCGCCCCCGCGACGGCGCCGACCAGCGCGGGCGCCGCCAATCCCAGAGTGAGCCTCCACATCTCGCGCGTGAGCAGTCCCGCCCACCAGTAGCCGACGAGGATCGCTCCCTGATTCACGACGAAGAACGCCTGGAGATTCGCCTTGACCGCGCGCGCGCTCCAGCCCTGAGTCGCCGCGTAGAGCACGGCCGGCGGGCCCGGGAGGCCGACCGCGCCGCCGATCGTGCCGGCCAGGACTCCGGCGCCGATGCCCCACCGCCGGCCCTCGAGCTTCTGCGGGTAGAGCCCGCGGGTTTCGA
>Ga0137396_10000487_pt1 | contig 19009 bp, 16 predicted proteins | sample czc16metaG_FD_108284 | JGI IMG/M metagenome (GOLD analysis project Ga0137396, IMG submission 108284) | Vadose zone soil microbial communities from Angelo Coast Range Reserve, California, USA - czcobulk3.16 metaG | ecosystem: Environmental > Terrestrial > Soil > Vadose zone | place: USA...
CGCTCGCTTCGCCCGGTCACGCTCAATAGAAGATGATTTCCTGAGTCTTTGGCAGCGAGGCCGCGCGGGGCTGGAATTTGATGAACGATATGGACCCTTCCAGATTTAACATCCGACACTTGGCCTCGTCCTCGTACGCGCAGACTAGCAGGGCTTGCTTTGCCTTCGTTTTCGCATGCGCTTGTTGCACGCTGATTCGCTCGATGTCCGCCATCTGCCCTCCTTGTGCCGTATCGGTCGAGACCGTCGCACAGCCGATGCGGTGTGCGACCCTCGGTTCGCCGATTATAACGCTGCGTGAATCTGCGTGAGAGCGAATCGGCTCGATGAACTCAGATTTTCGCTCTGGAGCCTGTTGCACGACGAAGCATCGGCAGAGAATATCAGCACTAGTCCGCAGGGGCGGAGGCGAAAGCGGCGGACGCCTTTGCGGGCGCGAGCACGATAAAGGGCTACGCCGATGACCACGAGGGGCATCCCCGGAATAGGCGAATTCGCCATTTACGACACCGGACTGCGAATCGCAGCGAAGTTAAGGTTCGAACCCGCCGTTGTATTCCTCCATGCGGAAACTCGAATCGGCGCTAACGAATCCTTCAGTCGGGCAATGGATGTACTCTGTATTTGCAAAGACCGCTTGGGCAAAAAGAAGAGCAGGCGAGTTAGGGATTGCAACTAATTAAGCGATGCGTGGGGTCAAAGACTCTCACCGAAACTCTCACCGAAGTCGCCAAAAACACCCCAATTCTGCCTAACCCAGCCTAACGTAAGTCGTTGAAAATACGCATCAACACTGGGTCTTTTCCACATCCTAAGTCTTGCGCGTCTGCCAGTTCCGCCACTCCCGCAGGGTGGACAGCGTATCTATTATATATACAGTCGTCCTGTGTTGCGATCAGGTGACGCGGCAAAGGGCGGGTCCGATGGCTATATGGGAGGATCGGTGTTCGTAGCCGCCGCGGTGGCGTTCACGCGTATTAAATTCGTTTGGTCGGTGAAAAAATGACGCTGCCCAGAGGCACCGGACGCAGTCGGGTCGGCATTGACACTATAGCTGGCAACGACCGCGCCTGCGGAGACAGGAGTGTACAGAAAGGTGTAGCCGCTCTTGGTTCCGCTGGCCAGCGCAGAATCGATCAGGCAGGAAGAAGTCGCTGTGGGTGCGTTTGGAGGCACGCAGTTGGCTGCAGAGCCGCCGTCACTGAGCTGACCAAGATTGGCGGCAAAGCTGGGGCCGTAGCTGGACTGATAGACGACTTCTGAAGTATTGATAGAACGCAGGGAGGCGACGGCCGAGGACTCGTTGGCAGCCATGCGCGCGCGCAAAAGATTGGGAATGGCAATCGCCGCGATAACCAGGATCACCGCCACGACGATCAACAGCTCGATCAGGGAAAAACCTATTTGCTTCGTCCGCATGTGGGCCTCCTCAAGCTTTGCGCAAACTGCCGGCAACATTGCTCGCTCCCAGCTTCCCTTGGAATGCTGGAAGCCCCCCAGGCGGGACAATTTAGATATAGTATATGTTTTCGCCGAACAAGGCGCGGGATTTTTCGCGGCTGCGTGGCTCACCAGGGCGCACTGGATTGCCAGCATAACGCAGCGCATAATAGGGGCAACCCCGCGAACCGTTGCGTGCGCCTGCGTTGAGATGCAGGCGCCCAATCGGAAAATTACGAATTCGGCGTAGCTGCGCACGAGGGTCGCGCAAATGATCGTTCAAGAACAAGGCGACGAACTTGTTCTGATCCGGCAAACGGATCACGCAGTGCTCTCCGGTTTTCTTGCGCGCGAATGGGGGAACGAGCTTTTTCAGCGCCCGGAGCCTTTCGAATCACTGCGGCTGGCGGCCGCCGAACACGACAATGGATGGCGGGAATGGGAGTTGCTGCCGGAAATCGACCCCAAGACGCGTATGCCCTACAGCTTCATGTCGCTTCCCACCGATGCGCATATCCAGCTTTATCAGCGGGGAATCGAGCGCGTAGTCAAGGCAGATCGTTACGCCGGGTTGTTGGTGAGCATGCACGCGTCGGGCTTGTATGACCGGACGCGCGCGACTATTCCAGGTTTTTCCGCCAAGTACGTGAAATCCACCGAGACGGAGCTGGTCAGCGCCTTCTTACAGGGGTTGAAACTCCAGCAATTGCGGCTGAAAGTGGATCTTCGCGATGAAACGGCCACAAGGGAGCTTGTCCAGGACAAATTAGTGGAGAACAATTCGCGACGGCTCGAAGCCTTGGACCGTCTCTCGCTTTACCTTTGCATGAGCGGCATGCTGCACGACGCGACCATCGAGAACGTTCCTGTGGATGACCACGGCAGCGAAGTCGACTGGGAACTGCGCCCGGACGGGCCGAATGCGGTTTCGCTGGGCCCCTATCCATTCCGAAGGGAACCGTTGCAAGTAAGCATCCTGACAAGGAGGGTGCCGAAGCGTTTGTATATCGACAGTCTTGATTTTCAGAAAACGCTGGCGCGCGCGCCATATACGGCGCTGAATGTTACCCTGCATGGCGGTGGCGCGTTGTCTGCCGTCCGCTTTGCTGTCGCGTAACTTATGTCAAGCGGCTCCCGCGGGTTTCCGGCAGCATCAGAGAAAGGTTTTAGCCGACTTTGCCAATCGACCCGTCACGATATTAGTGGGTAGACTCTGAGAAAATCGCGCGTTTGCTTGCCGCATTTCTGCTTGACTTCCGAATGACCCGCTTGCATTGTTAAGAGCTTTGTTCCTCGGAAAATCCGCACCGAGGGAAGGAAAGGCGTATTCCGGCACGACATGACCCGCGTACGGCTCTGTTTTCACGATCGCTGCTTCGATGGCACCGCCTCCGCCGCGCTCTTCTACCGTTTCTACCGCGAACGCTTCGACCCCTCCGCCGAATTCCATTTCAGCGGCATGACGCACCGTGCGACGCATCCCTGGGAGGGCGGGTTATTCGATGGCGATGAGAATGTGATCGTGGACTTCAAGTATTCGAACTCGCCGAAACTGACCTGGTGGTTCGATCATCACCAAAGCGCGTTCCTCACTCCGGAGGATGCCCGGCATTTTCGGGAACATCCCGGCCCGCGCATGTTTTATGAGCCGGACTACCGCTCGTGCACCAAACTCATCGCTACGGTGGCGAAGGAGAAATTCGGATTTGATACCCGGCCGCTGGACGATTTGATTCATTGGGGCGACATCATTGACGGCGCTCAGTACCCTACGCCGCAGGCTGCCGTGGAAATCGCCGAACCCGCCACGCAGCTAGCCCTTGTGATTGAGGCGGCGCCTGAAGACGGTCTCCCTGCCCGCATTATTCCAGAACTGGCCTATCGTCCGCTCCCGGAAATGATTCACTTGCCATTTGTGGCGAAGCACCTGGGCCCCTTGCTCGAGCGTCATCGCCGCTCGATTGAAATTCTCCGCGACCGTGCGGAAGCGCGGGACAAGGTTATCTTTTTTGACGTCAGCGATCTGGACCTGGAAGGTTACAACAAATTCATTCCATACCTGCTGCATCCGGAATGCGTTTATTCGGTCAGCGTGAGCGCTTCGGCCGTGCGCGCGAAGGTCAGCCTCGGCACAAATCCGTGGAACCAGGCGAGCGCCAATAAGAATCTCGCGTCGCTGGCGGAGCAGTTTGGAGGCGGCGGCCACCCGCGAGTGGCCGCTATTTCTTTCGACCCGAGCGATCTTCCCCGCGCCCGCGAAGTCGCCCGCGAGCTCACCGCTGTCCTCCGCACCTAAAGCCCCGGCTTTTGATTCGCGCGAGCACGAAAATCCCGCTCAGCAGCCAGTTCGACAAAGGTGCGCGCCCCATGTAAAATTCTAAAGTTGTCCGTGGGCCGGTAGCTCAATGGTAGAGCAGCTGACTCTTAATCAGCGGGTTGCAGGTTCGAGTCCTGCCCGGCTCACCACTTGTTTTCAATGACTTAGCTTCATCCCCCGCGCGAGTCCACCATTTAGTAAAGCGTTGGGCATGGAAACCCTGTTTAAACGACAGGGTAGTGGAGCCTTGCGACATCACGTTGCACTGGACAAAGTCGGCGGTCCATTGTTGAATGCCGTCGCACCTGGCGAATTTTTGCAACCCTTATCGGCCTGGCGTTTGGCATAATCAACGTTCCGCAAAGCCGCAAAGCAACGCGACCGCGTCCAGACTGTTTAGTGCAAGGAGAGTCTTCTGATGGTGGAGTCCGAAGTAGACCTGACCAAGACTTACGACGCGATCGTCATCGGATCCGGCGCTGCGGGCGGCATGGCCTCGCACGTCCTCACCGGCCACGGCTTGCAAGTCCTCCTCCTCGAAGCTGGAAAAAAACTCCCTATCGAGAAGGAACTGCGCTCCATGGAGTGGCCTTACGACAATCCTTATCGCGGAGCGCTCCCGCTGGACCAGCACTCCCTCACCTTCAATGAATACACCATCCGCAATCCTCCCTATGCCGCTGGCTTCGAAAAAACCAAGCATCTGCGCAGCTACGTCGGCAACACAGACTACGTAAAAAATATTGTGGTCGACGAACGCGAAAATCCCTTCACCGGCACCAACTACGCCTGGGTCCGCGCTCGCTGTCTCGGCGGAAAAACCAATATTTGGGGACGCCTGGCCCTCCGCCTCTCCGATTACGACTTCAAGGCCAAGAGCCGCGACGGCTACGGCGAAGATTGGCCCGTCAGCTACAGCGACATCGCTCCCTACTACGACAAGGTCGATCTCTATCTCGGCATCACCGGCGTCAAAGAAAATCTCCCCTACCTTCCCGACAGCATCTTTCAGCGCCCCACCAAGCTGAATTGCTCTGAAGTCACTCTGAAGGAAAGCCTCGCCAAAATGGGCCGCGTCGTGACCCAATATCGCGCCGGCGTCACCACCGACGGCCTCAAGCACAACAAATATCGCAGCCGCTGTTATGGCCGCGGCGCCTGCGAACGCAAGGGCGGTTGCGACATACACGCCGCGTTCGATTCTCCAACCGGCTTGATCTACCCCGCGATGGACACCGGAAACCTGGCCGTGCGCACCAACGCCGTCGTCCGCGAAATCACGGTCGATCCTCAGACCGGCAAAGCCAGCGGCGTGCACTTCATCGATAACCAAACGATGAAGGACTACGCAGTGCGCGCGAGAGTTGTCGTCCTCGCTGCCTCCACGCTCGAATCCGCTCGCCTTCTCCTCCTCTCCAAGTCGCGGCTCTATCCCAACGGCTTGGCGAACTCCAGCGGTCACGTCGGTCACAATTTCTGCGAGCACATCATGGGACCCAGCGTCGCCGGGCGTGCCAAGAATCTCGTGGGCAAGCCACCCACGCTCGACGACGGCCGACCCGGCGGCTTCTATCTGACTCGCTTCCGCAATCTCGCCGAGAAGAATCCCAAATTCATCCGCGGCTACGGATTCGAGGGCGGCAGCGGCAGCACGATGTTCCCTCGCGGCACGGACACCCACGGCTTCGGCGCTGCCTTCAAAGAAGAAGTCCGCAAGAACCAAGGCGCCTTCATCGGCATGGGTGCGTTCGGCGAAGTCTTGGCGCGCTACGAAAACTATGTCGACCTCGATCCCGTCGTGAAAGACAAGTGGGGCATCCCCGCGCTGCGTTTCCATTACAAATTCGGCGACAACGAACACCGCATGGCCGAAGACATGAAGGAAACCGCCCAGGAGATGTTCGAGGCCGCCGGTTTCGAAATCGTTCATGTCAACAGCCGCGTTCTCACCGAAGGTTGGTCCATCCACGAACTCGGCACCGCGCGCATGGGCGGCGACGCGAAAACCTCCGTCCTGAACCAATTCCAGCAGTCGCATGACGTCAAGAATTTATTTGTGGTCGATGGCAGCGCCTTCGTCAACGCCAGTTGCCAGAATCCCACTTGGACCATCATGTCTTTGTGTTGGCGCTCCTGCGACTATCTGGCCGACGAATTCAAGAAAGGCAATCTGTAGGAGACGCAATGTCCAAGAATGATCCCATCGATCTCAGACAAGATCTCAGACAAGACCGCCGCCAATGGTTGAAAACTTCCGCCACCGTTCTCGGCGCAACTCTCCTGCCATTGCCGGCCGTCGCCGCGGAGACGCCGCAAGCCGAAAACACGCCCGCCGCGCCAGAGACGAAACCTGCCGAAAGTAAAGCGGCCACTCATTTCTTCACTCCCGCGCAACACGCACTCGTCGACGCGTTGACCGAAACCATCATTCCTGCGGACAGTCACTCGGGCGGCGCCAGGGCTGCGAGGGTTGCCGATTTTATCGACCGAGTGCTGCGCGAAAGTCTCGACGACAACCAAAAAGCGCTCTGGCGCGAAGGTCTCCGTCTGGTTGGCATTATGAGCCGCCACTACAGCGGCAAATCGTTTGTCGACGCCAGCCCGGACGAAAGGATCGCCGTCCTAACCGTGCTTTCGAACAACGACCGCATGACCGACCTTCCCGAGGTTCGTTTCTTCGTCGAACTGAAACGCCTCACCGTTCGCGGCTATTACACCTCGAAAATCGGCATTCACGACGAACTCGAGTACAAAGGCAATCGCATTCTGCAGGACTTCGTCGGCTGCGACGACCCGACGCCACAGTCCTCTTAGCTTTTGCGGTGCGCGTAGACGAGGCTGCAATGAAATCGGCGTTCTGCTTGGCCTCCATTTGCTTGGTCTTGGCGGGCGGTGCATTGAGTCTCGTCTCCGCTTCCGGGGCCGACGACGGATGGACGCCCCTCTTCAACGGGAAGAACTTCGACGGCTGGTATACCTATTTGGCGTCGCGTGGAAAGAATCTCGATCCCAATGGTGTATTCAGGATCGAAAACGGCGCGCTTCATGTTTTGGATGTTCCCCCTGACAAGATGGAAGACGGATATCTCGCCACCACTCAGGAATTTTCCAACGTGCGTATCCACGCCGAGTACAAATGGGGCCTCAAGCGATCTTCGGAAGGCAAGCGAAACAGCGGCTTGCTGTACCTCGCCGTAGGTCCCGACAGAATCTATCCGCTCTCCCTCGAGTTCCAGATTGAAGAGACCGACGTCGGCGATCTCTGGATCGTAAATGGCGCCTCGGTGACCGCCTTCTTCATCAGCCCCACGTTTCCGATGTACGACGACGATATGTCGACCCCCACGCGGGTCCGCAGTTTGCCCGGAGACTCCAGCCGCGTCCTGAAGTCGGGCGACTTCGAGGACCGAGCCGCCTGGAACACTGTGGAAGTTATTCTCGAGGGAGATCGGTCCAAGCACTTGGTCAACGGGCGCATCGTCAACACCGCCTGGGACATCAAGCAGCCCGACCCCCAAAATCCTGCCCGCATGATTCCGCTCAAGAGCGGGCGCATTCTCCTCGAAGCGGAGGGTTCCGAAATCTGGTTCCGTGATGTGCGAATCAAGCCGCTGGGTTAGACCCCGGAGCACTAGACTGCTTTAGTTTTGTGCCATCTCGGCGTGGAGATTAGGCAAGCTGCTATAGATAACGGAGTGCTCTGGAAATGGCGACAGGCAGGGTAAAGGTCGGCATCGTCGGTTCCAAATTTCAGGCGGATATTCACGCCGCTTCGTTTCAGATCATGCCCCACGAAGCAGAGGTCGTCGCCATCGCGTCTCCGACGCCCGGCAACGCCGCCGCACTCGCAAAGCGATTCGGCATCCCGCGCGTCTTCACCGATTACCGCGAAATGCTCAAGGAGGGCGACATCGAAATGGTCACCATCGCCGCCCCCAACAGTCTCCATGCGCAGATGACCAAAGACATCGCCGCCGCCGGAAAGCACATCGTCTGCGAAAAACCTCTGGCCATGACTATCGCCGAAGGCGAAGAGATGATCGACACCGCGAAACAACACGGCGTTCTCCTCATGTACGGAGAAGAGCTTTTCTTCACCCCAAAATATCTAAAAGCGAAGGAAATGGCTGACGCTGGCGCGTTCGGCAAAGTTTATCTCGTCAAGCAAAGCGAAAAGCATTTCGGCCCGCACAGCCCTTGGTTTTGGGACGTGAATCGCTCCGGCGGTGGCGCGTTCATGGATCTCGGCTGCCACGGCATCGCCTTCTGTTACTTTTTTCTCGGCCGCTCGCCCATCAAGTCTGTTTACTGCCAGATGGGCACCTACGTTCACGCCGACAAAACCAAAGCCGAGGACGATTCCCTCTGCATCCTCGAATTCGCCAACGGCGCCGTCGGGCTCGTCGAAAACAGTTGGGCGCGACGCGGCGGCATGGACGATCGCATCGAAGTTTTCGGCGAAGCCGGCGTAACCTACGCCAATCTGCACATGGGCAACGCCCTGCCCACCTACAGCGAAAGCGGTTACGGCTACGCCGTCGAAAAAGCCCCCACCACAAAAGGCTGGACCTATCCCGTTTTCGAAGAGCTCTGGAATTACGGCACGCCGCAAGAGCTAACGCATTTCGCCCGTTGCGTGCGCGGCAAAGAAACTCCACAAGCCACTGGAGAAGACGGCCTCGTCGTAATGCGCGTGCTATACGCGGGCTACGCCTCCGCCGGTGAAGGCCGGAAAATTTCCATGCCGTACCAGCCGCCACCCGGCGTGAAAAAGCCCATCGATCTTTGGCTGAATGGCCCCGCTCGCGCGCAAGCCGCGCAGCGATGAGGCATGAGCAGGTTTAGTCGGTAGGTGTGAGTTGCCTTTCGAGAGGTGATGCGTGCTCCTGCAAATGAGAGCTCGGTTGTCCCTAATGATGTTCCTGGAGTATTTCATCTGGGGCGCTTGGTATGTAACGCTCGGCACTTGGCTCGGTCAGACGCTGCACTTCTCCGGCGATCAAATCGGCATCCTCAGCGGCACCACGACCATTGGTGCCATTGTGTCACCCTTTCTTGTCGGCCTGATGGCCGATGAACTCTTTGCCAATCAACGCCTGCTCGCCGTGCTCCACGGCGTCGGTGGCGTTCTCCTCTGGTTCGCCTCCACGCAAACTCATTTCGGGCCGATGTACGCGATCCTTCTCATTTATTCGCTTCTTTACATGCCGACCATGGCTCTCACCAACGCTCTCGCCTTCCGCCAGATGAAGGACCCCAGCCAGGATTTCGGCTCGATTCGTGTCCTTGGCACTGCCGGCTGGATCGTTGCCGGGCTGACCATCAGCGCCATCAGCCGCTTTCTTGTTCCCAACGCTGAAGCTACAGCGACCCCAATTCGCATGGCTGCTGCGGGTTCGATCCTCTTTGGCCTTTATGCTTTGACCCTGCCGCACACACCGCCGCTCCGCACGGCTCATGTCTTCAAAGTCAGCAATATCTTCCCTCCCGACGTCTTCAATCTCTTCAAGAACCGCAACTTCGCCATATTCGCGCTGGCTTCCTTCCTCATATGCATCCCGCTGCAGTTCTACTACGCCTTCACCAATCCCTTTTTGAACGAGATCGGCGTGAAGTACGCCGCAGCCAAAATGACCATGGGCCAGATGTCAGAGCTGCTCTTCATGGTCACCCTGCCCTTCTTCTTCAAACGCCTCGGCATCAAGCGCACGTTGATGCTCGGCATGTTGGCTTGGGTGGTTCGCTACGTCATGTTCGGCTATGGCAATGCCGGCCCCCTCGCCTGGATGCTCTATATCGGTATCATCCTCCACGGCATCTGCTACGACTTTTTCTTCGTCATGGGCCAGGTCTACGTCGATCAGAAAGCCCCCGCCGCCCTGCGCGCTGCCGCGCAAGGTCTGATGACCTTTCTCACCTACGGCATCGGCATGTTCGTCGGCTCATTGATCTGCGGCCGCATCGTCGACCTCTACGCGACCTCCTCGCCCACTGGCGCGCTCCTGCACAATTGGCGTTCCATTTGGATGGTCCCCGCAATCGCGTCAGCAGTTGTGCTGGTTTTCTTTTGGGCCGGCTTCCGCAACGAAGATCGCGCCGGTAATCAGCCGCTGCCAAGGACCCAGCCTGTCACCCGCGCTCTCTCTCCATGAGGGCCGCAAATTATAGCGGTGGGTCGGATGGCGACGCCACCCCCGTGCCATTCACCCGCAACACGTCGGTGTCATCAGTATAGAAATGCCGTTGCCCGCTTACACCGGTGTTGAGAGGATCTGCGTTGAGCGTATAGGTGTTGTTTACACCGCCGCTGGCCGTCGCAGCATAAGTGAAGAGATACCCGCTCTTTGTGCCGCTCGCCAGCGTGGAGTCAATTAGGCACGCGGATGCTGCTGCTGGTACAGCCGGCGGAGTGCAGTTGGCTGGCGCGCCGCCATCGCTCAGCGACGTCAAGCTCGCCGCGAATCCCACTGTGTAGCTTGACGAATAGACAATTTCCGAGGTCAAAATCGTGCGCAGGGAACCGATTGCCGACGCCTCGTTTGCGCTCATCCTCGAGCGCAAAAGGTTCGGAATTGCCACCGCCGCGATGACCAAAATAATGGCTACGACGATCAGCAACTCGATTAGCGAGAATCCTCTCTCTTTGCGCCTCATTTAATGAAGCTCCTGTAATGAAGCTCCTGGCTTAACTGCGCATGCAGGGACCTACACCTAACCCGGACATAGGTCCACCCAGGTACAGGCACGTGTTCGTCCATCGCCCGCCTTCTTAGTAAGTTGTTTATCATCAATAGCTTACGTTCTGAGGCCGCTTCCCGTTCGGACGCCAAGTGTCACCCATAGTGACACTAATTGTTTTCGCTCCACACTCCTCTCAACCCACCGCCGCCTTGCGCCCGGTAATATTTGCGGCCAATCGAATCGTGATACCATGCACGCGCTCGCGCTCTCCCGCAATCGATGCCGCAACCTGCGCAAACTTGACCGATGGACCCCGCATCGCAAACTCTTGACCACGTAAACGTCGCGCCCCCCTCACCCTCCACCAACGTCGCCCCATCCCGCTGGACCCGCATCATCCCCGTCGCGCTGGTCATGTACACCATCGCCTTTATCGACCGCACCAACATCTCTCTCGCCCTTCCGCGCATCAGTCGCGACCTCCATCTCGACCCCCAGCAAGCTGGCACCGTCGCCGGCATTTTCTTCTGGGGCTACCTTGCCTTGCAGATTCCCGGCGGCCATCTCGCCAAGCATTGGAGCCCCAAAAAATTCATCAGCGTCTTGCTCGTGGCCTGGTCGCTGTTCGCCGTCGGTTGCGGTCTTGCGCACACCTACCGCGAGCTGCTCGTTCTCCGCCTGCTTCTCGGCGTCGCCGAAAGTGGCGTTTTCCCCGCCACGCTGATTCTTCTCTCCCACTGGTTCTCTCGCGCCGAACGCGCCCGTGCCAACGCCATGTGGCTCCTATGTCTCCCCTGCGCCGTCATTCTCTCTTCCCCCTTTTCCGGATGGATGCTGGACCACTGGGGCTGGCGCGTCATGCTCGTGGCCGAAGGCGCTCTGCCGCTCTTCTGGCTGGCCATCTGGCTCGCCTTCATCCAGGATCACCCCGCCGAAGCGCGCTGGCTTCCTCCGGCCGAGCGCGAGTCCCTCGTCGCCACCCTGCGCGCCGAATCCGCGGAACTTGAGCGTTCCGAAAACGTACCTTACTTACGCGCACTCCTGCGCCCGCAGGTTTTCGTCCTAGCCGCCATTTATTTCTGTTTTGTTAGTGGCCAGATGGGCTTGCTTTTCTGGCTGCCCAGCGCCACCGAAAATTTCGAGAAACTCAGCAGCTTGCACACCGGCATCGTCTTCACATTTCCGTTCATCGTCGGCGCCATCGCTCTGCTTGTCGTCGCGCGTCACTCGGATAAGACACGCGAGCGCCGCAAGCACGTCGCCACCCCCATGGCCCTCGGCGGCTTCTTCATTCTTCTAGCTGTGGGCGCGATTCCCTATTCCCCGCTTCTTGCCTTCGCCTTTATCATTCTCAGCGGCGTTGGCGCCTACGGCCCTATGGCGCCGTTCTGGGCCATTCCCACCGAAACCCTGCCCGCAAAGACGGTCGGCTCCGTTATGGGCTTCGTCAACGCCATCGGCAACCTCGGCGCATACTTCGCCCCCCTAATCGTCGGCCATCTCAACAAAACGACCGGCAATTTTCTTTCGGGCTTTGCGTACTTGGGTGCGATTACCGTGCTAGGTGCGGCATTTTGCTTCTTGCTCAAACCCGCAGCAAGCCTTCGTTCTGTCCTTCAAACGTGAACTCCTCGGCCGCAACGACCTGGCTCCTCAGTTCGACGTTGTACTTAGGTTGGACGCCCACAGTTTCCAGACGAGCTGGCACAATGCTAAAAACCTCGTTTGACCGTCAGGCGAGTAATGGCAGCAAATACTCTTGCAACCGCTGGCTCTCCTCCAGCGTCAGCCGTCCCAGGTGAATCCCCATCTCTTCTCGCCCGTGCATGCGCACCACGGAACCCACTCCCGCAATCGGCTTCTCCGTCCTGCTCATTTGCAGGCATACCTCGACGGACGACCCGATCGGCACCATCTTGGGCGTGCGGATCAACATCCCTTCCATACTCACGTTTATTGTCTGGCCCTCGATTTCCTGCCCGCGGAACCGGATGTTCACTTTCGAGTTCAGCTCCACTCGCCGCGTTCGCCGCATTCCGCTCTCGATGGTCGCTTGCGTCGCTCGTACCAATTTCTGTAAACGATCTTTGTCCACCGGCTTGTACAGAAAAAAGCTCGCACCCGCCTCGAATCCTTCCGACACCGCCCCGGGTCTCTGATCGTCGCTGATCATCACAATCGGCGTCCCGCGATTTGACCCCGACGCCCGCATCTGCCGCGCCAGCACCCGCCCGTCCGGAAAATCCATGTGATAGTCCAGGAATGCCACAGCGAATCTCCCGTGTCGCAGGATTTCCGGTGCCTCCTTGCTCTTCGTCACCGTGAGTGACTCTATCCCCGCCGAAGTCAGCACCTTCTCGATCAATTCGCATGTGGCAAGTTCATCGTCCACGATAATCGCTCGTTTTTCCATGGTTGGATTCGGTCTCCGTTAGGCGCTACATCGGACAACATTCTCACCGGCACTCCTGTTCCTATCGCCACCTCCACCGGCGTCGACCTCGACACTTCGTAGCAATCAAACTGCACTCCCACCCCCTGTTTCCCGCCGGGGGCCTTGATCTCTTCCACTCGTACCACGTGACCCGTGCATCGCCACTCGCTCGCCGGCTCCCCAACGATCGCCTCCGGCATGTTGAAAAGCACTTCTACCGTCTCCCCTTTGTGCAACTCCGAATTCGTCGCAAAGTAAATTCCGCGCTGCGAGAGATTCACGGACTCCGCCGTGCAGTCTGCTACCGCTGATTTCCAAAGCCGCACGCGCAGTGGCATTTTCAACTTGTACCGTCCCGCCAATCGGCGATCGGTTCGAAAACGACGATTCATGGCTGCTTCCTTGCTGCGCCAGTCGGGTGTTTCGGGATGGCACGAATGATGTCTAGAAGGGGGGAAGATAAATTCCCGCGTTTTCGCACTCATGTACAGACTCAATTTCGTACTGCCCCAGATAGAACCAGTCCTGTCCCGCCCATGGCCAGTGAAACACGCCCGTCATCTTCACCAATCGCTGCACTCCCCACAAATACAACGCATGGTCATGCAAACAGTCATTTCGGACTTAAACAGTCTGCTTGGCACCATGTGGTCTTCGCCAGGGCGAGTGGAAACTGTTTCCTCGGCACTTGTCCGGTTATGCGTGCCAGCTCAAGAGGTCGATGCAACACCATCCAATCTGTTGATCCGACAATACTTCCGCCTAGAGAACCGATCTGTCCGGGTGTACTCGATCAAGACCCTAGCCAGGATGGTGTTCCGTTTGAACCAAGGCTCGCAAACGATTTTTGGCTTATTGAGGCCCTGCAAGTGACTTCGACCTAGTGTTGCGTCGACCCATTGAATCCACCGCGCTTACCGGAGATGTGGAGTCCTAGGACGCGACTTGTCCGGTTTCCCGACTTATACATTCAAACTATACGTCCACTGACCGACGTGTTGACTTGGTAGGCCAACACGTTCATCGGGGCCGCGGCCGTTCCGCTATACGTTGCGGAGGTTGCCGGCGGGAGTGCCAGGGCGCAAAGTGAACTTGTACGAACCGGGAGGCGCACCGGTCACGTAGAAGCGGTAGAACATTCCGCTTCTCTTGGTTGCGATCGGGGACTGACGGTCAATTCGGATTGACTGCTGCCGAACCCTTTAGTGACTTTAAACGCTGCTCGACTTGGGCGGCTTCTTGCGGGCGTCCGAGAGTGCGGAGCGTCTTGGCTTCCCTGGTTAGCGTTTGTTCGAGGTGTTGGCTGTCGGGACCATATTGCTTCTCAGTAGCGGCGATGAGGCGGCGATCGCAAGCTTCTAATTTATCGAGTTTGCCCCAGCGTTCGTAAAGATTGCAAAGCATACTCAGGTTGATTGAGCCCATTGGGTCGGATTGCTCCTCATGCCCGTAGAGTTTCTCTTCGATCGTGGCGGCCTGTACGAGGTAGGCTTCCGCCTTGTCATAGGCTTGTTGGTAGAGATACACGCCAGCCACGACGCGGAGTGCTTCCGAGAAGCCAGCGCTGTTCTCTCCATACACTTTACGGTTAACGTCGAGAAGGCGATCAAAGAATTTCTGCGCGGTGGCGAAGTCACCTTGGGCGGTGGCGCTAAAGCCGAGCCACTTTAAAGGCTCCGCACGTCCCACCGATTGGGGCCCGTACGTTTGGTCCGCGAGCTGGAGCTGGCGCTCAAAAGCCACCTGAGCTCCAGGAAAATCCTTTCGGTACAGGCTGAGCTGACCAAGGTGTCCGAGAGAAGTGGAAAGGCGAACCTCAGGTTGAGGAAGTTTCTCAGCGATCTGCAGGGCTTCTTTGTAGAATCTTTCGGCGTCGTCGAAGCGTTTGTCGGCCATGGCTTGCGAGCCGGACTGCATGAGCAAGTCTAGTTTTTGCGAGGCGTTCGCGGCCGTTTGCGTGGAGCCAACGGCCTTTTCCAATTCCGCCGCCTGCGAGGATTTTCCCGTGCGCTTGAGCGATTCGAGGTAACTGTTAAAGCGTTCCTGAGCCTCGCCGTATTGTTTTGGCGCGCCGTAAGTCCTATAGCCAACGCCGGGCCGTGCCGTTGACGGGTCGATGTTCTCGGCCAGCGACGCTTGTCGGTACTGGTCCAGCGCGGCGGGCCAATCGCCTTTCTTTTCGAGAGCGGCGGCCAATTCGAGCCTGACGTTAACCTGTTTTGCGTCCAGAGCGAGAGCTTCCTTGAATTCGCTGACCGCCGCGTTCGAATCTCCCGATAACAGTAGAGCCTGTGCGTAAAGGTCGTGCGTGTAAGCCTCACTGGGGGCGAGGTTCACTGCTGTCTGTAATTCTTTCAGCGCCTCAGCGACGGTTTTCCTAGTGAGCATGACTCTGCCGATATTGCGGTGCGCGCTTGCGGAGTTTTCATCCAGTTCTTCGGCGTCGCGATATTCAGCCAGGGCGGCATCGTAATTTTTCTGGTCCTCGAGGACAGAGCCAAGACTTATAAGAGTTTCAGGGTCGGACGGGTCCAACCGCGCCGCCATGCGAAGTTCCTTTTCCGCGCCCTTCAAGTCGCCGGTATAGTGGAGCGCGGTTCCAAGACACTGGTGGCACATCGCTAAATCCGGGGCGATGGCTGCCAGCTCACGAAATTCTTGAACGGCCTCGGCATACATATTGGATCTAAGAAACGCGTTGCCAAGACTCTCACGCGGCTCAAGCCTCTTCGGATCAAGGCGTTTGGCTTCACGGTACTCGCGAATCGCCGAATCGATGTCGCCTTTTTGAAAATAGGTGACGCCCAAATTGTAGTGGGTGTTTACGTCGGTTGGATTAAGCAGGATTGCCTTCTTATATTCGCGGATTGACGCGTCCATATCGCCTCTGCGATAGAAAAGGAGTCCCAAGTCGTAGCGAACGGGTTGATAGTCCGGCTTGATCCGCAGGGCCTCCTGGTACTCCGCGATCGCAGTATCGAATTTGCTCAGGGTCTCCAAAGCGAGGCCGGCATTCTTGTGCGCTTCGGCATTTTGCGGCGTCCGGGTCAAAGCGGCCTTTGCTTGTCGCATAGCCTCTTCGCCGTCCCCTGAACGGTGTAGGACGTAGCTCAGCTTGGTGTGCGCTTCGGGGAAGTCGGAGTCCTGACGCAGAACTTCCGTGTAGATTGCGGCGGCTTCGGCCCAGCGCTCTCGCTGCCGCAACACTTCGCCCATCACGAAGCCGATTTCGACTTTTTCGAAGTTACCTTTAAGGGCGGCGGTTAGCTCGTCAGCGGCTTCGTCGTAGTGCTTGTCCTTCATCAGCTTGGCGGCGGCAGCGATGTGCTGGAGTAGGGCTGGATCGGGCTTATCTTCGGCGGCGATTTTCGCGGGCGGCTTGGCGGCAGCGAGGGCGGCGAGGATCGAGGGGGTGGCGCCGGCGGTGGTCAGTTGGGCGCGAAACGAGTCATCCATGCGGAAAGCGACGCCGCGCGTGCGAATTTCGTTCACGATGTTTTCAGGCAGGGCGTTGCCGGCCACGAGTGCGAGGAGCTCGGTTTGACGGAGCGGCCGGGCGGAAGTTTCTGCGGCGGCGGTAACGGAAACCAGCAAGGACACGACGAGCAGAGATAGAAAAGCGAGTTTAGCCATGAAGCCCCCCTTCAGGTCGAGGGAAGTCTAATCGGGTTTGTGTTTTCGGTACGTAGTACGCGAGTACCGAGTTTGAAGCGTGCGTCCAAAGGTGAAACCCAGCACTTAGGCGTAGCCGCCCAGGGTCTCAGGCCAAACCGGCGCTACGGCGGCGCGGAGTCACGGGAGATCGCGGTGAGAACGGTCGTGCATCCAGTCGGCGTATGGGCGAGGAGGGCGGACTTGGCGCGAAGGTCGCGCAGGAATTTGCGCTCGGCCTGGGCGTCGAAGCCGGAACGCAGTTCGCTGGACGAAGCGCCACGGCGCGCGAGACCGGTGTCATGGAACGGATATTGGAGGCATCAGCGAAGGCTGCACAGTGCGGTAGCAGTAGGAACAAGCGGGAGGTCTGGCTTTCCGAAAAATCGAGTACGCACTCTCGTCAAGTGGCCGCCCCGAGCTAGTGCCCCATTAACGCGCGTCCGCTAGGCTTTCAGGTCCCCACCAAGTGCCCGGTCACTCTTCTTTCTGCTTTGTTTTCAGTGCCATACGCGTCCTCGCTCGTTCGAAATGATGTCAACTTAAGAAAGTACTTGACAAACTATGCGTTTCGTCCTACCATAACTTGTGAAACTTCGACTTCACATCGCTTTGCGGCATCCGAAATCTCCCTCAGTCCCTTGCAGGGTGCATCGCAATAACTTCTTTCCTTGCTATCACATCCCTGTAAATCCTTTGTTCTCATTTACTTGCACACTCTTTTCCGCAACGGCGCGTCCGCAACCCTTGTCGAATCAGAAGTTTCCGCACTCTTTCTATCGCCACGGGGGTGTACCCCCCTGCACCGACCACGCCTCTCACCGGTCCGGCAGCCGTACTCCCCAAAAGGACTAAAAATGAATCCCCAAGCATCCAGCCCCAGCTCCACCGGCGCAACGCGTCATTTCACCGCTCACGGTCGCCAGTGTCGTCTTCGTGCCCTCCGCTCCGGCCTCTGCTTTCGTCACGCCTCCTTGCAACTCCAACCTCCGCAACCCGTGGTCCAACTCGACGACCTCCAATCCGCCGAGCAGATCAATCAGTTTCTCGCCAAACTCCTCATCCTCGTGGTGCAAAACCGCATCTCCGTACGCCGCGCCGCCGTCCTTACCTACATCACCAACCAGCTCCTCCACTCCCTCGTCGCCATCAAGCGCCAGATCGACAACGATCCGGTGGAGTACATCTTCGACGCCCCGCGGCCCGAACGCGATAAACCCGGTGCGGATGCGATGCAACTTGATCCGGAAAAGGACGCCAAACCCTCATGACGATGGCAAAATGTAGGGGCCGGGCTTCAGCCCGTCCCGCCACGCCGGCCGCAGGTCGGTACCACGACCCCAGTGCCATTGCACCTACGCAAAGGGGGTGTAATATGGGCACCAGGACGGAAACACAACCGCCTTGCCCGGTGTCTAATACAGTGGAACTCGACACCGGGTTGTAAAGGCAGCAGGCAGCAGCAAATGCCGAACCCGGGTTTAGGTAGAGAATTCACCTGCGATGGCTCGTTAGAACCCTCCGAGCTGACTCGCAAGCCCTTGCAGGCTTCGCGGGCGCCGCGATGGGGCGAGCCGGAAAGGCCGTCCTTGTCCGACTGGGCCAGCGCCCTTTCTTGGGGCCGCGATGAGTCGGAGCTGGTCACCGAGCTGCAAGCCGGTTCCGAGACCGCCTTTGACTGGCTGGTCACCCACTACCATGGCCCGGTCTACAACTTGATCTTGAGCATGCTCGGAGACACATCGGACGCCGCGGATGGAACGCAGGAAGTTTTCCTGAAAGCCTTTCGCGGAATTAGATGTTTTCGCCAGGGCAGTTCGCTGAAAACGTGGCTCTACCGCATCGCCATTCGCGAAGCCCTGAATCATAAGCGCTGGTTCAAGCGCCACCTGCAGAAAAATATGTCCATCGACGCGGAAGCGGAAGAGGGGCGCAGCGCGATTGAAATCGAGGACTTGGGCGCCACACCTTTCGATCAACTTGCCGCACACGAAATTCAACAGGCCGTGCAGCACGCCCTTCAGGAAATTCCGGAAGTGTTTCGCGGCGCCGTAATCCTCCGCGATTTGGAAGGTCTGACCTACGAGGAAATCGCCGAAGTCCTCGAGTGCAGCGTCGGCACGGTAAAGTCGCGCATCCTACGCGGGCGCCGTGCGCTGAAGGAACTTTTGGAACCTTGGCTTGGCCAGCGCGAAACACTTGCGCATGCGGAAACGTCCCAGGAACATCGGGCCGGCCGCGTCAATCGCGCAGCTTCCGGAATCATGCAGCAGCAAACGGCAACTGGGGAACTCCCATGAAGTGCAACACGGTGCGCACCAAGCTGGCTAGCTATCTGGACGACGCGGTAACTGGCGCCGCTCCGGTGGAAGAGCGCGCGCATATTCGCGAGCATCTGGATTACTGCGCTTATTGCCGCGAAGAGCTGCAGCGTTACCGCAAACTCTCCGTGCTATTGTCGCGCATGCCGCGAAATTTGCCGCCCC
>Ga0137396_10000488_pt1 | contig 19009 bp, 16 predicted proteins | sample czc16metaG_FD_108284 | JGI IMG/M metagenome (GOLD analysis project Ga0137396, IMG submission 108284) | Vadose zone soil microbial communities from Angelo Coast Range Reserve, California, USA - czcobulk3.16 metaG | ecosystem: Environmental > Terrestrial > Soil > Vadose zone | place: USA...
AATGGATCGGCTGCCGCAACATGAATGTGGGCGCCGGCACGCCTGCCACCTACACCGAGTGCTTTCAATTCATGATTGCGCCGACGGACCTGGCGGGGAACAACGCAAATCCTGCGCTGCGCCCGCATGTTTTGAACAACTCATGGGGATGCCCGGCCAGCGAAGGGTGCGTCACTCGGGCTGAGTTGGAGATGATCGTAAACAACACTCAAGCGGCGGGAATCTTCGTGGAGGTTTCGGCGGGCAATTCCGGCCCAGGCTGCTCGTCGGTGACTGACGCGCCGGCAATTTACAGCGCCTCCTTCTCTACTGGAGCAATCGATATTAGTAACGTGCTGGCGAGTTTTAGCAGCAGAGGCCCGAGCACTTTCTACACTCCGAATCTGCTGAAGCCGAATGTCTCGGCGCCCGGGGTTAATGTCCGTTCGACCCTCCGCACTACCGATAGCAGCTTCGGTAACATGAGCGGCACCTCGATGGCGGGGCCGCATGTTGCCGGAGTGGTGGCCCTGCTCTGGTCGGCCCGCCCGCAGTTGCTGCGCGACATTGATGCGACCAAGACGATCTTGCAGAACACGGCCAATCCGGCTGTGACCGTAACCCCGCAAACCTGCGGCGGAACTCCGTCGACTCAGATTCCGAATAACTCTTTCGGCTACGGACGCGTCGATGCTTTGGCTGCGGTCAACTCCGTGGCGGTTTCGACTCCAACTCCAAGTCCGACAACAACGCCCACACCTACAGCGACGCCGACCCCAACACCACCGACAACTCCACCGCCCACAGTAACGCCGACCCCGACACCGCCGACGACTCCAACGCCTCCAGCAACACCGACCCCGACGCCGCCGATAACCCCAACACCCACCGCAACGCCGACGACGCCGACACCTAGTCCAACGATTACCCCTCCAACTCCGCCGCCACCGAGTGCGACTCCAACCCCGACGGTAACGCCTACTCCGACCCCGACGTCGACACCAACACCTTCCCCAACGCCAACGCCGACACCTACTCCAAGTCCCATTCCAGGCGCGCAGGCTGTTAACCTCTCCACGCGGATGCGAGTGCAGACCGGTGACAATGCCGGCATCGGCGGCTTCATCATCACGGGAACCGCTCCCAAACACGTGCTTCTCCGGGCCATTGGACCTTCGATAACCGGTCTCCCCGGTGTGTTGGCCGATCCCGTGCTCGAGCTGCACGGCCCGGGTGGATTTGCCACACTCATGAACAACAACTGGCAGGACGATCCGGTGCAAAGACTGGCCATCCTGGCCACGGGTCTCGCTCCGACTAATAATCTCGAGTCAGCGATTGATGCGACCTTGAACCCTGGAGCGTATACCGGGGTAGTGAGAGGCAATGGTGGCACCACTGGGATCGGCTTGATTGAAGTCTACGATCTCAGTCAGGCAGTGCTAGCCAAGCTGGCAAATATCAGCACGCGGGCCCTTGTCGGCACGGGGAACGACATCGTGATCGCGGGATTCATCCTGGGCAACCACAACGGCAGTGACAGGATCGCTGTGCGCGGGATTGGACCCAGCCTGACCGCCTTTGGTATCGCTAACGCCCTCGCCAATCCGACTCTGGAGCTGCGCGACAGCAACGCCGCGCTCCTAATATCGAATGACAACTGGCAGGATGACCCAGCTCAAGCCGCGGAACTGACCGCTGCGGGTCTGGCGCCAACAAATCCATTGGAGTCCGGCATAGCGGGATCTTTGTCGCCGGGCCTCTACACCGCACTGCTCGCGGGGATGAACAACGGTAGCGGCATTGGCCTGGTGGAAGTCTACGACCGCGGTGCGCCGTAGCGCGAGGTTCGCTGGATCGACTGGAACAGGCAGCGTTTGACATCGCAACCGTTCGCCTTTTTCATGTGGATATGAATCTTCCAACCAAAGCTCTCCTTGGCGCGCTTTTCCTGTGCATTTCTACCGGGGCGCATGCGCAACTCGCTTGGGAGAAAACCGAACTCGAAATCAACCCTGCACCTGGTGCCGACTCGGCCGTTGCGACTTTTAAATACGAGAACAAGGGGACCACGCCGATCAATATCAAGGCCGTGCGCACCTCGTGCGGCTGCACCACGGCGGCCCTGAAAAAGAACGACGTCGCGCCCGGGGAGAAAGGTGAAATTGTCGCTACGCTAAAAACCGGCGATCGCGTGGGCCAACAAGTGAAGACCGTGACAGTTGAGACCGATGATCTGAAATCGCCACAGACGATTCTGACGCTCAAGGCAAATATCGTTCAGCTTCTCGAGCTGCAGCCGGTGTTTGTTTCCTGGACGGCGAACGAAGACCCGAAACCGAAAACCATCGTGGCAAAAGCCGGCAAGGGCGTGACGATCAAGAGCCTGGAGGTGACTTCATCGACCCCAGAGTTCACGACGAAAGTAGAACCCGGATCCACAGCTGGAGAGTTTAAGATTATCGTCCAGCCAAAGGAAACCGGGCATCAGGCGACCGCGAACCTGACCATCAAGCCGGATAAATCCGCCGGAGAGGGAAAGGTTTTCAACGCGAGCGCCCGAGTGATGCCAGCTAGTTCGTGAGGCCGCTGCTTCGGCAGAGCGTGCTCTTGCTTGGGCTCGCGCTTCTTCCTGCCGCGGTGCAGGCGCTTTATTTTCGTGATCGGATTTCCTGGGAATCGCGCATCGCGGAATCGGACATGGTTTCGGTCGATCTGGCGCGCAGCTGGGGCACAGACGCAGTCTGGATCGATGCGCGGCCGGATGTCGATTTCGAGCGAGATCATGTCCCGGAGGCGATTCTGCTAAACGAAGATCGCTGGAACGAATTGCTCCCGCAGTTTTTGCAGCAGCGGTGGTCGCCGGAAAAGAAGATTGTTGTTTATTGCAGCGCGGAAAGTTGCAACCTGGCCGGCGATGTGGCGCGCCGGCTCCGCGAGGAAGCAAAGCTTCCGAACCAAATCCGCGTCTTAAAAGGCGGCTGGGAAGAGTGGCTTAAGACACGCAAATGAAACTCGCGTGGCGCATTGTCGGTCTGCTCGTAGGCGCGGTTTTCGTCTTTGCCGGTCTAACCAAGATTGTCGATTTCCAGCCCTTTCGATTCCTTGATCCGATGGACTTCGCCCGCGATATCGACAACTACAAGATTCTGCCGTGGGGAATTTGCGTCGCGCTCGCGCTTTACCTGCCCTGGCTGGAAGTGATCTGCGGGATTGCTTTGATCTTTCGGCGTTGGTATTCGGGCGCGCTAACGATTCTCTTCGCTCTCCTGGTGGTCTTCATTGGTGCAAGCATCGCCGCCAAGACTCGTGGAATCGACATCACCTGCGGTTGCTTCGGTCACCTCAGTAATCAACTGTCGTTTGCCTGGCATTTAGCGCTCGATTTCGCGATCGTCGCCGCCGTGGTCGCGTTGTGGTGGAAGCGGCCTGACGACCGTCTGGCTACAAATCCGTAAACGGATCGCGCTTCACGATCGTTCCTCCTGAACCCTGCTGCTGGATCAACTTCGCCACGAGTCCGGTCCAACCGGTCTGGTGACTGGCGCCCAGTCCGGCGCCGGTGTCGCCGTGGAAGTACTCATGAAACCAATAGAGATCGCGATCGTCCTCGCTCTCGAGCGCATCACCGCACGCGCGGGTGAAAGGACGCGCGCCATCGGCGTTCCGCAGCCAGAGCTGGATCAGACGATTCGATAACTCGTCCGCGATCTCGTTCAGGGTGAGGTAGTGGCCCGAGCCGGTCGGGCATTCGACTTTGAAATCGTCGCCGTAGTAATGATGAAACTTTTGGAGCGATTCGATCAAGAGATAATTGATGGGCAACCAGATCGGGCCGCGCCAGTTTGAATTGCCGCCGAAAATATTGGTTTGCGATTCGGCCGGGTCGTAATTCACCACGCGCTCCGAACCATCCTCCTGCCGCAGAATGTACGGATGGGTCGCGTGATATTTACTGAGCGACCGCACACCGTAATCGCTCAGGAATTCGTCCGGGTGAAGCATCCGGCGCAGAAGACATTTCATGCGATGGCCGCGCGTGAGTGAAATCAGGCGGCGCTCGCCTGCGCCCGGTTCGTGCCAGCGTGAAATCAGGCTCGCGAGGTCAGGCCGATTGCCGAGATACCATTCGAGCCGTTCCCGGAAACCGGGCATCGCCTCGAGCAGCTCGGGTTCGATTGTCTCCACGGCCAGGAGCGGCATTAAACCGACGAGCGAGCGGACGCGCAGCGGCAAGTAGCGGCCGTCGGGCATGTGCAGCACGTCGTAGTAAAATTCGTCCGGTTCGTCCCAAAGTCCGATCCCTTTCCCGCCGAGATTGTTCATGGCGCCGGCGATCCCGAGAAAATGTTCGAAAAATTTGGTCGCGATATTTTCGTAAACCGAATTTTCGCGCGCGAGCTCGAGCGCCATCCGCATCATATTGAGGCAAAACATTCCCATCCAGCTGGTGCCGTCACTTTGCTCGAGGTGGCCGCCGTCGGGCAGCGGCGCGCTCCGGTCGAAAACGCCGATGTTATCAAGGCCCAGAAAGCCGCCTTGGAAAATATTTTTGCCCTCGGAATCCTTGCGATTCACCCACCAGGTAAACGAGATGAGCAGTTTGTGGAAAACGGTCTCGAGAAAGGCGCGGTCGCCTTTGCCCGACTGCTTCTCCTCGATTTTGTAGATCCGCCACGCGGCCCAACCGATCACCGGCGGGTTGACGTCGCCAAAATTCCATTCATACGCGGGGATCTGGCCGTTGGGATGCTGGTACCATTCGCGCAGGATGATATCGAGCTGGCCCTTCGCGAAATGCGGATCGACCAGCGCAAGCGGGATGCAATGGAACGCGAGGTCCCACGCCGCATACCAGGGATACTCCCATTTGTCCGGCATCGACATCACCCGCTCGTTGTAGAGGTGGTTCCACTCGGAGTTGCGTCCCGCCTTTCGCTCCGCCGGGGGAGGCGGCTGGCCGGGGTCGCCTTCCAGCCAATCCTCGATGACGTAATAATAGAATTGTTTCGTCCAGAGCATCCCCGCCAGCGCCTGGCGATGGATCGACTTGTGTTCATCGCTCAAGCAGGACGGTTCCAGTTCATCGTAAAACTCGTCCGCCTCGCGCCGCCGTCTTCGGAAGACGGAATCGAAATACTCGAACGCCTCGTGATCCAGAACCGAAATGCAAACAGGCCGGGGCATTTTCCCAGGCTCGCCCGGAGGATCCTCTTCGACCGCCTCTCCCACCCGGGCGAACCAGAGGCGGACCACCTGGCTCGCGCCCGGCTCAATCGTGAATGCGTAATGCGCGGCGGCTTTTGTTCCTACGCGCTCCGGGTTCACCGCCTCTGTCCGGCCATCGACAATGAAATTGTTAATGCCGTCTTTGACGAACGGTTGCTTGTTCGGCGACGAAAAGAGCCGCTCGGAATTGGTTTCGTTCTCGGTGAAGAGGAGATCGCGCGCGCCTTCGCAGTGAAGCTTGTACTCGCCGAGCCCGCGATGGCTGGCCTGGATCGTGAGGCTGCGGCCTGCCAGGTCGGAGCTGGCCCGAAGCGCCGGCAGCCGGTCGTCGCGTCCCCACGACCAGCTGTTCCGAAACCAGAGCGTCGGCAGGATATGCAGGTCGGCCGCGTCCGGGCCGCGATTGGTTGCGGTCACGGAGATAAAGAAGTCGTCGGGATCAACTTTGGCGTACTCGAGAGAAATATCGAAGTAGCGTCGTTCGCGCAGGATGCCTGTGTCCCACAGTTCAAATTCTGGAGCCGCCTTCGGCCGGCCGTGATTCATCGCCACCAGCTCTTCGTAAGGAAAGCGCGCCTGCGGATAACGGTAGAGCATCCGCATGTAGCTGTGGGTCGGCGTGCAGTCGTTGTAGAAATACATCTCTTTCACATCCTCACCGTGGGAACCCTGCGGGCCGGTCACACCGAAGAGGCGTTCCTTTAGGAACGGATCGCGGCCGTTCCAGAACGCGAACGCCAGGCAAAGCCGCTGTTTGAAATCCGAGATACCGCCGATTCCATCCTCGCCCCAGCGGAAGGCCCGCGACCGCGCGTGATCATGCGGAAGATAATTCCAGGCGTCGCCGTTCGCGCTGTAATCCTCCCGCACCGTGCCCCAGGCGCGCTCCGAGAGATAAGGACCCCACAAGTGCCACCGCTCGTCGACGCTATTCTCCGCGAGGCGTTCCTGCTCGGCGTTCATCAAGCCGATTAGCAATCAAAAATCGCAAATCGGCAATCGAAAATGAGAATCACTCCCACTCGATCGTGCTCGGCGGTTTGCTCGAGATGTCGTAGCAGACTCGGTTGACGCCTTTGACTTCGTTGCTGATGCGGCTCGAGATGCGGGCGAGCAATTCGTACGGGACGCGCACCCAATCCGCAGTCATGCCGTCCTGACTTTCGACAATGCGAAGCGCGACTGTGTTTTCGTAAGTGCGCTGATCGCCCATCACGCCGACGGTTTGCACGGGAAGCAGGACGGCGAAGGATTGCCAGACCTTGTAATACCAATCGGCCGATTCCATCTCACTTTGCACGATCGTGTCAGCCGCGCGTAGGATCGACAATCGCTCCGGCGAAACTTCACCAAGAACGCGCACGGCCAATCCGGGACCAGGGAAGGGCTGGCGATAAACGACTTCCTTGGGCAAGCCGAGCTGCGATCCGGCCTGGCGCACTTCGTCTTTGAAAAGCTGGCGCAACGGCTCCACGAGTTCGAAATGCATTTTCTCGGGCAAACCGCCGACGTTGTGATGCGTCTTGATCACCTGTGACGGATTGCCGGCGATGGAAACACTTTCGATCACGTCCGGATAAAGCGTGCCCTGGGCGAGAAACTTGTAGCCGCCGTGCTTATCCGCGCCGTTCTGTTTGTCTTCGGTGAGCAATTCCTCGGTCGCCTGTTGAAACACTCGGATGAACTCGTTGCCGATAATTTTCCGTTTCGTTTCCGGATCGGTGATGCCGCGAAGTTTGGAAAGAAAACTGTCCGACGCGTCCACGTACTTGAGCCGCACATGAAAATTTTCGCCAAAGACGCGCTGCACCACTTCTTCCTCGCGATCGCGCAGCAACCCGTTGTTCACGAAGATGCACGTAAGCTGGTCGCCGATGGCTTTGTGAAGGAGCGCGGCGACGACCGACGAATCGACGCCGCCGCTCAGGCCGAGCACGACTTTGGCTTCGCCCACTTGTTTGCGAACGCGATCGCACGCTTCTTCGATGAACGAGCCCATCGTCCAATCCATCGCGCAATGGCAGATGTGATATGCGAAATTCCACAAGATCTCCTTGCCGCGCGGCGTGTGAGCGACTTCGGGATGAAATTGCAGGCCGTAAAGCTTGCGCTTCGGGTCTTCGACCGCGGCAAAATTTGAACTTTCGGTCTGGCCCGCGGCGCGAAAACCTTTCGGCAACGCAGTCACTTCGTCGCCATGACTATTCCAAACATCGAGTTGCGCGCCCAATCCATCGAACAACTGCGAGCCGTTCGTGACCTTGAGCATGCCCGGGCCGAATTCGCGGCGTCCGCTAAATTCCACCTGCCCGCCGAGATGATGCGCCATCTGCATGAGACCGTAGCAAATGCCGAGCACGGGAATGCCGAGCGCGAAAATCTTGGGATCGATCTGCGGCGCGCCTTTTTCGTAAACACTGGCTGGCCCGCCGGAAAGGACGATGCCCTTCGGCTTCAACGAGAGAACTTCCTCAGCCGGGATGTCGAAGCGAACGATCTCGGAATAGACCTGGCATTCGCGAATCCGCCGCGCGATCACCTGGGTGTACTGCGAGCCGAAATCAAGGATGAGAATTTTGGAATGGGCGGGCGGCGCGGCGGTCTTCACGGCTACGGATGTTGCGGGCCCGGTTGGAGCGGTTTGACGTTCGGGTCGTTGGACGGATCGGGGCCAAGCGTGCCATGCCCGGTAATTCCGCGCTGAAATTTTTCTCCCGCTTCCTGGACGATCGGTTTTTCCAGGGGATCGGCGCAACCAGCGGCCAGGATCGCGCTCGCGATGCAAACGGCGGCAGAAAGGGCTTTCAAGCATTGAGAATAATGGGAACGGCGATTCATTGCAAGAACTTCGGAATGCCGAATGTGGGGAATGCCGAATGGTTTTTACATTCGGACTTCGAACTTCGACATTCGAACTTCCATGATTGATCCCGAAGTCCTGCTCCAGGGATATCGCCTTGGTGTGTTTCCCATGGCGATGGAGGACGGCGAGATCGAGTGGTTTTCGCCCGATCCGCGCGCGATTCTTCCGCTCGATAAGTTCCACACCCCGCACACCCTCGAGCGAATTGTGCGAAAGAAGAGTTTCGAAATTCGAATCAACGCTTCGTTCTCCGAAGTGATCCGGGAATGCGCGGCGCGGCCCGAAACCTGGATCAACGATGAGATCATGGAAAGTTACACGCGCTTGCATCAGCTCGGTCATGCCCACTCCGTCGAAGCCTGGCAGAATGAAGGGCTCGCCGGCGGGCTTTACGGTGTCGCAATCGGTGGCGCATTTTTCGGCGAGTCGATGTTCCATCACGTCCGGGACGCGTCCAAGATTGCGCTGCTTGCGCTGGTGGAACATTTGCGCGAGCGGCGCTTCGCCCTCCTCGATACCCAATGGCTCACGCCCCATCTGCAAAAATTCGGCGCGATCGAGATCCCGCGACCGGAATACCTCCATCTTCTCAACAGGGCCGTGAATCTTCCGCGACGCTTCCTGGAATAACGGAGCAATTTCGGAAACCGGATACCGGATTGCGGAAAGGAAGAAGCGAGAAATCTGCCAAAGGTCGCGCTCCAATTCTTTCCGGTTTCCGAAATCCGGTATCCGGTTTCCTCCTTGCTCCCCGGCGCGAATTCCGCATAGTGACGCGCTCGCGGTTTTCGCGCGATCTGTGCGCCACGGCTGGGTAGCTCAGTTGGTAGAGCAGAGGACTGAAAATCCTCGTGTCGGGGGTTCAATTCCCTCCCCAGCCACCATCTCAACGCCAATGGCGCCTTACTCTTCCCGCATGAGTTTGGAGGGATCGCCGGCAAGCCCGCACAGGGCTGGAATGGCGGACGCGGCGAGGCCGAGCAGAGCCATCGTTAGCACTACACCGAGCACGACTACGGGATCGCGTGGGTTCGCTTGATACACAATCTGCTCCAGTGAGCCGCTGGCGAAAACGCCCACGACCAGCCCCACCAGCGATCCGATCCCGAGCAGCGCGATGGGCCGGCCCACGGCCGCGCTGAGCACGTGCTTTGTTCGCGCGCCCAAGGCGACGCGGATACCAAGCTCCTTCATCCGGCGGCTCACATTGTAGGCGGCCATGCCGAAGATGCCCGTTACCGCTACCACCGCCGCCAGCAGGCCCATCACGCCCAGGGCCGCTGCCGCCGCCCGAGCCGGGAAGAGTGCACTCTGCATCACATCTGGCCAGCTTTGCACCGCGATCTGCGCATTCGGCTCGAGTCTGTTCAGGGCGCGTTCGATCGCCGGCGCGATCTCGTTCTGCGCCCGGTCCGAGCGCACGACGAAAGTCGTGTTGGCCTTTTCGTTTTGCGGCAACGGCAGAAACACGGCAGGCTGGGGCGGATCGACAATCGAGTGGTACTTGCCGTCCTCCGTCACGCCGACCACTTCCCTTAAGCGGTCCAGGAAAATAAAGCGTTGTCCAATCGCCGGCGTTTCGCCCCACATCGTCCGGGCGAAGGTCTCGTTTACGAGCGCGACATACGGCGTTCTGGTGGTGTCACGCCACGAGACATCGCGGCCGCGCAGGAGCCGGGTGCGGGCAGTCTCAAGATAGCCGGGAGAGATGGTGAACCCGTACGGCGATAGCACAGAATTGTTCAACGTCAGCTCCGTCGTCCCTGGCGGGAAAACCGGAATACCCCGGATGCCGCCGGTAAAGGGCAATTTACTCAGTGTCCCCGCCGCCGTCACACCAGGAACGTTCCTCAGGGCATCGATCATCGCTTTCTTTTTCTCAAGCGGCACGTCGTCTTCTACTTCGCTCAAGTCCATTTCGGCCACCAATGCGCCCTGCGGCTGAAAGCCCAACGGCGCGTGGAGCAGGCGCGCCATACCTTGTACCGCGACGAGTGAGGCAATGACCAGCAGCGTGCAAATTACAATTTGTGCGCCTAACAACAGATCCCGCAGGGACAACCGGCGCTGGGACGTTGCCTCCACTGGTCCGCTCTTCATCGCTTGCAACGGACTGCTCTGCCAAACGTTCCTCGCCGGAATCATTCCGAAGAGCAGCCCGCTGACGAGCGTCAAGATCAGGGCCACCAGGTAAACAGACAGATCGACCTTCGCGGGCAGCTCGCCGTAGTTCGGCAATCCCCAGCGATTCAACGCCCCCAGGAGCAGACCTGCGACCGTCATCCCGGCGGCGCCACCCAGCATCGACAACACCATCGCCTCGGTAAATAATTGCCGCACCAACCTCCACCGGCTCGCTCCCAGGGCGACGCGGAGCGCCAGTTCCCGGCTCCGATCCGCCGCGCGCGCCGCGAACAGGCTGGCCAGATTCGCGCAGGCCGCGAGCAACACCAGCAGGGCGAGCGCGGTCACGCTGTAAAGAAATCCGCGGATGATGTCACCTTCGTCGGCTTTAAGTCCGGGACGGATCAGTCGTAGCGGCACTCCGGTTTCCGTGGTTGGATATTCCTTCGCCAGTTGGGCCGTGATCGCACTGAGATTCTCCGCAGCCTGCTGGGGTGTCACGCCTGGCTTAAGCCGGCCAAGCACCGTCAAAGGATGGCCCGTCCGGTCCTTCAGATATTCCACGCTGAAGCGGTTCACCGCGGGAATCCAGTAGTCGGGCCATTCAAATCGCTCCGTGCCGTGAAACCGCGGCGGCGCCACGCCCAGTATCGTGAACGGATCTTTGCCGAGCCGCACTTTGGTCCCGACCACGCCAGGATCGGCGCTAAATGCGCTTCGCCAGAGGCGATCGCTCAACACCATGTAGGGCGCTGAATCCGGACCGTGGATGTCCGCTTCGTGGAAAAACCGTCCCACCGCCGACTGCGCCCCCAGCATGTCGAAATAGTTGCCGGTAGCCGAATAACCGGAGACACTTTTCACCGTGTCACCCCAGTGCAATCTCCCTCCTGAATATCCATCATAGCCGGCCAGATCGCTGAAGGTGGTGTTGCGCTGCCGGTAGTCTTCAAATGCCGGATACGACGTCGTCAGTAGTTTCCAGTGTGTCCATGGCTTGAGGCGAAGCTGGTAGAGGTTCTCCGGCTCGCTCACATCCAGCGGGCGCAGAAGCACCGCATTCACTACGCCGAAGACGAGGACGTTCGCCCCAATCCCCAACATCAGAGTGAGGCTGGCGACGAGCGTGAACGCGGGCGACTTCCAAAGCCCGCGCAGCGCGTAACGAATATCCAGCAACAGATCGTTCATGAACGCAGGCCCCGACGATATCACGAAAGTGGAATAGAGAACGCGCCAAAAATGTTTAATTCCCTCGCCAGCCACCTTTTTTCTTCATTGGGCGTTGGACGTTGAGCGTTGGACGTTCTCTTCCAAACATCTCGTGGCCACTGAACTCAACAAAATTCAAAATTTCATCGATGGCCAATTCATTGCGCCGGCCGGCGGAAAGTACCTCGACAACATCGAGCCGGCGACGGGCCAGCCCTATTCGCAAGTTCCCGACAGCGACAGCCGCGACGTCGAGCTGGCTGTCGCTGCGGCCGAAAAGGCGTTCGTAAATTGGTCGCGCACGTCCGCAACGGATCGCTCCCGCATTCTTCTGCGCATCGCCGACCTGATCGAACGCTATCTGGAAAAACTTGCGCGAGCCGAATCGATCGATACCGGCAAACCGCTCTCGCTCGCGCGCGGCCTCGACATTCCGCGAGCCGCCAGCAATTTCCGCTTTTTCGCGACCGCGATCCTGCACACCGAATCCGAAGCGCACATTACCGATGGCGTCGCGTTCAACTACACTCTGCGCCAGCCGCGCGGGCTTGATCTCGCCACCAAATCCACCCTACGGGCGAATGGACGAAGCCATTGGGCCGAGGGCGGAGTGACTTGGACCGCCTGGTGCCGCCAGCTCCCCCAAGGTGAGCTGTTTCACCACGTCGGCTGCGGCCTTACTGGCCCTTTGATACAGCACGCTTGAGTCAACGATATTGGCGAATGCAGTGACGAACAGGCATATCACCAGAGCCGCTCGCCTCCGGCCAAAGCCTAAGTACGCAAACGCGAGCAAAAGGATGCCTACTCCAATATTGAAGTGCATGATGGCCTCGCCGGATAGTACCTGTAAGTGGAGAGCCCCCTTACCAGCGGCCTCGATCTTCGAGATTTGGGCGATACCGAATTCTGGAAATACTCGGTCCATAAAACAAGGTGCGACATTTCTGGAGACGTTTTCAACGAAGAAACAAACAGAGCTTAGTAACAAGCCACCCGTAATCGCGGGAATCGTTAAAGACGATAACGCCCGTGCCATGCCCTCTTGTTTTGTTGAACTAGAAGCTTCGGTTCGGGGCGCTTCTCGCTGTTCGTTCAGCGTTTTCAGTACGGTTGTGATCACCTGGGGAAAACAAAGTCCGAACACGAATGCGTAGCAGAAGCCAGGCAGCACAAATGCTAGCAGGAGGTAGATGCCTAGAGCCGCGATTCCCGTGACTTCCATGATTTACTTCCTCGTTTTGATTTTTCCCCTCAGTTCTCTGACGAGGTCCGGGAGATTATGAACAACGGATCCTCCACTCTTGTAGATAAAATACTCGACTTGTAGGTTTACCTCTGAGGCCACATCCTCACCGGTCCGCCTGAAGTCGCCCCGGTAGCCAATGACCCATTTACCGACGGCGGTTGCGTATCCGATCTCTGCTGCGGTCCCGCTATCCACGTCAACCCCGTCCAACACGGCCACAACCCCATCGGACTGCTCGATGGACTTGGCGTTGGCTCTCCCTAAAAGTTGGATAATCTCTCTCCACGCCGCTCGCCTCTTGTTCAGATCATTAATGCTCTTGGCCTCCTCAATCTTTCTGTTGACTTCGCTGTCGGCGTCCCAAGGATTAATAACTGTAACGCCAGTCCCTTTAATCGAAGGGATCAGTTCGTTTTTCATGAACGATTCTGTGCTTTTGGCGAATCCCAAAGGGCTGGCCAGATAGATGGTAAGCGGCATGGTAGTGTCTAGCTCGGAATTTGCCTTGGCCAAAACATCGTCAGCGCTGGCGAAGCGTGCAGATGAGAAGATTACAAAGGATAGGGCAAAAAAGTAACGCCGCATAACGAAGACCTCCAATAACGAATAACAATCGCGGAAGATGTCGCTGCTTCCACAATTTTCGTTCGGCTCAGCCCGGCGGAAACTCTCTGTGGGTCTTGATCGTTAATTGCCTCTATTGCCGCCTTTGTTCTCTGCTTCACGACTTGCTCGAACCTCGTCCGCAGTGTAGCGCTAAGCGCTGGGCCTTCAAGCTGATCTGTGTCAACCTCGCCATTTTGAAGGCCAGGTGGAAGGCGCCCGCGCAAATCATCGAATTGCCACGCGAGATTTCCGAGTCTTCCCGCACGCTGTTTCGGGTCGACCTTCATCAGTAAAATCTCCGCGGCTCGCGGCGTTGCCAGTCCTGCACATTCGCTGCCGCACAACGTTACCATTCCCAAACGTGAAACCGATCGTCCTCGAGCATTTCGGGGATGGCAGCAGCGATCAAAAAGCCGGTCGAGCGTCGGGCGACTGAAGCCACAGCTTCATTCGAGTCGAGGAATTTACATACTGACGCTTAACGTCAGCGATAATTCATCACGCCTTGCTCGTGCAACCAGGTTGCAAATGTGAAGTACTCACGTCAGTTCGCCATTCTTTCTTGACCGTTCGCAAGAATTCCGATCAGATTGCGACACACCCCTGTTACACAACGCAGACGGACAGGCTTTGTAAGTTATTGATTTTCAGTGGTTAGGCTATCGGAGATAGTGTCTCCCTCCCTCACCGCGCCATGCCCTGCTTGCGACTTGCCGCTCGCATTGCCAATAGCTAATGTCCGCCACCTGGAGATGAGAACGCCATTCGACTGGTGGGGCGCGTAACGCGCAAGGGTTCAAATCCCGCCACTGCGGGATCTAACTCCAGAGCCAAAGCACAGCTTTGGATAATCCCTTCCCTCACCGTGCCTCTTGTCATTCCGAGCGAAGTCGAGGAATCTCTTGCTATTCAACTTTGATCCACAAATTTCTCGGCTTCCCGCGAGATGATAAAAGCACAGAACAAAATTCAAAATTTCATCGACGGCCAATTCGTTGCGCCGGCCGGCGGAAAGTACCTCGACAACATCGAGCCGGCGACGGGCAAGCCCTATTCGCAAGTTCCCGACAGCGATAGCCGCGACGTGGAGCTGGCTGTCGCTGCGGCCGACAAAGCATTCGCGGATTGGTCGCGCACGCCCGCATCCGATCGCTCCCGCATTCTCCTGCGTATCGCTGACCTGATCGAGCGCGATCTGGAAAAACTGGCGCGCGCCGAATCGATCGATACCGGCAAACCGCTCTCGCTCGCGCGTGGTCTCGACATACCGCGCGCCGCCAGCAATTTCCGCTTTTTCGCGACGGCGATCCTGCACACCGAATCCGAAGCGCACATGACCGACGGTGTCGCGTTCAATTACACCCTGCGCCAGCCGCGCGGGGTCGTCGGCTTGATCTCGCCGTGGAATTTGCCGCTCTACCTGTTGAGCTGGAAAATCGCGCCCGCGATTGCGTGCGGTAACACCGCCATCGCCAAGCCGAGCGAGCTCACGCCGATGACGGCTTACCTGCTCTGCGAGATTTGCCGCGAAGCCGGCCTGCCGAACGGAGTGCTCAACATCGTGCACGGTACCGGACCCAATGTCGGTGCCCCGATCACCGCGCATCCGAAGATCGGCACGATCTCGTTCACCGGTGGCACGGTGACCGGACGCAAAGTGGCCGAGACCTGCGCGCCGATGTTCAAGAAAGTTTCGCTCGAGCTCGGCGGCAAAAACCCCAACATCATCTTCGCCGACGCCGACCAGGACGCCGCCATCGCCGGCAGTCTGCGCTCCTCTTTCGCGAACCAGGGCCAGGTTTGCCTATGCGGTTCCCGCGTGTTCGTCGAGCGCTCCGCCTACAAGGGTTTCGTCGATCGGTTTGTCGAAAAAGCATCGCAATTGCGGCTGGGCGATCCGCTGGAGGCGACGACCGATCAGGGCGCGATCGTCTCGAAGACGCAGCTCGATAAGGTGAAATTCTATGTCGATCTCGCGCAGAAAGAAGGCGGCAAGGTCGCGCTTGGCGGTTCGGCGCCTGATTCGCTCAACGAACGCTGTCGCGAGGGCTATTTCTTCCCGCCGACTGTCATCACCGATCTGCCCGTCTCATGCCGGACCAACCGCGAGGAAATCTTCGGTCCTGTCATCACGATCACTCCGTTCGACAGCGAAGAAGAAGTCATCGGCTACGCCAACGACAATGAATACGGCCTGGCTTCGAGCGTCTGGACGCAAAACTTGAATCGCGCCCATCGCGTCGCCGAGCAGATTCACACCGGGACGGTCTGGGTGAACTGCTGGCTCGTGCGCGATCTGCGCGTCCCGTTCGGCGGGATGAAGCAAAGCGGCGTCGGCCGCGAAGGCGGCGAAGAAGCCCTCCGCTTCTTCACCGAGCCAAAAAACGTCTGCATCGCAAAATAAAGAAAATTTCATATGAAATACGTTGATGGATATGTCCTGCCGGTTCCGAAGAAGAACCTGGCGGCATACCGGCGCATGGCGCAGAGGGCTGGCAAGATTTGGCGGGAGTACGGTGCCCTTCAGTTTTGCGAATGCGTCGGTGACGATCTCAAGGTAAAGATGGCGGCGTCGTTCCCGCGCACGATCAAGCTCAAGGCGGGCGAGGCGGTCATTTTCTCGTGGATAATGTTCAAATCGCGCGCGCATCGCGATAGCGTTAACGCCAAGGTCATGAAAGACCCGCGGCTCGCCAAGATGATGGACATGAAATCGCTGCCCTTCGATTCGAAGCGCATGGTCTACGGTGGCTTCAAAACGATGGTCGATCTCTAACATCCCGGCGTGTCTTAAATTCTATCCTCTTAATTTCTTAACTCTTACTTCTTTCATTATGTGTCGAAACATTAGAACGCTTCATAACTTTGCACCGCCCGCCACCGAGGACGAAATCCGCGCCTCTTCGCTCCAGTTCGTCCGCAAACTGAGCGGGTTCACCAGGCCTTCACAGGCAAACGAAGACGCTTTCAATCGGGCAATCGATCGGGTGGCGGCGGCTGCGCACGAGCTGCTCCATTCCCTGGTCACGAACGCTCCGCCGCGCGATCGCGACGTTGAGGCGGTCAAGGCGCGCGCACGATCGGCGAAACGCTTTGGCCCTGCTCCAGTTCCAGTCGCCGTGGCGCACAATCACAACTAGGCAGGTGTCCCCGCCTTACCTGTCGGGGATGTTTGCGCGCGGTTGCTACGATTGCCCCGCTAACTTTGAAACTTGCACTTCGCACCGTTGTTGGGATCGCGGGCTTCATTTCCTGCAGCGTTGCGGTCCAAGCGGCAGGCCAATCTGATTCGACGCCAACTCGTCAACTGACACGCACGCTCCAGCGCGACGTTTCGCGCAAGGTGCAGATGCAATACCTCGTGTTCTTGCCGAAGGATTACGAGAAGAGCACGGAGAAATGGCCGCTGATTCTTTACCTCCACGGAGGATCACTGCGCGGCGATGATATCAGCCGGATGAAGAGGGTGGGGCTCACGGAGAAAGTCGAAGAGGATCCCAGCTTTCCCTTCATCGTGATCTCGCCCCAATGTCACCAAGGCGAAATCTGGACTGATGTTGATGCGCTTGGCGCGATTCTCGATGAGGTGGCCCGGACGCATCGCATTGATCCGGACCGTGTCTACGTGACCGGCCACAGCATGGGCGGACGCGGAGCGCTCTACGCCGCCTACAAAATGCCGGACCGCTTCGCCGCGGTCGTTTCGCTCGGGCCGGTCGGTCCGATAACCGCCTGGGGAGAGAAGCTGGCCACCATTCCTCTCTGGCTGTTTCACGGAACCAAGGATCAATTCACGCCGCTGAACGAGGTTGAGGAGCTGGCTCAGGCCGTGGAAGCGGCCGGCGGCCACCCGCAATTGACGGTCCTGCCGGACCGCGATCATTACATTCTCGACGTCTATGACCGGCCTGATCTCTACAAATGGCTGGCTCAGCAAAAGCGGAAGCATTCCGCCTTGCCGCGCTGACTTTTGATTTTCAGACTTCCTAATGCGTCGATATCCGCTTGGCTTGGGGCGCCCGGATCAGTTTGAATCGCGCCATGAAGTATTGGGCATTCATCAGTTACAGTCATCGAGACGCGACCGTGGCCGATTGGCTGCACAAAAAGCTGGAAACCTATCGCGTCCCGCGAAGCCTTGTCGGCACTCCCAGCCGCGACGGCACCGTGCCCGAGCGGCTTATTCCAATATTTCGCGATCGTGAGGAATTGCCGACCTCTTCGCAGTTGGGCGACAACTTGCAGAAGTCGCTCGAGCAATCGCGTTATCTCGTCGTGATCTGTTCTCCAGCCGGCGCGCAATCGCGCTGGGTCGAGGAGGAGATTCGCGCCTTCAAAGGCTGGCACGGACGCGACCGGATCATCGCGCTGATCGCGAGCGGGATTCCAAACGCCAGCGATGGTCCGGAAAAAGAAGCTGAATGTTTCCCCTACAGCATGCGCTTCGAAGGCGAGGGGGCTGGTTCGACCGCGGTTCGGATAGAACCGATCGCCGCTGACTTGCGGCCGGGGGGTGACGGCCGGCAACGCGCCTTTTTGAAAATCGTGGCCGGTCTCCTCGGTGTCGGGTTCGACGATCTTTACCAAAGGGAGAAGCGACGCGAGCAGCGGCGCCGGCTCCTGACAGGTGCGTCGGTCGCGGCGGCAGTGCTGATTCTCGCCGGCGTTTATTGGTCGTTACGGAAGGAAGTGGGAGCGGTCCGGCAAGAGGCGGGGCTGCTCACGACCGAATACAAAGATATCCGGCCAAAAAATAAGGAAGCGGAGAAGCGGATTCTGGCCGCGGCGCAGGAGGCTGAGCAAGCACTCAGCGCCTTGGAGGTAGCCCGGACCACCACGACCACGGCCGACGAATACAAATTGGCTTGGGAAAATGCAGGCAAGGTCCTTCCCAAGCCTGTGCAGGAGGCGAAGGCGACCGACGAATCGATCTTTGCCATGGAGCTGTCGAAACCACTAAACGCGAGGCTGGTAAAAATTTCCCCGGAGTACCGGGACGAACTAGCGAGGCGCCTGGTCGCCGAAGCCACCAGGGCGTATGAAAAAAAGCGCGCGGAAGAGGCGGCGCAGAAAAAATGAGCGAATCCTTTGAAAGCTTGCGCGCGCCGGAACCGGTGGGCGCGTTCCCGCACGCGAAGCGCGTCGGCGATCTCCTGTTTCTTTCCGGCATCGGACCGCGCGTGCTCGGCAGCAAGGAAATCCCGGGGGTAACGCTCGATTCCGCCGGCAAGATCGTGAGCTACGACATCGAGAGACAATGCCATGCGGTCTTCGAGAACGTGCGGCTGGTGCTCGAAGATGCCGGCGCCACCTGGAACGACATCGTCGATGTCACGGTCTTTCTCACGAACATGAAGAAGGATTTTTCCATCTACAACAAACTTTACGCCGATTATTTTGCCGGACCCGGCAAACCAAACCCGACGCGCACGACGATTGAAATCATTTCCTTGCCCACTCCGATCGCGATCGAGCTAAAGGTGATTGCGGCGATGGGAGAATGATTTAACCGCGGATCCGCCTACGCCAAGGCTACGGACGTGACAGGTGACGCGGATGAAACGGATTCAGAATGGAGGGATGCGCTCTGTCGCGTCCCATTAATTCGTCTTTTTATGATCACTGCGATGACCGCATCTGTTTGGGACGACACGGAGGTCATCCCTCTAATTTCATCGCGTTTTCTGAATTGGACGTTGAACGTTGGGCGTTGGACGTTTGCTGCTGAAGATCTGATGAGCACAACG
>Ga0137396_10000489_pt1 | contig 18996 bp, 24 predicted proteins | sample czc16metaG_FD_108284 | JGI IMG/M metagenome (GOLD analysis project Ga0137396, IMG submission 108284) | Vadose zone soil microbial communities from Angelo Coast Range Reserve, California, USA - czcobulk3.16 metaG | ecosystem: Environmental > Terrestrial > Soil > Vadose zone | place: USA...
GAGGAGCGCAAGGCAGATGAATAGTCCGATCACGCGGGATCTCATAACGTGAGTCTCCTACCGATGGTCATGCCCTGCACAACCCCGACTCTAGTCGAAGAGCGAATTCACGCCTGACGCCGCGGGCTACCGCCATTCGCCCGAAACTTCTAAGATTATGTCATGCGCCTTCCCTTCGCTCCCCCACTCGAGCCCATGCTGTCCAGCGCGGCGGATGCTCTTCCCGAGGGCGATGGGTGGCTGTTCGAGCCGAAGTGGGACGGTTTTCGCACACTGGTGTTTCGTGACGGCGAGGAGCTTCTGCTCCAGAGCCGCGACGGGAAACCCATGAACCGATACTTCCCAGAACTCCTAGTCCCGCTCGCTGCCGCGCTGCCTGAGCGCTGCGTCGTGGATGGTGAGGTCGTGATCGTCGGGGACCGCGGGCTCGATTTCGAGGCGTTGCTCCTGCGCATCCATCCTGCGGCCTCGCGTGTGCGGCTTCTCGCCTCGCAGATGCCCGCTTCCTTCGTCGCCTGGGACCTGCTGGCACGGGGTGACGAGGACCTGCGCGACGTAGCGCTCGCCGTGCGGCGCGAACAGCTTGAGCAGCTGCTCGCAAGCGCGCGGGGGCCCGTCCACCTCTCCCCGGCGACGCGCGACCGCGCCGTGGCGGAAGACTGGTTCCATCGCTTCGAGGGTGCCGGACTCGACGGTGTCATGGCCAAGCGTCTCGATGCACCCTACCGGGCTGGCGAGCGCACGATGATCAAGGTCAAACACAGGCGCACCGCCGACTGTGTCGTCGCCGGTTTCCGCTGGCATAAGAACGGGGTGGGGACGAAGGTCGGATCCCTGCTGCTCGGTTTGTACGATGACGCGGGCGCACTCCACCATGTCGGCGTCACTGCCGCATTCTCCGACGCGGTGCGCAGGCAGCTCGTCGCGGAGCTCGCGCCGCTGAGTAAGGACGCGCTCGTCGGCCATCCCTGGCGCGACTGGGCTGAAGCTCAGGCGGACGCGACGGCGAAAGGACAGCGCCTCCCTGGCGCATCAAGCCGGTGGAATCGCGGGAAGGACCTCAGCTGGGAGCCGCTGCTTCCCACGCGCGTGTGCGAAGTGGCGTACGACCACATGCAAGGAAGCCGGTTTCGACACGCGGCGCAATTCGTGCGGTGGCGTCCCGACAAGCGCCCGCAGGACTGCCGTTATGATCAATTGGAGGTCACGCCGGCCTATGAACTGGAGCGAGTCTTCGGCGCGCGCCCCGCGGCGCGCGCCGATCGCCAGCGACCCCAGGGGTCGTAGTCAGGATCGGGGGACTCCTCTGCCGGGCGCTTGTCCTCGGGAACGTGGCGAAGGTTGATCCGAACGCGCGTCCACGTGCTGGAGCGTCCGCGCATGGAGTCCACCAGGATGTCATCGACCTGCAAAAGGGCGGCGGCTTCCGGATGCCGTGCTTTCCAACGCTCGAGTCCCGCGAGGGCGTCGTCTTTGTGCTCAGCTTTGGCGACGGTGATGAGAGCCTGTGTCGACTTGCGGCGACCGCTGCTTGTCTCCGCGGGGTGGACGGCCTTCCGTCTCGACGGCGCGACACGCGGCGGCTCGTCGGCCTGCTTCTTGTAGTGCGGGGGCCACGGCGCGTCCCCGAGGCCCGCGGTTTCCTGTGCGGCGGACAGTTGGAGAAGTTTGTCGAGTGACCCTGCAGCGCTATCAATGCCTGCGGCAGCGTCGCCGCGCTCCGCCAACCGCCGTGGGGCCGTCACCAGTGTAAACGCCGCCGGATCGCAGTCGGCGACCTCGTCCCAAGCGAGCGGCATCGAGACGCGTGCGTCGGGCGTCGGCCGCACCGACCAAGCGGATGCCACTGTGCGGTCCTTGGCGTTCTGGTTGTAATCGAGAAACACGCCGCGCCGCTCTTCCTTCCACCACTTACTAGTCGCGAGTTCTGGGGCGCGCCGCTCTACTTCACGTGCGAGGGCTAGCGCCGCTCGGCGGACTTGAGTGAAAGACCACCGTCGCTCGATCCGCACGTTGACGTGCATGCCCCGTGTTCCGGAGGTTTTGGGCCAGCCCAGAAGGCCGTATTCGTCGAGCACGTCGCGGACGATCAGGGCCACACGCCGCAGGTCGTCCCAGCGCACACCTGGGCCGGGGTCAAGATCGATGCGCAATTCGTCGGGATGCTCGAGGTCGTCGGCCCGGACTGGGTGCGGATTCAAGTCGATACACCCCAAGTTCACGATCCACAACAACTGCGCCGCGTCGCGTACGACAATTTCCCGCGCGGTCCGACCCGAGGGGAAACGCAGTTCTACGGTCTCGATCCACTCCGGATGCTGCTCCGGCGCTCTCTTTTGGAAGAAGGGTTCGTGTGCGGCGCCATTCACGTAGCGCTTGAGCACGACCGGCCGCCCCGCGATCCCCCGGAGCGCCCCTCCGGCGACGGCGAGATAATACCTCGCCAAATCGAGCTTCGTGTGCCCCGTCTCTGGGAAAAACACCTTGTCTGGGTTGGTGATCACGACCTCGCGCCCGGCGGCTTCCACGATGGTCTGCTGCGTCTTCCCCATGACGTCAGTCTTGCGGATTCACGCGCGGCGTGCAAGGTCCGGCAGGCGAGGGGCGAGAGGCGGTCGTGACTCTGACCGAGCGCCGGGCTCAGAGGAGTGCGTGACCGCATGCCCGAACGTGCCGGGCAAAGTGTTCTGCCCAATCACCGAGAGGAGAGTGACCATGGAAGCGCCAGTGGAAGACGACTACCAGATTGCGTGCGAAGCGGATGCTCAGACCATGGAGGGCATGCGGAAGCTTGCGGTTGTGCGCCTCACGAGACGAGGCGAGACAACTGCGAATGTGTTCTCGTTAGTGAGCGACGAAGGTCCCCACCTCGGCGGGGATGGCAGTGCGCCCACCCCCCTCATGTACTTCGTCGCGGGGGTGGCCTTCTGACTGTTGACCCAGCTCTCGCGGTGCGCGAGAGACCTGAAAGTTCCGTTGCAGGATGGGCGGGCGAAAGTCGTCGCGTACTTCCGACGGACGGGATCCGTCCTGCAAGGCACAGCCCGTGGAGAGACAATGGGGTTCGAGATCAAACTTGCCATCCAGACGGGAGCGGAAGTGAATGCGGTGCGGCGAGTTCTGGAGGCAGCGCACGCGACGTGTTACACGGAAAGCTGCTTACGGGGCGAGGTCCCACTCCGGGTGACCCATGAGCTCAATGGTCGTTCGCTGGGCCCCGCCCCCGCACCATAACGGTCCTGCGTGGGTCTCGCGTCAGCCGCTCCGTGGCAGCGATTGTTCTCGCCGGAGAGGCTCAGGAGACCGCTCCAGATCAGGCGGGAGCAGCGTCAGTGCCCAGGTCACGGGGATGACCTGTGGAGCCCAGCAGACGGTCTCGCTGCACGCCTGAAATGAGAGGATCCCTGTCACTTCCAACATGCTCCCCGCATCGTAGAGAGGCTTCAGCTCGTGCCGGGTCCCGAGAGCCACCTCGACGCGAACATGAGTTGGGCGAGTGTAGACGGGAACCCGTTCGTCAAGCGGAGACAACCAGATTCCGTCTGGCATCGGGTAGACCGGATCGTATATGGTCAGGTACGGCTGTGCATCGATGCGCAGCATAAGCGGGCGGTAGTCTGGGCCCGCCCCCGGTGCATAGACGTGCACATCGGGTTTGGGTTCAACTTCGACCACCAGGGCGAACCGGTTCCCCGGATAGACCTCCCGTTGTAGCGCCAGCGCACGGACGGCGACGTGCTCATGATCGGCCTGCCCGACCGTCTGTAGCGGGACCCCTTCGCCATCATCCGCGAGAATGGTAGCGAGCGCCCGTCGATGATAGTATCGTTCCTCCATGTACTTGCGACGTACTGTCCCAGCGCGGTTGACAAAGAAGAGTGCCGGATGAGGAATCCCATAATCGCGGGTGCCCGGTTCGATTGTCTCGTTGAAGAGACCGAAGGAACGGATGATGGAGGAATCCGCGTCTGACAACATCAGATAGGTGATCCGGCGACGGTCCGCAAACTCCCTCAGCACGTCGACCGAATCGTAACTGATGCTGCAGATTCCGTACCCGCTCGTCCGCAGCTTGTCAGCGAGTTTCTCCAGCTCAACGAGCTGGCCTTTGCAGTATGGTCACCAATCCGCGCTGCGGACGAAGGCGATCACGGCCCCCGCGGGGCCTGATATCGTCTCCAGCGTCTGCCGGCGCCCGAATTGATCTGGAGCGCTGAACGGCGGGATTGTCTCTCCGACTTTGGATCCGTACTCTCGTGGCATTGTCGTCACCTTCACCCCTGGAAGTCCCTCATGATTTCAACAGCTCCTCAAGCTTCGCCCTGTTAAACCCGACCACGGCTTCTCCGTCAATCACTGTCACAGGGGTGGCCTGAAATCCCTTCGCGAGGAGTTCGTTGAGGGCGGCCTCGTCTGTACTGATGTCTTTCTCAACGTAGGCCACGCCCTTCTGGTGAAGGAACTCCTTCACCTTACCGCAGAACAGTCAGCCCGGCTGCGAGTAGACAACAACCGACTTTGGCATCGCCTCTCACCTCCTCCCTGCTAGTCTACGGCAAACTACCGCAGAGACTCTGTATGCTTGATTACTGCGCACTATTCCCCGCTGATGCTGGAGAGGCCGTAGGGCCATGTCTGCGGGGGCGAGCGAGCCACCTATGAGCGGGAGGGCGTCAGTCGGCCGGTTGATATGGAGGGCTACGTGGACAGGACGACCACGAGGCAGGTCGCATCGTCCTCCAGTCAGTGCTGTCCCTCGTCGGGAAGGTCTCCCGTCGCAGTGGCCACCGCCTCAAGGGGCTTGAGATTGACCGCTGCGCTCTTAACGCCCTCTGACAGCGTCGGATGGATACAAACGCAGGCCTGCAGGGGGTCGATTGATCCCGTGTGCATCATGAGGATGCCCTGGGGCAGCAGGTCTGCGCCCAGATGGGCGAGGACGTGCATGCCCAAGACCTCATTGGTGTCTGCATCCACAACGAACTTCGCAAACCCACGTGTTTCGCCCATCGCTCGCGCACGCCCAACGGCCCGCATCGGATGCTTGCCGACCTTGACCCGGCGGCCTTGGGCCTGAGCTTCTTCAGCGGTCGATCCTACGCTGGCGACCTCAGGATCTGTAAATACCCCTCCCGGAATCCGGCCGGTGTCATACTTTCGTGCCTCTCCTCGTAGTGCGTTTCTCACGGCGATTCCCGACGTGTAGACGGCAAAGTGGGTGTATTGCAACCTCCCCAGAACATCACCGACAGCCCAAACGTTCGGAGCCGTTGTGCGGAGGGTTTCGTCGACTCGAATTCCCTCGTCCGGGTCGCTTTCTATCCCAGCGCGTTCGAGGCCAAGCTCAGCGAGGTGGTGCGGCCGCCGTCCCGCGGCGACAAGGATCCGATCAGCCTCGATTCGCTCCTGCTTCCCGGCCACCGTCGCCGTCACGGCGACGCGGCCGCCTGGGAGCTTTTCGACCCTGGTTGGGACGGCGCGGGTGAGGATAGCGATGCCTTCCTCTCGGAGGATCATTTCCAGTTCCCGGGATATCTCTTCGTCTTCCCGTGGGAGCACGCGATCCCGGCGCTGGAGGATCGTCATCTGCACCCCGAGCCGGTGGAAGATCTGCCCGAACTCCATGCCCTCCGGTCCGCCGCCGAAGATGACCATGGACCCGGGCAACGATTCCATGTCCATGACCGACTCGTTGGTGAAGAACCCGGCCTCCTTCAGGCCAGGGATATCGGGAATATTGGGTGCGACCCCGGTCGCGATGATCACCCGCTCCGCTTCAATGCTGCGATCGCCGACGTCCAGCCTGCCCGGACCGGTGAACCGGGCCCAGCCCCGAATGAGGTCGATCCGTGGATTTTGCTGGAGGCTGCGCTCGGTACCGGAAACAATCGAGTTGACGATCGTGTCTTTGCGCTCCCTAATGCGCGGCCAGTTGATCTCCAATCCCGACGCGCGGAACCCAAACTCCGCGCCTCGCCTGGCCGTGTGAATGGCCTTCGCAGACCCTACCAGGGTCTTGGTGGGGATACACCCCACGTTGATTCAGGTGCCCCCGAGCCTGCCGCCTTCGATCAGGGCGACCTTCGCCCCCATCGCAGCGGCGCGATTCGCTGCGCCGAGCCCGCCCATTCCCCCGCCGACGACTACGAGGTTGTAGATCGCCATTGCATCAGCCTCCTGACTCTGTGTGATACGGTGCCGAGAATGCGGATTCCGTTTGCACGTGTCATACGAAGAACCGGCTCCATTTACCTTCGTCGAGGAATCCGTGGGCGCATGGACACCTGATCGACAATCTGTTGGGTCCGAGTTGGGTCCGAATTCGGGTGTGCTAATTATGATATTAAAAAGGGCCCAGCCGCACGGATGCGGCGAGCCCTCTCCAGCATCGTTCGAATCTACTTCTTTACGTTGACTGTCACGCCCGCTTCCACCGCAGGCGAGAATGGTGCGTGGAGGTTGTCAACAAGCAGAACGAAGAACTTGTGCGTCCCCGGCTTGATCCCAGCCAGCGGTACCTCAAACGAGTTGGTGCACCCCATGGCCAGCATCGTCATCATCCCCATCATCGGCCCTTGCGTCGTATCGACATTCACGTGCCAGTGGCCGGTGCCGTCCACCTTGGGTCGGCCGAGGAGGTCGCACGAGAGCCGGAAGTTCCGCACATCAAAGACCAGGGAAAACGTGTGCCCTGACACTGTCGCCCCATTCTTAGGCGACAGGATGCTGACGCTAGGTTTGCCGAGGTTCAGTCCCCTCACCGGGGGTAGCGGGTTGGCGGGCTGATAATCGAACGTGGCCATGACCTCGGCCTTCTCCATTTCCTCGTGGTCATTCTGGGCTGGCACTGCGGCCAGGATGTGTTTGCCAGGTTTGACGTTTTGCAGAACGAGCGTAGAGACAGGGTCGCAGATCATGTTAACAAGCCCCTTGTCCAACAACAAATGCCAGTGACCCGTACCGGTTTTGTTTGGCGTGCCGGACAATGTACAATCCAACGTCCAGTTGCGGAGTTGCAGGATCACCGGCACCGCGTTGGCCGTCACCACCTCACCATCCTTAGGCGAGACGATGGTTATCTGAGGTTCAACTCCCTGGGCCCGGACCCCATGGTACGCGCTACCCGCCCACAGGCTGAAGGCGGTCATCACGATCAGCGGAAGCACCACCCGGCCAATCCGCAGCAAACGCCAGAACACGCGCATCTTTGCACCTCCCGGCGAGAAAAAATTGGAGAGAGCGGCTAAGAAGTTCCTCGAATACATAGCTTACGGATGGCGAAATCTCAGCGCTGTGGCCTGGCTTACACTACTTCCCCAAGGGGTCAGAACTGATAGATCCGCGTCTTTGGTTTGAACACCGCCCAGGAGAACCAGAAGTGGTTGCCGCTGACGACCGGCGTCAGGCGTTTGCCCGCGAGCGGCCCACCCGAGGCCGCTCCCAGAATATTCCAACTACTCCCGGTCGATGCGTCGATGAAGTGGACGCCGCTTGTCTTGAACGTCAATACCTTCCCTTCCAGCTTCCGCTCAAAGACCCCGGTGGTCCCGACGTCGCGTGAGTCGCGGAAGTTGCCACTGTCGAGCGCGGACGTGACCCCCTTGGCGAACACCACGACGATGGGCTTGCCGCCGACGGTGTCGTTGACCACATGGACCTTTTCCAACACGCCGAACGGATATGCGACATCTTCGCCGTTCAGCGAGATTGTGACCACGCGCTCCATCGGCGGCAGGCGACCGTCCTTCGGCCCACGGTAAAGAAACGGCGAGGAATTGATATCGTCATAGCCCACGTACGGGTTGCGGCCGTATGACCGGCCGTGGCCGGTCTCACGGTTCAGCACCCTCCCTCCCGGATAGGTCAGCTTGAACGTCTCCCACGAAATGATCTGAGAGGGCAGAAACACCAGGCGCTTGCCGGTCATCTCGCCGACGATCGCCTCGCCGGTGACCTGCTGCCACCAAGATTCCGTCTGGCGATCGTACATGACCAGGTCCGAGAATCGCACCTTACCGGTTGTGCCAAAGTCCAGCACCCGATCTTCCAGCCGGCGGTCAAATACGATGGAGGTGTTGCACAGTGGACAGAACGTGACCGCCACCGGCAGCCCGGCTACGGTGTCGTTGGCAATTTCGTGCCAGATCAGGATCTGCAGGGGATAGGCGCGTCCCTCCCCCGCGCGCTCAAGGAAGATGACTGGCTCTCGGGGTTTTAGCCACTTATCCGCGTCAGCGACAGCATCAAACCGCGGCGTGTCGATGGCAGGAATGCCATCTTTGGAGGGCCCGCCAGACATGATCTCGTTGAGAGGTACGCTGTGCTTTGTAAAATCCGTAGTCCACTCCGAGGTATCAAAGGGAATGCGCTGACTCTCGCCCCAGGAGCTCGCGTCACCCCCAAGGACAGCCAGCACGACTGCCGCGACAACCAGCGTGGCAAACCTCATCATCTCTCTGGAAACTCCTACGATGTTTTCCCGTGCGCCATCCGCATGTGTTCCTGGAGACCGGTCTGCGTGTAAAATTCCTGGCCGCAGTGCTTCCCCACGACCCTCTTCTCCTGCCCATGGGCCTTGGCCGGATGCCGCGCCAGCTCTTCTTCATTCTTGAACTCCACGCCGCAACATGACAACTGGGCCATGTGTTCTCTCCTCCTCGATGTTGTCGAGTTCATACTATAGTGGGGGGCCATGATGGAATGTAATGCCGCCCACATTGGCTGACACCCGCTTGAGCTTCTGGGACGACCGCACCAGCCGGTACCGCGGTACCGGTACGGGCGGGGGTCTTCCTGGTACCCGCGTCTGTAGCTGATCTTGCCGCACCTTCCTATGATGGGACCAACCAAATCTCAGCGAGGAGGGAATGACAATGGCCAAGTCGATCAGTTGCAACTGCGGGTGGCACGAGCACGGGACTGAGAAGGAGCTTGTAGAGGTTTTCGTCCAGCATGCGCAGGAAGGACACGGGAAACAGGTCTCCCGAGAGCAGGCAGCGTCGCTGATCCGGGAGGAATGAGTCCCGCAAACTTATCAGGGATGTGATTCTACACTGAGGAGGGTGATTCTGATGGATATTCGTCGTGTGTTAGCAGGCGGGATCGTGGCGAGCCTTGTCATGGGAATGATTGAGATGGTCTATGAAGCGGTTGCGGGAAGCGGATTCTGGTCGCCCGTGGTCTACATCGGAGCGACGCTGCTCCGTGGACTGCAGGCTGTCCAGGCGCCGGTCGCGTTCAACTTCTGGGGCGTTGTCCTGGGGCTGATGGGACACATGATGAACTCGATCATCCTCGGCTTCATCTTCGTAGCGCTGTTCGCCCGCGGCTCCCGAGCTCGGGGCACCCTGGTCACGTCGGGGGCAGCCTACGGGCTGGCGGTGTTCTTCCTAATGTGGTACCTGGTGGTTCCGGCAATCGATCCGGTGCTTCGACAGCTGAACGCAACGGCATTCGCTATCGCCCACATCATGTGGGGTGCCGCGTTGGGATTGCTGGTCGCGGCCCGCAAGGAGCCCGCGCTGCAGGTGAAGACGGCCTCGGCCTAACCGAGGGGACAGAGGGAGGTCTAACACATGAGCAAGCCAGTGCAGGTGAACGAGAGGATCTTTGATGGTGAGGTGCTGCAATCGCCTTTGCTCGTCCTGGCGGACTTCTGGGCGGCCTGGTGCGGGCCATGCCGGATGATCGCCCCGATCGTCGAGGAACTGGCACGGGATTACGAGGGGCGGCTGAAGGTCGCCAAGATCGAGGTGGACGTAAACCCCGATCTCGCCCGCCGCTACGGCATCATGAGTATCCCGACGCTGGCGATCTTCAAGGATGGCCAGTTGGTGAGCCGGATTGTCGGGTACGCGCCGAAGGCTGAACTTCAGCAGCATATTGAAGCTGCCCTCAAGGTGCGCACAGTCGGTGCCGCCGCGGGGCGCAAGTAGCGATCTCCGGAGGGCCGGGAGGTCCGGTCCCCTGCCCTCCGGAGTTATGGGAAGAAGGGCTACGGCTGCTGGAGTTGCGGGTGCGACACCGTCAGCCGGGGTGGTGGCTTCACGGGAATCTGCGCTGCTCGAGTCACACGAGAAGCCGCTCGCTGATTGCAAAAAGCCGGCACCAAATTGGATGCGGTTTAGCAAGCATCAGACGTACTGGCAGCCGCTACTGGCACCGCGCCTCGCACTCTAAATAAATCCCCCGGTCCGGGAATCTGGACGGCCAGGGTCTTCGTTCGCTCAGTCGAAGGTTGGATTTGGAGCGAACCCTTGGCCGAAGCCACGCCAGTTGGCATTGTGCACGCGAGTCGGCTCATCCGAGAGGAAACCAGGGACCTCCTCACGCGTCAGCCGGGCATCCGCGTGGTGGGAACGTTTCGCAGTGCCCGCGACGTCTTGCAGCAGCCTCTTGCTGGCGTGCATGTCCTCTTGTTTGATCTCTCCACGGCGCGACAGGACGGACCGGCGGTGATGATGGAGCTCCACCAGCGGGTTCCCCACGCCCGGATCCTGATGTTCAACGTGGTGGACGACGACCAGGCCATCATCGAGTGCGTCCACGTCGGGGCGTCAGGGTGCATTCTCCAGGACGCATCGCTGGAGGATCTACTCGCGGCAATCCGGTCCGTGGCGCAGGGGACGCCCTACAGTTCGGCTCGGGTGATCACATCGCTGTTTGCTTATGTCGCCAGTCTTCAGGCCAGAGGGGACCGCCCTCGCCCCTTTCCGCTGACAAAGCGCGAAGAACGGATCTTTCAAATGCTGGCGGAGGGACTCAGCAACAAGGAAATTGCCCAGCAGTTATCGCTGCGGCCCCAGACCGTCAAGAACTACGTGCACCTCATCCTCCAGAAACTCGACCTCCGCAGCCGACTGGAGGCCATTAAGCTCCTTCGTTCTAGAAAGCGCCAGTAGATTGTTTGCCGGAAGGATGCGGCGCATCGCCTAGGGCGAGCGCACCTAGGGACGCCCAGAATCCGTCACGCGCCCAGTACGCGTTGAAATGCAGCCGACCGGCGACAATCCCGTCGGGATTGTAGCAGGCGCGCAAATCGCGAACGGCGATGCGGTACGCGCGGTGAACGACCTCCTCTGCGGAACTGCTCATCTGAATCCACGCGACCTATGCCCCTCACACGATCGTCCAGGACCGCTGCAGATGCCTCTACCTTCCATCGGGGATCACCCGTCCCTGTGGATCCAGACGCACTAGGCTGCGGCGGCCGAAGATTGGACCGACATCGAGGTGGAGGTGTGCGAGTAATGCGGGAGGCACGCCAATGTCGGCTAGGTAGAGGGCGCCCACGAGCGGCCTGGCGCTAGGAGTCAGCAACCCCGTCTTGGGCAACGCGAGGGTGATCGTTGCAGCCGCGTTGATGCACGGATGGGCGGGCTCGCCTGTCGTCGCATCAAGTCCCGAGGGAACATCGAGGGCGATCACGGGCGCTGGCTGCGCGTTGATGTGTGTGATCGCCGCTGCCGTCCATCCGCGCGGGTGGCCTCTCAGTCCGTACCCGATTAATGCATCGACGATGAGGTCCGCACGGGTACGATCGAAGAACTCCAGTGCCCTAGCCCCCTCCCGACGATCCACCGGCAAGTGTGCGAGTGTTTCCCACTGTCGGTGCGGTACTTCGGGAATTCTCTCGGCAGACTCTATGAGCACGGTCACAACCGCGCCCCAGTTGCTCAAATGGCGGGCCGCGACCTGACCGCCGCCTCCGTTATTCCCATGGCCTGCGGCGACGACAAGGGACTTGCCAGCCACGGCGCCCCCGAGGTGCATGCGGACGAGATGGGCAAGGGCGTGTCCGGCCACCTCCATCATCTGGAGCAAAGAGACCCCGTACGTCTCGACCATTAGTCGGTCGACTTCGCGCATCTGCGCGGCGGTGACGGCGGGAATGAGCGGGGCGTCGGGGGCCACTGGACCAATCTACGCTCAGATCAACGCCCTGAAACTGACCGAGGGGAAAGCCTCATACAGGTGGTCCAGCCGCAGCGCACGACTGCGAACGTGTGGGGAACCGGAGAGACAACCACTCGGCTGGTCCTCATCGATGCGATCTCCCGTTGAGCTCCCCTTGTGTCACACGGCGCAGCCCCTCAGGATCGCAAATTACGATGTACCGTTGCTCGGTGACAATGAGGCGGGCTCCTCGGAACCGGCCCAGCGTGCTGGTGACCGTTTCTCGCGTAGCTCCGATCATGCTGGCGATGTCCTGGTGGGTGAGACGGAGGGTCAGCCGCAGCTTGCCGCCGACCCTTTCACCATATGCTTCGGCCAGCCGGAGCAGCAGCCCCGCCAGTCGGCCGGGTACGTCGCGGAACACCAAGTCAGCGATCTCCTCCTCGGCCACCCGCAGTCGCGCGGCCAGCAACCTCATCACATGCAGCATCACCTCGGGTTGGCGGCGGAGGAGGGCGACGAAGTCCCGCCGCGATAACTCGCAGATCAACGTGTCTTCGAACGCCTCCACGTGGACCGGTTCAGTCTCCCTCCCTAGCGCCAGTTCTCCGACGAGATCGCCGGGTTCTAAGAGGGCGAGAATTTGCTCGCGGCCTTCGGGAGAGTAGCGCGACACTTTCACCCGACCTTCTTTGATGAGGTAGACCATCTCCTGTGCTTCCCCAGGATGCAGGATGACTCTGCCGCGCGTGAACTCACGCATCGTGGAGCGCCGGGCGATCTGCTGCATCTCGGACTCGCCGACCCCGGCGAATGCGTCGATGTGTTGCAGATACCAGACCTTGTCGAATCTGCGCACCGCGCTCATCCTACGGACCAACGCCCCAAGGTGGAGCGCCCATTCCGAGTCCGGCAAAGATCATCCGCAAAGGATCTGCCGTCACCAGTTCAGGCCGGGAGCTTCTTGGCCTGGAGGAGGAAGAACAAGAAGAACGCGCCGAGGACGACATGAATGAAGATCGACGGCGTCGCGCTTGGACCACCCCCAAGCATCACGGTCCGTATTGCGACCCCAAGCGAGAGGATCTGCACCACGAGATTTCCAGTCAAAACTGCGACCAGGCCCTGGCGGTTTGCACCTCGGGCCATCCAAGTAATGACGCCGAGCCCTACAAGCGTCGCCCCATGAGCTTGAGCGATCGAGGCCACCATCGGGGTCATGGCGAGGCCGGTGGGCGCATAGAAGGGTCCTGGCGCAAGAAGAAGCATGGCTCCAAAGAGCCATGCGAAGACAGCTGCGATGGACAGGAAGATCTTCACGGTTTCCTCCTCGACCGAGAGGTCCGACGCGAACGCCCCGTTTTCTGCCGGCGACGCCGGATCTTTCCCTTTGATTCGGGCGCACTATCCCTTTTAGTTTCTCGGTTGACCATGCGCGGACCCGCTGGAGGTTTGTGGGACACTGAGGGAGGCATCACGCAGCGCTGCGCGATGCCTCCCCCTGGGACGCGGTTGCTTACCCTCTTGCGGCGCGAATCTTCGCCCCGCTGAGCGGGCAGCTGAAGAGGGGCGCGAGAAGGCACACGTCAAACAGGCCGGCGAGCAGAGGCACTGCGCCGACCACGGCCACGATAATGCCAGTAGGGCCTCCGATACCCAGGAAACCCCAGGCGATCAAAGCCACACCCGCTACGATGCGGACGAGGCGTCCAGCTGGAGAAGCCATGAAGGAAATGAACGGGTTCATTTCTGCCATCCCCCTTGTAGTGGATTTGGTATCTCGCCGTCCATTGTACGGGGGGCATGGGTTTCTGTCGGTGACAAGGTCACACAGCCGTGCGCGCCTCCAGCCCGGCCGCGTCTACGACCTCAACTTCGCCGCGCCCGACACGCACCAACCTGCGGCTGGCGAAATCTTCGAGTAAGCGACTGATCACCTCACGTGAGCTCCCCAGTTCTGCCGCGATTTCCTGATGGGTGATCCGGATCGGATTCTGGACCCGCGACCGGGTCAGCAGAAGGGATGCGACACGAGCATCCATGCGGTGGAAGGCCACTTCATCCAGGATTTCCATCACGCTGGCAAGGCGTTGCGAGAGCATATCGAAGACGAACTCACGCCAGAGGTCGTCGCGGTGCACCCAGCCGCGGAAGGTCTCGGCGGGGATCATCACCGCCTCGCCATCCTGCTCGACCGTAGCGATCGCGGGAAACGTCTTCTGATTCAGGATGGCGCTGGACGTCAGGACGCAGCACTCGCCCAGGCCGAAACGGTAGAGCGTGATCTCGCGGCCGGCCTCACCGATCTTGTAGACGCGCACTACCCCTGCAAGCAGCAGAGCAATGCTTTCCACTTGGTCGCCTTCGGCGAATACATCGCTGCCCGCAGGAAGGCGAACGACGGAGGCGGCCTGCCGGAACTCGCGCGCGAGCTGCGGGTCAGCTCGCCGTAGAATCGGCAGGGCACGCGCGATGCGATTGTAGTTCTCTTCGTCGATCACCGGCGGTGGGGGTGGCGAACGAGACCGATCGCGTTCACTTAGTTTGAGATCGGCTCGCCTTGCTCTCCAGAGCCGTCCCTGCGAGTTTGGCTACAGTTGGGTAGAGTAACAGGCAAGAGAGAGTCCCCAAGCTCAGGAAACGGCCTGAAAGTGCAACCTGGTGCGAGGTTCGCTGGTCGGGCCGGCCGGACTTGAACCGGCGACCTCTTCCACCCCAAGGAAGCGCGCTACCACCTGCGCTACGGCCCGACGCGACACGGAACTAGAAAGAGTAGGGTGCTCGTTCTATTGCTCCACTTGGAATTCGTCACCCCGTCTCGCCTAGGGATACCATAGCACAACGCTTGTGGGTGTCCAAGGAACGAAGGCCTTCGCTACAAGGAGTCGGTCCCATCGAGCGAGGTCCACTTGGCTCGCCTGGAAAATCGCGCCGGCGATGAAGCGACTGAGGTCGTTGGACTCGCTGCCTCAGGAATAGCACGACGCGGGCGGGAGCAATTAATCCCGGCCGCGTCCCTTTCGCTTGCGGTGCGTTGGTGGGGTGCTAGTTGTTGGCGATACGGGACAGTTCGCTAGAGGTGTGCTCACGGGGGGTATGCAGTGCGGTCTCGAGTTCCTTTGTGGCCCCGCTCCACGCATCTGGCGTTTCCGGCGTCCAGGTGGCGATCCCGACACTACAGGTTAGCCCCTGTTCCTTGCCGTTCCCTTTGGGTTTGTAGTGGAAGGATCCATCGATACGGGACATCACGAGCCGCGCGTCCTCCTCCCACGTCTCCGGGAGCACAAGGGCGAAGCGGGCCTCGTCCATCCTGCCGATGTAGTCACTGCTGCGAAGGTTACTGCGCAACCACTGGGCAGCGGCCGCCGGCGCACCCAAGGGTAATGGTTTGCGGGCCCCGCCATCATCGCGCAAGGCTACCAGCGCGACTGTAAACGGGACGCCCGTGCGTTCCGCGCGGCGCAATTCACCTTGGTAGACCTCTTGGATAAAGTCTGCTGTGTACGTACCCGTTGGGGCATCCCGGATCGCGCGGTCCGCCATGCGGCGCTGGATCACACGCCGGAGCGCAAATACGACCACCAGAAGGAGGACAATGGCGAGCATAAACAGCTGGACGCGGAACTCCTGACCGATCATCGTAATCACACCCTACCTATGCCCGCAGGCTGGACCGCACAGTCATTGTCCCCGGGGTCGGTCGGTGATCTTGAGTTCTGTCCCAGCGAACAAGCGCGCGATATTCGCCCGATGGCGGTATACGGCAAAGATCAGGGTCACGAGTCCAAATACGAGATGGGGCGTCGGTTCCCTGCGCCACCCCATGGCCAGCGGGACCGTCGCGACAGCCAAGAGAGAACCTAAGGAGGCGTACCGGGTGATCCCCACGACTACGCCCCAGACGATGGCGGCGACGATACCGACAACGGGTGAAATCGCGAGCAGCGCCCCGAACGAGGTCGCGATGCCCTTGCCCCCTCCAAATCGAAGAAACAATGACCAGTTGTGGCCGACGATGGTGGCCAATCCCGCGGCCACCTGGACCGCCTCCGCGTAGCCCCAGGCCCGGGCCAGCAGCACGGGGACGGCGCCTTTGAGGACGTCCACTGCCAGGACGAGGACCGATGGCCCTAGCCCGGCGACGCGATAGACGTTGACCGTGCCGATATTTCCGCTGCCGGCTTTGCGGATATCTGTTCCCGCTAACAATCGGACCACGATGAGGCCAGTCGGCAGCGAGCCCAACACGTAGCCGCCCAGGAGGCCTCCCAGGAGTTCTCTCATCGCCGGGCGGGACTCCGTTCTCGGGGCCGGAACGTCAATCGGATTGGCGTGCCGTGGAAGTCGAACGTTTCGCGCAGGCGCGCTTCCAAATACCGCCGGTAGTTCACCGTGACCAGCTCCGGATCGTTGACGAACACGACGATCATGGGGGGTTTCGTGGCCGGTTGCGTTGCGTAGAAGATCTTCAACTGGCGGCCCGCTCGGTTGGCGGAGGGTTGGTGGGTCGTCTCCGCGACCTCGATGGCCCGGTTGAGAGGGCCGGTCGCGATCCGCCGCTCATGGGCTGCGGCGGCTTCGACGACGCGGTCCATTAGAATCTGGATGCCCCACCCGCGGGTCGCCGACGCATACACGACGGTCGCGTAATCCACAAACCGCATGGCCGCACGGATGGGCGCAAGAAGCTGGTCGCGCGGTTGAGGCGTCGTGCTCACCAGATCCCATTTGTTGACCGCGAGGACGAGGGCCCTCCCCTGCTCCTGCGTGTACCGAGCGATTTCTTGATCTTGCTCCACTGGTGGAGCGGACGCATCTAAGACGAGGACGACCACATCCGCGCGGTCAACCGCCTGGAGCGACCGCATCGCCCCATAGCGCTCCAGGGCTTGGTCGATCCGCGCCTTGCGCCTCAGGCCGGCCGTGTCCACGAGGACAAAACGCTGCTCGCCCCGGGTGAAAGGGGTGTCGATCGCATCCCGGGTGGTTCCGGGTGCTTCATCCACGATGACGCGCTCGTCACCCAGGATGGCGTTGACCAGCGACGACTTCCCGACATTGGGGCGTCCGACGATGGCGACTTGGATTGCAGGGGTGCCGGCTGCCTCAGGAGCGCTCTCCGGCAACAGCGCCACGACCTGATCAAGAAGGTCGTTGATGCTCAGACCATGGAGGGCGGAGATACCGAGGGGATCCCCCCACCCCAGTTCGTAGAACTCGGTGGGCGTGGAAGAGCCGGGTTCGTCGACCTTGTTGACCACGAGAAGGACAGGCCGGCGGGGTGCCCGTAGCCGCTCCCCAATTTCGCGATCCTCGGGCAGCAGCCCGCTACGCGCATCCACCATGAACAAGACCAGATCGGCGTCCTGGACAGCGCGCTCGGCTTGCTGGAGCACCTGTTCTTGAAGAGGGGCTTTCGCGGGCCATGTCATGCCGCCGGTATCGATGACCGAAAACTCGCGTCCGCGCCAGGACGTAGTGCCGTACAACCGGTCGCGGGTGACTCCCGGCGTGCTTTCCACGATGGCTTTCCTGTGACCGACGAGGCGGTTGAAGAGGGCCGACTTCCCCACGTTGGGGCGACCGACGATCGCAACAACAGGTTTGCTCATCGCATAAAAAATGGCGGCGGCGGCCGCCATCGCCCACCCCGCACTGCTTACGGGTGTCTTGGAGAGGTCGTCTCCGAGCCTCAGCCGTCGACCTGGACCGGCTCTGCGGCACCGAAGGCTTCCAGACGCTGGACGACCTCCGCAATGATCCACTCGGGCGTGCTGGCTCCGGACATCACGCCGACCTGCTGCACGCCCGCGAACCACGCCGGTTTGAGCTCGTCCGCTACCTCGATGTGGTACGTCGGCACGGTGTGTGCGCGGCCGATTTCCCACAGCCGGGTTGTGTTTGCGCTATGATGCCCGCCGACCACGACGAGGGCGTCCACCTCTTCGACCATCTTCTCCGCTTCTTCCTGGCGGACGGTAATCGCGGGGCACAGCGTGTTGACGACCTTGAGTTCTTTCGTCCGGAGGCTGAGGTCGCCGACGATCTGGCGGAAGTTCTCTTGCGACTGCGTCGTCTGGGACATCACCGCCGCGCGGCCCCGCAGCTTGACCTGCGCCGCCTCGGCCCGATCGTGGACGATGGTCACCTTGTCCTGGAGGACTTCCTTCAGGGTCACCATCTCGGGGTGACCGTGGTCGCCGACAACCACGAGTTGGTAGCCTTCCTCTACGAGCTTAAACGCCAGAGAGTGGGCCCGGATTACGACTGGGCAGGTGGCATCGACGACGCGCATCCCCCGCGCCTTCGCGGCGTCCAAGACGGCGTGCTCTACGCCGTAGGCGGACACGACAAACGCGTCACCGTGGAGATCGTCAAGCGTATCGGCGACATGCACACCGGCGCCCTCCAGCCGCTGGACGACCTGGGGGTTGTGGATGAGTGGGCCCCAGGTGAAGACCTGTCCGTCGGTCCCCTCGGCGGTACTGCGCGCCATCTCAACGGCGCGCTTCACCCCACCGCAGAATCCCATGTGCTTTGCGACGACGATCTCCATCGCCCCTTAGCATACTATGTGCGTTGCTCGTGCACCAGCCGCGGTACCTGGACGGATGCACCGACGCGACAGGATTGCCGACAGACATCGGCGTACTGGGTTTAGACCATGTCGTCGTCCGTCCGTGCGATCGCGGTGATCAACCCGCTCGCGGCGCGAGGCCGCGGCCGACGCGCGTGGCCGCAGATCAAAGCGGAGTTGCTTCGGTCCGGTCTTCCTTGTGACGAGGTCATCACACAGTCTGGCGAAGACGGGATGGCGCGGGTCCAACGTGCGGGTGCCGACGGTTACACAACCGTCATCTCCGTCGGGGGGGACGGTACAACGCACTGGGCCGTCAATGGATTAATGCGGAGCCTGACGACGCCCGCTCCGGCGCTGGCGGTCATTCCAGAGGGGACGGCGAACGATTTTGCCCGCTGCCTAGGTATCCCCCTCAAGGCGTCGCTGGCCGCTCGGGTGTTGGCGAACGGCGTCCGCCGTCGGGTCGATGTGGGCCAAATGAACGATCGCTACTATGCCACGATTTCCGGGGTGGGGTTCGA
>Ga0137396_10000490_pt1 | contig 18946 bp, 15 predicted proteins | sample czc16metaG_FD_108284 | JGI IMG/M metagenome (GOLD analysis project Ga0137396, IMG submission 108284) | Vadose zone soil microbial communities from Angelo Coast Range Reserve, California, USA - czcobulk3.16 metaG | ecosystem: Environmental > Terrestrial > Soil > Vadose zone | place: USA...
ACGTCTGCCTTGTTCGGCATGCAAAACAAGCACGCGAAGTTGCAACGGTCGGTCACAGAAATTCTGAGCTTGGCCGCGACTCTGCCCTTGGTGTCGACGAGAAGATTCGGTCGAGGGACAGAAGTTTCAGTAATCAAGCGTGGGCAGAACTAGCCTGTGTCTCTATAAAAGACCCCGTCGAAAATCTAAGTAAGCTGACATCAAACGTCCTCGGCCGATCGAGTCGTGATTTTCAGACAGGCAGACATCTCGAAGAAACCCATCACATTCAGAACCGCGACAGCGTCGGGACGAATAAGACTGAAGCGGACTACGGTAGCGCTGATACGAAAAGGACTCACAGAAAAAGGAGATCCAATGTCCCTAGCAGAAATTACTGGAATAATGGCCGCGAAACGGACGCCTGAACTCCTCCCCCTGTGTCACCTACTGAAGATCGAAAACACCACGATCGAGACGGCTATTGTGCCCTCGGGAATCGAGGTGACTGTCACAGTCTCAGCCAATGAAAAGACAGGGGTGGAGATGGAGGCTCTTACCGCGACGACGGTCGCCCTGCTGAATGTATGGGATGTTGTGAAGGCATACGAGAAAGACGGGCGGGGGCAGTATCCAACTACTCAGATTGAAGCAGTTAGGGTGGTAAAGAAGGCGAAGTGAAACCGCACGAGACGCACAGAGCCAACGCTCGACATGCTCTGGTCTTCCACCTCGTCACAGTGAGCTCGAGCAGGTTCAAAATGATGCATATGGGTTCCGAGTACAAAGACGACTCGGGCGAGCTTGCCGCGGGGCTGATCGTTGAAGCTGGCCACAAGGTGGATACTAGGACACTGCTCCCGGATGAGAAGGTCATGATTCGGCGCATAGTCCAAGACTTCCTGAAGAGTGGCGCTCACGTGCTCGTTCTAATCGGTGGGACGGGAGTGTCGCCGAGCGATGTCACGGTCGAGACGGTGGTCCCGTTCTTCGAGAAAGAACTTGCAGGCTTCGGAGAACTGCTCAGAAATATCAGCTATCAGTCGATCGGTAGCGCGGCACTGCTCACAAGAGCGACTGCTGGGACGGTGAAGGGGAAACTGATTGTCTGTCTGCCCGGATCTCCCAGCGCGGTGGAGATTGGTCTTCGGAACTTCATCTCCGAGTTCCCACATGTCGTGTCAATAGCCGGAGGGTTTGACTCCAGTCACAGCGAAGGCCATGCGGATTCCGAGAAAGATCTGGCCAAGCATTGACCGTCACTTGTGAAGATCCATCAGTGGAAGAACTGGTAGCTCGCAACAAGATCGCGGCATCGATAGGATACGGCTCGGTCATCGGACTACTAGCCGGCCTAGTCGGGCTGGGAGGCGCCGAAGAGCGGATGCCATTCATCCTCTACTACCTTAGACTCTCGCTAGAAGACATGATCACAGCCAACCTTCTCATCAGCTTCGCAGTCTCAGGCTTCAACTTCGCAGTCAGAATCCGCGCGGGAGTCTGGTCCAGTGACGCCCTCCTTCCAGCACTGGCGATGATTGTCGGCTCGATTCCAGGCGCGTATGTTGGCGCTTCGTTGAGTCACAGAGTGAGCCAGCGAGCTCTCAAGGGCTTCATATCGATAGTACTCTCAATCGTCATCGCTAGAGTGGTCTACGGGTTGCTCATCGGAGGCGCAGCGTCAACTCAGAGTGGAGTATCGACCCTTGAATTGGTCATATCCATACTCGGCGGGCTCGGGATTGGAATCATAAGCGGGTCCTGCGGGGTCGCGGGGGGCGAGTACAGAATTCCCCTCCTGACATATCTGATCGGGTTGCCATTGAAAATCGCCGGGACTACCAGCCAGCTCGTGTCGTTGCCGACGATTGCTGTCGCACTGTGGAGACATCGACGCCTCGGCTTCATTACTAAACCCAGTCTGACGACTGCCGCGATTCTCGGCATACCTTCGGTTATCGGGGCTGGGCTAACGGGGCTTCTCGTAGCTGGTCTTGCAACTTCTTACATCGAGATCGTCTTCATTCTGCTACTCGCCTATACGGTCGTTAGACTAGTGGCAGAGATATCTCAGAGGAAAGTAACTTCGAGGTCCGTTAGTATCTAGGCATATTATTATCGATCTGTCTCGCCCACTCGTCGATACCACCTTGAAGGTTTCTCACGTTTGCGAATCCCGCTTGCTTGAGTAGTCTGACTGCCCCGGCGCTCCTAATTCCGACATGGCAGTAGACGACGATTTCACCGTCCCTGTTCAGCTCGCCCAGACGAGTGGGAAGTTCCTCCACCGGGATCAGCGTAGAAGATTCTAGGTGACACAGTGAATATTCGTAAGGTTCTCTGACATCGAGGAGGACCAGACGTTTTCCGGAGTCAATTGTTGTCTTAAGCTGGCCAGCGGTCATATCAGATTCCGCCGGTGTCTCCATTCCGATCAATCCGCAGAACTGTTCGTAGTCGATGAGTTGAGTGATGCTTGGGTTGGGTCCGCAGACAGCGCAAGAACTGTTCTTCTTGAATTTGATCCCGTTGAAGGAGCTGTCGAGGCCGTTGAAGACGAGGAGTCGACCGATCAATGGCGTGCCTTTTCCGAGTAGGATCCCTATTGCCTGATTGGCCTGAATACTCCCCATGATGCCAGGTACTACATTCAGTACTCCTGCTTCTTCGCACGATTTGACAGTGTCAGCTGCGGGAGGTTCCGGGTATAGACACCTGTAGCAAGGTCCGTCGGGAGTGCTGAAGACAGAGGCTTGGCCGTCGAAGCCAAGGACGCTCGCGAAGACATCGGGCTTCCCTTGGAGGACACACGCGTCGTTGATGAGATAACGGCTCGGAAGGTTGTCCGTCGCATCGATAACTACATCGTATTCTCGGATTACTTCCATAGCGTTGCTAGAGTCAATCCTAACCGGGTGAGAGGTCACCCTGATCTCCGGATTGACGAGGCCAAGCTTCTCCCCGGCAGCGTCGACTTTTCTCCGTCCCAGATCGGCTTCCGAAAAGATGAACTGCCTCTGAAGGTTGGACATCTCAACCAGGTCAGAGTCAGCGATCCCGACCCGGCCTACTCCAGCGGACGCGAGATAGACAGAAGCTGGAATTCCAAGGCCTCCGAGTCCCACTACCAGCACGGAAGAGCGCTTGAGCTTCCACTGCCCTTCGGGTCCCACCTCGGATAGAACGAGGTGTCTGCTGTAGCGCTGCGTCTCACTAGCAGTTAGGCCGAGACTATCGAACAAATCAGACCGTGAACGTGAGGGTTTGATCCCAGATAGAACCTTCGGCCAAGCCTTCGTCCAGCCCCAGAAGATTCCGAAGCGAGAGCCTAGAACTCAAAAGGCGAAGCCGAACAGTCTTGCGCCTCGAGGATCAACTGCAATTGAGAATTCTTGGATGGTAACGCATTTGGTAACGGTGAACGGTAACAGAGACCTCCGCTGGGAAGGCCTAGTTGAAGCCGAGGTCTCTTTGCAATAGTTTCTTGCCTGAGTTTCTCTCTCAGAGAGAGGAAAAATGCACGAGCTGAGGACCGAACACCATATATTTGAAACGAGTCGAACCTTCACCGTTGCCTCGAATCCAGCAGACCGTTACTGATTTCTGGCGCCCAAGCTACGACACTTACTATGACGCGTACTACCAAGAAATGGCATACATCGCCGTGAGTGATGACTTGCAGGGTGTGGAAATGATCACAAAGGCTCTAGTTGCTGTCACTGCCACAGGTTCAGCGATTGCCGGGTTGAGCCTTTGGAGCGATCCTACCTTGGAAGCCTGTTTGGATCGTCTTGGCAGCGACGGCCGCGATGGCTTCGATTGTCGTCAGCGCCATGGATGTGTCAACCCGTCTCAAGGACTATGAAGGATTCTACAAGTTGTTTTCAGCGTTAAGAATTGATTCTGATACTTTCAGGAAACAATTGCTGATTGGAATGACTCAGCAAGATGCCCAAGCAAAATTCGAAGAACTTAGGCGAAGGATGAGTGAAACCATGGCAAAAACGAAGCCTGACCTATTTTTCAGACGCCGCATGTGGAGGAGCGTACAGCGAGAACTCAATTCAACGCTCCTAGACCTCGGAGTTGCAAAGAAATGAATGGTGTCACATTCGGGCCTCCACCCAGACCAGAAGGTCCCAGACCGGAGCCTGCTGATCCACCGCCCGAAAGTGGATAGCCTATCCCGCGCAACGCCTGACGCTTCTGTCGTTGCTTCCCGGTTCGAGTGAGCGGCCTAGACAGCGCGTTTGCGGCGACGCGAGATTCTCACTACCCACCGCGACAGTTCGCAAGAACGTCACATGGATCCAACCGGAACCGACGACGTCGGACGTTACACGACTGCAACAGCTGAGCCCAGACACTATGTGAGACGATATCAGGAAACTGTCTTTTGCCTGTTTTGATTTCGTCAAGATACTATCTTTAAGTGACCTTTTTCATCCATTGAGTCAAGTTGGCCCAACTCCAAGAGTTGAAGTCGGAGGTCTCTAGTGGAATGCAGCTTGTAACTCAAGAAGACTTTCGAAAATTTGTCTCTGAACACAAATCTGTAACAATCGAGAATGTCAAGGTTGAGATCGGGAAACCCTTTCGCCTAGCCTCGTTCGCACCACCCAAAGATTACAGCGCTGAGGAGTTCACGGTCTGGAGCTTCCCCAACAGAGGAGACTGGGCCACCCACTCTGGCAAGTACCGTGGCAACTGGAGCCCATACATTCCCCGAAATGTGATTCTGAAATATTCGAAACCGGGCGAAACGGTTCTCGACCAAATGTGCGGGAGTGGGACCACACTGGTCGAGTGCAAGCTTCTCGATAGAAACGGTATCGGCGTGGACATTAACCGAGACGCGATAATGCTTTCTCTGGATCGTCTAAGGTTCGATTACAACCCTCTCGACTCGGCCCCACACTCCACCATTCGTACTTACGAAGGAGATGCCCGCAATCTTGACAAGATTTCTGACGACAGCATTGACCTTGTAACTACTCACCCGCCGTACGCTTGGATAATCCCGTACAGCAAAAAAAGAATCCCAAGCGATATTTCCGGAGTGAGAAAGCTTCCAGAATTCCTAGATGCGATGAGGAAGGTCGCGGCTGAATCTTATCGCGTATTAAAGCCGGGACGCTACTGTGGCATTTTGATCGGGGATACGCGGAAGGGACGCCACTACATTCCCATTTCAATAGGCGTTCTTCAAGCATTCCTCAGCGTAGGATTCGTACTCAAGGAGGACATCATAAAGATCCAACACAAGACAAAGACAACACGAGAAGTATGGCGAGGCCACACATACGACTTTTACAAGATCGCCCATGAGCATCTCTACATTTTCAGAAAGCCCGAGAAAGACGAAAACACTACGCCACTGAAGTACAGTAAGGCGTGGTGGACCACCCCTCCCTAACGCGAAGCTCTAAGAGCTAACTCTCCAACTTCATAACCCGAATTTCATCTTGGCAGAGTATGCTGTCCATACCGTCAGAGTTGCAAGAAAACTCGAATGGTTCGGTCTTACGATCCTCAAACGATACCTGCGCCGACCAGCAGCGAGTTCAAAGCTAGAGGACGTTCACGATGACCCGCAATATTTCTCAAAGGGGATCGATCTCATACTTCACGACGCCACGATCGGGACTCGAACCATAGATGTCAAGGTAGACTCCTATTACGGGTCCGACCCAAAAAGAAAAATCCGTGGACTCTGTAACCCAGACAGTGGCTTCATTCTTCTCGAGACAATCAGTCAATTGCAATATGATAGAAAAACGGACGCCGACACCGGCGGGACTATGCCCGTTAGAAGCAAAGGTGACGTACAGGGGTGGTTCTTCACAGAAAAGGCGGACGAGGTCTTCTACTACTACCTAGCCCTCCTCAACGCGGAAAGCGAACTCAATCCCATTTATGCGGAATATGTGAACCTCGTTAGGTCGGGGTCCTCAACAGATGGAATTGAAAACAAGCTATTACGTTCGCTGCGGGTCGACAGAGATCTGTTAGTCACCTTCAGACTAGAAGAAGCTCGAAAATGGTACGAGGCTGCCCCAGCATCAGCCTTTCTAGGATTCGCAGCGGCTCCAAATCCAACATACCTTACCCTAAGCAGAAGAGCATATCGAGACAATTTTATCTCGAATGGACCAGGCAAGAGCCACGGCCCGATCTTCTCGACAGTAGTTAGCAACCTAGACCGTTAGGGAAGCCAAATGCAGAAAGATCGTTCGAAAATAATTCTCAAATTTGACGGAAGTAACGGGCCAACCCATGAATGGAACTGTATCGGATGGGCATACCTAGTCGAGTTCGAAGCCGGTCTCGCGCTGAGGGGATTCGGCCGCAAGGTCGGAAAGTCAAACGCGACTGCAGCCGAATTTGAGGGGTTGCTACATGGTCTCAAACGGCTCCAGAGTCTGACACGATTACGCACACACCTATCCGAGGCCCAACAGGTTACAGATAGCGTTCCCACCCTTCTAGTTCTAGGAGATAGCGAAGCAGTGATCGATCTGCTCTTGCAAAAAAGACTCATCGAAAGTCAAAAAGGGCTTGAAACCACTCTACACTGCAGCGCTCAAATTGCTAAGAGAAATCGGCCTCTCTTGGAGAGCAGAGAAAATCCCAAAGCCCAAGAACAAGGAATGCGACGGATTAGTTCATGCAGAACTTGAGGCATGTCTTAGAGAGTTCGGGTCAAACTCGTAGATCCCCAGAGTCTTCCTTGAGAATGTTGGTCGAACCTTTCTCAAGTGCAAGTTATGCGCATGAATCAGCTTCGCGATACCCATGGGTCATCTCAAGGGTTTGGGAGAGATAGGACCGGATTATCGTAATCCCACGCCTTTTGCGATGGACATTAGTAAATTAAGGGAATGCGGATCAATCGCAGGTTTTTCGGAAACATATTTTCGGATTGATTCTCCACCGATCAGAGGACGTACATGATCTGCCTCTTTGAGCTGCAGTCTCTGATTGAGATTTGCAAGTTCAGCCGGGGAGATTCTATGTCCGGCGGCCTGACTGAGAGTTTGATAGTCGGAAATTTCATAAGCATATCGTTCCCTCAAGAATTTCTTGGCTCGAGGTTGCGATGGCTGAGATCCCGGCAGATTCATTGGTCCGCCTCTAGTCTTGAACGTTCCCCCAAGAACGTCGATGTAGGCGAAGATGCCTAGAAAGTCATCGGCTCTAACATACTCCTTCTGAAACTGAGGAAAACCAAGATTGCAAGCGTAAATGAAGGTCTCGTTGATTGGCTTATTCTGATTGATCTCCGAAAGAATGAGCCGGAAATCTGGCTCATTGATGAAAATATCTTTGGTCCCGGCGTCGATCGCGAAAGCCTCCACTCCCTCGTCGAAGTAAGCCCGGATGATTTGTCTAGAAAATTTTGCAGGGATAAGGGGAATGGTCCCAATAACTGGTTTACCGTTTCCAGCCCGAATTTCGTCGATCATCAGCTTCATCATTCCGATATACGACGTGATTCTTGGGTCCGAAAGCGTAGAGGAGGTCGCTTGGTCCTTGAGCAAGCCCGACTTTACTGTCGGGAGGGTCACTACCTTATCGCTAACGGAATAGAGATAATGTGCAATAGTCCGTATAGCTGTCGGAGGGGGAACCGAGTCGTACTTCAGGTCGAATATTGATAGATTTAGTGCATCGGGAATGAATTTTGACTTAATTTCGCGCAGAAGACTTGATGTGCCGCTTTCTAGGGACGTCACCGTTTCGGGAGTGATTTGTCGAGGGATTTCGTTTACAACGACGCCGAGTCCTGAGGAGGAGCGCGCAATTGATCTGGAAGGTGATTCGAATTCGAATCCGTCTGGGAGGACAACCTTCTTTCTGATAATTCCGAGTTCGTCATCGCGGGCTTGCTCTCGGACTCGTATCGATCCCGCCATGCCTTATTACAGCTCTTCGGGGAAGAATTAAGCATGTCTACCATTGAGGATTACGGACTCGAATCTCCAGCGAGAGCCTATCTGGTTTTGGTGCTTTCGGTGCTCGACAGAACAGATCAGAAGGCAATGGACGTTTTGCATATTCAGAAAGTCATTCGATATTTTGAATTCCTGCGAAAGACAACTGACGTCGAATTTTCCAACTTCAAGTTAGGTGGCGTATCGTACGAACTGCAGGAGAGCTTGGAGACTCTGGTCGAAAGCGGGCTCGTCACTCGCGCAGGCAAGACTCGTCTCGAGTTGACGGACGAAGGCAAGAAAGCGGCTGTCGAATTGCGCGCAACGGCCAATGTGGATGATTTGAAAAAGTTGACATTCTCGAAACAACAACTCAACGACCTCACGAGTGATGAAGTGATGTTTTTCATGTACATGTTATTGCCAGAGACACAAGAGAATTCAACTGAAGCGGGTCGACTTCGGAGGAGAAGCAAAGAACTCACTCAATCCCTCTTCAGGAAGGGAAGAATCAGTTCTGCAATGGCAGCAAGCTGGGTCAGCATGACCGAAGAGCAGTTTCACAGTTCACTCTCGAACTAAAGGGTTCACCCTGAGCGTTCCTGACGAACTTCGTGCTCGACACTTCAGCTGTCGAAGCGTTAATCGAGACCTGCTCTTTGGAAGCCGCTCTACGCTCGTTTGGGAAGAACCATCGGCTCACCATAACTGAACGGGTGTTAGAAGAATATCAGTCAGGTCACAGGCTTACCATTGATGTCAACGCAGTCAAGAGAACGTTTAACGAAGCAGCCGTCATCATAAGCGAAGAGCTTCTACCGTACTTCCATTTTGATCGGTCAAGCGGGGAGATTAGTGTAATCTCATATGTGATCCAAACGCCGGATGCTTGTTGCGTTATCGACGAAGAATTCGCTAGAAACGTCTGCAAGATATTTGGAGTTGACTTTACTGGAACCGTCGGTATGCTGAAGATGATGCTCAGAGAAGGAGCTCTTGAGATGGCATCTCTTCGCCTGATTCGGGAGAAACTTCGTCGCAGTAGGTTCTATCTCACGGCTCAGCTGTTGAACGAGCTTAGGTAGGATTCGTCGTATGCTCCCCAGTAATCACTAGGCCTATCGTAAATCATGCAGAATTTGCTGGTATAGCTGGTCTCTTTTCTTGTCTTAGTAGCTGTCGTAGAATAATTCCAGAATTCGGTAACCTCTCTTTCGTAGAAGTGATCGTAGCTCTTCGTCCTTCGCCATCTGCGCTGTTCCAAGATGGACCTGGCCGTCGACAAAGACGAGCAACGGTCTAGATTCCAAAGGGAAGTAGAAGTCGGCTGTGGTTACTGGTATCTCGACCTGTGTCTGGTAGTGTATTCCGTTGTCTTGTAGTTTGATTGCTAGTTCTTGTTCCATTCGTGAGGGGTTGGCGTGTAGTCGTTCGCGCCAGTCGCTCCGCTGACTCGACATCTGTAGGGTTGAGGATACGTTCGGCTATTGCTCAGACACGAGAACGAAACTGCTGGTCATTGATTGTAGTTCAAGGTGGCCTGCGCGGTTACGGTCTTCGACGATACAGTGGAGAAAGTGTTGTCGAATATGAGTGAGTAGTTTGAGCCAGGAGTAAGGTTGACGTTGAAATTACCCGTAGTCACTTGTCCGCTATTGTAAAGCGCGTTCCCGTAACTGTCGGACACGTACACGATGATATCATTGCCGCTACCGCCAGTGGCTGAGAACGTGCCGCTAACGTGTGCGTTTGAGGCCCCGGCCGGAACGGAAAATGTGAATTTCTGAGTAGTGCCAGGAGCAACAGTAATCCTATTGCTAACTATGGTGGTTCTGACGGGCGGATGCAGTGCTTGGTTTGCGGCGATACAGCCACCAGTGCGGCTACAACTACGACTATGATTACGACCGCAATAATGGCAGGCTTCGATAGGAATGGTTTCTTAGGAGTCGGTTGGGCTGTCAATTCTTAACTAGGATGCGCCCACGTTCTCAGAAACTTATATCGTTACTGTCACTCACAATGGCCGGCCCGCTGTTCACAGCATGAACACGCTTAAGGGGCGAGTTGAGGCCGCTAGGATGATGAACTTACTTTGGCTGTGACTTGCGGTTTTAGGTTTGAGGTTAGGCCTGAGGATGAGGTTGTTGAGTTGGAGGCTGATCATCGTACTGTTCATGTCTGTGTGGATTGTCTTACATTGTTGACGGTTCATCGTCGTATTCATCATATGAAGGTGGAGAAGGTCTCTGTCCAGACGGGCTGAACTTGAGATCCGCTTCGTTAGGTTTTGTCGTTATGTTCCATGGCTGTTATGCGGTCTTTGACATGCGCGAGCAAGAATCCTTCAGGATCGGTTCATAAGAGCAATCTTTGCTAAAAAATCTGGACGCTCCGAAGGATATGTAGGCTAGACGCAGCCGCTCAGGCAGACGCCTACAGGGATGACGATCTGGTGTGTGATTATGCCGCTTGTTGCGGTGACTGTGAGGTTGTAGGAACCGTTTCTTCCTCCTCCCACACCTAGGCCGACGATGGCGGTGCCTCCAGCTGTCAGCGTCACACTTGTCGAACCGATATGGACTGTTGGCGCTCCGGTTATGGGGGTGATCCTGGTTGAGAGTGTGATTGTGCCTGCAAATGAGCCGAGACTCGTGAAGGTAAGGACTCCCGAGACGGGCCCCGCGGGAACAACGAGTTCTATCTGGCTGAAGGTCATGCTGAAATCCGCTACGTTGACCGTCAGGATCATCCAGTGGGCAAGGATACCACTTGTCGCTGTGATGTTCACAGCGTAGGTTCCTGGCTGAGCGTTTGCGGTAGACACCATGATAGTCGTCGTTGCCGTGCCGTTTACGCCTAGAGGGAGACTCGTCTGGCTCAGCGATACTGATATGCCGGACGGCGAGGATGTCTGCGCTAGGCTAACCGTGCCTGAGAAGCCGTTCACGCTGGCCAATGTGAGAGTCGTGTTTCCTGACGTTCCGACGATCAGAGTCAGCGGAGAGCTGGCCAAGGCCAGGTTATAGTTGGGGAGAAAGTCCGTTTCAAGATAGTTTGCCGCCATCGTTGCAACGTCGCTAATGTCGACCCTTCCGTTAGCGTCGATGTCCGCTGCAGGATTATAGCAAGACTGGCCAATTGTACAATCGAAGGCTTGTTGCGCAATTGTGAAGTCGGCGAGGTCAACGATACCATTCGCGTTGATGTCCAGATTCCTCAACACAGTGACCGTCGAGCTGGTGCTGTTTCCGGTTGCAGTGAGGTCCACGATTGATCCGAGACGGAGGTTCAGCGCGATATTGAGTAGAAACGCCCAGTTCACAGTTCCAGGCGTCATGTCATGGAACGGCAGTCTCGCGATACTGTAGGTCTTGGAGAAGAGAATCGTTCCGGTCGTTGCATTCTTCGCCACGACAGATGCTGTCCCTGAAGCGGTGAAGGTACTCAGCGGCGAGTCAATCGATAGGGACCCACTTGTCGTGACCTGTGCACCGGTGAAGACGCTCTGGCTGTTGATGTTGATGACGACCGGCGTCACCGCCAGGGTTATGGGATTAGTTCTTTGAGTCGGTCCGCTGGTCCCTACCACGCTCAGCACGTACAATCCTCGCGGCGCGGACGAGGTGGCTGTGACAGTAAGGGTGGAGGTAGCTGACCCGCCGGCTGTGAGAGTGACCAGAGTAGGATTCAATGCGAGCGTGACCGCGGAGACCTGTGGAGATGGGCTTGCGGTCAGCGTAACGTTGCCCGAGAAGCCGTTGAGGCTCGTAACTGTGACCGTCTCCGATGTCGACGATCCTCCAGGTATCGCCAGCGTAGGGTTTCCATTCACGGCGTACGCCATGACCCGTAGCTGAACATTGAAGCGATGTGATAGCCCACTAGCAGACGCGGTGAGGAATATCGTGTAATTACCGGCAGACACCCCGCTGGTTGTCGAGACTGTCATCGTAGAGGCCGAAAATCCGAACGGAGCCAGGGATACACTGGACGGGTTTTCTGACACTGAGGGTCCGCTCGGTGAGACGAGGCCAGTGACAGTGACGTTACCACCGTATCCGTTGAGGCTGACCAGAGTTATCGTGGAGGTTTTTGTCGCGCCTGCTTGAAGAGGAATCGTGCTAACAGCTGATATTTGGAAATCTTTCGAGTTCAGTGTTATCGGGACCGAGTGGCTTACTGAGCCGGTTGTTGCCTGAACCGTGATCACATACGTTGCCGCCTGCGCAGGCGCGGTTATGGACAGAGTAGCAGTTGCGGTTCCGCCCGCGGACAATGCGACGCTCCCTGGACTCATAGACATGCCGGGTCCCTGCGGCAACGAAGTCTCGGAGAAGCTCACGGTGCCGGCAAAACCGTTGAGACTGGTGACAGTGATCGTTGCGGTACTCGTAGTTCTGACTTGGATTGAGATGGACGATAGACTGGAGGCTATGCTGAAGTTTGCTCCAACCCTAACCTGAACCGACCGACTATATGATACCGTGCCGCTAGTAACGGTCACAGTCAGATTGTACAGGCCCGGAGCAGTGGTCCCTGAGCTGCTGATGGTCAGTGTTGACGACACTGTTCCTCCAGATGGGATCGCCACGCTGTTCGGATTCAGCGATAAGGTAAGGCCAGAGGGAGATGCTGTCGCCGCCAATGAAGCTGTGCCAGAGAATCCGCCGATGCTCGAAACCCCAATCGTAGCAGTAGCAGAATTACCAGCTGCAATGTCCACAGACGCTGGACTCGCGGAGACACTGAATGCGATGACCTTCATGCTCGCAATGTATGTAGACCAGACACCTCCAGTCGTGGAAACATACTCTCCAGCAACCCATACCTGGCTCGGATTCGACGGATCAACGCCCGCACCAAAATAGTCCCCGTAACGTAAGAAGCCTGACGACTCGGGAGCCAAACCATGTTTGAGAATCACCGAGGCTGAGAGGCTCGTCGGGGAATCCTGCAGAGCTTGGCCGGTAAGTGCCAGGCTCGGATAATCGTTCGCGCTAGAATATCCGTAAATGACAGCGAGGTCCCCGATGCTGTCGACTCGAAGAGCCGGGTAGAAGTAGTATTTGCCAGCGCCGCCCACGTCAAAATCCTGCAGCAGACTAGTTGTTGAAGTGTCGATCTCGGTCAGCCGGAAGCATGATCTGGATGCGGTGTCCCCGGAGGGAATGCACTGGTCGTTGGAAGCCGACCAGATTTTGCCATTGTACCAGAGGGCGTCTTCTACCCTCTGATCGTCGGTGTTGACTTGAATAGTAGATGCCTTCTGAACACCGTTGGTTGGATGCAGTATCTGGGAGACTGGGAGCGTTGCGTTCACAACACTCAGAGAGCCTGGTGGCACTCCCGAGATGGCGAACAACCATTCCGTGGGCGTAATCGCTGTCAGGTCTTCACCGAGAGTGCTGACCATGTACTCCGTCGTGGTTGGACTCAGCGACTGGACCGGGTGAATTGACTCAAGAGTTCCAAAGGGTCCGAAGGAGGCAAAGTCAATTGCGGCCAGGCCAGCAACCATCTCCGCCTTGTTGAAGACCCAGTAGTGGGCGCCTATGAGGGTATTGCCGTTGAAATCGTTGACACTGATCACAAACTTGTCGTCGGACACTCCGATGATCGGCTGATCCGAAAACCCGACGGGATCATGAATCTGATAATTGTTCCAGACCAGAGGATCGTTATTGACTGATATTCCAAAATCCACGCCTTTGATAAGACCGTCAATCACGGAGATGAACCACCGGTTGCTCGACGCGTCATAGAGCACCTTCGGATCGCTAAACGCGCCACCAGAATTGAACAGAGTTGTAAGAGGTAAAGTGCTGACAAGGGTCCCGTTCTTGATATAGATCGAGGCAAGATCATTCACCAGCTCCATGACGTAGTTCGGTCCAGCCGCGACCTGGACGTCCGGGGGCACACAATTACAGCTATTCTGCTGGTTTGATCCATCAAACTGCCGCAATATCGCGACCGAGGAGGGTGCTGTAGTTACCATTGGTCCAGCTGTAAGGGGTCGTGACGGCAATCCCTTGGGAGAGCTGAACCGGACAGGGATAGGGACCTGCGCCACTTCTGTGTGCTTCTGAACCGTTCTGACACCCACGGTCGAGACGAGATAGGCCCGGCCGAGCGTGTACATTGAGGAGCTAGCAGATTGAGGATGCCCATTCGGACTTTCAGCGAGAGGGTTACTAGACAGGGGGACATTGGCCGAACTAAGTGACAGGTCTCGAGGAGTAATCGGAATGATGAAAAGGCCAGATAGAGACAACATAACGGCCATCAAAGCCAGAATCCTACGTTGAATCAAACAGTCAACACTTGGATTGTCGGAATGGCTGTGAAAATTATCTGAGTTTTTTTCACAGCCCAAAAGGCCGGGAAGGCGCCCGATCGAAAGCTCCCGATAGTCTTTAGAGCTAGAAAGGTCGATCTGCTCTTTTCACCTACCGGCAGCAATGAGATGCTGGAAGGGACCTTCCTGGCGACACTAAAACGACCGGAGATACAAGAAACAGGGTCTGACAGCCCGCGATCAATAGAAGCTCGTCGGGAACCTCCAGTCTCCGTTCACGACCCTCGCATCAACGGGGCAGAGACTCTCGAAGAAGAAGGTCGGAATCACTTCTGGGCCGCAATGCGTTCGAAGAATCCCTCCGAGTTTTGGAAACAACTTAGAAAATCCAGCGAGTCGTATCGCGAGGCAGAGAGCCGATACCTGAGCCCAGAGACCAACCACAATCCAAGAATCCTTCGCTGCCGCGCAATGACAGCCTACGTTGACTATTGGAGGGCCACAGACCCGTCCCCGAAGAAACAACTTCTCAGACGATCCTGGGAGCTAGCAAAAAAGTCGATGAAAGGCTTCGAAAGTGCCTCGGAGCATCTCGAATACGCTCGAACCTATAATCAGACCTCCGATGCCGTGGGAATTCTCCTCTTTTACGGAAAAACCTTCGAAACTCGAGTCCAGCGACTACGCGAGGCCATTGAACGTGGAAGAGCCGTAATCGGAACATTGTCCGGTCTACCGGAAAAAACAGAGCTTGTGAGGGCCTACGCTAGAACTGCTCTCTTTCTGGATCTTGCCATCACCCAAGGATGGGCAAATGAGAACCAGCAGGAGGATACCCAAGAAGCAATGAGCTATTGGAAGAAGGCAATTGAACTGGACAGGACCGTAGCGGTTGAAGAGATTTCATACCCGATTCCATCTTTCTGTGAGACCGTCAACCTCGACGAATCGACAAGTTTCTGCCGTGAAGCACTCGCCCGTCCCCAACTGTTAGATGACAACCTGAGAGCCGGCTGGCTTCTTGACCAACTCGCCCGCTGCACATTCTACAAGGCTCGTTCAACTCAAGATCCCGTCCTGCGTGCAAACCTTGTTCGTGAGTCCATAGGATATTCTGAGGACGCCGCGGGGAGACTTGAGCGCATACATTTCACATGCCCAAACGACGGGGTAACGTGGATCCATTCTCCCTACGCCGAGTACTTTCAGGAACTAGCATGGCTAGAGACCAGCCCCGAGAAAAAGCGCCTCCTGATGGAAAAGAGCGTGCACGGTTCCCGAGAACTGGTAAACCGGGCAACGCGGAGTGGATACCCACAGATCGTGAGCTACGGCCACCACGTTGCCAGTAAAGCGTACGCAGGTCTCGCTAGGATCGAGCCCAGCCCTCCGATAAGAAAGAGACTCTTGCACACCGCTTTGCAACACAGGGAGCAGAGCGTCAAGATCATCGAACAAGTCCAGCCGAACCAACTCTGGAACCGAGGGACCGTATTACGATATCTCGCCGAGATTCTCTCCGACCTAGCAGAACTGGAAGAAGACCAGCGCGTCAAGAGAAGACTCCTCGACCGAGCAGCTAGAAGAAAGGCCGAAGCCCTAGGGCTGTGCGTCACCTTTGGCGTCGCTAAGGACCGAGGAGGACTCCCGTCCTATCGCATGGACATTGGCAGGACCTACTACGAGTATGGCGACTTGCTAACCAGGCTGTTCAAGACGGACAAGAACAAGGATACTCTCCGTAAAGCGTCAAAAGCGTACGCGGACGGCGTCCAGTGGTATCAGAACCCTACCGTACAGAGCCGAATAGCAGAATGTTACTGGAAGGCAGCCCAGGCATACGACGAGCTACACGCAAATAAAACCGCATCCGAATACTTCGCCCTAGCTTCTAGCGCCTATGTCGCCGCGGCTCAAGAAATGCCGCAGATGAGCGAAATCTACAGCGAATATTCGAGATACCTCGGGGCGTGGAGTAAGATCGAACTTGCGCGGCTCTGTCACCAGAACTTAGAATACGAGGAGGCAACCAGATACTTCGAAGACGCGGCAACGCTTCATGAATCCACAGGAAAATGGAAGTTCCTAGCTCCGTACTATTCTGCATGGGCAAAGATCGAGCAAGCTGAAAACTTCAGCAAAAGAGGTCTGACAGCCGAAGCGAGAGACTCCTTCGCAGAAGCGGCCGATCTGTTTCGAGCCTCAAAGCTCTCAGTTCGAAACCAGCTCGCGACACTTCAAGAATCAGAAGAGAAGATGCTCGCTCGTAGTCTCGCAGTTGCCCCGAGAGACACCTACTGCATTGCTAGAATGATCATCGAAGAAGCCAAGATAGCCGAGAGCAATGGAGAGCATCGCACCGGTTCCGAGAAATTTGGACTCGCGTCAGATAAACTAGCAGAAGTGTCAGGCACCTTCACCCATGATGGTGAGAAGCGAGAGATCGAATTCATCTCGTTGCTAGCCAGAGCATGGCAGCAAGTCAGCAAATCTTTCGACAGCCGTGACGATCGTCACGCCGAGAGAGCTTTCCGTCTCTTTGAGGCCGCCAGAGAAAAAGCCTCAGACGAGAACGGTAAACTCCTTGCCTCCGCGCACAGCCACTTCTATCGAGCCGTGCTATCCACCAAGCGCTTCATGGACACGCTACACGCGGCGCACTACAACACCGCGATCGACGAGCTCGGAATCGCCACCACTCACTATACAAGCTCAGGGTTCAAGGCCGCCTCGGCACATGCCAGAGGATACAGACTCTTACTGGACGCCAACGTTCAGATCGGAAGAGCCGACAGAGAAGCCAACCAAGAACTCAGGTCGACGCTCTACAAGGCAGCCGGAACACTCCTCAAGGAGGCAGCCGAAGCGTTTGAGCAAGCCGGCCAGCCCGCAACAAGAAAGCAGGTGCTCGACCTCCTAGAGAAAGTGGACACAGAACGGGAATTGGCTTCACATCTAGCCAGCATTCTCAATGCATCCTCGAACCTCTTCACGACTTTCGCCTTCCCCTCAATTTGGAGGGGTGAAGAGAGGGCGGTAGGCACGGAGCGGTTCGATCGTTCTGGACTAGAGATTCGATACAGCAGCCACCTTGACCAAGGCCCCGTAGGCAAGTCGGTTCAAGTGATGATCGAGCTGATGAACATAGGGAGACGCCCCATCAGACTCTTCAAGCTAGCAGACGCCATTCCGGAAGAAACACAGCTGTTGGAAGCGTCACCAATCTGCAGAGCCGAGGGTCGATCCCTCGCCCTAAACCTGCTGAAGATCGACCCCCTGAAGACAGAGACCCTGAAGTTCGTTCTCCTTCTAAAGACCCAAGGACCCATCACGATAAGACCTGAAATCCTCTTTCTGGACGACAAGGGAGACATTTCAAAATGCAATCTACGGCCAAGAATTCTCGTCGGCTCACCGATCCTAACACATCTGGCAGAATCCTACAGTGAAGACCGGGACGTCAAGAACCTCGCACCCAGTCACTGCGGATGGCGCACCCTGATGAGCATAGTAGAAGCTCTGAAGATCCCGAGAAGTCACCTATACGGCCCAAGACGTTACAATCGCGCCTACGGCCGCCAACTGGACGACCTTGTCAAAGCCGGTCTTGTAGAGTCACGCATATTCCTGGGCGAAAGGGGAAGGGGAGGAGAGATCACCAAAATACGGATCAGCTACGAGAACCACCTAGGCAAACAGTACGACGACGAACTCGCCCCGGAAGAAGGGCTGTAAATTCGAACTCACTCGGTTGCAAACTTTTCTAGACATTCTTTTTCTAAGCATTTCTTGTTATCCCAAAAAGATGGTTAACCAATAGATCGTCAACGCTTAAGGGAGACCTCATGACCGTTATCAAGGGTAGGATGAGTCTCCCGTGGCTGTAACCTGCAATTTTAGATTCGAAGTTAGACCGGAAGATGAGGTTGTTGAACTGCAAGCTGATCATCATACGGCGAGAGTCTGCATGGAGTGTCTCGCGCTCCTAACAGTCCACCGGCGCATACACCATATGAAGGTGGAGAAGGTTATTGTTCAGATGGCTGAAAGGCGTCCCGTTGTGGCTGAAGTCTGAATAATCAAGTTGATTTCTCCCCACTTGTGACAGTTGGCGTGTTGATGTTCGCGTCAGTTGTTCCGCTGACTCGACATCTGTTACGTTGAGGTATCTTTCGGCTATTGCTCAAACACGAGGAGGAAACTTATGGCGACCCTAAGATAGTGGAGTGGCATGAGGCGACTGCTAGAAAGGCGAAGAACGCAAGTCTTCCTCATAACCAAGAAGCCGACAGGCTCACCAGCACCCGGCCTCTGAACCCTTTAGAAAACGCCAAGGATGTCCACTGGACTGTGACCACACTACGATGCGGACATGTGTACCGAGTGTTCTCTGGTTCGAGTGGCCGCGTATTGCTTGGCAGCGTCGTTCTCGTATACGAGCCGGACCTTGACTATCTCGCCTCCTCTCCCTCGTTCCCCCCCGAACCTGCGCGCCTCGACGAGGCCGGACTTGACTAGGACCTCGAGAGGCCCCCCATATGCATGGTGCCATCTCGGATCCCCATATACGTGGCTCCGAGGAATCTTCAACGAGCTGACAATATTCGGTAGAGTCCGCCATCCGCACTGATCCGGCGCCAATCGTTTGACCTCATAATCCACAAGAAACACACCAGTGAGGTATTCGAGTATTGGAGAGTTGACTAGAATTCGCTGCGGCAAAACGAATTGA
>Ga0137396_10000491_pt1 | contig 18920 bp, 24 predicted proteins | sample czc16metaG_FD_108284 | JGI IMG/M metagenome (GOLD analysis project Ga0137396, IMG submission 108284) | Vadose zone soil microbial communities from Angelo Coast Range Reserve, California, USA - czcobulk3.16 metaG | ecosystem: Environmental > Terrestrial > Soil > Vadose zone | place: USA...
GGCCACTCGTCGAAGACTCGCGGCGCGCCCGTCGCGAGCGCGTCGTCGACCGTCGCCGCCGCGGCCAGCACGTCGTAGCGAACGTCCACCGCGTGCGCCGCGTCAGTGGCGCGGTAGACGTCGTCAGCGACCACCACCGCGATCGCCTCGCCGGCGTAACGAGCCTTCGGGCCGGCGAGTGCGGGGTGGGCGTAGGACCTGAGCCGCGGTGACGGCACGAGCGGCGGCACCGCGCCGGCGCACTCCGGCAGCTCGGCGATCGTGAGCACCGAGACCACGCCGGGCTGCTCCATCGCTCGCCGCGCGTCGATCGCGACGATGCGGGCGTGGGCGTGGGGGCTCCGCACGATCGCCGCGTGGAGCAGACCGGGGAGCCGCAGGTCGTCGACGTAACGGCCGCGCCCGGTGAGAAAGCGCCGATCCTCGCGACGTTTGACGGAAAGGCCGATGGGCGTCATGAGATTGTCGTCGGACGTTGTGGCAGTATAGGCGCGGACCTGGGAGGCCACACGCATGAACTACCGTCCGGTCGAGGGGTGGGGGCGACTGCCCGAAGGGTGGTCGTACGTCGAGTCGACGAGCGTCGCCGTCGACGCCAAGGACAACGTGTACGTCTTCAACCGCGGCGAGCATCCGGTGATCGTGTTCGACCGCGAGGGGAAATTCTTGCGATCGTGGGGCGAAGGCGTGTTCCGGCGCGCCCACGGGATCACGATCGGTCCCGATGGGATGCTCTGGCTCACCGACGATCTGCACCAAACCGTGCGACAGTTCACACCCGAGGGCAAGCTGCTGCTGACGCTCGGCGATCCGGACAAGCCCTCGTCGCTGCACGGCGGCAAGCCGTTCAACCGGCCGACCCACGTCGCGCTCTGCCCGAAGAACGGCGACATCTACGTGTCGGATGGCTACGGGAATTCGCGCGTGCACAAATACGATCCCAAAGGCCGCCTGCTCTTTTCATGGGGCGAGCCGGGTACCGACCCGGGATGCTTCAACATCCCGCACAATATCGCCACCGACGCCGAGGGGCGCGTGTACGTCGCGGACCGTGAGAATCATCGGGTCCAGATCTTCGACGACAAGGGCCAGTACCTCACCCAGCTCAGCAATCTCTATCGCCCGTGCGGACTCTTCTCCGACCGGCGCAACGGGGGCCTCCTCTACGTCGGCGAGCTGCCGGCGGCGCTGGCGGTGAGCGCCGAGGTGCCCAACATCGGCGCCCGCGTCAGCATCGTCACGCTCAAGGGCGAGCTGGTGGGCCGGATCGGCGGCCGCTTCGCCGGAGAGAAGCCCGGTGAGTTCATCGCCCCGCACGGCTGCGTCGTCGACTCGCGTGGGGACCTCTACGTGGCCGAAGTGTCATGGACAGCGCTCGGCCGCGATCTCACGCCGCCGCGCGAGATCCGCTCGTTGCAAAAGTTCGCGAAGGTATGACCGCGATGGCCGACCGGCTCCTCGACGCACTGGCGCGTTCCGGAGCCCGGCGATACGGCGGCGAGGTCGTGTCCGAGCTCGAGCACGCGCTCCAGTGCGCCGAGCTCGCGCGCGACAGCGCGGCCGACGAGGAGCTCCAGCTCGCCTGCCTGCTGCACGACGTGGGCCGCTACGCGATCGACCAGTCGCTCGTGGCCGACACCCTGGAGGCGACGCGGGTCGGGCCGAGGGCGCGAGGGCACCACGAGGTCGGCGCCGATCTGCTCGCGCCCTGGGTGCCCGAGCGGGTGGCCGGGTGCGTGCGCATGCACGCGGACGCCAAGCGCTATCTGTGTGCGACCGAGCCCGCGTACCTCGACCGCCTCTCGCCGGCCTCTCGCCATACGCTGGGGCTCCAGGGCGGCGTCATGTCGGCGGACAACGCCGCGCGGTTCGCGCGGCATCGGTGGGCGAACGACGCGGTCGCGCTGCGTCGCTGGGACGACGAGGCGAAGGTGGTCGGAAAGCCGACGCGAACGCTGGACGAATGGGCGCCGTTGCTCCGGCGCGGCGTGTCGCGGTGAGCCTGCTCGGCGAGGCTCAGGTCACGGCCGAGCTGGCGCAGACGCCCGGGTGGAAGCGAGCGGGCAAGGCGATCGAGCGAACCTATCGGTTTCCGGATTTCGAGGCCGCCATGGTCTTCGTCAACTGGGTGGCGGCACTCGCCGAGCGGGCGAATCACCATCCCGACATGACGATTCGCTACAACGAGGTCACGGTCTCGGTGTGGACCCACTCCGATGGCGGGCTCACGCCGAAAGACTTCGCGCTCGCTCGCGGGATCGACGCGCTGTGACGGTGGCGCTTCCCGAGGTGTTTCGCGCGCGCTTCGTTGCGCTCGAGGAGCAATTTCTCACGACGAAGGCGGGCGATCTCTTCGCGGAGTGCTTCGGCTGCGGTCCCGGGCACCCGATCGGCTTGCGCGTACGGTGCTTCAAGACCGACGAGGGCGTGCTGACGCCGGTTCTCGTGCCCCGGCGCTTCGAGGGGCCGCGGGGCGCGGCCCACGGCGGGATCGTCACCACCTACCTCGACGAGATCCTGGCCGGCGCGGCGTTCCGCGCGACCGGCCGTCTCTCCGTCACCGGCGAGATCACGGTGCGCTTCGTGAAGCCGGTCCCTCTGGAGACGCCGCTCCTGGGGCGTGGGCGCTTGACCGCCAGGTCCGACCACGACCGCTACGTCGACGTCGAGGGCGTGATCGAGGAGCTGGCGAACTCCGAGGTGCTGGCGCGGGCGCACGGGCGCTTCTTCTTTCAGGAAGGCGCTACGCCGCCCGTCTCCGAGCCCTAGACGCGGGCGAGGAGCGCCATCACCGGCGGACGCTTCGGCGCCGGCTGATAACGACACTTGAGATCGGTGCGCTCGAGGATCTCCACGTAGGTGCCCATCACCATGCGGTAGTAGGCTGGGTGACGCCCGGCGGGGCCGCCGTTGTACTCGGTCAGGGCATCCTTGATGTTCGGCCTTCGGCCCATGATGTCGCGCAGGTAGGCCATCGCGAACCGCGTGCTCACCGTGGGGATGGCCAGGTCACCGAGGTCGCGCTGTCCTTTGAGGATCGGACGCTTGAAGGGGCCGACCTTCGACTCGAACAGAGCCGCCGTCGACGGCAACGTCTGGAACAGTCCGACTTCCCCCGCGGTGCCGACGGCGTCGTGACGGAACTCCGACTCTACCTCTGCCTGGGCGAGCGCGAGGCAGTGGTCGATCTGCGTGCGCTCGCTCTCGACGAACAGCACCTCCGGAAAATGCTGGAACGCTTTGATCGGGGCGCTCGGGTTCTTCTCGCCGATGTACGCCAGGACCGCGCGATTCAACCGTTCCGAGTTGGCCTCGTTTGCGACAGCCAGGACCTGGCGCGTCAGCACGACTCCACCAAGGGCGATCGCGCCTACCAACGTCAAGCTCGCGAGCACTCTGTTAAGTCTGCGCATGCACTCCCTCCTTAACTGTTCTTTGCGCGACCGACCTGATTCAGCTGTGACTGCGGGAAGGTGAAAATGAAGTTCTGGCAGTATTGCATGAGGCCGATGGACCCCGCAACATGATGTTGGTTCGTTCCGGATATCCACAACTGGCAGGGGCAATCTACAACGGCGGAACGGCTGAAACGACGCAGAGTTACCGAGAGCGGTGTCGGATCAGCGCGGGCGCGGCGGCAGGCGTCGGCCGGGCGGGGGAATTGTGCGGTGAAACGCGCTCGGATCGTTGTCCGTCTTGCCGCCGACGGCGGTGCCGCACTCGGCGCACACGTAGTCGTACTTGCTGCCCGAGGGGAGCACGAGCAGAAGCTTCTTGCGCGCCGGCGTCGCCCGGCGACAACGCGGACAGAAAAGGCTGGTCGCCTCGAACTCCTCGAAGCTGTCGCGCGGCGCGGCCATCGTACGGATTCTACACCGGGCCTATAATGCCGGCACGCGCATGATGTTCCGCTCCCGGCTGGCGCTCAAGATCACCCTGCTGATCGTGGCCGTCCTGATCGTGGGGTTCGGCATCTCGACGATCGTGACGATCCAGCGCGAGTCGGCCGCGCTCGTCGAGCAGAACAAGCAGGCGGTCCGACGGCTCACCCGGATGGTCGTGGCCAGCATCGAGACCGCGATGGTGCAGGAGCGGCCCGACGTCACGCGGAGCCTCATCCAGGAGCTGCGCGAGCTGCGGGCCCAGCCGGTCCACGACGCGACCCCGCTCCAATCGCTGATGATCTACCGCCGCAACGGCGTCGAGGCGTTCACCGACCTCGCCACCGCCACCGAGGTCGCCCGCACCGCCGGGCTCTCGGACGACGTCATGAAGAACATCGCGAAGATGCAGCGGGCGCCGGGCACGACGATGACAGGCCCGCTGTTCTCCCGGGCGCTGGAGACCCTGACCACGCAAGAGTCGCTGGAGGTCGAGAACGGCGTCTCGCTCTTCACGCAGCACTATCCGATCCTCAACAAAGAGAAGTGCCAGGGCTGCCACGGCAGCGATCACAAAGTGCGCGCGGTGGTGCGGGTCGCCACCTCGATGGAGCCGGTCTTCGGCGAGGTCCGGCGCCATCGGAACCGCCAGATCCTCATCGCGGCGCTGACGATCCTGGCCGCCGCGGCCGTCTTGACAGTGGCGATGAGCTCCGTTGTCGTCCGACCGATCTCCGCGCTCTCGGCGGTCGCCCGGCGCATCGGCGACGGCGACTTCGAGGCGCGCGCGCCGGCCCAGGCGCGCGACGAGATCGGCGAGCTGGGCGGCGCGTTCAACGACATGACGTCGCGGCTCTCCCGGGCCCACACCGAGCTGGCGACGAAGAACAAGGAGCTGGAGACCGCGCTCCAGAACCTCCAGGAGTCGCGGCAGCGCCTGGCGCTGCTCGAGCAGCTCAAGGGCGAGCTGTCGAAGTTCGTGCCCGACGCCGTCAAGAAACTCCTCGAGCAGAGCCCGAACGCGACCGAGCTCGAGAAGCGTACGGTCGAGGTCTCGGTCGTGTTCCTCGACATCGCCGGCTACACGAAGCTCTCCGAGCAGCTCGACGCCAGGCGGCTCAACCAGCTCGTGCAAATCTATTTCTCGAGCTTCCTGGAGATCATCCAGAGCCACCACGGCGACGTGAACGAGACGGCCGGCGACGGCCTGATGGTCATCTTCCAGTCGGAGCGCAGCTCGACCGACCACGCCCTGAACGCGACGCGAGCCGCCTTCGCCATCCACCAGCGGACGTCGGCCCTGAACGAGGAGTATGGCGGCATCTTCCCGGCGATCCAGCTCCACATGGGCATCAACACCGGCGAAGCGCTGGTCGGCGCCACCAAGCTCGGCACCGGGGCGGGGCAACGCTGGACCTTCACCGCCACCGGGCCGACGACGAACATTGCGGCGCGGTTCGCCGGCTCGGCGCAGGGCGGTGAGATCGTCGTCGGCCCCACCACCGCCGAGCGGATCCGCGCCCACTTCGTGCTCGAGAGTCTCGGCGAGAGGACGTTCAAGAACGTCTCCCAGCCGATTCACGTCTATCGCATGATCCCGCCCGGCATCTACGAGAAGATCGTCTAGGGGACGATCGTCGAGCTTGAGCCGGCGCATCCGTGTCGGAATCTGCGCGTGGGCCGACCCGGCGCTCATCGAGTCCGGCACCTTCTATCCACGGAAGTCGATGTCGGCCGAGGCGCGACTGCGCCACTACGCGAGCGTCTTCGACGTCGTCGAGGTGAACAGCTCGTACTACGCGATTCCGGACATCCGAAATACGCAGCGATGGGTCGAGCGGACGCCGCCGGGCTTCATCTTCCACGTGAAGGCGTACTCGCTCATGACCGGCCATCACCCTCGCGCCGAGACCGTACCGGCGGATCTGACCGCCCTCCTGCCCCGCAGTCCCCGGCGCACGCGCCGGGGCGAGATCGACGCGACGAGCTTCTCGCCCGAAGCCCTGGATCGCGCCTTCGGTCTGTTCCGCGCGGCCGTCGGGCCGATCGCCGAGGCCGGCAAGCTCGGCTACGTGCTCTTCCAGTTCGCGCCGTGGGTGCATTTCGACGCGGAGCGGCTCGAGTATCTCGCCTCGCTCCCGGCTCGGCTGCCGGGCTTCACGATCGCGATCGAGTTTCGACACCGCTCGTGGCTGCCCGATCATGTCGACGAGGCCCTGCGCGCCCTGAGCGACGCGCGCCTGGCCCACGTGATCGTCGACGCGCCACCGGGGGGCGCCGCCATACCCCGCGTGACGACGGCGACGGCGCCCACGGCGGTGTTCCGGCTCCACGGCCGCAACGTCGACGGCTGGCTGCGCCAGCTCCGGGGCGAAGAGCCCTCGGTCCGCGAGAAGTACGACTACCTCTACAGCGAGGGCGAGCTGCGGGCGCTATTACCGGAAATCGAAGCGATAAGCGGGGAAACCGAGGACGTCTTCATCTCCTTCAACAACAACAACCGCGACTATCCCGTGAAGAACGCTCTGATGATGAGACGACTCCTGGGCCAGCCGACGGCGAGCGAGTCCACGCCGCTAGACCTGTTCACCTGAGGGCTCGGTCGGTCTGGTAGAATCTTAGCCCCATGCCGGAACTGCAGCTGCGCGGAGGCGAAGTCGACGGGCTCCGCCTGCACTATGTCGTCGAAGGTCGCGGGCCCGCCGTCATCTTTGTCCACGGGCTGGGCGGATTCGCCGAGTCCTGGCGCCACAACGTGCGCCCGCTCGCCGGCCGCGCGACGGTGTTCGCCGTCGACCTTCCGGGCTTCGGCGATTCCGCGAAGCCGCGCACGAATTATCGGCTCGGATACTTCGCGAACGCGCTGCGCGGGTTCATGGACGCGCTCGGGCTCGCGCAGGCCTCCCTGGTCGGCCATTCGCTCGGCGGCGCCGTTGCGATCACGCTCGCGCTGACGCATCCGTCCCGGGTGGAGCGGCTGGCGCTCGTCGGCGCCCTCGTCCCCGGGTGCCGCTATCGGCCGTCGTGGATGTACCGGCTCGTCGCGCTCCGTGGTCTCGGCGAGATCCTGTCGCTGGGCGGGAACGCGCGGCTCTACAAGGCCGCGCTCGCGCGCTGCTTCCACGCCCCCGACCGGCGCGAGATCGACTACTTCGTCGACTACAGCTACGTGACCCGCGCCGACGGCGTGGCGCGTGCGGCCTATCTGGCGACGCTCCGCGACGTGCGGATCGATTTCGAGACCCACGCCGAGGACTATCGGCGCGCGCTGACGACCCTCCACTTGCCGGTGCTGTTGATCCACGGCCGCCAGGACCGCGTGGTGCCCGCCGCGCATTGCGCGGAAGTCGCCGGGGTGCTCCGGCACGCGTCGGTTCGCTGGGTCGATGCGTGCGGGCACTTCCCGCAGATCGAACACGTCGAGGCGGTGAACGGCTGGCTCGTCGATTTTCTGGTCGGCCGCCCGGCGCCCCGCTAGCGGAGCAACCGAGATGGACGAGATTTCCCCGCAAGACCTCAAAACGCGTCTGGCCGGAAGCGACCGACCCCTCTTGCTCGACGTTCGCCAGGACTGGGAGACGCGCCTCTGTCGGCTCGAGAACGCCGTGCACATCCCGATCGAAGAGATCGAGCTCAGGGTCGATGAGCTGAACACCGACGACGAGATCGTCGTCTACTGCCATCAGGGGGTCCGGAGCGCCGCCGTCGCCGACTTTCTGCGCCAGCGCGGCTTCAAGAACGTCAAGAACCTCCACGGCGGGCTGGATTACTGGGCCCGCACCGTCGACCCCTCGATGCGTCGATACTAGCCGATACTCGTGGGAGCTCCACTCACGCTCCAGCGGGCGGGCGCCGCGGTCTGGTGCACGCTCGATCGTCCACCGCTCAACCTCTTCGAACCGACCCTGATCCGAGCCCTGCGCGACACGTTCGCCGAGCTGGCGGCGGACCGCGCCACCCGGGTGGTCGTGATCGTCGGCAGCGGCCGCGCGTTCACCGCCGGGATGGACGTGCGCGTGCTGCGCGATCTCGACACCGGCCGGGCGCGCGACCTGATCACGACGCTTCACGACGCGATCGCTGCCGTGCACCGGGCGCCGTTCCCGGTCATCGCCGCGGTGAACGGCCCGTGCCTCGGCGCCGGCTTCGAGCTCGCCCTGGCGTGCGATCTCCGGGTGTCTGCGGCGAGCGCCTCGTTCGGGCTGCCAGAAGTGCGCGTTGGCGTGCCCTCCGTGATCCAGGCGGCGTTGCTGTCGCCGATGATCGGGCCCGGACGCGCCGCCGAGATGCTGCTGATGGGAGCGCCGATCACCGCCGCGCAGGCGCTCGACTGGGGCCTCGTGAACCGAGTTGTGCCCGACGAGCGTCTGCGCGACGCCGCCGAGGAATTTGTCACCGGAATCCTCGCGAGCGGCCCCGAGGCGATCCGATTGCAGAAGGAGCTGATTGTCCGCTGGCGCGAGACCGACCTCGCGACCGCGGTACGCTATGGGATCAACGCGTTCGCCACCGCGTATGCGACCGACGAGCCGCGCGAGGGCATGAACGCCTATCTAGAGAAACGCCCGGCCAATTTCATGCGGTGACGGGTGAAGGTCGAAACGATCACGATCGACCTGTGGGGTACGCTGCTGTTCGACGGCCCGGCCAGCGACAATCGTTACAAGAAGCGTCGCATGGCCGACTTCCAGACGTTGCTCGGGGCCGCGGGCCTCTCGACATCGGCGTCAGCGCTCGATCGCGCGTACGAGGAATCGGGCGCGTACCTCAGCCGGATCTGGGCCACGCACCGCGACGTCCCGGCGGTCGACCACGTTCGCGCGATCCTGACCGGAGTCGATCCCGGGCTCCCGCGCCGAGTCCCGCCGGCGCTCCTCACGGCGCTGGCCGATGCGTACGCCAGGCCGATCCTCCTGCTGCCGCCGGCCGTCGACGACGGCGCCCTCGCCGCGCTGGAGACACTCAAGGGAGCGGGCTACAAGCTCGCGCTGGTGTCGAACATCATGCGGACGCCGGGCGCGACGCTCCGCCAGCTGCTCGGGCGGTTTCGGCTGCTCGACTATTTCGAGCACACGACGTTTTCCGATGAGGTGGGCATTCGAAAGCCGGCGCCGGAGATCTTCGCGCTCACATTGCGGGCGATCGGCGGCAACGCCGCGAGCGCCGTTCACGTCGGTGACGATCCAGTCCTCGACGTGCGGGGGGCTCATGCGGCGGGGATGCGCGTGATCCAGGTGACTTCGTCGGCGGTCCGGAAGAATTCGGTCGAACCCGATTTCGTCATCTCGAGGCTCGCCGAGCTGCCGGCGGCCATCGAGCGACTCGAGAGCTAGCCGGCGTAGTTGATGCTCGAGCGGGCGGTGGCCGTCTGAGCCCCGCGCGGCGAGACGCGCCCGGGCATCATGAGGCCGATCTCTTCGAAGTAGCGACGAATCGGATCGGTGATGCGGTCGGCGTACGCTTCGAGCACGCGATACGAGATGCCCCGATGGTAGGTCGCGCTCCTGAAATCGCCGTTGCGCCAGCCGAGGACTTTCGCGCTGCGGTTCTGACGATTTCGCAGGATGAGCCCGAACGTCCCGAGGCCCGAGACCCAATGCTCGGGATTGTGCAGGCTGAGCTCGGAGCACAGGCCCGTGACTTGCCACTCCGGCGCGAACTCCGCCAGGGCCAGCTCGACCAGACGCTGCACTTGCTCGGGAAGCAACATCACTGCTCCTCCTCAGAGCGACCTTGCCGCCGTGGGGGAGCAAGGAGGGTGCCACGGACATCCGGATCGCGATCCGTGGCTGAAAATCCGGGCTTTTGACCCGTTCCGGGGGGCCGCGCGCGTCCGTCAGTCCCTTGACGTTCAAGCGGCAAACGGTGTCACGGTGCCACGGCTTCGGACACATTGGCTCCTTACGCACCGCGGCATCGAGGTAAGATACGCGGCGATGGATATCGCCGACCTCAAGGGGAAGATCCGCGACATCAAGGACTTCCCGACCGAGGGAATCCTCTTCAAGGACATCACGACTCTTCTCAATGACGGCCCGGCGTTTCGTTACGTCATCGACACCTTCGTCCAGCGGTACCAGAAAGAGCGCGTCGACATCGTCGTCGGAATCGAGTCGCGCGGCTTCATTCTCGGCGGCGCTCTCGCGCATCAGCTCAACGCCGGCTTCGTTCCCGTGCGCAAGCTCGGCAAGCTCCCGGGCAAGACCATCGAGGTCGAATACGAGCTCGAGTACGGGCGCGACGCGCTCGCCGTCCACGAGGACGCGATCAAACGCGGTCAGCGCGTCCTCGCCGTCGACGACCTCCTCGCCACCGGTGGTACGATGGGGGCAACCTTGCGGCTGATCCGCCAGCTCGGCGGGCAGGTCGTGGGGGTGGCGTTCATGATCGAGCTTGCGTTTCTTCACGGCCGGGACAAGTTGAAGGAGCACCCGCTCCACTCGCTCATCGTCTATGAATGAGATCGCAGGCATGAAAAAGATCGCAACGTTCGCGGGCGCACTGGTTCTGGTCGGCGCGTGGTCCGCAGCGGCTCTTGCCGACGAGGCGAAGTCGCCGATCAGCGCGTCGATGCTCCTCAGCGTCGTGGCGCCGATCACCGAGTCGCGCGACGCCGCGTTCGATCGGGCGATGAAAGAGCCCGGCCGGCCGGCGCGCCGGCCCGACGGCGAGATCCAGCCCGATGGAAGCGTCCGGTACGGCTCGGTGACGATCACGGTGAGGAATCCCTGCCCGCCCGGAACGCATTACGAGCTGCCGCCTCTGCCCGGTCGCGTTCGGAAGTAAGCGACTCCCTCCAGCGTCATGACCATCCGGAACGTCGGCGTCATCGGGTGTGGTCTCATGGGCTCCGGCATCGTCCAGGTGGTGGCCCAGGCCGGGTTCCAGGTTCTGTTCGTCGAGGCCAACGACGATCTGGTCAAGCGCGGGCTCGGGCGGCTGGGCGAGACGCTCGAAGGCCTCGCGAGCCGCGGCAAGATCGAGGTGAAGGCCAAGGACGCGGCGCTGGCGCTGATCGCCGGGACGACGCGGCTCGACGAGTTGAGCGCGTGTGATCTCGTCGTCGAGGCGATGACCGAGAATCAGGCGCTCAAGAACGAAACATTTTCCAAGCTCCACAAGATCTGCGCCCCGCACGCGCTCCTCGCCTCGAACACTTCTTCGTGCAACGTGACCGCGATGGCGGCCGCCACCGGACGCCCGGCGCAGGTGCTCGGGCTTCACTTCTTCAACCCGGTGCCGCTCATGAGGCTGGTCGAGGTCGTGCGCACGATCCTGACCGACGACGCCGCCGTGAAGACCGCCACCGAGTGGGTGCAGGCGCTCGGCAAGACCCCGGTGCAGACGAAGGACTCGACCGCCTTCATCGTCAACCGCCTTCTCGTGCCGTACCTGCTCGACGCCATCCGGGTCTACGAGAGCGGGCTCTCGTCGCTCGAGGACATCGACACGGCGATGAAGCTCGGGTGCGGGTATCCGATGGGCCCGTTCACGCTCCTCGATCTCGTGGGCCTCGACACGACGATGTACGTCGCCGAGGTGATGTTCGAGGAATTCCGGGAAGCGCGCTACGCGCCGCCGCCGCTGCTCAAGCGCATGGTCATGGCCGGGCAACTCGGGCGGAAAACCGGGAAGGGTTTCTACACCTACACCCGCTAGACCGCCGGGCGGCGGCGCGCCAGGCAGAGCGCGCCGCCCGCGCCGAGGAGCAAGAGCGGCACTCCGAGCCACCAGCGCTGTCGCGCCCGCGCGTGCGCCTGCAGCGTGCGGAGCACCAGCCGGTCCCCCGCCACCATCTCGGCTCGTCCCGCGAGGTACTGCCGTATCCGCTCGCGCATCTCTTCATTGACCGGACGCGTGCCCCATTGATCGTCGCGCTGCATCGCGCGCACTCGCTCGAGCTCGGCGACGCTGCGTCGGATGTCTTCCTCGGCGTCCCGACGGGTGTCGCGCTCGTCGGCGCTCAGGAACCAGGTCTGAGCGGCCGGCATCGACGCTTCCAGCCAGTCGAGCCACCAGTGGTCCATCCGCGGAACGAGCACGAGCAAGAGCCCGGCGAGCCCGACGACCACGCAGAGCCCGACGGCGGGGGCGCGCAAGGCTTCGACGCCGCGCGCCCGCGTCGCTCGCACGCCGGCGCGCGCCACAAGGGCGACGGCGACCGCGGCCACCAGCACGCCGGACACCACCACCACGGTCGCCCCGGTCGGCAGGTCCCAGGTCCATGAGGCGACGAGACCGCCCACGCTCACGAGGACCCCGAGCGTCCATCCGACGAGCAGCCGGCCGCGGGCCGAGCGCGCGAGCGCCGCGGCGGCCGTCGCCGGCACGATCAGGTAGGCGAAAACGAGCAACACGCCCGCGAGCCTCACCGAGCTCGTCACGACGACACCGAACGACGCGTAGAAGACGAAGTCCCACGCGCGCACGGCGCGCTGCGCGCCCGCGCCCTCCGGATCGAAGGAGATCTCGAGCAGCGGTCGGCGCGCGAGCCAGTGCAGGAGGCCGATCGGCGCGTAGAGGAGCGCCAGGGTGCCGACCTCGCCGGGTGTGACGGTGAGGATGCTCCCGACCAGGATCTGCTTGATGTGCTCGCCGCCCTGGGGTGCCCGATCGATGACGAGCACGGCCGCGGCGGCGGATACCGCATACACGATGCCGATGATCGCCTCCTGAGGCACCGGCGTCCGGCGCGTGCGGCTCGCCGCGAACAGGGCAGCGCCGCCGAGCGTGAAGGTCAGCGCGTACCAGTAGGCGGCCTCGCTCTGGATCGCGTGCCCGGCGAGGAACGCGATCGTGACGCCGAGCGCCGCCATCTGGGCGAGTGCCAGGTCGACGAAGATCACGCCGCGCGCCAGCACGTGAAGACCGAGATAGACGTGAATCGCGGTCAGCACGAGGCAGGCGAGGAACGGCGCCCACAGGAACTCGACCATCGCGCGGCCCTCAGCGGTCTCCGGCCAGCGCCTCGGTGAGTCGCCGTACGTTCAGCTCGAACAGCTGGAGATAGTCCCGCGCCTCCGGGTCGCCGCCGACGGAGGCAATGAGCGTGACGACGCGCGCCCCGCTCGGCGCCGCCACCCGACTCGCGACCGAGCGGCTGGACGAAGGCTCCACGATCAGGAGCTTCACGCCGGCATCCTTCATGCTCGCCGCCAGCGCGGCGAGGGAGGCGGGTGAGGGCGGCACACCCGGGACCAGCTCGACGGCGGCCACGATCACGAGGCCGAAGCGTCGCGCGAAATAGGGCCAGGTGTCGTGGTAGACGACCACGCGCGCGCCGCGGTGGGGCGCCATGGTATCGGTCCAGCGCGCCATGTTCGCCTCGAGCCGCTCGAGGAAGCGAGTCCGGTTCCGGGTAAAGGCTTCACGCCCGTCGGGCGAGAGTCGCGTGAGCGCCTCGAGGATGGTCTGCGTCATCGGGCGCGCGTTCGCGGGGTCGAGCCAGTAGTGGGGATTGCCGAACCCGTGCACGTGCGCGCCCTGCTCGCTCCTGACCCTCGGTGTCTCGACCTGGAGGAGATCGATTCCACGGGAGAGGTCGAGATCCCCCGGGCCGCCGGGCGCGAAGCGAGGATCGTTCACGGTGGCGCGAACGCGGGCGAGCCACGGCTCGTGATCGAGCCCGACGCGGACCAGCAGCCCGGCCGACCTGAGCCGTGCGAGCTGACCCGGCTTGACGTCGACCGCGTGGGGCTCGTGCAGCGCCGGCGCCAGGCTCTCGACGCTCACCCGCTCGCCGCCCACCGCCTCGACGAGCGCCTTGAGGTCCGTCGAGGTCGTGACGATGTCCAGCGCGCCGCCGCCTCGCGCACTGGCCGCGGCGAGCAGGACGAGGGCGAGCGCCCGCAGCACCTACGATTTCTTGGTGAAGATCGACTTCGGGATCATGCAGTGGACGCCCTTGCGCACGTCCACCACCTGCGAGACGCGGCAGTCGGCGGCCATCGAGCTGAGCGCGTAGGCCTCGTAGCGGTTCATCGGCACCAGCTTCTGCTGCTCGAGGAAGTCGACGGTCTCGCGCACCGCGTTGACCATCGCCTTGTTGAGATCCTCGTCGAAGCCGGTCGCGATCCAGTGGGTCTTGGTCTCGATCCGCGGCCACTCGAGCTTCATGTCCTTGCGGACGATGAGCTGCAGCGCGATCTCGCGGTATGAGCACTCGAGCGCCGTCAGGTTCACCTCGCCGTTGCCCTGCCGGCAATGCGAGTCGCCCGTCCACACGAGCCCGCCCTTGAGAAAGATCGGGATGAAGATCGTGGCGCCCTCTTGCAGCTCGTTGATGTCCATGTTCGAGCCGTTCTTCCACGGCCGCAGCGTGGACACCGGCGCCATCGGATCCGTGGCGCCGCCCTTGCGTGGCGCCGGGTCGTTGGGATCGATGCCGACCGCGAGCGTGCCGGGAAACGGCATGAGGTCGAGCGTGATGCCGGGCTTGAACTCCGCCTGACGCTTCTTGAGATCCAGGGCGAAAAACTTCACGTACCCGTCGGGCATCTCCGGCGCCAGCGCGCCGATCGTCGGGAAGTCCTTGCCCGGGAGATTGAAGTTGATCCCGAACGGCTTGGGGATGATCTTGACGATGCGGATCTCCATCACGTCGCCGGGCTCGGCGCCGTTGACGTAGATCGGGCCCGTCATCGAGTGCGGCCCGCCGCCCGGGTTCGCGCGCCGCAGCGCCACGATCTCGTCCATCGTGATCCCCGGGCGCACCTTGTCGTGCGAGTGCATCATCGTCTCGACCGAGACGGTGTCACCCGAGTCGACCGTGAGCTTGGGCGGCTCCTTCGGATCGAGCCAGCCCCACTGGACCGTCTCGAGCGTCGCCGCGAGTGTATGACGCTTACCGGCCGATGCCGTCGAGCTCTTCTTCGCCTGGCCGGTCTGCTGGGCCAGGGCATAGAAGCCCGCCGAGAGGATCAGAGCGAGAACGACCACGACCGTGAGGATGCGCTGTCTCGAAGTCACCGCTGCCATCGCGCGTCTCCTTGTGAAACGGGCTCGGGAGGGCGCAATGATCCGGCGGAAGTGCTGGGTCGTCAAGGGGCGCCAGCGAGATGGAGCTGGACTATATGACGAGGAGGACGACGCCCCACGCGGCGACGAGCGCCACGAGGAGCAAGCGGCTCAGCATGCGGAGCCGGAGGCGTTTTCTCACGAGGGTAGCGCCTTGCGCGCCGGGCAGGTCGCGCAGGCGCTCACCCTCGGCACGGCTCGACCCGACGCCGCGCTGGTTCTGATTGATGCCGATGAAGAGGTCGCTGTGCGGAAACGTGATCCTCAAGAGGTCCAGCCGATCGACGATGGCCGCACCACGATTTTGGACTTGCCGATCAGTGAGCCACACGACTCAGCGTCCGAGAGCGGGAACGGACCGGCGCCTGTCGACGGCCACGCGAGGCGCCGTCGGAGCCGGCTGGAGCCGCGTATATCGCCCGCGGAGGCTGTCGAAGGCCCGCGAGTGCCACACACCGTGCCGGTGCAGGCGATAGCGGGTGAGGAGCGAGAGGATGCGCAGACCGTAGATGGTCGAGGCCGAGAAGCTGGCCGACGAGGCTTCGGGGAAGTAGCGCGTCGGCACGGCGATCTCGGCGATCCGGAAGCCCGAGGCCACGATCTGGGCCACGATCTCCTGATCGAAGACGAAGCCATCCGAGTTCAGCGCGAGATTCACGGTCTCCAGCACCTCCCGGCGGAAGGCGCGGTAGCCCGTGTGGAATTCGGACAGCGACAGATCGAACGTCCGATTCTCGAGGTTCGTGAGGAAGCGGTTCGAGAAATACTTCCACCAGGGCATCCCCTGGGCCAGCGCCGAACCGCTCTTCAGTCGCGAGCCGAACACGACGTCGGCCTCCCCACGGACGATCGGATCGATGATCTGCGGAACCAGCCGCGGATCGTACTGGTAATCGGGATGGACCATGACCACGATGTCCGCTCCCGCGCGCAGCGCCTCCGCGTAGCACGTCTTCTGGTTCGCGCCGTACCCGTAGTTCCGGTTGTGCACGAAGATCTCGAGGCCGAGCTGCCGCGCGACCTCGAGCGTTCCATCGGTGGACCCGTCGTCCACCAGGATCACGAGGCTGACCGTGTCCTTCGGCAACTCCTCGTATGTGAGACGGAGCGTACGCCCCGCGTTGTAGGCCGGCATCACGACCACGACCTTCTCCGACGTCTGCATGGCGCCCCCCAGGTGCACCCGCGATGCCAGGTGGCGGCTCGTCACAATCTCGCGCACTTGCGGGCCGCCGCCGCGGTATCCGGATTTTTTCGCTACAAAAATTCGTAGGCGAGCGTGACGAGAATTGTCAGGCGCGCGACTTGAGCGTAGCCTGATACCGGAACGAGCCTATCCGCGATGGCGCGTGACGACTTCTATCTGACGGCCGAGCAGCGCGAGATGCGCGAGCTGGTGCGCGCGATCGCGCGCGACCGGATCGCGCCGCTGGCCGCCCACGTCGACGAGGCCGAGGTCTATCCGGACGAGTCCCTCAAGTTCCTGGGCGACCAGGGGCTCATGGGTCTCTACATTCCCGAGAGGTACGGCGGGACCGACATGGGCACCCTGGCGTTCTGCCTCGCCGTCGAGGAGATCGCCTGGGCGTGCGCGTCGTCCGCGACCATCTATCTCGTCCAGTACGCCGGGGGCTGGCCGATCGTCGCGGCGGGAACCGAGGAGCAGAAGCGGCGCTACCTGCCGCGCCTCGCCTCGGGCGAGATCACGGCGGCGTTCTCGCTCTCGGAGCCCGGCGCCGGTTCCGACGCGGCCTCGATCTCCACGCGCGCCGTGCGCAAAGGTGACCGCTACATCCTGAACGGCGTCAAGCTCTGGGTGACGAACGGGAGCAAGGCGTCGGTCATCACGCTCTTCGCGACGGTGGACAAAGGCCGCGGCAAGGGCGGCGTGACGGCCTTTCTCGTGGAGCCGACGGTCCCGGGCTTCGCCGTGGGCAAGCTCGAGCGGAAGCTCGGGATCCGCGGCTCGCCCACCGCGGCGCTCCATCTGTCCGATTGCGAGGTGCCGGTCGGGAATCGCCTGGGTGAGGAGGGCGAGGGCTACAAGATCGCGCTGCGCGTGCTCGACGGCTCGCGCCCGGCGGTCGGGGCCGAGGCGGTCGGCATCGGCCAGGCCGCGCTCGACGCCGCCGTGGGCTACGCCAAGGAGCGCCAGCAGTTCGGTCAGCCGATCGGCGCGTTTCAGGGTGTGCAGTTCATGCTGGCCGACATGGCGATCGCCGTGCACGGGGCCAGGCTCCTCGTTCATCACGCGGCGGCCCTGGTCGACCGCGGGGCCGTCGCGACAGCGCTCGAATCGTCGATGGCGAAATGCTTCGCCGCCGACACCGCCATGAAGGTCGCTACCGACGCCGTGCAGATCTTCGGCGGGTACGGCTACACCCGCGAGTACCCGGTGGAGCGCCTCATGCGCGACGCCAAGATCACGCAGATCTACGAGGGCACGAATCAGATCCAGCGCATCGTGATCGCGCGCGAGCTCGCCCGCGGGGCCGGCCGATGACGCAGGATCCGAGACCACTCACCCCGGGCGAGTGCGCGCGGCTGCTCGAGAGCGCGGCGGCGGCGATGCGCGCCGAGCTCGCGGCGCTGCCCGACGACGTTCTCGGCTGGCATCCGGCGCCGGGCGAGTGGTGCGCGAAGGAAGTGCTCGGGCATCTCATCGAGAGCGAACGCCGCGGCTTCGCGGGCCGGATCCGCCTGATTCTGGCGAAGGACGAGCCCGATCTGGAAGGCTGGGATCAAGGCGAGGTCGCGCGGGCCCGGCGCGACTGCGAGCGGCCGGCCGCCGGGCTGGTCGCCGAGTTCGACGCGCTCCGCCGGGACAGTGTTGGCCTGATCGCCGGTCTCCGCGCCGGAGACCTGGGGCGTGGAGGGCGGCACCCGAAGGTCGGCCACCTACGGGTGAGCGACCTGCTCCACGAGTGGGTCCACCACGACCGGAACCACTTCCGGCAGATGCTGGCCAACGTCCAGGCGGCCGCCTGGCCCCACATGGGCAACGCGCGCCGCTTCTCGACCGAGTAGTTCCTCCCTCGACGAACGCGAGATTTGACGGCGGCCGCCCCAGGGTGGTACGTGTCTAGACATCTTGACAGCAGGAGGTCGCGCCCTTTGAATTACCGCCCCGGTATTCCTCGCTATCTGCAGATCGCCGACGCCATCCGCCACGAGTTGCGCGACGAGGGGGAGCGGATCGCCTCCGAGCATGCGCTCTGCGCCCGCTTCAAGGTGAGCCGCCCGACCATCCGCCAGGCCCTCGACGTCTTGGTCCAGGAGGGGCGACTCTATCGCCACGCCGGCCGTGGGACATTCGCGACCCCCGCCGCGGGCGGTGACCGGAAGCTCCGGGTCATCGGCTCGGTGGGCGACATGATGGCGCTGGGCGACGAGACCTGGTTCAAGTTCGTGTCGCGCGACGTCGTGCTCCTGCCGGCGAACATCGCGCAAGCGCTCCGCCTGCCGCCGCGCTCCTCGGCGTATTGCATCGTCGGGGTGCGCCATTCCGAGGCCGGGCCTTTCCAGCACGTGACGGCCTACATGCCGCTGACGATCGGCACCGCGCTCTCCGACGAAGATCTCTCGAAGACCTCGATGATCGGCGCGATCGAGCGGTTGCTCGGCATTCCGATCAAGCTGATGGAGCAGGTCGTGGACGCCGCGCTCGCGCCGCGCCAGGTGGCCGAGCAACTGCAGATCCGCGCCCGATCGCCCTTGCTCTTCTTCGAGCGCACCTACTTCGCGCTGAGCGGCGAGCCCGTCGAGCACACGATCTCGTGGCAGACAGGGCGCCGCTATCCGTACCGCATCGTGCTCTCGCGCGCGGAGCGCCGGAACTGACAGTGCCCTATCGCGTCGGGTTCGACGTCGGCGGAACGTTCACCGACTTCGTCCTCCAGTCACCCTCCGGCGAGCTTTCCACCGGCAAGCGGCTCACGACGTATCCCGACCCATCGGAGGCCTGCCTGGCCGGCCTCGACGCGCTCCTGGCGCAGGGCGGCGTGCCGTGGAGCGACGTGACCC
>Ga0137396_10000495_pt1 | contig 18822 bp, 17 predicted proteins | sample czc16metaG_FD_108284 | JGI IMG/M metagenome (GOLD analysis project Ga0137396, IMG submission 108284) | Vadose zone soil microbial communities from Angelo Coast Range Reserve, California, USA - czcobulk3.16 metaG | ecosystem: Environmental > Terrestrial > Soil > Vadose zone | place: USA...
CGACGCCCGCGTCTCGCTCGAGGGAGACTACGGCGATTTCGCGAACCGCGGCGTGGCGACGTGGCTCGATGAGACCCGCGCGCAGGCCCTGCCCTGCCGCCGCCGGATCTTCCTCGCCACGGTCGATGCCCGTCTCATCGCGCTCGATAGCCGCACAGGCCGGCCGTGCGCCGACTTCGGCCTGGGAGGGGAGGCGGACCTGACGGGCGGGTTGCGTCACGCGCCGGCCTACCACTGGGAGTACGGGGTCACCTCCCCGCCGGCCGTGGCTGCCGGCCTCGTGATCGTCGGGTCGGCGGTGAGCGACAATCAACGGGTGGACGCGCCGGAGGGGGTGGTGCGCGCCTTCGACGCCCGCACCGGCCGGCTGCGCTGGAGCTGGGACCCGGTGCCTGCCGCGCTCGGCGCCGGCGCCGCCAACGCCTGGTCGGTCCTCTCCGCCGATCCGGAGCGCGACCTCGTCTTCGTTCCCACGGGGAGCGCCAGCCCCGACTTCTACGGCGGCGAGCGCCTGGGCGCCAACGCCCACGCCAACTCCGTGGTCGCGCTGGACGCATCCACCGGACGTCTCGTGTGGGCCTTCCAGGTCGTGCATCACGACCTGTGGGACTACGACGTGCCGGCTCAGCCGGTGCTGTTCACGCTGCGGCGCGGCGGCTCCTCAGTCCCTGCCGTCGCGGTCGCGACGAAGATGGGTCACCTGTTCATTCTGGACCGCCGTACGGGAGCACCGCTGTTTCCCATCGAGGAGCGCCCCGTGCCGGCGAGCGACGTGCCGGGGGAGGCGGCGTGGCCGACCCAGCCGTTTCCGGTGCCGGCGCTCCGGCTCGCGCCCGAGAGCCTCGCAGCCGCGGACGCATTCGGCACGACGCCTGACACCCGGCGACAGTGTCGCGACCGCATCGCGGCGCTACGCTACGACGGGGTGTTCACGCCGCCATCGCTCCGCGGAACCATCATCTTCCCCGGGGACATCGGCGGCATGAACTGGTCGGGCGTCGCGGTGGACGAGCGGCGCGGCGTACTGATCGCGCCCAGTAACCGGCTCGCCATGGCCGTCACGCTGATCCCGCGTGACTCGGTCATGGCGGCGCGCCACGCGCACCCGCACAGCGAGATCAGCGCCCAGCGCGGAGCGCCCTTTGGGATGATGCGCGACGTGCTGCTCGACTCCGCCGGGGTGCCGTGCAACCCGCCCCCGTGGGGGACGCTGGCGGCGGTGGACCTCGCCGCCGCGCGCGTGACGTGGGAAGTGCCGCTCGGTACGGTACCGGGCGTCGCGGCGGGCTCGATCAATCTGGGCGGTGCGATGATCACCGGGGGCGGGCTGGTGTTCATCGCCGGCACGTTCGATCAGCGCCTCCGGGCGTTCGACGAAGTGACTGGACGGGAGCTGTGGAGCGCCGGCCTCCCCGCGGGCGCGCAGGCACTGCCGGTCACCTACCTCGCAGGCGGGCGCCAGTACGTCGCCGTCGCCGCCGGCGGCCACGACCGGCTGCACACGACAATGGGCGATTACGTGGTGGCGTTCACCCTGCCGGGCGCCGGTGCACCCGTTCCCGACACGATCGCCGCTCCGGTCGAGGGTGCGTATGCGGGCGAGATCCGGGTGGGCGGCGCCGCAATCGGCCTGGATCTGACGATCGGGGCGGTGGCCGACTCGCTTACCGGGCTCGTCGGCCGGATCGACTCGATCCGGGTCACCGGGCCCGTCACCGTGCGGCGCGCGGGACGGAGCGTGACGATCCGGGTGCCGTTCGACTATGCCGCGAAGCACTGCGCCGGGACGATCGCGGCGACCGGCGAGCAGTGGAACGGCGCCCGGCTACTGGAGGGGGACGTGGAAGTGAGCGGCTCGTGCGGAGGCGGTCCGCCCGAGCACGGGACGTTCGCCCTGTGGCGGCGGGCCCGATGAACGACGCCGGGGCCGCGCGCGTAGCCTACAAGACTCCCCATCGAGGTTTCCCCTTGACTGCGACTCCTCGTCTGCTCGCCGCCCTAGTCGCCTGCCTCGCGCCGGCGCCGCTCGTGGCCCAGGGCATCCACCCCGGCTTGAACCCCGCGAACCGCGACACGACGTGCGCTCCGTGCCAGGACTTCTATCGGTACGCGAACGGCGGGTGGCTGGCGGGCACCACCCTGCCCCCCGAGTACGCGAGCTACGGCAGCTTCACGGAGCTGGTGGAGCGCAACAACGAGACGCTGCACCGCATCGTCGACCGGCTCGCCGCCGTCGCGCCCGCGACTCCGCAGACCACCGACGGCAAGCTCGGCGCCTTCTACGCATCGTGCATGGACTCGAGCGCCGTGGAGCAGGCGGGCACCGGACCATTGCAGGAGGAGCTGCGCCGCATCGGGGGCGTGGCGTCGAGCGGCGACGTGGTGCGCACAGTCGCGCGGCTGCACGGGAGCGGCCGGGAGGCGCTCTTCAACCTCGGCGGCGCGCCGGACTTCAAGAACAGCGTCATGACGATCGCGTCTACCTCGCAAGGCGGGCTCGGTCTCCCCGACCGCGACTACTACCTGCGCTCCGACTCGACCGCGACGGCGCTGCGCGGCGCGTACCTGCACTACCTGTCGGCCACGCTGCAGTTGCTGGGCGATCGACCCGCCGCGGCCGACTCCACCGCCGCGCGCGTCGTGGCGCTCGAAACGGCGCTCGCCCGCGCGTCCCTCACCCGGGTCGAGCGGCGCGATCCGAATGCCAACTACCACAAGCTGTCCCTGGCTGCCGCCGACTCCCTCACGCCCCACGTCGCGTGGGCCGCGTTCCTGCGCGACGCCGGCGCCCCCAAGACCGACGCGATCAACGTGGGCCAGCCCCGCTTCTTCCGCGCGGTGGACAGCCTGCTCGTGGCGGTGCCGCTCGCCGACTGGCGCGACTATCTGCGGTGGCACCTGGTGCGTCAGTCGGCCCAGTGGCTCTCCAGTCCGTTCGTGAACGAGAGCTTTCGTTTCCAGAGCGCCCTCACCGGCGTGAAGGAGCAGCAGCCGCGCTGGAAGCGCTGCCTCCAGACGGCCAACTTCCTGATGGGCGACGCCATCGGCCAGGCGTACGTGCAGGAGACGTTCACGCCCGACGCGCGCCGCCGCGCCCTCGACATGGTCGAGAACCTGATCGCCGCCCTGGACGACCGGTTGCACACGCTCGAGTGGATGAGCGACGCGACCCGCGCCCAGGCGCTCGGCAAGCTGCACGCGTTCGGCAAGAAGATCGGCTACCCCGACAAATGGCGGGACTATTCCAAGCTGAGCGTCGACCGCGGACCGTTCATCGGCAACGTGCTCCGCGCCCAGGCGTTCGCCACCCACCGCAACCTGGAGCGCATCGGCAAGCCCGTAGAGCGGGACGAGTGGCGCATGACGGCGCCCACGGTCAACGCCTCCTACAACCCGTCGCTCAACGACATCACGTTCCCCGCCGGCATCCTCCAGCCCCCCTTCTTCGACGCGACGGCCGACGACGCCGTGAACTACGGGGGCATGGGCGCCGTGATCGGCCACGAGATGACGCACGGGTTCGACGACCAGGGCCGTCAGTTCGACGCCGCGGGCAACCTGCGTGACTGGTGGACCCCCGAAGACGCCGAGCGTTTCAAGACACGCGCGGGGCTCGTGGCGAAGCAGTTCGATTCATACACAGTGGTGGACAGCGTGACCCATGTGAACGGGCGGCTCACGCTGGGCGAGGACATCGCAGACCTGGGCGGTCTCAAGGTCGCCTACGCCGCGTTCCAGCGCGCGCTCGCGCGGGGCGCGCGACCACACGACATCGACGGGCTTTCGCCGGAGCAGCGGTTCTTCCTCGCCTGGGCGCAGATCTGGCGATCCAAGTCGACCGACCAGTACCTGCGCAACCAGGTGACCGTCGACCCCCACGCACCCGCCCGGTGGCGCGTCATGGGGCCGCTGTCGAACCTGCCCGAGTTCGCTCGAGCGTTCCACTGCCAGGAGGGAAATGCGATGGTGCGGCCCGACAGCCTGCGGGCGCAGATCTGGTAGCCGCCGTCAGGCGGCGGCCGGAGTCCCGGGATGCGCGGAGCCGCTCGTGGTCTCGATCCGGTTCGATCCGCGCCGCTTCGCGTCGTACAGCGCGGCGTCCGCCAGCGCGTACAGTTGATCCTGACTGGTGGCGTCGAAGGGCGCCGTGGCGATCCCCCCGCTCACGGTCACCTCGAGGAACTGCCCGCACACCGGCTGGGTCTCGAACCACGACTCGACGTCGGCGCGGAACCGTTCCGCCACGGTGCGCGCCTCCGCCTGCTGGGTGTCCGACAGGATGATCGCGAATTCGTCGCCGCCCAGCCGGCACGGCACGTCCGCACCGCGCAGGTGCTTGCGGATCAGCTCGCCGAACGCCAGCAGCACCTTGTCCCCAACCCGGTGTCCGTACTCGTCGTTGATCTCCTTGAACTCGTCCAGATCGAGCATCAGCAAGGACACCGGGTTGCCGTAGCGCTGGCAGCGCTGCAGCTCCCGCCTCAGCTCGTGCTCGAAATAGCCGCGATCGTACAGACCGGTCAGGGCGTCGGAGATGGCGCGGCGCTCGATCGCGTCGAGGGCCGCGGTTTCGATGATGGTCGCGTCGACGTGCTGCGGGTGAATGTTGATGAGGTAAGCGAGCAACGCGACGCGTCGCCCCACGTCGCGCCCCAGCCGCCGCAGCAGCTCGCGGCGGTGGCGTGATACCTCGCGCCACAGCCGCTCCGCCTCGGCCTCGGGGACCTGGAGGTGCGCGATCTGTTGCAGCCGCGCGGCGTAGGAGTTGGCAGGCGCCATCCGTTGGCGACTGGGCGTAGCCATGCTGACGGTCCCCCCTTCTGGGAGCCCCCACGTTGGGAGCTCGGGCGCCTGGATTTGCACACCGCGTACCGAGGGCGCGGGTAACGTCCTATCATATTTCAGGGAAAGTAGTTAAGCGATTGAGCCAGGGGGCGCCGGGGCCGCGCAGCAGCCCAATTCGGGTGCAGTGGAGCGGTGCCGCGCCCCGAAATGTGGCGTGCGTCACAGGTCGGCCTTTGGCGAGTTGCTGCAACACGGCGGTCGTCGCACCTTCGGAGGAGTGATGCGTCATTGCTTCGTAACAATCGTTATCGCCAGTACGCTGGCGGCCGCCTTACGCTTGTCCCTTACAGCGCAACAGGCCGTCGACACTGGGTACGCCAAGAGTGAGGCCAACATCCCGATGCGCGATGGCGTCAAGCTGCGGGTCGTCATCCTCGCGCCGCACACCGCCACGCCGGTCCCGATTCTGTTGCAGCGCACGCCCTACAACGCCAGCGGCGCGATCGGCTTCGCGGGCCGTGCCAAGGAGCTCGGCTTGGACGGTTACATCATCGTCTTCGGCGACATCCGCGGTCGCTTCCGCTCGGAGGGCCGGTTCGACATGAATCGGCCGCCGCGCGCAGGCCCGCCGGGGATTGACGAGAGCACCGACGCGTACGATACGATCGACTGGCTCGTGAAGAACGTGCCGAACAACACCGGTAAGGTCGGCACGTTCGGCGTCTCGTACCCTGGGTGGCTCACGGCGGTCACGGGCATAGGCCCGCACCCCGCCCTCAAGGCGATCTCACCCCAGGCGCCGATGGGCGACACCTGGATGGGCGACGACTTCTTTCACCAGGGGGCGTTCCGGCTGAGCTACGGCACCGAGTACACCTGGAGCATGGAATCGTCATCCGACGAAAGCGAAGAGCCGTCCCCATCCCGCTACGACCTGTACGAGTGGTATCGCTCGTTTCCTACCCTGGACGCGCTCGCCCGGACCGTCCGCGCCGACCGGTGGCCGAGCTGGCACCGGTTCTCGGAGCACCCGGCGTACGACTCGGTGTGGCAGGCCCGCGCGCTGCCGCGCTACATGGGCCATGCGACCGTGCCGACGCTCGTGGTGGGCGGGTGGTGGGACCAGGAGGACGAGTACGGTCCGCTCGCCCACTACGCCGCGCTCGAGCGCAGCGACACCGCGCGGCTCGCGCATCTGGTGATGGGTCCGTGGTACCACGGGCAATGGTCCGGCGATTCCGGCACGGCGCTGGGCAATGTCCGCTTCGGCCGTGCGACCGGCGTCGAGTACCGGGAGCTCCAGTCCCGCTGGTTCGCCTACTGGCTCAAGGGCGAAGGAGACGGGCGCTTCCCCGCAGCATGGTTATTCGACGCCGGCACCGACAGCTGGCGCACGTTCGACACGTGGCCCCCGGCGAACGGCGTACGCCGCCGGCTGTACTTCCGCGCCGACGGCGCGCTGTCATTCGACCCGCCGACCGCGGCGGACGCGAGCGACCACTTCACATCCGATCCGGCGCATCCCGTGCCCTACCGCCCGCGACCGGTCGAGCTCACCTATTCGCGCACCTCACGCTGGCGGCGCTGGGAAACGGAGGATCAGCGCTTCGTGGACGGGCGGCCGGACGTGCTCACCTGGCAGACACCGCCGCTCACCGAAGACGTGACCGTCGCAGGCGATGTCGTCGCGCACCTCTTCGCCTCGACCACGGGCAGCGATGCCGACTGGGTGGCGAAGCTCATCGACGTCTATCCCGATACCGTGCCGGGCCGACCGGAGATGCAGGGCTATGAACTGATGGTGACGGGAGACATCATGCGCGGGCGCTACCGCAAGAGTTGGGAGCGGCCGGAGGGGATCCCGGCGCACGCGATCCAGCCGTTCACGGTGGACCTGCACCAGCAGGCGTACACGTTCCTGAAGGGCCACCGCATCATGGTGCAGGTGCAGAGCACCTGGTTCCCGCTGTACGACCGCAATCCGCAGAGCTTCGTGCCCAACATCTTCCGGGCGCGCGCGGAGGACTACAAGGCCCGCGTGCATCGGGTGTACCGCACGACCCAGTATCCGTCGAACGTCGAGATCGAGGCGCTTCCCCGCTAACACGCCTCCTGACGGAGCCCTGACAGCCCCGCCGCAACCTTCCCCAGGATTCGAACGTCTTACGTTCACACGCTCGCGCGCCATGCCGTCCGCCCATCGAGCCCCGGAGGCCGGTTATGGTTCCCACACTGATCGAGTCCGCACGTCGAACGGACACGCCGCGCGTCCTGGGCACCGCAGTGGTCTCGTTCACGATTCACGCCGGCGTGATCGCCGGCGCCGTGTTCGCTACGCTGCAAGTCAAAGGGACCGACCACACCGTCAAGGTCGACACCACGATGGTGCTGCTCGCGCCGCAACAGCGGCCCAAGGCGCCCGAGCAGCAACCCGCGCAGCTGGATGTGCCGCTCAAGGGGTTCCAAGTCGTCGTCGTGCCGCCGGAGATTCCCGCCGACATCCCCCCGGTGGACCTGCACGAGCATTTCGATCCAAAGGACTATTCTGGGGCGGGTGTCGAGGGTGGCCTTCAAGATCGTCCAGAGCCCCCACGCCGGGTTCGGTCCGTCCATCCGGCAATGGGCGGCGACCGCGCTGTTCAGGCCGGCCCGGTTGCAGGGTCGAGCGGTGCGCGTGCTCGTCCGCCTGCCGCTCGACTACGCCGTGTCTCAGAACTGAACGGCTCGTGGCGGACGCGCTATGTCGCGGCAGTGACTCACTAAAACCTTGACGCGCCCGCCCGCGAACCGTAGCTTCGCCGCGACAAGCACTCGCAACGATCGCGTGGAGGTGTCGATGGCTACGAACGTCAAGGAATTCTTGGAGAGCTACGCTTTATACGAAACGTTCGACCCCCACACGTTGGCCTGGTGGAAGAGCGATTGGCCCGAGGCAGTGAACGTCCCCTGCCGCTCGTGCGGTGAGACGCGGTCTCACAGACTCTGGCCCACCAAGGTGGCGGGGTTCACCCTCGACTCCGGCGTGTACATGATCCACGGAACGTGCGAGCAGTGCGGCAACGACGGTGTGATGTTCTGGGTCGAGTACAACCAGCGGGAGGGCTGGATGCGCAAGGCCGGGCAGCTGCCCGCCGCCGGAGGTGCAGCGCGGCGCGTGCTCGAGCCGGCTGTTTCCGCGTAGCCCCGAGTCCGCTGGCCGGAAAGGCCTGCGTGAAGCCCGGCACCGCTGCCAGCGCTGCCGGGCTTCGCGTTTTTGGGTAGTCGCACAGTCTGTTGCGTGCGCCCAGCGCCCTCGCTTGACCGACACCCAGCGCGTGCGCACACCGAAGACCGCGTTGCCGCCTCAACGCAACACCCCACCATTTCTCCCGGCTATCCGCCGGGGATTATGTCGCCAGCCGGCAACGAGTTATCCTCGGGCCCCGCGTAGCTCGCCTGCAACTTGCCGCACAAGCTCGACGCTGGACCGGCAGCAAAGGGGGGAACCATGATAGCCGATCTGGGTGAGTGGCTGGGCCTCGGGCCCTATTGTTGGGAAGCAACGCCGTTCTTCTTGGCGGGCGTCACCACGTGTCTGGGAGTCATCGGCAGGGCATTTTCGGAGCGCGTGATTTCACAGCGGTGGATTCGTTACCGCATCGACCTGGCCGACGACCTGCCCGACTCGCCCGATGTCCACCTCACGCCCGTGACCGACGACATCATTCGCGCGCTGCGCGGGCACCCCGATCACGCCGAGCACCAGCTAAGGTCGGGGTTCAGGTTCTGGGATCGCGGCCTCAGACGAGCATACGTCTGGATGGACCGGGAGCAGCCGCTGTGCATTCAGTGGCTGCTTACCGGCGCGGACCGGGCACGGGTTCGCACCCTGGACGAGTGGGCGGGGATGTATCCCCCATTGGTCTCCAACGTCGGCCAGGTCGAGAACCTGTTCGCGTTCTCGACTGCGCGGAGGCGAGGGGTCGCCACCCAATTCGAGTACGCGCTGTATGACGAGGCGCGGCGGGCGGGCCTGCGAGAGCTCGTCACCCATATTCACGAGGCCAACACCGCGGCGCGGGGCTGGGCGGAGCGGACGGGGTGGCACCCGTTCGGCACCATCACTCGCTTCCAGCTGGACGTCCGGGGACTGCGGGCCTACGCCGTCTACCTGCACTCGAGCGACGATCGCGGAGGCCTCAGGCTCCACCACACATGCCAGGTCTGACCAACCCGGCCGAGGGTTCCGCGGCGTACCTGGGGCGGTATGTTCGACCCGTCCACCCCCGGGAGCGCCCATGGCCACGTGGCACCGACTCGGTACGCGCGAAGAGCTGCTCGCGCGCGTCCCCTACTCCCTCAAGCTCGAGCGGCATCAGATCGCGGTGTTCCTGCACGAAGACCGTTTCTCCGTCATCTCCAACATCTGCAATCACCGGGGCGGACCGCTCTGCGAGGGCCGGGTGCGCGGGGAATTCGTGATGTGTCCCTGGCACGGATGGGAGTACAGCGTCGTCACCGGGAAAGGGCCCGCGGGTTACGATGAAGAGCAGGTACCGTCGTTCGCGGTCGAGGAGCGCGCGGACGGAGTGTACGTCCAGACCCCGCCCGTGATGCCGCGCAGGCTGGTCCAGCACAAGCCGTCCCACCTCCTCGACGCGCACGCCAAGCCCGTCGGGGCGCCGCCCCGGGTGCTCGGCATCTCCACGACCGGAATGGACCAGGGCAACCCGCGCTTCTCCACATCGGATGCGCTGCTCGATCACGCGATGGACATGGCGCGCGAGCTCGTAGCCGACACCCAGCTGATCAGGCTGCGTGACCTCAAGTTCCAGCACTGCGAGGGGAACTACTCCAAGGCCTCGCACGCGTGCACCTGGCCCTGCGCCATCACCGAGCGCGATCCCGAGGATCAGCTGACAGCCGTCTACGAGGGCCTGGTGCACTGGGCGGACGTGGTCGTCATCGCCACGCCGATCCGTTGGGGCAACGCCTCGTCGCTCTACTACAAGATGGCCGAGCGGCTGAACTGCGTGCAGAACCAGATCACCATCCACAACAACATGCTCATCAAGAACAAGGTGGCCGCCCTCATCATCACCGGGGGGCAGGACAACATTCAGGCCGTGGCCGGCAACCTGCTCACGTTCTGGTCCGAGCTGGGCTTCGTGTTTCCACAGTTCCCGTTCATCGCGCACTCGCGGGGCTGGGACGCCGAAGACATGCAGAACAACGTGCGCCAGGTGCGGGCGAGCGACGCGTTGCGCGAGGCGGCGCGCGAGCTGCTGGGCCGCGCCGTGGACTTCTGGAAGGTCCTGGATCAGAATCGCGCCATGATGGACAAGCCGATGGAGCGCGCCGGGCGCAAAGCGAATCCTCTGGTGAATCCGGAGGAAGCGATCGTATGAGCCGCCGCCTGGAGATCGCGCAGGCGTACGAGAAGGCCCTGTTCGCCGGCGAACGCGCCGCCGTCGGCAAGCTGTTCCACAACGACATCGCATACTGGGTGGCCGGAGCGCCGCCGCTCGGCGGCGAATGGAAGGGTCGGGAGCTGGTGCTCGACGCCCTATGGAACCGCGAGCCGGGTCTGGGCGCCGCCGACTGGAGCTCCCAGGACGTGTGGCGCGACTGGTACGACGCGGACGACCGTGTGATCGTAGAGATTCGCGAGCGTTCCTGGCTCAAGAGCGCCCCGCAGGACATCATGGATCAGCGCACCTGCTGCGTGATCCGGTTCCGCGGGGACCGGATCAGTGAGATACGGGACTACACTGACAGTCACATCTACGAGGCGTTTCTGAAGCGGCACCGGGCGGAGCTGCCCAAGTTCGCCACGGCCTAGACGTTCCGTCCCTTCTCCGCAACCCCCTAGAACCGGTCCAGCACCCGGTCCCGGCGGCGCGCCAGCCAGTAGAGCGGGACGCCCAACAGCAGCGTTGCTCCCGCGGCCACCCACGCATCTCCAATGCCGCGTGCCCGCGCGAGCCAGCCCCAGCCTGTCTGCCCCGCCACCCCACCCAAATTGGCGAAGAACGAATCGAGCGAGATGATGGTGGCCCGCTGGGCCGACGGGATGTGCGCATTCAGGTACCCCTGCTTCACCGGCAGCATGACGCCGAGCGCGATTCCGTACACCAGATACAGGGCCACCACAACGTAAAAGTTGCGCAGCAACCCGCACAGCACGATGGCGATCGCCTGTACGACGACGGATGCAATCAGCAGCGCGGTGCGCGTCCGCAGCAGGCGCGCGAGGGGTGTCACGAGGACATTGCCGGCGATCAGTGTCAGCGACGTGAGGGCGGCGATCGCGCCCGCCACCCACACCGCTTCGTGGCCGAGCAGATCCAGGAAGTACCGCTGCCAGCTGTAGAACCCGAAGATCATGAAGCTCACCGACACGAGCGAGCCCAGCATCACCGGCCGCACGACGGGATGGTGTAAGCCGTTGCGCATCCCTTCGACGAACACGCGGCGCATCTCGGCGGGCACGCGGTCCAGGGAGAGCGCGCGCCGGGTGAACCCGGGCTCCGGCATCGCGCGCCAGGCGAGCACGAACAACGGTACGACGATGGCGGCGCGGACCAGGTATGGCAGGGCCAGATCGACCTGGCCCAGCAGACCCCCGCCGAGCGTGCCGGCCAGCATCGCCGCCCCGAACGCCATCTGACCGCGTGCGAAGACCGGCTCGAGCGGCTCGGTGTAGCCCGTCGCCTTGAGCGCGTCCACCAGCCAGGCGTCGACCGCCCCCGTGTAGAACGTGTAGCCGAGCCCGAGCAGCACCGACACCCACGCGAACGGCCAGAACCCCCAGCCGAACCGTGCGATCGCCACGTACAGGAGCGTGGTGCCGAACAGGGTGGCGAGGCACAAGAGCAGTGACACGCGCCGGCCGAGCGTGTCCGCCACCACGCCGGTGGGGATCTCGAACAGCACGTTCCCCAGCGTGAACGCCGCGTTCGTCATCATCACCTGGAAGATGTCGAGGCCGGCGTGGAGCTTGAACAGCGTGTCGATACCCCAGATGAGGGACATCGCCAGGTTGAACAGCCCCGTGCTGAGGAGATACGTGCGAATGATGCGCGCGCTCACGGCACATGTGCCTCGAGCCACTCGTGCGCGATCGTCCGGATGTCGCGGTGCTCCACGTCCGCGGCCGCGTTGAGACGGCGCATCTCGTCGTCGGAAATCTTGCCTCCCAGCTCCTCCAGGGCGCGCGCGAGCCCCGCATAGCGCTCCAGCGTCCCGGCCCGCACCACCGGCGCTGCTTCGTAGGGCGGGAAGTAGTGCCTGTCGTCCTCGAGCGCGACCAGGTGCAGCGCCGCGATCTGTCCGTCGGTGGAGTTTCCGGCGATCACGTCCACCTTGCGGTCGGCCAGGGCGCGGTAGGTGAGGCCCAGATCCATCGCCGTCGGCGGCGCGGCGAAGTGGAGTCCGTAGACCCGGGACAGCCCCGCGAAGCCGTCGGCGCGCTCGAGGAACTCGTAGCCGAAGCCCGCGTGCCAGCGTGGCGCCACCCGGCTCAGGTCCGAAATGGCCTTCAGCCCGTAGCGCTCAGCGTCGGCGGCGCGCACCAGGATCGCGAATGTGTTGTCGAACCCGAACGCCGTGAGCCAGCGCAGCCCGAACTGCCGGCTGTATTCGCTCGCGACCTGGTGGAACACGCTGTCGCGCTCGACGACGGGCGGGTGCTTGAGCACGGCCGTGAACGCGGTGCCCGAGTACTCGACGTACAGGTCGATCTGCCCCGCCAGGATCGCTTGGTGACACACGAACGTCCCACCCAAGTGCAGCCGGCGCTCCACCGGAACGTGCAGCCGGCGTTCGATCTGTTGCGCCACGATTTCGGCCAGGAGATCGGATTCGGTGAAGTTTTTCGCGCCGACGACGATCCGGTCGTGCCGCCCACAGGCGCCGAGCAACAACGCCACAGTGAGGAGCACCCGACCGCCTATCGCTGCCACGCCAGCCTCCGCTGCGCGATCCCCAGCACCGCGTCCGCCGCCAAGGCGAGCAGCGCGGCGGGCAACGCCCCCGCCATGATCAACGTGTCGTCCACAGTCGCCACCCCGCGAAAGATGTAGACACCGAGCCCGCCTGCCCCGATCGCCGCGCCGATCGTCGCCACGCCTACGCTCACCACCGTCGCGACGCGGATGCCGGCGAGGATCACGCCGGCGGCGAGCGGCAGCTCGACCAGCCGCAACAGCTCGCCGTCTGTCATGCCCATCCCCCGGCCCGCCTCGCGCACCGCCGGGTCCACGCCCGCGATCCCCGTATACGTGTTGCGGATGATCGGCAGCAGCGCGTACAGAATCAGCGCCGTGATCGCCGTCCACGCTCCGATGCCGAAGAACGGGATCAGAAATCCGAGGAGCGCGAGACTGGGAATCGTCTGGAACACGTTGGCGAGGCCGAGCACCGGCGCCCGCCATGCCGGGCGGCGCGTGAGCGCGATGCCGAGCGGGACGCCGACGACGATCGCCGCGCCGGTCGAGACCACGACCAGGTAGACGTGCTGCCAGGTCAGTCCCAGCAGCTCGGCCGAGTTGCGGGAGTAGAAGGACAGGAGGTTCATCGTTCTTCGGCTAACCCCGGGCCGCCGGCCCGGGGTCAACCGCACTCATGAACGCCACGGCCTCCGGCTGCGTCGACCCCCGGAACTCTTCCGGCGTCCCCAGGAACAGGAGGCGCCCCTCCTGCATCAGCCCGATCCGGGTACCGAGCAGCAAACCCTCACGCACGTCGTGCGTCACGAACACCATGCCCTTGCCCAGCCTGCCCTCGAGGCCGCGAAACTCGCGCTGCAGCTCGACGCGCGTGATGGGGTCGAGCGCGCCGAACGGCTCGTCGAGCAACAGCAGCGGCGGATCGGCGGCGAGCGCACGGGCCACGCCGACGCGCTGGCGTTGCCCTCCCGACAACTGATGCGGGTAGCGGGTCAGGAATGCGGCGGGGTCGAGGCCCACGAGGGCGAGGAGCTCCCGCACCCGGGCGGCGATCCGGTCGGCCGGCCAGCCCTCGAGCCGCGGCACGAGCCCGATGTTCTGCGCCACGGTGAAGTGGGGAAACAGCCCGACCTCCTGGATCACGTAGCCGATGCGTCGCCGCAGGCGCGTCGGCTCGAGGGCGGCCGCGGGCTCACCCGCCACCAGCACTTCCCCGGCGGTCGGCTCGAGCAGGCGGTTAATGAGCTTCAGGGTGGTCGTCTTGCCGGATCCGCTGCGCCCCAGCAGAACGAGGGTCTCGCCAGGACCCACGGTAAAGGATACGTTCTGCACCAGAGTGCGGCCGTCGCCGGGCAGCGCGTAGGCCAGCCCCCGCACATCGACGGCGGCGGTCACGCGGGGCCCGCGAGGACCATCAAGAAGCGGGCATCCTCGCTCGTGCCGTGCCAGCGTACCGCGAGGCCGGCGTCGGTCAGAATGCGAACGAACGTGTCGGCGTCGTACTTGTAAGAATGATTCAGGTCGAGCCGCTCTCCGGCGGGGAGCGCCATTGTCTCGCCGCCCAGCCCGGCTCGTACCTCGCGGGTCGCGCGGAAGTGCTTGGCGAGCGGGTGCAGGCCAGGGAGCCGTGCGTCCACGCGGTCTTCGAACACGAGCTCGCCGTCCTGCTCGGTGATGCCGACGGCCACGAGCGGCGCCCAGGCGAAGCGGCGGTTGAGTGGATTGTCGTACCCGGCCACGGTGTGCTGGGCAGCGTAAATCTCGCCGTCCACGATGAGCAAGTCGTGCGGTCGCAGTAGCGCGCGCAGCTGGCGCGCGGCGGCGAGCGGGTCGAAGGCACCAAGCGTGTTGCCGAGCAGGAGGACGAGTCGCGGCGGTGTTTCGGGGTCCGGGGCGAGGGCCGCCAGGTGATCGGGGCGCGCGAAATCGGCCTTGATACCCTGGGCCGGCAGGCCTGCCCCCATCGCGCCCTGGCACGCTAACTCGAGCAGGGCCATGCTCGTATCGACCGGAACGTAGGAGACGTGAACTCCGTGGCGGCTCAGCGCGTTCATTATAAGTAGGTCTTTGTCCCCCTGTCCCGAGCCCAGGCTCACGACCTCAAGGGAGCCGGGCTGGACGAAGCCGGCGAGCCGGTCGGCGGATTGGGCAATCAGAGAGCGCGAGCGGACGTAGTTGCGGTAGGCGCCGTCCGAGCAGAGGGCGAGCCAGGCGCGCACGGAGAGCGGGAACCAGTAGAAGAACTTCTCGTCGAAGCGGCGTGCCTGAAAGGCCGCGACGAATTCGTCGGCGAGAGCGTTCTCGGTCAGCAGGGATTGGATCGCGATCATAGCTCAGAGTTATCGGTTGACGGGTGTGACGGCAACCCGTTATGGTAGTCGAACCTGCCGTCGTTCTCTTTTCCCAAGCAGGGAGGAAACCAATGCAGATCGTCGAAACCGCAGAACTGGTGCCCAGCTGTCATCGTCCCGAGATCGTCGAGACGAGCGAGCTGGAGCCCACCTGCCACTCCTAAGGGAGATCGGCTGGATGTGCGAAGGGGCCCGGACCGATGTCGGGCCCCTTTCGCGTTTCCTGGGCGTCGCAGCGCGCCTGGGGTTCGGGGGGTGGGCGGTCGGCGGAACCGGCTGGGGGGCGGTGGGAGAGCAAAGCGAGCGCGCCGCCGCGATCCGGCACGCCGTCGAGCGCGGGGTCACCTTCTTCGATACGGCACCCACGTACGGCGGAGGCGAGTCCGAGCGGCTGTTGGGCCGCGTGCTCAAGGCCGATCGGGAGCGCGTCGCGATCGCCACGAAGGTCGGCCCGCGCGACGATCCGCGCGCCTCGCTCGAAGACTCGCTGCGCCGCCTGGACAGCGACTACGTCGACCTCGTCCAGCTGCACGAGACCGTGGAGCGCTGGGAGTGGCAGCTCGAAAAGCTCCATACCCTGCAGCTCGCCGGGAAAGCACTCGCCGTGGGGCTGTGCAACGCCACGCACCGGCAGCTCGAGCGAGCGCTTGCCCTCGCGCCGCTCGCGACCTATCAAGCCCCTTACAACCTCTTCGACCGCGACGTCGAGGAGCGAACGCTACCGCTGTGCCGCGATCGCCGCCTCGCCTTCCTTGCCTACCGACCACTCGCGGCCGGTCTGCTCGGGGGCAAGTACGCGGCGCCGCCGCAGTTCGACGAGGGCGACCACCGCCGCCAGATCTACTGGTTCAAGGGGAAGGAGTTCGAGCGGCGCCGCGCCGTCATCGAGCGGCTGCGACCCATTGCGCAAGGTCAAGCGATGTCGCTCATCGCGCTGGCGCTGGGCTGGCTGCGCTCGCAGCCGGGCGTGAGCATCGTCCTGGTCGGAGCCAGGAGCAGCGCGCAGGTGGATGAGACTTTCGTCCCCGACCCCCGACCCCTGACCCCGGACGTCTGCCGTGCGATCGACGCCATCGTCGCCGACGTCTTCCGCCCCGCACGCTCCACGCCGCAGCTCGCCGACGCCGCCCGAGCGTGGGGCGAGCGGGAGCGGTTCATCGCGGCGCGGCTCGACGGGACCACGCGCTACGAGGCACTCGCGGCCGAGTGGACGGACACGGGCGACAAGCCGATGATCGCGGCCCAGGTGAAGGTGTTCGTGGACCAGCTCGTCGAACAGGGACTTGCTGAGGTCTGAGGTCTGATGTCTGGCATCTCGGTTGGCACGTTTTACAATCCGCACCTCGGAGCGGAGCTCGCGCAGGCCGACGGCATCGACCATCTCGCGATGGCGGACCCGCCGGCGCCGCACGACCCCCACTGGCCCGCGATCCAACAGCGCTACACCCTGCTGCTGCACGACTACCTGGGCCAGCTGTCGGAGCCGCTCGACGAGCGCTCCATCGCCCGCGCCCGTTCGCTCGCCGAGCTGTACCGCACGCCGTGGGTGGCCGAGCATTTCCAGTGCCTCCACACCGAGGACGGCCGCTACAATCTCAATTACGTCTTCCCGCCGCTCTACACCGAGGAATTCCTGCAGCGCTTCGTCACCAATGCCAAGGCGCTGCAGGTGCGGCTCGACCAGCCGCTCGTGATGGAGAACATCCCCGGATTCTTCGACGTCAAAGCGAGCCAGCTGCCCGAGCCGGTGTGGCTGCGGCGCTTCTTCGAGGCGACCGGAGCCGGCTTTCTGCTCGACCTGCCGCACGTCTGGCTCGAGGCGCACTACCGCGCGGTGCAGCCCGCGGTGTGGCTGGCGGAGTTCCCCCTGGAGCGCGTCGTCGAGCTGCACGTGGCGGGCGTGGTTCAAGACGACGACCTGCAGGGGCCGTGGATCGCGCCCGCCGCCCCCTCGGACGAGATGCTCGACTTCCTGGCGCTCGCGGTGAGCCGTTGCCCGCGCGCGCAGGCGGTGACGTTCGACGCGTTCTCGCCGTCACTCACGCCCGAGGTGCTGCTCTCGAGCGTCGAGCGGATCCGCGCGGCCTTGTGAGCGACCGCGAGATACAGGATTCCGTCATCCGGGCGCTCGCGGACGGGCCCTATCGCGCGTCCCCCGCATGGCGCGGTCTCGCACTCGCCGATCCGACGCGCCTCGAGCGGTTCGCGCGGTTCCTCGCGCGCCACTTCTATCACGAGCGGCTCGTCCACTTTTTCAAGTACTCGCGTGTCCTGGCGAGGGTCACGGGCCGGCACCCCGAGGCGGTGCTCCAGGGCGGCGGCTTCGATGCGCTGCTTTCTATGGCGGTGCTGGGCAGCCGCGACACGGCGCGCGACGTGGCGGCGCTCGCCGTGCGCCACGTGCACAGCGCGAGCGCCTCGCAGGCGATCCCCTATCTCAGCGACCTGCTCGAGTACGAGCAGGCCATGATGATCGTGGAGGCAGGCCCCCGAGTGTGGCGGGACGACGGCGCAGAACTAGGAGCCGAGAGCGGGGAGCGGTCCCTTCCGGAGACCGTACAAGGAACGGTGCTCTTGGATCTCGCCTACGACCTGCCCGCCGTGCTTCCCAAGCTGCTGCAGCCGTGGACCGAGGTGCCCCCAGCGTCGCCGCGGCGTGTAAAGCTGCTCGTGGCGCGCTCGGCGCATGGCCGCGTCACGGTGGCCCGCGCCGATGCGGCGGTCGCAAGCGTGGTGGAGCTCGCCGACGGGCGGAAGACGCTGCCCGAGCTGGCGCGTGAGGCCGGCTTGCGGACGGCCGACCTGGAGGCGACACTGGCCGGGCTCGCCGACCTGGGGGCCGTACGGTTCGCGACCGGAAGCTGACGGGAGGTCATCACATGGCTCGCGCGCTTTCTCGCAGGACGTTCCTCCAGGCTGGCGCCGCCGTCGGAGGTGGCTTGCTGCTGGGCTTCACGCTACCCGCGCGCGGGCGCGCCGACCGGTTTGCCCCCAATGCCTTCATCCGGATCGATCGCGACGGCCGGGTGACGTTGATCATGCACAAGGTCGAGATGGGCCAGGGGACGTACACGTCCATGCCGATGCTGCTCGCCGAGGAGCTCGAGGTGGACTTGGCCCAGGTGCGGCTCGAGCACGCGCCGCCCGACGACGCGCTGTACGCCGAACCGCTGTTCGGTGTCCAGGAAACCGGCGGCTCGACCTCGGTGCGCGGCAACTTCGAGCCGCTGCGCCGCGCCGGCGCCGCCGCGCGTACGTTGCTGGTGGCCGCCGCGGCGCAAACGTGGCAGGTCGCGGCGACGTCGTGCCGCGCCGAGCGGGGCGAGGTCATCCATGGGCCCACGGGACGCCGGCTCGGCTACGGCGCGCTGGTCGACCGGGCGGCGACCTTGCCGGTGCCGCCCACCCCGCCGCTCAAGGACCCCAAGGACTGGACGCTCATCGGCACGCCCGCCAAGCGCCTCGACAGCCCCGACAAGGTCAACGGCACCGCGCTGTTCGGGATCGACGTGCGGCTCCCCGGCATGAAGGTGGCGACGCTGGCAGCGTGTCCCGTGTTCGGCGGCAAGCTGGCGAGCGTCGACGACGCCAAGGCCCGGGCAGTCCCGGGCGTGCAGCAGGTGGTGCGGCTCGACGACGCCGTGGCCGTGGTCGCCGCCCACATGTGGGCGGCGAAACAGGGGCTCGCGGCGCTCGCCATCCGATGGGACGAGGGCCCGAATGCCCGGCTCGGCACCGCCGACATCGTGCAGCAGCTC
>Ga0137396_10000496_pt1 | contig 18799 bp, 18 predicted proteins | sample czc16metaG_FD_108284 | JGI IMG/M metagenome (GOLD analysis project Ga0137396, IMG submission 108284) | Vadose zone soil microbial communities from Angelo Coast Range Reserve, California, USA - czcobulk3.16 metaG | ecosystem: Environmental > Terrestrial > Soil > Vadose zone | place: USA...
GAAACCATACGGAGAAAACAGATGCGCGAAGCCGCAGAATCCACAGACAGGCTTCGAGAGTCCTCGAAGACCCCCGGCTGGAGCGGAGCAGCAGAGATCCGAAAATGGCGGGACCGTGATCAGCGATCGAAATCGTAATCGACTCCTCCGTCGCAGTAAAATGGTTCAGCAGCGAAAATGCAACCAACGAGGCACTCGCCCTAAGAAATGAGCACATCAATGGGACTCGCGATCTATGGGTAAGCGACCTCCTGTATCACGAAGTAGCCAACGCTCTCCGCTACAAACCCGAGTTCGACAAAAACAAACTCGCCATAGCCGTCCAGAACCTTTTCGGCTACCATCTCAACACTCGACCGATTGACCCAGACCTACTAAATGCGGCTTCGGCCATCGCATATCGAAGCGAAACCACAATCTACGATGCAATTCCTGTTGCCCTCGCCAAACTCCGCGGCACTGTCTGCATTACCGCTGACGAGAACACACAGTTCAAGAGAACAAAGGCCAAGGGGTACCCGGTCCAACTTCTCTCAGGAAAAGGGCCGTGAGCACCGGAACCTAACAGGGCGATTCGTGGAGATTCCAGATTCGAGATTAGAGCAGAAAATCTTGCTATTTGACGGTGAAGGTGTAGGACAAGGGTGTTGTTAAAGAGGTTCCAATATCGAAGATGCAGTTTATCGCTTGGCCGCTGGTGACGGTTCCTCCTGTGGCCACGTATACAGTGTAGGAAGTGGGCGTGCCGTTCTGGTTGACTGTTAGAGCGACGGTGAAGGTGGTGCTTGTGGCCGTGCTGCCGGTGGTGGCGACTTGGAAGGTCCACTGCCAGTGGCCGGCTGTAACGCCTGGTGATGCTGTTCCGGTTGTGACGCCGAATGTGATGGGGGAACCGGAGGATGTTCCGGCGGCTGAGGTTCCAAGAACGGATGTTGAGAATCCAGAGTCTGTGGCCGTGAGACCGCCTGTCGAGCTGATGTATCCTCCGAGGATCTGCTGGTAGGTTGTGGTTATGACTGTGATGGTGGAGGCTATCGCGTAGGCGACGAACACGAGAGGAGTATCGAGGTTATGACCCAACTGATCCCTATTTTCTTTGCGAGAAGACCGGAAACGCAACGATTTGTCAAGTGATTATCGAGCGTGCTGTTAGTAGTTGAACCAGATATAAGCTCCTGTCAAATCGGATGCACTTGTACTTCTTTGGTCGTGAAATGGAATTGCTTCACCGGTGTTATCGTCCGTCCAGAAGAGGGACGAGGGAGACCTTCTAGAACTCGGGACGTTGACAATTGAGATATAGAGGATGTAATGGCCTTCTCTGGCTTGAAGGGCCGCTCGCTCGTTCTATCCGCAAGAATCTTAAGTCTGATCCGGGCTTCCTCCCAGTTACTAGCCTTGGATCCTGTTGTGGAGTTTAACGAAGCTGATGAGATTGCGAGAAGGATTCTGACTCGACAGAGTGTTTCTGATGACGAGTTCAGATACGTGGTGATGTTCAACCTGACCGCCATGACGCAACTACTGTGGGAACTCTCCAGGAGCCAACAAGGTTTGTCCAAGAAAAATCTTGGGCCGACCGGGACACGATCAGAGAGCCCGAGAGTTTCTAGAGGAGTCAAGGCCAAGATCATAGGGCTGATTCCGCTCGCGGCTGTTGGCGCGTTTCTCGCTGGGCTAGGGTTAGGCTATCTGATCCCTTGACCGAAAGACAAGCGCATAATACGAGCGGTTCTTTGATCCCTGCTCTCCCTCAAACATGCGACGCAGGACTCGGTCGCTAAGACCCCCTATTTTCTAGAACACTCGCTGTCTGGCAGTGATAATGGGCGAGACATGCCGATCAGGGCAAGGTCTGGGCTTGAACCAGTTGGGAATTATCCGCGTTTCCAGCGTGGATCACCCCGTGTTCTGGACGTGCCTGTTCAGATCCTGAATCAGGACTGATAATAGCCGACTCTCACCATTTTTCCTTCCGCAGGAACCGCTCATGCGGTGCGAGACGCTTGACACGCACCCCCCTTCTTTTGACGACGGGATTTTCTGTCTGATCCTGATTCCAGGCGAGACAGGCGATTCAGGGCACAATCCAGCCTTAACTAGCGAGGCGAAAAGTCGAGAGATCAACAACCATTCATGAACAAGATTCAGGGCAATCTAGACAGCCCAGCCCAGATTCACGATCAGGGCTGAGAACAGGCGATTTCATATCCGGGCGAATCTTGGGCCACGAAGGGCGCGGCGCGCGAAAATCAACCACCCCCCGGGGGTCGGGAATAACATGCTTATTGGCTAGCCAGTCTCGCGGAATCCGCTCTCCAACAATCTCGGACGGACGTCCTGGAACACGGCCATCTGGTTCCCGCTGGGGGTCTTTGAACAAGTAGCAGGGTCCGTTGGGAATCTCGAACTCTTCACCTTCAGACTGCCAGCCACGACCCTTGAACTCCCTGGCTGAGGCCTTCAGGTTCCCGACCTCGAACACGGGGAGAACCGAAGGGGCGGGGCGGTGGCCAGCTAGGAGGAGCAGGGGTCCGCTGCTGACCCGGACCGCTGCAACGCGGGTGCCCGTGCTGCTGAAGTCCCAGACCTTCTTCGCCCCGAGCACCTTCGTGCAGTAATCGAGATCCTTCGCGACATCCGAGCTTCCTGCATAGAGAAAACGCAGGATCTCAAGAGGTGCCTTTGCATCGTCCACAGAGACTCTGTCCCTTTTTGGACAAGAAGACCACTTGCTCCATAGTGGATTGTCAAGCTACTATTAATCACGGTCCCACCGCCTACGGCGCGCTTTCAACACCGTGCCGTTTATTATTGGACTATAGCCGAACTTGATCGCAATCTTGCTGGTTTCAGGCACTATGCTACTGTGGGATCCATTGACAGCAGAGGCGTTCTCTCAGGACGCATCAATGCGAACGGTTGCGGCAGGACGGACGAGTCTCAATGTCGATTGAAACCATACTGGGCCTGATTGACGGGATAAGTCTGGTTGCCGCCTCGATGGTCCTGCTGTATCTAGTTCTGAGGAGCAACGTGCGTTCTCTTCGAATTCTAAGTCTGCTGCTTGGCCTGTTTGCACTAAGCCATGGGCTATACCATTTCTTCTTCACCCTTGTCATAGGGTACACGGCACGCGCTGCTCTGGACTCTTTCTCAGTCGTAGTTCTTGTGACATTCGCAGTATACTTCACGAAGAAGGGAAGCTTGGCCTAGTGGACGTAATCGTGCCTGTCGAGGTAGGCATTCTGATCGGAGTATTGATTGCGTTCATACTGTTTGTGAGGCTCGCAATCCTGGCCGGAACTGTGCGAAGCCTCCAGTTTCAACTCGCCCTGTTCCTGTCCATCTGGACGATCTCAGAGATTCCCAGAGTCCTTAACTCGATAGGTGCTATCGATCTTTCCCCGATCGCCTTGTATGGAGCGATGATTCACACTGTCTCAATGGTCCTCTTCGGATTGTTCATCGGATACAGATTCTCAAGATTTGTCCTGAGAGGAGGGAAGTGAGGATCTCAAAATCCATCGAGGAGATGCTAGAGGACGCGGTGACCGGCGGACTCCAAGGATTCCTAGGAGACAATGCGAAAGTTCTCAACGTATTTCTCGATCCATCATTGGCTGTTCGCAAGCCTGACTCGTACATCAACTCTCTCAGCAAACTCCTTCCTCCAGAGAAGAACATCGAGACCCTAGTTCTCTCCATGTGCCGGCTACTCTACGAGTACCTTGGCCTTCCATTCGAGGAGAGAAATGGATGGAAGCTGTCGGACTATGTCAACGATGCGACGGCGAAGGTCCGCGCTTCTGGCGACACTAGGAAAGCGCTGAGCGTTTTCAAGAGGGTCGCTGAGGACTACCGACTCGGAGCAAAGAGACTGCCAAGGCTAGCATCACTGTTCAGTGAACTAGCCTCTTACATGGAGGCCTGGTCTCTGATAGAGGAAGCTCGTCTTCGCCATGGCGAAGAGCAGTACCAGTTGGCAGCAGATGATTATGCACGCGCTGCAGACATGTTTCAGGCAACGGCGGCCTGGGCTCATTTGTCAAAGTATCAGGAGGCATCGTCGGTCATGGAGAAAGGTGAAGCCTTGAGTCGCCAAGAAAAGGAGGAAGACTCAGCCAAATCATTCACGTCGGCAGCAAAGGCTTTCGGTGAAGCACAGGCGACTCTGAAAGAGAAGCGAGATCAGACACTTGGACCGCAAGAACAGAAGGAGATAGACAGCTGGCTCGAGGCGTCACACTCCTTGGAAAAGTACTGCCTCGGTCGAGTGAAGCTAGAGGAGGCCAAGATTCTGGACAAGAAAGGAGCAGAGAGGGAGAGTCGAGACATGTACCATTCCGCATCGGATGATTTCCGAGAACTGACGTCGGAAACACGATCCGATCAGAGCAGGGTAGAGCTGGAAGCTCTCGCCCTCTTCTGTGAAGCACGCTCTAAGATGAAAGAGGCAGAGACGATGGTGTCTCCGGAAACGTACTCGGATGCAGCTGACCTCTTCACCAAGGTCGAGAAGCTTACGCAGGGAAGAACATTTCGCCACATTGCACTTGCCAGTTCCAGCATCTGCAGAGCCCTTGAATCTGGCACGAGGTTCCGCCGGACTCGAGACACACAATTGTATTCCGAGATCAAGAGACAACTGGAAACAGCAACTGACTATTACGAAGCGGCCGGCTGGAGGCGGGCGGCAGACTGGACCCGGGCAACCGGGAAACTCTTCGATGCATTGGTCTATCTGACTGAGGCAGCGACGGAGAGGGATTCGAAGAAGAAGACCGAATTGTATCATCTCGCTGAGAAGCACCTCCAGCTTTCGGCAAAGCTCTATGGCGAGGCGAGTTTTCCCTCGAAACAGGACGAGGCTCTCCGGCTTCTAGCTAGGGCTCACGAGGAGAAGGAGTTGCTTTCTCCGGTGGAGGCGCTCGCGGGGAATCCTGCTTTGACTGGTGTTCCGGGGGCGCCGGCCGCGCTGATGAAGGGTCAGACGGGAGGCTTGGAAGGGCTTGAAGATGCCAAGATCGTGGGCAACGTAACCGCTCCAGGAGGCGAGGTCAGTATGGGGTCGGAGCTCGTTGTTGAACTCGAAGTCGCTAATGTTGGAAAGGTTGCAGCCAGGCTGATCAAGCTGGAGAATATCGGGGTTGAAGGGGTTCAGCTGGACGAACGGAGGATGCCTCGCCGGGTAAAGGGTGACTTCATCGACATGAAGGGGGAGAAGCTAGAGTATATGGGCACGCACGAGATCAAGATTCCGATGAAGGCTGTTCGAGCAGGAGTCTTCCAATTGAAGCCTAGAATCATGTTCGTCGACGAGAAGGGGAAGTACATGTCGTACGAGTTCGAGCCCGCATCTGTCACTGTGAAACAGCTCGGAATCTCAGGATGGCTAAAAGGGCCCAAGTGAGACCCGTCATGCACCGGGACGCGCACTAGCCCAATCTTCCTGATCTGGCGATATCTTGGAAGCTTTCTCGGAACCGTATTCAGGGTTTGGTCTGGGCGATTCTGTAGGTTTGAAAGGGATGATTTGCCCTGGCCTTGGGTTTATTTTCGCAAGGGTCCGCGGGAACCACTCATGCGGCGCGAAACGCCTGAAACGTACCCCCCTTCTTTTGACGAGAGGATTTTCTGTCTGATCCTGATTCCAGGCGAGACAGGCGATTCAGGGCACAATCCAGCCTTAACAGGCGAGGCAAAAAGTCGGGAAATCTTGCACCAGTTAAGAACGATTTCTCGGGCAGTCTAGAACCGGGGTCTCAGATTCGAGATCAGGGCTGATAATGGGCGATTTCAGGTCTAACAGGAGCGATTGTCCCCGCATAGAGCCCGGCGTCAGGTGGAAGCGTCAAGGACCAGTTTTCTGAGAGATGTTTCTACGGGACAGCTAGTCTCCGCATATGACCTGTCCAAGAATAACACTCATAAGCCGGATTTTTGCACAGACCCAGATCAAGTTGTCCCAAGAGAAAGTCTCGACAGGCGGTTTTTCTCTCAGCAAGCTGAAGCAGACAAAATACATTCTCGCGATTGTAGTAATAATAATCGTAGTTGCTGCGGCTGTGACCGCGGTCTTCTTCCTTCCAAAGGCCGCCGCGCTCAAGGTAGATGTTGGAGCAGGCCCACGAATCCGATTCTTGGGCTTTAACGTTCAAACGTTGCCAAAGGACCCGAACGGTGTAGCACTCTCTACCAGTAACTATGTGAAAGTCCGGCAGGCAATCGCCTATGCGATTGACCGTGATTCGATTAATACGAACGTGTTCTTGGGGCTGGCAACTCCAATCTACAGCATGATTCCTCCGTCGATGCCTTACTCTCAGTCAGTTTTCAAGACAAGATATGGAGCCGCTCCTAACCTGACTCTCGCTGAAAACCTCCTGACTGCCGTAGGATACAACTCTTCAAAGAATGGCAAGCTGTACATCGATCTATGGTACAACAGCGACGGGCACTACGGCGACACAGAACCATCAGTCGCCCTCGTTGTCAAGACAAGTCTGGAAAAGACGAACATGATCACAGTGTCCCTAAAATCAGAACCATGGGCCCAGTATAGAGTAGACCTCGGAAACGGTAAACTACCGTTCTATCTTCTGGGCTGGTATCCCGACTATTTGGACGCCGACGACTACGCCGCGCCATTCTTTGGAACTAGCGGCGCGATTGGTCAAGGATCGTTCTACAGCAATGCCACTATCGATAACTGGCTCAAGCTCGAAGCAGGGACGACGAACGATAACTTCAGAGCCGGAAACTTCACAAACATTCAGAACAAATCCGCAGTTGACGTCCCCTACATTCCTCTATGGCAACAGACCGCGGACGTCGAATACAAGTCAGACATAACGGGAGTATACCTACACCCAGTGTCCTTCAAGTATTTTGTAATGAGCAAGCCGGGAGCTACGCAGCTCAACGTGGGAACAACGGACTCAGTGGTATGTCTCGACCCAGCATGCGCATACGACTACTACTCCATAGAAGTGATCAACCAAGTATTCGACACACTGCTCGTCTATTCACCGACGAACGCAACTCTCCTCCCGGGACTTGCGACCGCGGTTCCGACCGTTGCAAACGGAGGAATTACCCCTGATGCCATGAACTACACCTACCATCTGCGCCAAGGAGTAAAGTTCACAGACGGAAGCGCATTCAACGCCACCGTGATGAAATGGTCGATCGAACGCGCAATGGGCCTCGGCGACCCAGGTCCAACGCCCTGTCCGGATCCTACTTGCAACCCGTATTATGGTGGCGGCGCTTATTCAGGCAGCGCAGGATTCCTGCTCTTTCAATCCGCAAATCTAGGACCGATCAACTACTCGACCGGGGCAGGGGGAGAAACCAACGCGAACATAACAATCATCGATCCCTACACGATCAGATTCCATCTGAAACAGGCAACATCATTCTTCAACGAAATAATGGCCTTCTCCGTATCCGCACCTGTCTCAATGAAATCATACCAGAAAGACAAGCCTCAGCCCGACGATCAAAGCCACATAGTGGGAACAGGACCATACATGGTAACCGGCTACACGGTTGACAACCAGGTTGTCCTCCAGAAGAACCCCAACTACTACCTTCCAGGCATCTACTCAGGCTATGGAATCCCGACAATACCTATCATCAATCAAATCACCATAACGCACTACTCGGACGCGACCGGGCTGAAGAACGCACTTGTCAGCGGCCAGATCGACATGGCCTACCGAACACTTAACCCAACCGACGTGAAATCCCTCCAGGCCTAAATCCAAGCAAAACCGCAAGGACAACCGACTATCGGGAATTCTAGGCCGGGACCCTTTTGGGCATGGTCTTCTAACTCTTTAATTGAGACCCCGCATTTCCAGGGGATAACGAGTCAGTTGCCCAAAACCGGCTCCCTAACAGCCTACGCGCTTACCCGCCTCTTCTTCGCGCTGCCAATGCTACTTATACTTCTCACAATCGTCTTCGCAGTCCTCAGAATAATTCCTGGCGATCCCATCGCAGCACTATACGCAGGTCGCGCGTCCCCAGATATCATAGCGCAGACAAGACATCAGCTAGGGCTGGACCTGCCCTATTGGCAACAATACGTCAACTATGTTGGAGCAATTTTCACTGGAAACCTTGGCACATCTATTGGAGAGAGCTACCATGGAAAGAGCGTACTGACCATAATCCTAGGCAAGCTGCCGGCCACGGCAGAACTGGCAATTGGTGCAATGATTGTTGCCTCGGTTATCGGAATCGCCTCGGGAGTTGTATCAGGAACCAATCGCGACAAACCCTCGGACGTAGCATTACGTCTCTATGGTACAATCATCTTCGTGATACCTATCTTCTGGCTGGGCCAGATTCTCCAACTAATCTTCGCCGTGGACCTAGGCTGGTTTCCAGCTCAGCTCCGATACTCCGGCCTTGCAATCCCGAATCAAATCACTGGATTGTATACCGTTGACGCGCTGTTACAGGGCAGACTCGACATGTTTCTCGTGGCGGTTCAGCATCTGGTTCTGCCCTCCCTGACACTTGGACTGGTTCTCAGCGGCTTCTTCACCAAGACCGTGAGGGCCAACCTTCTCCGTACCGTAAAGGCTGATTATGTCGAGGCGGCAAGAGCCAGAGGCATTCCTGAGGGCAGAATAATTTCCCGTTACGCCTTCAAGAACGCGCTTATCCCTGTGGTTACGGTTCTTGGCCTCCAATTCGCAATATTGTTCGCCGGCGCTGTCCTCACGGAACGAACGTTTTCCTGGGATGGGATGGGAATGTTGCTGCTAAAGAGCATCGACTCGGCAGACTATCCAATGGTTCAAGGGGTCATAGTGGTCTACGCGCTCATCATCGTAGGACTATCAGTAGTAATCGACGTCATTAACGGCCTAATTGACCCGAGGGTGAGATACTGAAGCTTAGGAGTTCGCGGGGGGGGAGAGTGGTATTTTCCTCCTTGCTGTGGCTTCGAAATCGGCTTGTCCGCCCGTTCCGTCCACTAATCAGAGAGAGGCGGACTCTTCCTGGGATGCTTTCCTGGATAGGTCTCGGAACGCTCATAGCGTTCATTTTCATTGGAATTTTTGGACCTGTTCTAGTCTCGGTCGACCAGACGAAGGCTCTTGCGTATCCTATACTTCTGCCTCCAAGTCTCCAACATTGGATGGGTACGGATGGTATTGGGAGAGATGTCTTCGCCCGGGTGATATGGGGTACCCGGACGTCGCTTGAGATCATGGCAATAGGGGCTCTTCTCGCCCTTATCGCAGGCTTCCCTCTTGGACTATTATCGGGATTTGTGGGAGGGAAGCTTGACCGGCTATTGGTTCTGGTCATGGATTCGGTTTACGCGTTCCCAGGTCTACTCCTTGCCGCACTCATTGCTGCCGTGATTGGAAGGGGCATTTTCAACATCGGGATCGCTATTACGGTGATCTACATTCCTCTCTACTTTCGTGTTACCAGAAACCAGACGCTGTCAACAAGGGAGGAACTCTATGTCGAGGCTGCGCGGGCTCTCGGGGCAAGGTCCCGGACGATCATGCTATCATACATCGCGTACAATGTTGTCATTGTTATTCCTGTCATATTTTCCCTGAGTGCTGCGGACACCATTCTTACAGCGGCAGGGCTAAGCTATCTCGGCCTCGGATTGGAAATAGACATACCGGGAGACTGGGGACGAGACCTCAGCGATGCTCAAAGGTTTCTCGGCTCAGGCATCTGGTGGACCTCCCTCTTTCCCGGCCTTATGATCATTCTTCTTACCATTGGCCTCAGTTTCCTGGGAGAGGGACTCAACGATATCGTCAACCCGCTGCTGAAGAAGGAGAGGGGCTGACACGGAGCCTCTCCTCAGAGTAGAGGACCTCTCTGTCAACTACCAGACGAGAAGAGGCCAGGTCGGGGCCCTCAACGGAATCCAGCTTGTCGTGCAAGAGGGAGAGACTCTCGGCGTTGTTGGCGAAACAGGCTGCGGAAAGTCGACCTTGGGTAAAGCGATTCTCGGAATCCTTCCGGCGCGGACCCTTGTGGCGGGGAAGATCCTGTTTCGTGGCAGAGACCTCACCCAGCTCAGCAATCTGATGTATAGGCGGATTCGGGGCGAGGAGATCGCTCTGATCTTCCAGGACCCTATGACCAGGCTCAACCCTCTGATGAGGATACAAGATCATTTCTTGGAGGAGATTCATGCACACGAATCCGTATCCTCGACGGAGGCCCGGACGAGGGCCCGCGAGGCCCTAGTGTCAATGGGAATCCATGAGACTCGTATCAGAAACTACCCGCATGAGTTTTCCGGGGGGATGCGCCAGCGAATAATGATCGCGCTCGCTCTGGTCTTGAAGCCGTCCCTACTCATCGCTGACGAGCCCACAACGTCCCTCGATGTAATCGTCGAGGCCCAAATTCTCGACATTCTTCAGGACCTCAAGGAGGCGTATCACATGTCTCTCTTGCTCATCACACACAATCTGGGGATTGTCGCTGAGGTCTGTGATAGGGTTGCGGTTCTCTATGCTGGAAAGCTTGTCGAGCTCGGCTCTGTCCGGGACATTTTTCACAAACCGCTTCATCCCTACACACAAGGCCTCCTCTCTTCTGTCATTCACCTGGAGACGAAGGAGCTGCACTCGATCGAAGGAAGCCCTCCAGATCTGATCGCGCCGCCATCGGGGTGTCGTTTCCATCCTCGGTGTTCTTACGCTGAGCCGATCTGTACGGACAAGATTCCACCGCTGGTCGAGTTTGAGCCTGGGCATTTTGCTGCTTGTCATTTCGGAGACAAGTTCCTATGACCGGACTCGGGAATAGAGCTCAGCCCGCGTCAAATGATGAAATGCTCAGGCTTGAAGATCTCAAAGTCCATTTCCCGGTGAAGATGCCTTTCGTCCAGCGCCTCTTGCAGAGAGAGGAAACGGTGGTCCACGCAGTCGACGGAGTGTCGTTCGGTATTCGCGCGGGAGAGATACTGGGTCTCGTCGGCGAAAGCGGATGTGGAAAATCTACGGTGGGAAGGGCTTGTGTCAGGCTCGTCAAACCTACCGCAGGCCGGATCTTCTTCGACGGTCAAGACATCACGGAACTCGGAGGAGGAAAGCTTCGAGCGTTGCGGAGAAGAATTCAGATCATTTTCCAGGATCCTCATGCTTCCCTCAATCCGGCCATGACGATCGGAAAGGCGATCGGTCATCCTCTCAGAATTCACAGTTCTGTATTTGGCCCACAGAAGACTGGCTCGGAGGCGTTCGGCGAATGGATCCGACAGAAAGTATTGACCGCTATGAAGGAGGTCGGGCTTACACCAGAGGAACAGCTGTACGACAAGTATCCTGGAGATCTTAGCGGAGGACAGAAGCAGAGAGTGGTGATGGCGCGAGCGCTGATTCTCGAGCCTAACCTGTTGGTGGTGGATGAAGGAGTGTCAATGCTTGACATGTCCGTTAGAGCGAAGGTGCTCGAGCTGATGCTCGATCTCAAGCGTCGGCATGGGCTGACGTATCTTTTCATCACTCATGATCTGGCAACTGCCAAGTTCATGTGCGATCAGATTGCTATCATGTATCTGGGCCGCATTGTCGAGATTGGACCGGCGAGCGAGATCTATGCTGATCCGAAGCATCCGTACACGAAGGCCCTGCTCCAGGTCATCCCGATACCAGATCCTGATAGGCGGTCGAAGAAAGTGTTGCCTAGGGGCGAGGTGCCTGATGCTGTTCATCCGCCTGCGGGATGCCGTTTTCATCCGAGATGTCCAGCTGTTCTCTCCTCGTGTGGCTGGGAGGGTAGGGACTTTGTCGATTTTCTGGATGAGCACTTGTCGGACCCGAAGAGGGTTGGGGATGACGAGAGTGTTCTGGGACCTATCGAGGACTGGAGGGCAAAGGGTCTCGTCGCTAGACTGGAATCGGATCCGTTGAAGGTTGGAAAGGCTGTTGAAAGGGTCAAGGCGGTTCTTACCGAGGCTCCTGTCTCATTGGCGGAAGCGGTCGAAACAATATCATCGCAAAACCGGACGGTGATCGTGCGGTTCCGCTCGCCTGACCAGCTGCTCCAGACAAAGGTTCAGGGCAGGACCGTCGAGTGTCTACTCTACCAATGAAATGCGAAGTCTGACCACCCTGTCCAACAGGTCTCAAAGGAAACACATGGCAGAATTTGGTTGTGGTGCCGGGTTCGCGGGTTTGATCCATTAATCTCTGGACGGGTCCCGGAATGCTTAAGTTGGACTCGCGCATGGTATGACTTGAACTGAGTTGTCCAATGTCCGGGTAAAACGAAAGGGCCAGGTAACCATTCCAGTCGAGATAAGACAGCGGCTCAAGATAGACGAAGGCTCCCTCCTAGAGGTCCGCGAGCATGAGAACGGAATCCTGCTGACGCCGACAGGGCCCCTCGAAGGAGGGGAAGTCGTAGGAGAAGAATCCTACAAGAAGATTCTCCGGGAACTTGACGACACAAGAAAGAAATGGCGTTGACAGCGATTGCAGACACGCGACTACTGCTCACACTTCAATTCCCTCCCAACAAAGAGGTAAAGAGAAAAGTCGAAGCCGCCATGACGCGTGAGCTAGGCAACAAACTTCTAGCACCCTCGATTGTCTTGACGGAGTTCCTGAAAATCGCAGGGGTAAGAATCGGCGAGGCAACAGCTCGCCTCAGGCTAACACTCCTAAAGGAAAGAGGCCTACACACGCTTGACCTTACCGAAGAAATGGCGCTCTCTGCCGGAAACCTGCTCCTAAAACATCAAGAGATCCCGATTGCTGACGCGCTAATAGCATCCCCCGTCAAGCTGGGCAAGGCCGACTATGTCGTCACAGACGATCAGCTCTACAAGATCCTCGGCATCCCAACCAAATGGCTGTGAGCATGGCAAAGACCAAAAGGCCATGTGCCGCGTGGGGGAGGAAGGAGAGCTGTTTCCACCAAAAGAGGTTAGAGAGGAAGCGGGACTGATGCCAGGCGACCATGTGGTGTAAAAGGCAGACCACGGGCGCATCGAAGTGGTCATGATACCTGGACTCCGCGAGGTTTTCTCCCGCAAGAAGATCGCGAGGACCACGTTTGAAGAGTTTGAAAGCATGACAGGCGAAGTCCTATGCGAGTAACTGTTCCAGGATTAGGGCTTGCTGTAGAGTATCTTGTCATCTCTTTCGCTGGGCACATGTTGCCCTTATGACTGATCCCGCTCTAGATCAGGATGAGGGGCAAAGGGGACTCCTCGGGAATATGTAGGGATTACGAGCCGCGTAGAGAACGATGTTTCTGATGGGAAGAGTATTCCCGGGTTTGCAAAGACTCTACTCCTCGTTCAAACCCTGATCATACTGTTAATGTCCTTCTGGATCTATCAGGAATACCAGAACAACACGTACCTGCAAGCGTATGTTAACGGGAACCTTCAAGCAGGCTCCTTCAACACGATAGTCTTCATCTCTATAAGCCTGTTCACAATCGTCGCTATCGGGTTGTTTCTGAAACTGCGGAGTACTAGGAGAGAGCTTGAAGGTGTTCTTTCAACTGGAACGATGGGATCTGGTGGAACGCGTCGTGGTCAGGCCGGGGATGCACGGGCGGAGGAGCATCTCATCGAGATGATCCGGAAAACCACGCCGATTATGAACTCTGGGACGGGTGGCCCGATGCCTATGCTTAGACGTAGAGACTCGCAATACTCCCGGGAAGAACAAAGCTCCAGCCAATAGAAAGATCGAGTTAAAGGTACTTTCACCTGGGTCCGGCGAGTGCCCGCTCTCGCACACGGGGGTCTTGCAAAAGTTATAGGAATTTGTTTTCGAGATCCTCTTTCTGTCTGAACCCTGTTTTGGGTTTGTTTTCTTGAGACGGGCTTGTTATCGGCGAGTCTTGCAGTTTTCGATCTCGGTGTTTTCCCTTAGGGATCAGCGTGGAATATCCTGTTCTAGAAATCGTGGGCTTGAATCCGAGAACAGGGCAGAAAACAGGCGATTTCGGGTCTAGGCGTTCGGGCCACGAAGGGCGCGGGACGCGAAAAACAGCCACCCCCGGGGGTCGAGAAAAGTATGCTTATTTTTTGGAAAGAAATTCTGGAAAAATCGGAAGGGGGAAATTGTCTGACTTTCTGTGAGTTTGCTCGATTTGCAAGTGAAAGTAATCTGACCTGTTTAGAAGGGACCGGCGAGTTGAACAGCGTCTATTATCATTGCCATCGAATCCCCTGTGAAGGAAGCGGATGAATTTGCCAGAGGCCTGCTTGCTACCATGTACATCATATCCATGAAGCCGCCGAAATTTCCATAACCGGATAAGCTTGTAAAGCCTGGCCCTGGATTCTCCCCTCCATCATTGATCGCGAACAGCCCGAAAACGAAATCGTTGCTCGAATGAGTCGTAAACGCGGTGCTGACTTCCTGACTGCAATCAGTCTCTACGGCCAGTCCCGGGAACGACGGGGAACGGTCGAACGAGGTTCTAGAACCGCCTGCTATACCCCAGCCAATTATGCCGGCAATGCCGACACGACTGGACGAAAGTCTTACAGTTATTAGATCAGAGGTCAGACTAGTTTCAGCGAATGAATACCATTCCTCGATCTGGGCCGGAAAGCAAGAGGGTGATGTCTTGGCAAACCGAGCCCTCAGCGAATAAGCAAGTCCTCCAGTATCGGTAATACTCGTCACATTAGTCCCGTAAACGCCTACGAAGATTACCCCGATGACGATTAGATCCTTAGGATGAGTTGTCGTCAGAGCGATCGAGGTCACGTTCATTGTAGCTGGCGGGTATGATGGGGGATAGCCGGCTGTGAAAGAAGCTTCGGCCGAACCGTCCAGACTCAAGGTTGCATGAACAGGGATCATCAAGCCCACTAAAGACAAAAGCGAGAGACAAATCATCAGAGAAACTCTCAGACCCTTCAAACTAGGCAACATCCTCTACCCGAAAACGCATGCTTCACGAGGAGGCTCTTCCTCCTAATTAACGAGATAGAAATCCAACGACGGTGATCAGCCCGGCTCTATCGAAGAGCGAGTGTGTGTTTCTCCAGATTTTCTCTAACCTGTTAGATTCGCAAATGAATTATATGTGAAGCCGACTGAGCGGTCGCTTCAAACGGGCTTATGAAGAGACATCCAACGAGCGTCGACAGTTCTGGCTTTAGCCTCCTCTTTCAGAGGCTAGATGCCGGACTATCACGAATCGTCTCAGCCGTTCGCAAATACAAGTTCACCATGGCCGCCTTTCTACTACCATTCACGGTTAGAGCCATACCTGAGGTGATCGCGGGACCCTACCCTATCGGCTGGGACATCATCGCCTTCTACGTCCCCAACACACTCGACATGGCTGCGGGAAAAATGAGTATCTTGGGAATTACGGGAAGCGGGCCATTGATGTATGCCTTCATCGTTCCGATTTATCTCCTGACGAAAGTCAGCCCGATTCTATTGTTCAAAGTAATGGGGCCTCTCTTGTTTGGGGGGCTGTGTTGGTCGGTGTTCCGGTTCTGCGAGAAGAGGCTGGGCTTGAGTGTTAGGAGCGCGTTTCTAAGCGTCCTGTTCCTATCTTTCTATTTTGTCTCATTGCGAGTTGCCTGGGACGCCTACCAGGCGGAACTCGGACTAACATTGTTCATTGTGGGTTTGACAGTCTCGGGGGAACCTGGATTGGTTGGAAGATCGACTGTTGCCAAGACGACTCTCTTCCTTTTCGCGGTTCTTGCAAACCAGTTGGTGGGTGTCCTCGTTATTGGGACTGTGATCGTCGAGACTCTTAGCTCTCGAAGGATTGGAAGTCTGAGACTCAATTTGTCCAGGTTAGCTCCGATAGCAATGTTCGGGTTAGTAGCGTACGCGACGCTTCAACCCTCGACTGGACCCGGAGTGTCCGTCCTTGGAGGCTCTTTCGCCCCGCTCAACATTGCCCTTAACACTGCGTTCCTTGTCTATGCGTTTGGCCCGCTCCTCCCATTGGCCCTAATCGGAGGCTTCCTAGGTGCGCGTTCCCTATTCTCGGCATGGATGGTGGTCTGTGCAATTGGAATAATCATCTCAACCTTACCTGGACAAGTGTTCCAGGACATTGGATACCGCTGGGTTCTCCTTCTCTCGATCCCGATTCTAGTCGCAGCAGCCCAAGGATACCAGAAACTCTCGGCAAGAGCCGCCGGATTAAACAGCAAACAATGGCTCCACGCGCTTCGACTCGGTGTACCATTAGCTCTGGTCATTTCCGCAGGAATGTACTCGACGATTCAAGTGGCAAGTGTTCCATATTTCTCTCTGTTCCTCGGCAACGTCCCTTCCTCTCTGCTGCAGAGCAGTGTTCCTTTGTCGGACTCCGCCTACGTTGTGCAAGCAATGCAGTGGCTAGAAGCGTCTATGCCGAGCAGTTCAGTTGTGATAACACACGAGGCATTCTACGGCTGGGCCAGAGCGTACCTTAGCTCGGACAAGACGACAATCAACTCACTGCTCAATTCACCTTCATCCCAACTAGACATGACTACCGGCTACAAGCACGTTTTCACAGTGTGGTGGGTCCCAGGGTCCGGCTGGTTTTCACCGACATTTCCCACTGGTGCATCTGTTGCTGCCTCTTTTGGAGACATCGCGGTCTATGAGTACAGGTAAGCCGAGGATGGCAACTAGCGTTATCAAGGGCTCCAAGGAGGGCAAAACAAACCCTTGAACCAGAAAGTGACCCTCGCTCATGATCGTAGTGCAGTAGAACGCATTCTTCAGATTGTTCCCCATACCACCCTGAACGAGATTGTCGGGTTTGTTAGGGAGATCTTCGCGAATTCGAAGGCGCAAGGAATAGTCATCGGACTGAGCGGTGGAATAGACAGTGCAGTCACCGCGAGCGTTTGCGTCGAGGCGATCGGGCCAGAAAAAGTAACGGGGCTCCTTCTTTTCGAGAACACCATGGAGAGTGCTGACTCGAAAGATGCCAAAGAGCTGGCAAGAGCGCTCCACATTGAAACGCTAGAGTTCCCAATAAACGACGTCCACGATTCCTTCTCGACTAGCTTTCCTGTCGAGACGAAGGACAGGGTGACGTTAGGGAACCTCAAGGCGAGATTGAGAATGGCGAGTTTGTACTTTGTGGCCAACTCGAGAAACCTACTAGTTGCCGGCACTGGGGATAGAAGTGAGGACTTGATCGGCTATTTCACCAAGTACGGCGATGGCGGAGTCGACTTCCTCCCAATTGCTCACCTCTACAAGACGCAAGTGAAGAATCTGGGATCGTATCTCGAACTACCGAGCCAGATTCTGAGCAAGCCCTCTTCTCCAAACCTATGGGAAGGTCACAAGGCGACTGATGAGATACCTCTAGACTACAATCTGCTCGATCTTGCGTTGGTCTCGCTCTTCGATCTGAAAATGCAACCCAAGGAAGCGGCGAGGGTTTCGAGCATCGATGTGGAGAAACTGGAAGAAATCCTTCGTCTATACCACGCGTCTGCCCACAAGAGAACATATCCACCAATGGTTAGGGGATGGTAACCTTCAACCTACAGAGAAAACTCCGGAGCCAGAAGGCCCGGATCGCAGTTTGGGGAACAGGTTACATTGGGCTTTCCACAATGGCTTACTACGCCAGGCGAGGGATCAAATGCGTCGGATACGACATCGCGCGAGACGTCGTCGAAAGTATCAATGGGGGAAAGATACCATTAGCAAACCTCGAACACTGGCTCGGCTTCTCCATCGAACCACTTGTGAACAACGGACTTGTGAGGGCAACGTCAAACGTTCGAGAAATCCTCGATGACGATGATAGTTCGGTTCACTTCGTCGCGATTCCAACAGAGAAAAACGGAAAGCCGTGGGATGGCGCTCTCCTCGATGTCTCAAAGAAACTATCAGCAAAGAAAGCCAGCGACAACCGGAATCTTATCATTGTAGAATCCACCTTGGCGCCAGGGCAATGCGAAGAGCTTGTTGTAGGGACCCTGCGGAAATCGGGACGTAAGATTCCTGAAGAATTTCTCGTCGCGGTGGCTCCTAGGCGGGACTGGTTCGATAACCCCGGGCTGAACGTCCATACTATTCCGCGCGTCGTTGGCGGCTTTGACGAAGAGTCTAGGAGCGCCGCCATTGATGTACTCGGGATTATCTGTTCCAAGATAGTTCCCGTTTCAAATCATAGAGTGGCCGAACTGGTCAAGTCGACAGAGAACTCGTTCAGAGCGCTGAACATAGCCTTCGCAAATGCCCTCTCAAGATCATATCCCGACGTAGATGTGAACGAGCTCATCAATGCAGCCGCTACTAAATGGAATTACGTAGCTCACTATCCAGGGATCGGAACAGGGGGATACTGCATTCCCTTGGCCCCGAAGTACCTTATGGAGGGAGCGAGCAACAGGGGCAACCAACTAGACTTCTTGGCGATGATAAACACGATCAACGAGTCTCAAACCGACTTCGTCGCCGACCTCGTTGCGAGGTCGCTGCCTGGCTCGCGGGTCGGCATACTGGGATTGAGTTACAAGAGAAACTTGAAGGTTCACGTCCTGTCTCCCTCGGTACCATTAGCAAGAGGACTTCAGAAGAAAAGAAAGGAGGTTATGATCCACGACCCGTTCTATTCAGCGGACGAAATCAAGAAAATCGCACACGTTGAAACCTTCAGCTATCCAAATGACCTGACAAAGTTCGACGCGGTAATAGTTGCAGTTCCACACTCGGAATATACAGAAACACCGGTGCCGACTCTGACCCGTTCGATTCGTCGAGGGACTCTTGTTATTGACGCCGAGGGGGCCTGGGACAGCTATCGCCACTTCTTCAAGAAGAAAGGCATTGAC
>Ga0137396_10000497_pt1 | contig 18795 bp, 16 predicted proteins | sample czc16metaG_FD_108284 | JGI IMG/M metagenome (GOLD analysis project Ga0137396, IMG submission 108284) | Vadose zone soil microbial communities from Angelo Coast Range Reserve, California, USA - czcobulk3.16 metaG | ecosystem: Environmental > Terrestrial > Soil > Vadose zone | place: USA...
ACCAGTTACCTCATGTTCGGGCTGATGTTCCTGCACGCGGTGCTGTCGGGGAGCGACCTGGGCCGGCCCGTCATCGCCGCCGCCGTGTGGGCTACCTTCGCGTTCGTGGTGATTCTGACCGTGGCTCGGGTTGCGGTCGGCCGGGTGTCCCACTCAACGTAGAATTCACCTGATGTCGCTCGCCACCGAGGCCATCGACGTGGAGGCGGTCCGGCGGCACTTCCCCGCGTTGAGCCTGCGCATCGACGGCCAACCCGTCGTCTACCTGGACAATCCGGCCGGCACCCAGGTCGCACAGCGCGTCATCGACCGGCTCACCGAATACTGGCGGACCATGAACGCCAATCAAGGGGGCGCTTTTGCCACCAGCCAGCGCTCGGACGCCCTGCTCGCCGAGACCCGAACCATGGCGGCGGCGTTCCTCAACGCGCGCAGCCCAGCAGAGATTGTGTTCGGACCTAACATGACCACCATCACGTTCGCCGTGAGCCGCGCGATTGGTCGCCAGCTCGAGCCTGGCGACGAGATCGTGGTCAGCCGGCTGGAGCACGACGCGAATGTCGCGCCTTGGCTAGCGCTGGCGGACCAGGGGATCACCGTCCGCGTCGCCGATATCGCGCTGCCGGCCTGCACGCTCGACCTCGAGAGCCTGAAACGGCAGCTCACCCCCCACACCCGCCTCGTGGCACTGACCCACGCCTCCAACGCGGTCGGAACCATCCCTCCGCTGCGACAGGTGGCGGACCTGGCCCACGCCGCCGGCGCCTGGTTCTGGGTCGATGCCGTGCACTTCGGGCCGCATGGGGCGATCGACGTTCAGGCGATCGACTGCGACTTCCTGGTCTGCTCCGCCTACAAGTTCTACGGTCCGCACCTCGGCCTGATGTACGGTCGCCAGGAGCTGCTCGAGCGGCTGCGCCCATTCAAGGTGCGCCCGGCGTCGGATCAGGGACCGGGCCGCTGGGAGACGGGCACCCAGAACCACGAGGGCCTGGCGGGCATGCTGGGCGCCTTCGAGTATCTGGCTGGTCTCTCCCCGGATGGCAACGGCACTGCGCGTGCCCAGCTGGTCGCCGCCATGGGCCGGCTCGCGCAGTACGAGCGTTTCCTGGTGGCGCGGTTGCTCGAAGGCCTGAGCCGGATTCCGGGCGTGCAGATTTTCGGGATCACCGACCCGGCGCGGCTTGGCGAGCGGGCGCCGACCGTGTCGATCGCGTGGCCGCCTCATCAGCCGGAGGCTATTGCCCGCTGGCTGGGGCAGCACCAGGTCTTCACCACGCACGGCGACCACTACGCGCCCGGACTGATGGAGCGGTTGGGGTTGCAGGAGCGCGGCGGCACGCTTCGGATCGGCCTGGCCCATTACAACCGTGCGAGCGCGGTGGAGCTGGTCCTCGAGCTTCTGGCCGGCTACCGGCCTTAGGTTAGCCGACCCGCCGGACGACCGTCCGGCTGATCCGGTCCCCGAGGCGCTGACGGGTGCGGCTGCGGAACATCAGCACGGCGTCGATGGGCCAGAGCACCACGATCACCGCCAACAGGTTGCGCAGCCCGATCTGCCACCAGTGCGGCTGTGGCCCGGCCATCCCGTAGACGTGCAGGCCCATCACCGCCTTGCCCAGAGTCATGCCAAACCGCCATTCCATCCCGATCCGATAGACCAGCGTCAGCAGGATCAGGGCTCCGAACCCCTGGGGATCGAGCACGACGTCGCTATCGGCGAAGTTGGCGACCAGGGCGACCAGGAAGAGGGTGGCGCCCACGATGAGAGTCACGTCGATCAGGGCGGCCACCACCCGGCGGACCAGGGGGAATTCTCGCCAGCGGACACCCGCCGCGCCGTGCCAGCCGAGCCCGCGCTCAAGGGTATCCGCCATCTCGCGCGGGACGCCGATCACGATTGGTTGGAGGGTGGCGAACGCGCCCCGGCGGGCGAGGAATCGGAGGGAGACCAGGAAGGCGGCCACCAGCAGGGCAGACACGATGATGACGAAGAGCCGCCGTTCGGCGCTGTGGAAGAAGTCGATGACCGGCAGGCCGAAGGCAAACCCGAGCCCCGTGAACAGAGCGACGTAGATCAGGACGGCGGGCACCAGTCCGGCCAGGAAGGTGCGCCGCGGTAGACGGGCCGCGCCGGCGACCTGGGTGGTATGAATGCGCAGGCCGGGGATGAGCCGCCCAATCAGGATGGCCCGCCACCCCCGCCGTTGAATCATGACTGTCGCCCGGTCCACGGCGTGGCGAAACCGGAGCGCGTCCGCGGCCTTGAGCAAGGCCGCGCGGCCGATCAGGGAGAAGATCTCGCGGCCAACCAGCGCCCCGGCGAGGCTGGCCAGCACCACGGCGGGGACAAACACGCTGGCCTGGACGGTGCCGCTGGCAATGGCGATGCCGCCGATGATCAGCAGGATGTCGCCGGGGGCAAAGGGCACCGGCACACCCATCTCTTCGATGAAGGCCAACGCGCAGATGACGCCGGCCAGGAGGTCGCCGTCGAGGTCCAGCAAGACGTCGACCGGATTGAGCGACATCAGGCTCCGAAGAACGTTAAACCAGCTCCGCGATCAGCGGGATGGGGAGGTTGCCGCACTTGAGGAACCGGTCGTGGAACGCCTTGGCGGAGAATCCTGGCTGCTGCTCGGCCTTGCGGCGCACCTCGTAGATCAGCAGCTTGCCCAGCGTGTAGTTCAGGTACAGGGGGTCGAAGGTGCCCCGGATGGCCTCTCGCCGCGCCGGGAGTTCGCTCTGAAAGCCCTTCTCCATGAAGGTGTGGACGGCGTCCTCCATGGCCATGCCCCGGCAATGCAGCCCGATGGAGACCAGGAAACGGCAATCCCGCAGCAGGGCATCCATCAGTTGAGCGAGCTCGAGGCGCGGGTCGTCCTTGTACCCGGCCTCCAGCATCATCTGTTCGCAATAGTGGGCCCAGCCCTCCCCGGTGCTCTGGACCCAAAAGAGCCGGCGGGTCGGGGAGGATGCCAGGCGTTCGTGCAGGGCCTGGACGTAATGCCCCGGGTAGGCTTCGTGGATCGAGACATTTTCCAGGACCGCGTAGTTGAGGTAGCGGAGCCACTCCTCGGTCTTGGCGGGTCCCCGGTCTGGGGTGGGGACGGTCACGTAGTAGTAGCTCTCGGTGGCCGCCGTCTCCAACGGGCCCGCACTGTCCAGGGCCGCGCTGGCCCAGGACATGAAGCTGGGCGTGGGCGCCACCATGCAGCGCACGTCGGACGGGATGGTCATCAGGCCGCGGTCCAGGATGAAGTTCCGGATTCCTTCCAGCATGGCGGCGGTCTCCGGGATGATCGTGTCCACGCTCGGATGGCGACGCTGAATTGTGTCCAGCGCCGCCGGAATTCCGTCCTTGGCGATTCGGGCGGCCACCGTCCGCGCCCGCTCCGTGTTCCGATCCAGATCCTCCCGCACCATGGTCTCCAGGGTGGGCACGTCGAGGGTGACCAGGTCGCGGGTCCCCAGATAGCTGGTAAAGCGGGCTTCCCCCAGCGCGTTATCCTGGTGGGCGAGCGGCTGGCGCGCCCGCAAAAAGGAGGCGAAGCCCTCCAGCTCGGTAATTGCCTGCCTGATGGCCGCCGCGGTGGGCCGGTCATCGGCGGCGAGGCGCATGACCTCGTCCGCCAGGTACTGGGAGAACCCTTCGGTGGCGTCGATCGCCACCTCCAGGCTGGGCCCGGGCAGCGCTGGCTCCAGGTTGTCCCGGGCCGCTTCAAGGACACCCGGGTAGCCCTCCAGATGACGGCGCAGCGCCTGCAGTCGCTCCGGCAAGGGCGCATAGGCGCGCTTGACATAGCCGCTGATGTCGAGTTCGGTGCCCCAGCCGGCGTAGAACTGCGGATTCTGGAAGGGATTGCGCAGATCGTGCAGCTCGAATCGCTGGGCCCGCAGCTGGGACATCAGGGCCCGACGATCGACGTCCTGGTCGGTGGGCAGCCCGGTCTGCAGTTCGAGCACCCGGATGTGCCGATCGATCTCTGCGACGCGGTTTCGGATGGCGGACGCGGAGAGGTCCCCGATTCGGCCGTCGTACGCATGATCGCCGACCCGGCGGGCATGCGCCGGAGAGAACCGGAAGAAGCCATCGAAGACCTCGCGCTCGACCTCGGCCCACGACGGCACGAGGCTGAGGGTAGCAGAAGGGCGCCGCGGGGAGCCTTGGCCCAAAGCGGGATTAGAATTCGACGCGATGCCAGACCATCCTGTGGCCCTGGTGGCCGACCGGCTGATCGACGGCACCGGCCGAGACCCGATCGAGGCGGCGGCCGTGGTATGGGAAGGCGACCGCCTGACCGCCATTGGGGCGCGCGCCGGGGTTCGGATTCCGGCCGACGCCGAGGTGATCGAAGACCACGATCTGACTGTCCTGCCCGGACTGATGGATCTGCACGTGCACCTGGGCATGCAGGCGGGGGTCAACTTCCCGCGCATCCTGATGACCCCCCGGGCGCTGGCCCTTCTCTACGCGGTGCCGAACTGTTCGGCGACCCTCCGGGCGGGCTTCACTACGGTGCGCGACGCCGGCCTCACCCCGGCTGGCGTGCGGGTGGCGGTCGAGCGGGGGCTCTTTCCAGGGCCCCGGATGCAGCTGGCGGTCAGCATTCTCGGTCAGACCGGGGGTCACGCCGACCCCTTCATGCCCTGCGGCGTCGGGCTGGACTTCGGCTCCGGCCTGGACATTCCCGCCGGTGTCGTCGATGGGGTCGATGGCATGCGCCAGCGGGTTCGGGAAGTCCTGCGCAGCGGCGCCGACTGGATCAAGCTCTGCACCAGCGGCGGCGTCCTCTCCGCCTCGGATACGCCCGACGCGGCGCAGCTCACCGTGGACGAGATTGCGACCGCCGTCTATGAAGCCCAGACCCAGGGCAAGGGCTGCATGGCCCACGCCATGTCCGCCCAGGGCATCAAGAACGCCCTGCGGGCCGGGGTGCGGACCATCGAGCACGGCTGCTTTCTGGACGAAGAAGGCATCGCGCTCATGAAGCAGCGCGGCGCCACCCTGGTGCCGACCCTGGTGGCGCCCGTCGAGGTGATTCGCAATGCCGAGAAGGACCCGGCGAGCATCCCGGAGTCCATGGTGGAGAAGGCCCGGGACACGGTCCAGCGGCACGCGGCCGCCTTCCGGGCGGCGGTGGAGGCCGGCGTCGAGATCGCCATGGGAACGGACAGTGGGGTGGGGGACCACGGCCGCAATGGGCAGGAACTCGCCCTCATGGCCGAGCGCGGGATGACGCCCATGCAGGCCATCCTGGCCAGCACGCGAACCCCCGCCCGCGTCCTGGGTCTGGCCGACCGGCTGGGCACCCTCGAGGTGGGGAAGCTGGCCGACCTCGTGGCGGTCCGGGGCGACCCCCTGGCCGAGATCGGCTTGTTCAACGATCCTGGCCGGGTGCAGGTGGTGGTGAAGGCGGGCGCGATCCTCCACCAGGCCGGGCGACCGCTGCCGGTGCCTGCCGGCTTGTAACAGGTCTACCGACCGTCACGAACTCCGTAAGGCACGGCTGTTACGTTGGCGTTACCGACTATGACAAGCCTGTTCCTGGCCCGTTACCGGTCTTCCGCGCTCCGCAGCCTGGTTGCCACCCTCCTGGCATGTCTCCTCGCCGCCCCCGGGTTGGCGGCCACGCCGGCCTTCGCGGCTGCCGGTGGCAGCCAGAAAGTCGACCCGCAGGTCGCGGCCCGGCTGCATTCTGGCACGCCGATCAAGATCATGCTGATCGCCCGCGGCGACCTGACCGACGTGGTCCAGGACCTGCATCGCCAGGGGTTCAAGGAAGTCAGGCGAGTTCCCATTGTGCATGGGGTCAGTGCCACCATGACGGCCGCCGCCATCCAATTCTTCGCCGCCGACCCGAACGTCTTCCGCATCGTCTACGACGCGCCGGTCCGGCTGATGGACACGGCGGTCAGTCCGAGCGCCCTGGCGACTGCATATCCATGGGTGGATGACGCGGTTGGCCTCTGGAGCAATCCGATGGCACCGCTCACCGGCAAGGGGGTCGGGGTGGCGGTTATCGACAGCGGGATCTCGGCCCACCCGGACTTTGACAACCGGGTCACCGTGAATATGAACTTTGCCTCAACCGCGACCAGCCCGGCAGACGATTTCGGCCACGGTACGGCGGTCGCCGGCATCGTCGGCGGCAACGGTACCGCCGGCAGTGGCCAGTACATCGGGATTGCCCCCGAAGTGACGCTCCTCAACCTGCGCGTCAATGACGCCACTGGGGCCGCCGGCACATCCGACATCATGAATGCCATCCTGTGGGCGGTCGTCAACAGAGACACCTACAACATCCGCATCATCAACCTCTCCCTGGTCTCCTCGATCGCGGAGAGCTACACCACCAGCCCCCTGGATGCCGCCGTCGAGTACGCGTGGCTGAAAGGCATCGCAGTCGTCGTCGCGGCTGGCAACCTGGGTCCCAACAGCGCCCTCTACGCGCCGGCCAACGACCCTTACGTCATCACGGTCGGCGCGACGGATGATGCCGGGACCGTGACGCCGGCCGACGATAGCCTGGCCTCGTTCTCCAGTTCCGGGATCACCCAGGACGGGTTCGCCAAGCCCGACCTCGTTGCGCCGGGACGGCACATCATCTCCACGATTGCTGCTGGAAGCACCATCGCCACCACCTACCCGCAATACCTGGTGGGCACGCAGTACATGCAGCTGAGCGGCACCTCCATGGCGGCGCCCCAGGTTGCGGGCATGGCGGCCCTGTACCTCGAAGCCCACCCGGGCATCCGGCCCGGACAGCTGAAAGGGGTCCTGACGACGACCGCCCGTGGCTTTGGGCTCCTGAGCACAATCCCGGCCGGCGCCGGAGCCGGCTATGCCGACGCTGCAGCGGCCATCGCCTACAACGGCACGATTGGCAACGTCAACGGCGGGTTGATCCCGAACAACTATCTCAAAGTCATGTTCATGACCGTGAACAAGCTGCCCGCCGGGAACACCGTGTCCTGGGATAGCGTGTCCTGGGACAGCGTCTCCTGGGGCAGCGTCAGCTGGGGCGACATCCTCTGGAACGCCGTCAGCTGGGGGTCCTGACCCGTGCGCAAGCGACAGCTGTCGCTGCTGGCCCAGCTCTATCTGGTAGTCGTGGCGGGGCTGGCCGTGATCGCCGCCCTCGTCCTCTGGCGCGCCAGCCGGCAGTCCGGTGCGCCTCTTGCGCTGCTGCTGGTGGCGGCCGCGGGCGCGATCAGTCACGCGTTCCCCATTGAGGGGCGCAACCACGAGACCTACCACGCCACGCTGCCGTTCGTGATCGTGGCGGCGGCCCTCTTTAGCACGCCGGAGCTAGCGGTCTTCATTGTCATGATTCACCTGGCGGAGCAGCTGCGCGCCCATCGGCGCTGGTACATCCAGGTCTTCAACACCACGGGATACTTCCTGGCCGCCGCGCTGGCCGGCGTGATGTATCGGGTCGCCATGCATCAGCTGGGCACCCCGGTGATCGGGCAGATGGAGGCCGCGCTGACGGCGGGCTGCACCTTCCTGATCGTCAACCGGGTACTGGTTGCCGGCGTGCTGTGGCTGGCGCGCGGACTGTCACCGGCGCGCTCCGGCCTGTTCAAGCCCGAGCTGCTGGCGGTGGACCTGATCATCATCTGGGTGTCGGCGCCCATCCTGGCGCTGATCGCGGTGGCCGGACCGGTGGCCGTCCTCGTGACCGCGGGGCCGCTCTTCCTGGTTCGCCCGGCGCTGGCGTTCTTGCTCGAGACCGGCATAGCGCCTCGACGGCGCGCCCTGGCTCGGGCCAGGCGGTAGGATGCGCGAGCTGCCGCCGTCGGCCCGGCTCTACCTGGCGAGCGTCTTTTCGATCGCTGGGCTGCTGACGGTCGTCAGCGTGTTACAGGCCCGACCCGTGGTGCCCGACCTGGCGGCGGGCGGGCTGATCCTGGTGCTGGCCACCGTCGTCCAGCAGTTCCAGGTCCGCAGCCCCAAGCACCAGACCTACTTTCTGACCACCATCTTCTTTGTAGCCGGCGCCGTCCTGCTCAGCCCTGTCGAGCTGGTGGCGGCGGTCGTGCTCTCCCACCTGGTCGAGCTGCTGCATGCCCGCTATCGCTGGTACATCCAGGCCTTCAACATTGCCAACTTCACCATCGCGGGCCTGGTCGCCCGAGTCATCTATACGGTCGGCCAGCCTGCCGCCGCCGCGCCCGGCGCCGGCCTCGTCCTCCGGGCGGCCGCGGCCGGACTGGTGTTCGTGCTGCTCAATCATCTGCTGACCGCGCTTGTCATCCTGTGGGCCCGCCGGATCCCGATCAAGCAGGCCGGCACCTTGAGCCGCGAGAATCTGGGCACCGACCTCGCCCTGGCAGCCCTTGGGGCCCTGGCGGCCCTGGTATGGCGCACAGACCCCTGGCTGGTGCCTCTCTGCCTGGCTCCCCTTTTCCTGATCTACCAGTCATTGCGAATCCCTGGCTTGCAGGAAGAGGCGCGCACCGACCCCAAGACCGGCCTGGCGAACATGAAGCATTTCAGCGAGGCCTGCGCCATGGAGATCGATCGAGCGAGCCGCTTTCGGCGTCCGCTGAGCGTTCTGATGGCCGACCTTGACCACCTGCGGGAGATCAATAACGGCCGCGGCCACCTGGCTGGGGACCAGGTGATCCGGCGGGTCGCCGAGGCTATTCGACGGGCCGTGCGCGAGTACGACCTGGCCGCCCGCTTCGGCGGTGATGAGTTCGCCGTCCTGATGCCAGAGAGCGCGTTGGCGGACGCGGTGGTCGTCGCCGAGCGCATCCGGCGGGAAGTGGAGAGCCTGTCCGACACCGGCGACGCCGGACAGTCGGCGCCGGTCACGGTGAGCGTCGGGGTGGCCCACTTCCCGCGCGATGGGAAGACGGCCGGTGATCTCCTGCAGGCGGCCGACCGCGCCGTGTACCAGGCCAAGGCCTTCGGCCGCAACCGGGTCTTCGTGTTCGAGGATCGGCTGGACGCGGCGCCCGAGCTGGTCCTGGTGCCGATGGGCGTAAACGAAGGGCTCGGCCCGATCCGAAACTAGCTGCCTGGTTGCCCTTTCGCGCGTCGTCGCCGGCGCCGATCACTCCGGACCCGCAGGAAGGTGTAGGTCTTCTCGGTGGCATACCCGCGTCGGATGGCGTCCTGGATGCGCGGCCAGAATTCGTCCTGCACCCAGTTGCGAGCCACCAGCACTTCCGCGCCGGTAAGACGAAGATTGCCCTGGTCCAGGTCCGAGGTGGTGTCGCTGCGCTGCAACGCCCGCACCGTGTCGAGGGTCATGTTCGGAACAAGCCATGGCTGCGGGATGACCACCTCGACCTCCGGACGTGGGTCGGGCACGCGCCAACTATATCGGGCGAGGCCCGACCAGTGGATTCGGGCTCAGGCGGTGCCGTATCCTGTAGTGCCGTGGGTGTGCTGCGCGGACTGCACGTGATCGGCGCGATTTTCATGCTCGGCGGGATTACCGCCCAGGTCCTGGTTCGGCTGCAAGCGGGTGGGGTGGCTTCGGGGTCCGAGGCGTTGCTCTCGCTGGCCCGGCGGATCCAGCTCGCCATGGTCTCGGCAGGGTCGGCGCTGGTGCTGGTGACCGGGATCGCGCTCTGGGTCACGGACCGGATCAAGTTCCTGACCGGCTGGCTCCTGCTGGGCGTGCTGCTCTATCTGGCGGCCGCGGCTCTGGACGGAGCCTTCCTCTCCCCGAACCTGCGCCGCCTGCATGCCGCGGCCCGCAGCGGCACGGCGCCGGCGGCCGCGGATGCCAGCGGGACCGTGGTGGAAGTCACCGCCTGGGCCCTCCTGGTGGTGGTCGTCTTCTTGATGACCGCTCGACCGTTCTAGCTCGCGGGGTTAGACCAGCCGGGCGCGCAGGATCCAGGCGTGGTTCAGGGTCTTCGTCTCCTGCACCCGGGCGAACGGATCGATCATGGCGGCCACCTCCTCGGGCGTATGCAGGACCTTGAGCACCCGGAATGGTTGGGCGTTCACCACCCGCCGGACGACCAGGACCCCAGGATCGCCGGGTTCCCGCAGGCTGTCCATCAGGAGCAGTTCGCCGCCGGGTCGCACCACCCGTGCGATCTCCTTGAAGGTCGCGTCCCGGGTGGCGCCATCCAGGTGGCTCAAGACGAAGGCCATCAGGCACCGATCCATCTTGTGGTCGCCCAGAGGAATCGCCTCAGACCGGCCGAGCATCAAGCGGGCCGTCTTCCCGGCACTGGTCAGGCGCCGCCTGGTCACCGAGCGCATGGTCTCCGAGGGTTCCACCACGGTGACCCGAGCGCCGGCGTTCAGACAGCGGATGGTCCAGTGTCCGCTGCCGGCGCCGACCTCCAGCAGGTCGCCGCGGGCGAAAGCATCGACCGCCTCCGCCATCTCCTGGAGGTCACTGGCATAGCGCTTGTCGGCCTCCCGGCTGCCGTACCATTCGTGCTCGAACTGGTCGGCAATGGCCACGTAGTAGGCGTCTTGCTCGGCTCCCAGGCCTTCGCGCAGGGCGACCTGCTCCAGCCGGTCGTAGGTGGCGACGATCTCGTCGTTCTGTTCGGGCGGGACGACTTTCTCTTTCATTGGTGGCAACCGGCCGTCGCCGGGGATCGCCTGAGTGGCTCTGGGGCGGCCGGCGGGCGCCCCACATGATACCCAAACGTGTTCCAGCGTCGTGACAGGCAGCTGTCAAAGACGCTCGCTAGGCTGCCGGCATGGACAACGTCATTCCCTGGTCTCAGATCCATCCCAGCATCACGTCGCGCTCGGCCTTCGTGGGGGTCGTGGTGATCGACCCCGAGCGCCAGCTCTGCCTCAGCGAGCTCGTCGACCTCGAGCCGGAAAGTCTCAACGGGCCGGACGCGGCGGCCGGGGACCTGGTGGCCTCGGCGCAGCAGGCGGCGGCCCGGGTTGCCCAGGCCTATCGGGCCGCCCGCCGCGGCCCAGCCCCCGCTGATTCCAACCCACCGCGACGGCCGGTCGGCCTCCGCGTGCTCCCAGGCGGGGTCGCCTCCTAAGCCGGACAGTCTGCGAAGTTCGGTTGGCTGCCGCATCCAGCGTGCCCGATCTTATGGGCGTCGCCGAATTAGCGGATCTTCTGGATGTCTCGCGCTAGCGCGGTTCGGAATTGGCGCGCAGCCGCAGGTTTCCCAGGCCCTGGGTCGTCCTCAAAGCCGGCCCCGTGTGGAAGCGACCCAGTGTCGCCAGGTTTATCGGTCAGTGGGCGCGCCAGCCCGGCCGGCCTCGGCGTGCCCGTTGCCGGTTAGAGGGCTCAGCTAGGCGCTGACCTCTTCGTTGGCGCTCTCGGCCTGGTCGCCATTGCGGCTTGGGTCGGGCGGTGAGTGTGGCGAGGTGACGGAGGGACCCGGCAGCCGGATGATCGTCCAGTTGCCGGCCCGCTCACCGCGTTCGGCGAGCGTTTCATCCTTCGAGAAGAGCAGGATCTGATGCTCCTGTCCGAGCCGCCCGAGTTCGTCCAGCGCCGCTTTCATGCGCCGACGGTCGGCGTGAACGAGGGCCTCGTCCAGGAGCAGGGGCAGCGACTCGGTGCTGCCGCTGATGATGCGGGCCAGGGCCACCCGCTGCAGCAGGTAGATCAGCGACCGGGTGCCCATGCTGAGGTGGTCCACATCCTTGAATGCGCGATGATCCTGCGTGCGGACCTGTAAGCCAAGGTCGTCCATCACCTGGACTTCTCGGTAGCGGCCGTTGGTGATGGGCGCCAGCTGGCTCTGCAGCTGGGCCTTCATCTGCGGGATCACGGCTCGGCGCACCGACTTGGCGGCCTCCTCCAGGGTGTCGATCGCCAGGTCGTAGGCATGAGCCTGCGCCTCCAGCTCCTGCAGCTGCTCCTGGACGGTGACGATCTCCTCCTCCAGCGAGGCGACGTCGCCGATCTGGAGCAACCGATCGTTCAAGAGCTCTTCCGCCCGGGCACGCTCCTCCTGCGCTCGCTCTTTGGACGCCCGATGCTGATCCAGCTGGCGCTCGAGATCCGCCAACGGAACCGCTCGGTATGGCTCCAGGCTGCCCGGAGCGAGGCCCTGCTGGGCTTGCTGCGACTGCCCTTCCAACTCACCCACCAGCCGGGCCAGTCCGGCCGTGTCCTGGTCGCCGGCCACGGCAATCTGCGAGTCCCGGAGCTCTTTGAGCCTGGCGTTGGAGGTGACGAAAGTATCGACATGGGCCACCGCGTCATCCCAGCGCCGGGCGGACGCCTCGGGATCGGCCTCGGTGATCCCCGCGGGCCGATAGATGGACTCCAGCTTGGCGCGGTATTGGCTAGCTTTCTCGTGCTCGGCCATGGCGCGGTCCGCGGGTTGGCGCAGCTGGTCGAGTTGCGCCTCCAGTTGCTGGATCCGGGTGCGCAGCTGCTGCGCGGCGCGTCCCGCCTCGCAGGCTCCCAGGAAATCCTGACCGGCCGCCAGCGCCTCCCGCCGATCGAAGCCCAGCCGGTCCAGGACCCCATGCAGCCGCTGCCGGAGGGTTTCCCGCCGGTCGTCGAGCGCCTTCTCGGTTCGGGTGGCCTCTTCCCAGCGCTGCTGAGCGGCCTTCCAGGCGGCATCATCCTCCGCCAGGGACTGCATCAGCTGGGCGGTCCCGTCCAGCGCGTCCTCGGTGGGCGCGGGCTGGGAAAGACCCCAGCTGCCGATCAGCTCGCGCAGGGTGCGGCCGGCGGCGCGAGACCGTTCCTCGAGTTCCGCCGCCTGCCGGTCGAGCTCCAGGCGGGTCGCATCGGACCGGATTCGCTGCAGGTGGTCCACCAGCGCCTGCTGCAGCTCACCGGAGCTGCGCACGCCCCACGGACCGAGAATCTCGCGACGGCGTAACCGCGCATCATCTTTGGCCCGGAGCCGCCGGTCGACCTGCCGGTTCGCCGCGCCGCGCAAGACCAGTCCCAGGATGGCTCCCAGCAGGCCCATGCCCAGCAAGAAGGCAGCCACGATGAACGCGAGGGGGCCGACACTGAGTCCGACGAACATGACCAGGAAGGCCACGGCCATCAGCAGCACCCCGACCAGCGTCACGATGCCCCAGGTCCCGTACTGGGAGCGGGAACGCTCGGCCATCGTCTCTTCGTGCCGCATCGCCTCTTCCGCCTGCTGGGCCGCCTTGATCGTCTCCGGAACCTCCTTGTAGCGAGAGACGTCTTGCTTCAGCTGCTCGAGCCGTGGGGGGAGCTCGGCCCCCGCCCGACGCCGGGCTTCGGTCGCCGCATTGCTCCGTTCGCGCCACTCCGCGTAGACGCGCTGGAACTCCACGTGCCGCGACGTCCACTCGGCGCCCTGGCCGATCAGACCGGGATGTCGATCGGCCAGGTGCTGCACCTCGTCGGCGCAGGTGCGGGCGCGCAGGTGGGCTTCCGGGGCCTGGGCATCCATCAGGCTCAGGGAGGACACCAGCTCCCGCACCATCGGCTCTTCCTTCAGGGAGTTCGGGCTGACGCCGCGTGCGCGGGCGATCTGGCCCTGGTACTCCTGCTCGAGTTTGGCGCGCTCGGCCTCGAGCGCGGCCACTTCGGAGGCGGCGTCGGCGCCCCGGGCGGCGAATTCTCGCTCGGCTTCCTCGGTCGCCCGCAAGCGGGTGCGCAGGCCGCGCACCTCCTCGTCGCGCTCCCGCGGGAAAGCGGAAAAGGCGGCGTGCTCCTGGAGGCGCGCATTCTCGCCGGCGATCATCTGGTCGATCTGCTGCACCCGGTCCAGGCGCCGCCGGGCGTCTTCGAACCGGGCGGTGAGCACCGCCGCCTCCAGCGTCTGCACCACCGAGAGCTCGGCCTCGGTCAGGGTGGCCACCGCCTCTCGCTTTTGGGCCAGCTCTTCGACCGCGCTCCGAGCCTGCCGGGCGGCGGCCAGCTGCCGTTCCAGCTCCGCCAGACGGGCGGCCAGCAGGTGTAGGGGTCCGGTGCGACCGCGGGGGCGGCCCACCCGTTCGATCCGTTCCTGTCGCAGGCGGTCGAGGACCTTGCGAGCCGTGCGATCGGGATGGGCCGAGTCGGCCAGCGCCGTGATCGCTTCCCGGATCGCTCCCGAGTCCTCGATCCGCATGACTTCCGCTCGCGAGATGCAGGCGGTGCCCGTGAAGATGTCCTTGGGGATCCCCAGGATGCGCCGCCCCAGCGAGGCGGTCTCGCCGTCGGTGAGGAAATGCGCGGTCACGTCCTCGCCGGTCTCCAAATCCTGCACTCTGGCCGTCTCCCCGTCGAAGTCGCGGTCCACGCGTAACCGGCGGCCATCGTCCAGCTCGAACTCCAGCGCCAGCCGAAAGGCGCTATCGTGCCACGGCCGCCACCGCTCCACGGCCGCCGCGGCGGCGGGGCCGCGCGTCTTTTCCGACTGGAAGCCGTACAGCCCGGTGAGAATGGCTTCCTGCAGGGTGGACTTGCCGGCTTCGTTGGGCCCGATCACCAGGTTCATCCCTTTGCCGAAACGGAGGTCGGTGGCGCGCAGCACGCCGAAGCCGTCGACCTGGACGCGCGTCAGCTGCATGCTAAGCCCGGATCCACCGAGCGGACGAAGCAGATTGGGATGCGGGGCGAGATGAGCCAACGCACGGCTCGCTCGCATCCGCGCCCCAAGCTGCAAGTTCGTTTCGGTGGATTCGGGCTAAGCTCATGGCTCGAAGGCGTCCAGGGCCAGCTGGAGGGCACGGCCGACCGTGTCATCTTTTTCCGCGTCGCCACGATGGGCCTGGAGCTGTCGGACCATCTCTCCTCGGCTGGTGAATTCGCTGCCCACCGCCTCCAGGTCGTGTATCCGCCGCGTTTCGTCCAGGAACTCCAGGTGCGCGAACCCGTCGTTGCACTCCAGGGCCAGCGCCCGCGGATCCAGGTCCAGTGACTGGGTTCGTTCGCCAACCAGCCGGGCGCGCAGCACGGCGCCGTCCAGGTGCCGGCTCTCGCGGGCGGCCAGGACGGCATCGCGCACCTGTTCCCGGGTGGTCATGCCGGTGACGTCGAGGGTCTCCTCCACAAAACGGCGGTGGTTGATGTCCTGCAACTCCACCGACACGTTGCGGTCGTCGCCGACCGCGACCAGGGCCACGCAGTGACGGCCGGTTTCGTCCCATCCCAGCGGCTCCGGGCTTCCCGGATAGGTCAACAATCCCTGGCTCATGGCGTTGTGGTAATGGCCGAGGAGCGCATGACGAAAACCCGCCTGCTCCACCTGGGCCTGCACGATGGGCGCCACCGGCGTGACGCCGTCGGGGACCGTGTGCATGTCCGAGGCGTGCAGCAGGAGCAGGTGGGCGCCATCGCCCAGTGACGGCGTGTGCGCCAGCGGGGTCTCAGAGGTGTTGGCCGGATTGAAGCCGGCGGTCCAGACGCTGACGCCGCCGTAGACGTAGGGGCGCAGGTCCTCATGGGTGGCCACGGTGACATTGGCGGGCCAGCGTAAATATCGATACGGGGAGCTGGCGATGGCCGGGTCGCTGTGGCCGGGCGCGATCAACACCGGCCGGGAGGTTTGTCCCAGCGTCTGGGCTAGGAAGATGGCGGTCTCCCGGGTGATGTGATCATGGTCGAACAGATCACCGGCGCAGGTAATTAGATCCACCTGCTCGTGGTCGGCCCGTTCGAGGATTCGCTGCAGCGCGGCCCGAAGGTCTTCGCGTCGCCGCTGTGCCGCGACCCCGAAGAGTCGCTGCGGAGCAAAGGATCGGTCGAGATGCAGGTCGGCGAAATGGAGCAGGCGAAGGGCCAAAGATCTCCCGCAAAGGCGAGTTGCCGAGAAATTCGGTTCGAGGTTGCCGACATTATAGAAGGTTGTGGCCGGGAATACGGTGTCCGCTTGGGTCCGTTAACGTGACAGGTCATGGGGTCGTTTGAGAAGGGGGACCGAGGGGCCCGCATCCTGAAGATGCAGACCCTCTTGCAGGGCAATCCCCGCGGCCTGACTCGCGGGGAGCTGGCCCGCCGGACGGGGGTCACGGTCCGGACCACCTACCGTGACGTGCGGGCGCTGGAGGCGATGAACGTGCCGGTCTACGAGGAAGGGGGACGGATCCTGATCGATCCCAACTATTTCGTGGCCCCCGTGAAATTCACGCTGGGCGAAGCCATGGCCCTCCTGATTGGCGTCCGCCTGTGGTCGCGCTACACCGATGAAGCCGACCCGGACGCCGCCGACGCGTTCAGCAAGCTGGCCGCCGTGCTCCCGGCGCCGGTGGCCGAGTATGTGCACGCTACCGTCGCCCAAATGCTGAAACGCCCGGCCAACCCGGGCTACTCGCGCACCGTGCAAACGTTGGCCCTGGCCTGGGCCGGTCGCCGAGTGGCGCGGATCTGGTACCGGGCTGCCGACGCGGACGCGCCGCCGCGGCTGATCGAGCCCTACTTTCTGGAGCCGTCCCAGATCGGCCACAGCCTGTATGTGGTGGCCCGGGATCGCGGGGTTGGCGAGATGCGCACCTTCAAGGTGGAGCGCATCGCGCGGGCCGAACTCACGGCCGACACGTATCAGATCCCGCCAGACTTCGACATCAACACCTACCTGTCGCGGGCCTGGGGCATCTTCCACTCCGGTGAGCCCGTGGAAGTCCGCCTCCGCTTCTTTCCGCCCGCGGCCGCCCGCGTCACGGAGTCGACCTGGCATCCGTCGCAGCGTTTGCGCCCGCTGGCCGATGGATCGTTGGAGATGAGCGTGACCGTCGCGGGAACGGTCGAGATCACGCCCTGGATCCTGGGCTGGGGCGAGACCGTCGAGGTGCTGGAACCTCCGGAGCTGCGCTTGCGCATCGTCGAAATCGGTCGCGCCCTGGCGGAGCGCCACGCCGGCGTTGGCAGCGTCCAACCAGCCAATGGCGAGACCAGCGCGCCGCCCGCGGCCGCCGGGCGGGCCGCTACAGCTCGTAGCGGGCGTGCGCCGCGGCGTAACTAGGGTCATCGGCCCGGAACAGGTCCGCATCCACGCCCCGGCGCTGGGACACGAAGTAGGCCAGCCACTGCAGCGGAATGACGTTCAGGATGGGGGCCAGGGGCTCGGGAAGGGGAGGGGTGGCGAACGCCCGCTCCGCGCCGTCGAGGGCCGAGGCCGCCGAGCCGATCGCGACAAACGGCACGCCGATCGCGCCCAGGCCGGCCGCCACATCCTGGGTTCGCGCCAGGCTCGGACCCGGCTCGGCGATCATCAGGGCCCGGTCGGTGGCGTCGATGCTGATCAGCGGTCCATGCAGGACCGCCTCGACCTCGTGGCCCTCGGCGAACACGAATGAGGCCTCGCGCAGCTTGAGCGCTCCCTCGAGTGCGGTGGCCGTCGCCGGACCGCCCCCGATGAAAAAGGTCCCCCGATCGAACCGGATGTGCTCTGCCAGGGCGGCCATCCGATCGCGGCTGTCCTCCAGGACGGATTGCACCTGTCCGGGGAGCGCCTGCATCGTCTCGGCCCAGGCCGCGTGGAGATCGGGCGACGCGTGCGTCGCCAGCTGGGCCAGGCGGACCAGCGCTCCGACGTGACTGACGGTATGGACCGAGGAGCGTTCCTGCGGCACGGTCTGGACGACGCCGGCGCCCGTCAACGGCGAGCCCTCACCGGTGATGGCGATCCAGCGATCGGCCAGCCCGCCGACGTGCTGGAGGGCTCCCATGCTGAAGCGCTTGGTGCCGCGATGGCTGAGGACGATCAGGCCGTCTCCGGGGTGGAGAGTGGGCGGGTACTGACTGAACTCAAACGCCGGGACCGCCCAGGCGTCGTATCCGGCTGCCCGAAAGAGATGCTCCCCGACCATGGCGCCGTGGTAGCTGGTGCCGGTGCCGGCGATGAAGAGCCGGCGCACGCCTTGCAGCCGGTTGGCGGCCGCGGCCACCGGCTCCGTATCCGCCAAGAGGCGGGCGGTCTGCTCTCCCTGGCTCTCGATCGCCGCCCTGAGAAAGGCGCCTGGCTCTTTCACGGCGCCCGAACGTTAGCAGATCCAAGGAAAGGTCCCTCGCCCTGGTGGGAGCCACTGTGGCAGGGTCGCGGGATTTCCCGCGTGGGCAGGGTCAGGGAGGCGGTTTCGGGCTGGCGCTGGCCGTCGACTTTTCGGTTGCGACGGATCCGTCACGATCCCGTGGGCGCATTGCGGTCGCCAGCGCTCCGTGCGCGGCTATCCTGAGCCCCGTGCAACCCGAGCCATTCGATCCGACAGTCATCGACGATCCGTCCGTGAGCCACGTCCGGGAACGCGTGCAGCAGGCCGCCCGGCAGCAGCCGCTTCGTCCTGGTGCGCTCTGTCCCTCCTGTGGCGGTCACGTCTTCCGTCGGGCCGAACTGAAAGTGGGCGCCCCGTGCCCCAAGTGCGGCCAGAAACCCGCGAGCATCGCCGCCTAAGGCTAGACGTGAGCTGGCGAGCCTGGCTCACCACCTCGTCGACCGCATTGCGCATCGATCGCGGGCTGGCCCTGGCGGCCGGCTTCGCCGCACTGCTGGCTACCGTGGTGGCTGCGGCCACCCTGGTCACGAAGACCCCGCTATCGGGGATTGAAACCCTGCTCATCCCCGCCTTCCCCATGCTGATGGTCGGCCAGCTCCGGACGATCGGGATCCTCAACGCCCGACTGCCGCAGCCGGCGGGAGGCTGGTGGGCGAGATGGACGGCGCAGGTGCGCGCCTAGCAAAACCCACGGACATTCCATTGGCGGGCTCCCGGCCTTGGCCGCCGATGCCTTGATGGCGGCGATCTTGTCGGGCTGGGTGGCCGCGGTCACCGCCTTTCCCGGCTTGTCGCTGGGGAACCCGGGCGAGGGCGCCCCGGGCTGCCTTGGCCGCTCGTGAACCACGGCTTTGCCACCGCGTCTCCCATGCCCGGTATCAGGAAGCCGCGGCGGCCGGGGAACGCGCCCTGGCGGG
>Ga0137396_10000498_pt1 | contig 18792 bp, 14 predicted proteins | sample czc16metaG_FD_108284 | JGI IMG/M metagenome (GOLD analysis project Ga0137396, IMG submission 108284) | Vadose zone soil microbial communities from Angelo Coast Range Reserve, California, USA - czcobulk3.16 metaG | ecosystem: Environmental > Terrestrial > Soil > Vadose zone | place: USA...
GAGCTTGGCTTCGATCGCGTCGGTCAGCTCGTACTTCGCTCTCAGGTCGTGCATCAGGTCCGCGTAGTCCTTGTCGAGGAACTCGTACAGGCCGGTCTCGAAATCACGGACGTCGGTCGTGGGAAGATCGTCCAGATATCCCTGCGTTCCCGCGTAGATGATCGCGACCTGGCGTTCCACCGGGAGCGGGTCGTATTGACCCTGCTTCAATAGCTCCACCATTCGCTCCCCGCGGGTGAGCTGTTCCTGGGTCGCCTTGTCGAGGTCGGATCCGAACTGGGAGAACGCCGCGAGCTCGCGGAACTGCGCGAGGTCGAGGCGCAGCCGGCCGGCGACCTTCTTCATGGCCTTCGTCTGCGCCTTGCCGCCGACGCGGGAGACCGAGATCCCCACGTTGATCGCGGGGCGGATGCCCGCGAAGAAGAGGTCGCTCTCGAGGAAGATCTGGCCGTCCGTGATCGAGATCACGTTCGTCGGGATGTAGGCCGACACGTCACCCGCCTGCGTCTCGATGATGGGCAGCGCCGTGAGCGAGCCCGCGCCCAGCTTGTCGTTCAGCTTCGCCGCGCGCTCGAGGAGGCGGGAGTGGAGATAGAAGATGTCCCCCGGATACGCCTCGCGCCCCGGCGGCCGGCGCAGGAGAAGCGAGAGCTGGCGGTAGGCTTGGGCGTGCTTCGAGAGGTCGTCGTAGATCACGAGCGCGTGCTTCCCCGCGTCGCGGAATTCCTCGCCGATCGCGCAGCCCGTGTAGGGGGCGATGTACTGGAGCGGCGCGGACTCGCTCGCCCCCGCGGCCACGACCGTCGTGTATTTCATCGCGCCGCGGTCCTCCAGCACCTTCACCACCTTCGCGACGGTGAAGTCTTTCTGACCGACCGCCACGTAGATGCAGTGGAGGTCGCCCGCGGTCTGGTTCAGGATCGTGTCGATCGCGAGCGCGGTCTTGCCGGTCTGGCGGTCGCCGATGATGAGCTCGCGCTGCCCGCGCCCGATCGGGATCATCGAATCGATCGCCTTGAGACCGGTCTGCACCGGCTGATTAACCGGCTGGCGGTCCACGATGCCCGGCGCGTGACCCTCCAGGGCCCGCGACTTGTCCGTGACGATCGGCCCCTTGCCGTCGATCGGGTGACCGATCGCGTTCACGACCCGGCCGATCATCGCCTCGCCGACCGGGACGGAAGCGATCCGTCCGGTACGGCGCACCGTGTCCCCCTGCTTGACGTTGTCCGTCCCGCCGAAAAGGGCCGCTCCGACGTTGTCCTCCTCCAGATTGAGGACGATGCCGGTCAGGTCCCCCGGAAAGATCACGAGCTCCCCCGCCATCGCGTCGTCGAGGCCCCAGATGCGGGCGATGCCGTCCCCCACCTGCAATACCGTCCCGATGCTCTCCATCTTGAGCCGGGACTCGTAGCGCTCGAGCTCCTGCTCGAGGACCGAACTCACTTCTTCTGGCTTGAACGCCATGCTGGTTCCTCTGGCCTCAGACCCGCGCCTCACGCAGCTGCCGGCGGATGCGCCAGAGCTGCGTCGCGAGGGTGCCGTCGATGACCTTGTGATCCAACGAGAGGGCGGCGCCCCCGAGGAGCGCGGGGTCCACCTCGCGGGTGAGCGTGACCTTCCTTCCGGTGCGCCGGTTGAGCGCGCGCGTCAGCGCGTCCGCCTGGCGTTCGCTGATCGGGACCGCGGTGCGGACGAGCGCGCGGGTGATACCCTGAGCATCCTCCGCGAGCTTGTGGAACTCGGCCGCGATCGCGACCAGATGGTCGAACCGCCGGCGGCGGAGCAGGAGCACGAGCAACCCGTACACGTTCCGGTTGAGCTTGGGCTTCCATCTCCGCTCGAGGAACGCTTCCTTCTCCGTGCGCGCGATGTTCGGTGCCTCGAAGAACCTCCGGACGCGCGGGTCTTTTTCGAAGATGCTCGAGACCCCCTGGAGATCCTGATGCGTCGCTTTCAGGTTCCCGTGACGCTGGGAGAGAGCGAGCAGGGCCCGGGCGTAGCGGCGCGCGAGGACGGCGGAGATCACTTGACCTCCTCGACCTCGGCGAGGAACTCATCGACGAGCTTCCGGTGCTTCTCGGCGGTCAGCTCTTCCCGGATCACCTTCCCCGCGATCTCGACCGCCAGATCGACCACCTCGTTCCGGAGCGTGGCCTGCGCCTTGTCCCGTTCGATCGCGATCTCCTGGCGCGCGCGGGTGATCATCTCCTGGGCTTCCTTGCGCGACGCCTCGCGGATCTCGGCGGCCACCCGCTGGCCTTCCGCCACCGCCTCCTGAATGCGCTGGCGGCTTTCGGCGTCCAGCTTCTTCAGGTGCGCCTCGTACTCCTGGCGGATCTTCTGGACCTCCGCCTTTTCACGCTCGATGCGCTCGAATTCCGCGCGAATCCGCTCCCGGCGCTCGCGCATCGGGGGGAAGATGATCGCGTTGAACGCTCCACGAACGAGGAAGAGGAAAATGACGAAGCTGATCGCGTGGGCGAGAAGCTGATTCAGATGGACGAGCTTTTCCATGGACCCTTTCGAGCCTTTCCGGCGACGCTACGGCCGCGTTTCGAATCGCGCGGCGCGCGGGTCAACCGATGCGGCCCTGGAGGAAGAACATCGTGACGAATGCGTAGATCGTGAGCGCCTCGGCGAAGCCGAAGCCGATGATCATCGCCACCTGCAATTTCGGGAGGATCTCGGGCTGACGCCCCATGGCCTCCATCGCTCCCTTGCCCAGGAAGCCGATGCCGATCCCCGATCCGATGGCCGCGAGGCCGATGCCGAGCGGAAGTCCGAGTCCTAGTGCGGCTGGAAAAAGCATGGATTCACCTCCTCCTCAACGGTTTCGATTCAGCGCGTCTCGTGTGCCTCCTCGTGCGCGTGCGCCTCGTGCGGCAGCATCATGTAGAGGTACACGGTCGCGAGGAGGGAAAAAATCAGCGCCTGCACGATGCTCGTGAGCGTCTGGAGCATCATGAAGAGCGCGGTAATGCCGGCCATGGGCGGAACCGCGAGCGCGACGATGGAGGCCTTGATCAAGAGCGCCGTGGCCCCCACGAACACGACGATGAGCGTGTCCTCGCCGAAGATGTTGCCGAAGAGTCGGCAGGAGAGGCTGACGGGCTTGGCGAGCTCTCCCAGGATGTGGACCGGGAGCATCACCGGGAGCATCATCCAGCCGATCGCGTCGCGGGGCGACCCGGCGAGGTGGTCCAGGTAACCGACGATCCCGAGATTCCGGATGCCCCAGTACTGCACGTAGAGAAACGTGATCAGCGCAAGCGCCAGCGTCAGGTCGAGCGAGGAAGTCGCCGACTTCATGCCCGGGATGATCCCCAGCATGTTGATCGTGAGGATGTAGAAGAAGAGCGCCCCGATGAGCGGGAAGTGTTTGTCGATCTGCGGGCCGAGGAGCCCGCCGCACACGTCCTCCAGGCTCTCGACCATCCACTCCACGCCGTTCTGAAAGGGGCCCGGCACCATCTTCGGCTTGCGCATCGCGAGCCAGCTCACGAGGAGAAAGAGGAGTCCCGCGATCCACGCGAACACGATGATCTGGTTCTTCTCGAGCCAGCCGACGAGCGGGTTCCCGGGGTTGAAATCGTGGAGGATCACGAGCCAGTTCGGAAGCTCCGCCGCCCCCTCCTCCGCGTGCTTGGCCGCCTCGCCGTGGGTAGCCTCGCCGTGGGTCGCCGGTGCGCCCTGGGCCGCCGGTGCGCCGTGGGTAGCTTCGCCGGCGACCGCCGCCCCCGGCAGCGCCGAGAAAGCGAGGAGCGCCCCCGCGCCGAGGAGCAGGAAAAGCACGGCGGGCTTGGCCGCGTTCCCGAGGGAACGAGCCGTCTCGTTTGCCCGCCGTGTCGTGAGCGAGGCCGGCCCCGCGCCCAGGGCCAGCATGATCGATCTCAGGAACAGGGTGAGGAACGGAAGGGCGAACCCGACGCAGAGCGGCACGTAGCCGACCCCACCCCAGGCGATCAGCGCCGCGAGCCCCCCGTACACGAGAGCCACCTTCGCCGTGATCGCGAGCGGGAGCCGAGCGTCCCTTCGCCCCTCTGTGAAGAGTTTCACAATCTTGGTGAGGAAAATGAAATGGAGGAACGCGATGAGCTGGCCCGCGAGGATCGCGGCCGCGTCGCGCGGGCGGCCGGGCGCTACGGCCGCGGCGAGCGCCAGCGCCACGATCCACGAGGTCCCTAGCGCGCGGTGCAGCATGTCGTGCCCTGGACCGGCCTGATCCATGTCGGGGTTCAATCCTCCCGCTGCGACAGCTTGACGATCTTGATGGTCTCACGCACTCCCGCGACGAACCCCAGGACGAGCAGGACGATGCTCAGCCAGGGACGCGTCCGGAAGTGCCGGTCGAGTAGTTGCCCGATGACGAACCCGATGATCGGTGCCAGGGCGAGAATGAACGGAATCGACGAAAGCAGACCCACCTGCCGCCAGCCCGTGACCTTTTTCGGTTCTTTGCCGGTCACCAGGAATCTCCGCGCGCCGAAAACTCAAGGCGGCGAACGGAACGCCGCAGATGGCCCAACGTCCGTGTTTGCAGGCGGAATGGTCCGTCGACTACGAGCGGAAAAAGATAGCGGACGAGGCGGAACGGGTCAACGAAAAATGAGGGCGGCGCGATCGCGAAGGACCGGCGCCTGACACTGCTGCCGGGTCCATCGCCCGCGCCTTACCCCCACGATACGTTCAAGGCGGGACGCCTCTTTGCCTCCTCGGCTTCATCACACCGCGGCCCCGACTCCGCAGTGCTCTCCCCCAAACAGAGAGCGTCCCGCCGACGATCATGCATCGCAACCGGCGTGCCTCGGTTGCGCGCGGGCGGACCCCGCGTGGAAACGGTTCGGGGGCTTGAGCCTAGCGGGTGCGAACCAATCCGCGCCGGTTCCGCGCGCTCCCGTCAGGGGAGGCCGGGCGTTGACGCGTGGTGCGCTTGAGAAGTGGGGGTGCGGCTGGAAGCGACGCCTGGACCGGACGTTGGGCCCGCGTCAACATTCGATGCGCGGTGTCGACAGAAGGCTGCGGTCTGCGCGCGGCGCTTAGTCCGAGCCGGGACGCCCGGCCGGCAAGGGCGCGGCGTTCGGGTTTTGCCGCCAGGGAGAGTCGTTCCGGATGATCCCGATCCTGCCGTCACGCAAGGCTGCGACCATCACTTCCACGACTTCCTTCGCGAACTGGGTGCCCGCCTTCTCCTCGAGCTGCGCGATGGCCTTGTCCATCGAAAGGCCCTGGCGGTACGGCCGCTCGGTCGTCATGGCATCGAACGCATCGGCGACATTCACGATCTTCGCCCCGATCGTGATCTCGTCGCCGCGCAGCCCGTCCGGATAGCCCTTCCCGTCCACGCGCTCGTGGTGGTGGCGGACCAGGTCGGTCGCCTTTTCGAGGAACTTCACCCCCTGGAGCATCTGCGCCCCGCGGACCGGGTGCGCCTTGACGAGGCGCCACTCCTCTTCGGTGAGCGCGCCCGGCTTGTGCAGAATGGAATCGCTCGTGTGAAGCTTCCCGATGTCGTGCAGGAACGCGCCGAGCTGGATCGTCTGGATCTCGTCCTGGGTGAAGTCCATCGCCTTCGCGATTCCCACCGAGTACTGGGCGACCCGCTCCGTGTGCCCGTGCGTGTAAGGGTCCTTGGCCTCGATGGTCGAGACGAGCACGCGAACCGTGGCGAGATAGGTCTCCTGGAGATCTTTGAACAGCCTCGCGTTCTCGATCGCGATTCCCGTCGACTCGGACAGCGCCTTCACCATCTCGAGATCGGTGGACTGGAAGTCCTGGCCGCTCACCTTCTCGCCCACGGCGAGCAGGGCGGTGAGCTTGTGCTTCATCATCACCGGGCAGACGAGCGTGAACCCGGCAGCGTACAGGGGACCCACGCTGGGCTCGAGCGAGGGATCCTCCGAGAGGTCCGCAAGGCGCATCGGCCGGCCCTCTTCCCCGTCGGCGGGCCGGACGGCGCGGATGAAATCGTCCTCGTAGAGGAAATGGATCGATCGGACGAGATCCTCCTTGACCCCCTTGAACGTCCACGCATCGAGCCGCTTCGGATCTTCGCGCGCGTCCGTGAGGAACAAACACGCCGAATTCACCCGGAGCTGTCCGACGACACTCAAGATGACCGTACCCATGAGCGATTCGAGGTCGAGCGAAGAATTGAGCTGGTGGGTCAGCCCCATCAGCGTCTCCAGGCTGAAGACCTGGAAACGAAGCTCCTTGTTGCGCACCACGAGATCTTCGCGGTTTCGCGCCACCTCCGTCTCGAGCTCCTGGTTCTTGATGCTCAGGGTTTCCGTCTTCTCGAGCCGCTCGAAAATGCGGCGGACCTTGATCAGGAGCTCCTTGGGCGAGAAAGGCTTCGTGAGGTAGTCGTCCGCGCCGTGCATGAGGCCCTGGAGGCGGGCATCGACCTCGGCGGTCGCGGAGACCATGATGACCGGGATCGCCGCGGTCTCCTTCGCGCTCTTCAACGCGGCGCAGACCTCGTAGCCGTTCTTCTTGGGCAGCCTGAGGTCGAGAATGATCAGATCCGGCGTCTCCCGGCGCACGGCCTCGAGCCCTTCCTCGCCCGTGGACGCGGTGGTCACGTGATAGCCGTTCTGCGAGAGGGAGATCTGGAGCAGGTCCACGACGCGCCGATCGTCGTCCACGACGAGAATCGTCCGCTTCTGCTTGTTATCGCGCGCCTCGAGGACCGGCTTCATGCTGTCGTGGCTCATCTGCGGCTCTCCGCTTCCATCGCGGGACCGGATCCGGGCGCCGGGGGGCCCTCACCGCCCGCGCCCCGGTCCGCGGGAATCGTCGCTCCCGAGGCGAGCGGATCGATCGACCCCACGGCGGCGTCGGCTCCCGAGTCCGGCGCGGCGCCCGCGCTGGAGCCCGCCGGAGGCGGCTGTCCGGATCTCAGGCGCGTGCGGCGCTCGATCTTGTCGAGCACGCTGAGGAAGATCTCGATCACGCTCGGATCGAACGGGCTGCCCCAGTTCTCCGCGATCACCTGGCGGGCCTTCTCGTAGGGCAGCGCGCGGCGGTAGGGACGCTCGCTCGTCATGGCAACGTAGGCGTCCACGAGCGAGACGATCCGGGCGCCCAGCGGGATCTCCTGCCCGCGGATTCCATTGGGATAGCCCTCGCCGCCCCAGCGCTCATGGTGATTCAGGACGATCGCGATCACCTCTTTGGGGAAGTTCATCTCCTCGAGGATCTGGGCTCCGCGGAGGGGATGCTGCTTGATGAGCGTCCACTCCTCCTCGGACAGGTGCGCCGGATTCTTGAGGATCAGGCCGCTCACCGTGATCATCCCGATGTCGCGCAGCACGGCGCCGTACACCAGGGACTTCAAATGCTCCTTCGGGTAATCGAGGAGCCGCGCCACCGCGCTCACGTACCGGACGACGCGCTCCGTGCTCCCCTTCGCGTAACCGTCCCGGCTCTCGATGAGCGCCATCATCCCGCGCACCAATCCAAGATTGCGCTCCTCCTGGGCCCTCTGGACTCGCGCGTTCGAGATCGCGACGGCGCCCTGATGCGCGAGGATGGTCAGAAGATCGCGGTCGTCCTCACCGAATTTCCTCCGGCTCCCACGTCCGCCGACGAAGAGGACGCCCTCGAGGTCACGCCGAACCCAGAGCAAGACGCCCCATTCGAATCCCGATTCGCGCAGGGCTTCGAGCTCTTCCGATCCGCCCTGCCTGCTCTCCACATCCGCCAGCGTCACGAACGCGCGGTCGGGACCGAATTTCCGGAACGCGATCCAAGGAATGATGAAGTCCTGGAAGTGATTCTGTGGAAAGCCGCGCACGTGGCGCGGCACCAGGTGACCGTCGCGATCCGGATCGCACAGGAAGAGCGCCAGACGTTCCAGGCCGAATTGCCCCATCACGCTCAGGCCGAAGAGGTTCAGGACCTCGTCCAGGTCCTGCGCGAGGTTCAAGGCCTGCGTGATCTCGAAGAGGTTCCGGAATTCGACGATCTTCCGCTTGAGCTTCGACTGGACCGAGGCGAGCTCGGGACCCACCGGGGCTTCCGCCGGCGAGGCTTCCGCCCGCGAGGCTTCGGCCCGCGAGGCTTCCACCTTGCCTTTCCCTGTGGCCCGGGGAGGCGCCGCCGGGCCCTCGGGGGGCGATTCGGCCACGACTTCCGCCGCCCCGCGCGATTCGCCAGCCCCGCGCGCTTCGCCAGCCCCGCGCGATTCCTCGACGGCGGGAGCGTTGGCGATGTAGACGATCGCGCCCGAGCTCTGGAGCGTCGCTTGGACCTCGGGCGCCACGCCGTTCAATTCAATCCGACGATCCGTCTCCTCGTAGACCTTTCCCCAGCGGCTCAGGACCGAGATCCCGAGGCTCGATACGCTCTCGACCTTCGCGAAATCGAGGCGCACCCGCCGCGCGCCCCGGCCCTGGCAATTCAGGAGGAGTCGGTCGAGCGAGCGTGCGCCTTCGGCATCGATCACGCCGCGAAGCGTGAAGTGGAAGTCTTCGCGCCGGCCGGCTCGCTCGATCTGGAGAGCCCTCATGAAGCGCCGTTTCCTTGCTCGCCGCTGTCCGTGGCGTGGGTCCGCCTCAGGAGCGCGCTCGGATTCAGCACGAGCGTGATCCCGGAATCCGGAGTCAGGATGCCGCCGAGCACTTCCTCGACGGGGTAGAGCCGCGGCGGAAGGGGCTTCAGGCGCGCGTTCTCGCGCCACACGAGCCGGTCGAAGCTGACGACCGCCGACCCGCTGCCCGAGCGGAGCACCGCGATCGGGTGCCCCTCCCGGTCCTGCGCGCGCTTCGCCGAACTTTCACTCAGCGAGCTTTCGTGGCCGGAGTCGGAGCTGGGCGCCACGTCGCGGCCAAAGAGCGCCGCGAGCGAGTGGATCGGCCCCTGGGCCCCCGCGGCGGTCCACGCCGGATCGGAGTCGCTCGCGTAGATGCGCTCGATCGCGCTCCACGGGAGGGCGATCCGTTGCCCGCCGGCCTCGACGATGAGGAAGCTCCGGAGCGAGCGGGCCATCGGGAACTGGAGGCAGATCGTCATGCCGGCGTTCGTCTCGTGGCGGGAGGCGAATCCCCCGAGACTCTCGAGGGCGTTCTCGAGAAGCTGAACCGCCTCGGCGTCGAGCGAGACCGGGCCTTCGATCCGCAGACGGGCCTCGAGCCCTTCCCGCGCGGCGGTGAGTCCGACCTCGACGACCTCCCCCGATCCGGCCAGGGGTTGCATCGTTTCCAGGAGTCGAAGCACAAGGGGAAGGAGGATCGACCCGATCTCGGGCTCGAATCCGACGCCTCCGGTCTGCACCGACAGGCAGAGTCGGCGCCCCCGGTCGCCGCACTGGGCGGCCGTGTACATGTCGTCGAGATACCGGTCGAGAGGATCGAGAAATTCCCAGAGGAGATGCTCGTCAAGGTCGCGCGCCCTTCGCTCGAGCGAATACTGAAGCCCCAGAAGCTGGTTCAGCTCGTGCGACAGGCTGCGCAGCCCCGACGTCGCCTCTTGAAGCCTTTGGTGGATGATGAGCGAGCGCCCCTCCAGTGGGCTCGGAGCGTCGCCGCGCTTCCCACGCGTCACCCGCTGGCGCTCGACCGCCTTCTGGACGCCTTCCCATTCGGTCAGCGCCGCCTGGGCCGCGTCCAGGGTGCCGTTGAGGGTCTCGGTCATCGACCCGATCCGCTCGTTCTGGTGGATGAGGGAATTCTTGATCTCGAAGGTGAGCGCGAGGAGGTTCTCCTGGCTGCCGACGTCGGCCGCGGTGGCCTCGTCGATCATGCCGCGCGCCGAGTTGATCTCCTGAGCGCGGGTCTGCTTCAGATTCGCGCGCAGCTGGTCCAGGGCTTCGTTCACGACGCCCGCCTGTTCGACGAGCGCGACGAATCCTTCCGCCCGAAGGCCCTCGATCAGACGCTCCTGCGCGTCCAGCGCGACGCGGCACTGCGCGACGATTTCCTGGCGCTGGGACGGCCGGAGATGGCTCATTTGAGCCAAGGCCTCCCTCATCTCGATCGCGAGGCTCGCGATGTCGTGGAGCTCGAGCCATTCGGCGCTCCGCTCGACGAGACGGACCGCAAGCTCCGCGATGGGCAGAAGCTCGCTCGAGTCGTAGTTGGTCTCGTCGTCGAGGTAACGGCGGACCGCGGCGACCTGCTCGTGAATGAGCGCGCCGAAGGTCGCGCCAAGGCGCGACATGATTTGGGTTTGGTTCAGGTATTCAGACGCGGCGGTTCTCATGCTGCTGCCTCTCGATGGCCCCCACGAAGGACGCGAGGGTCAGCTCTCGAGATGGGCTCCGGGCTTGAGCCCTTCGATCAGCAGCATCCCCTCTGCGACAGTAGCGTTGTCGGCCGGCGGAGGACCGTTCTCCACGATATCTGGTGTCGAATTCCTATCCTTTGCGGACGGAGGGTTCTCGGCGGGTTGGCGCGGCGTGGAGATTCCGAGGCATTTCAAGAGTTCGCGCGAACGATCGAGCAACCGGACGACCTGCACGCGCGCGCTCCGCGCGGAGGTGGGCACGGCCACGGCCGACCCTCCGAGCTCCGCCAGAGACGTCTTCGCGTCCTCGCTCGTCGCGTGGATGGCGGTGATCGTCTCGCCCACCTTGTATTCGATTTCCGAGGAGAGGCGCGAAATCGTGTCGGTCGCTTCACGCGCGAACTCGGCAAGCCGGCGGGTCTCCTCCGCGATCGCCGCGAAGGCCTCGCTGCCGGACCGGGTCGCCTCGAGCGCGGCGTTGAGCGCGAGCAGGGTCGCGCGGTTGGTCACGCGCTCCGCGACCGAAGCCAACTCGTTCGCGCGCATCAGCCCCGCGGCCAGATCTTCGATTCCGTCCGCGGCGGTCAGCACGACGGCATCGACGAGCTGCGCGGGCGTCCGGAGCGCCGCGTCGTCGCGGGCCGCCGTGCCCTCGCCGTTCGGGCCGCCCGCGAGCGTCGTGCGGAGGGCCTCGATCTCCCGGATGAGCTCCTTGAGCCCGCTCTCGAAGGCGTTGATGTCTCCCGGGGGACGAGCCGTTTCCTCGCCGGACGGCTTCGGCCAGTCCGGAGGGAGCGTGTCGCCGTCCTCTCCGATCAGCTCCTCTTCCCCGAGCCGCATGCGGCTCACGACCGGCAGGGAACCGGAACTCCTCATCCCCTCGAGCAGCGACTGCAACGGTCCGGCGCGCAGCTCAGGGGCTTCGGCGAGTGGATCCTTCCCGTCACGGAGCAAGGAAGCGGCGAGATCGGCGTGCTTCCGGAATTGGTCGAGCTCGCTGCCCGGCGCGGCATTGGAGCGGGCATCGTGCGCGAGTCGGCTGACGCGCTCGTAGAGCGTTGCCCAGTCTCCCGCGAATTCCGGCGGCACCTTGCTTTCGGCGGAGCCCCCGCGATCCAGCAGGAGCAAGAGGCGCCGCGGACGCGCCACGTCCACCATGCTCTTTCTCGGGGCCGAGGCCCTGGAAGCGAAGTAGGCGCCCCCGCAGGCGACGGCGCCAATCGCGATCCACGCCATGACGCCGGAGGCCATGGCTCCGGCGATGCCGCCCAGGAGGGCCGCGAGGAACGTGACCACGACAACGGGAGGCGGTGAAGGCGTTTCCTGGCGCGCTTCGTCCTCCACCCGCATACCCCGTTGCGCTGGCATCTTCTAGTACCCCCGGTCCATGGAAGCACGACTTCCGCCGGACGCGCCAGCGGCAGGGATGATCGACTCGAAAATCCGCCAATAATTGAGGCAGTGGAAATGGTCCTGGTCGTTTTCCAGCACCGATTCGAGGAGCTGTCCCAGCTCGGGATCGGGGGCGGGCGGCGCCTCGCGCAGATCGCGACCGGATACGAGCCGCGGAATCTCGGGGACGAGGATCGCGAATCGGTCCATTCCGCGGAACAGCACGAGCGCGTAGCGGTGGCCCGGACCAATGGGCACCTCGATGCCGAGATACGCGGCGAGGTCGACGACAGGCACCATTTCTCCTCGGAACGCGGCCACTCCGGCGATCGGCTCGGCCACGCCGGGGAGCTGCGCGAGACGCTCCGCGTCGAGGATGCCGCCGGCTTCCTCGACACGAACGGCGAAGCTGTAATCACCCAGCCTGAATGTGAGCGCGCCCCTCGTTCCGAGATTCATGATCGCGGTCGGATCCTCGTTGGAACTGCTGCGCCGCTTGCCTCGCCGTTGTCGCGAATCAGGATGAATCGCAAGTAGCGTGCCACGATTGCCGCACAAATCCCGGCCGCAACGTGATGCCCAACCTTACATTGGATGCATTCCCGAGTTTTCCCCGGCGCGAAACCCCTTCTCGCGTCGTGCGCTCTGACCCCGCTTCATTGCAAAAGGCTCGCAGCAGCGCAAATCGCATGGCCCGTCTAAGTGGTTGAAATGGGTGCTTCCACCCTTCGCGCCGGGCCCCATCGAGCCAGACGGTGCCAGTCCGGATTCGCCGGTTACCGCGCGCGCGGGGCATCGCGCGGGGTCAATCGCCTTGTCACCCGATGAGTTATCGCGGCGCGGCCCACCCCGCTCTTTGCCGCGGCACGGCGGATGCAGAAGCACTGGATTGGAATTGGTGGAAGCGGTTCGGGCCGGGTGCCCGTTGCCACGGGGAGCACGTATGTCGGCAGCGCGAAAATATCTCGCGAGCAAGATCGGGCAGAGAAAGCTGCAGCCGACGCTTTATTTCACGATGAACTGCCTTCTCCTCACGAAGGCGGAAGGCACGCCTCAGAACGGCGACCCGCTCCCTCAAGAGGACGTGGACGCCTACCTGAACGCGCTCCGCGACCAGTTCGAAGCGCAGGTCCCGCTGCCCTCCGAACGCACGCGGCTCCTGTCACGCTACGACGTGGGCGCGTGGCGGCGTCTGGCGAATTCGAGCCACGGCGCGCTCAAGTACCTGATCCTTCGCACGCCGGACGATCTCCTGTTGATTTCGGTCGGCGTGTTCGAGCATCACGGACCCCACGTTCCCAGCCGGCGCGACGGGATGCTGCCCGGTGAGGAAGCCGACGTGGGCCGGAGCCCGAACTGGTACCACTTCACCTACACGTATGGAGAGCTGCTCGAAAATCCGGCCGAGACGATCGCGTCGGTGCTGGAGAAACTGACGCTCGGACTCGAGCGCTACCACAAGCTGCTCTCGCACATGAAAGGCGAGTACTGGAGCGTCTCGAGACGGTTCAAGAAAGCGCAGGTGATCCGGCTCGAGCGCAAAGTCGACGAGGACGCGAAGGAGCAGATGCTCCGGGACATGCAGGACCACCTGCTCGACGCCTACTCCGAATGGAAGAAGACCGGCGAGCGGAAGCTGCTGGATCAGATGCGGGGATTGGCCCGCGAAATCCGGCAGCTCTCGCCCGACTTTCACTTTTCGCTTCCCGCGGGAGGTCTTAGCGGGAGCCAATGATCCCCCGGCGTGCCCTTCGTCCCCCGACCGACTCACCCCCGGAGGGCACGCACCCCCTAGAGCAACGCGGCAAAACTCCACACGCCCCGTCCCCCCGGCGGGGCGCCGCGTTTTGGGGCGGAAGGATCGAGCCCGGCGCCCCGCGACGCGAGCCGCGCGTCGCTACCGGATCTCGTAGTTGGGAGCTTCCTTGGTGATCGTGAGGTCGTGCGGGTGGCTCTCGCGGAGCCCCGCCTGGGTGATGCGGATGAAGCGCGTCTTGGTGCGGACCTCCTCGATGGAGCGTACGCCGCAGTAGCCCATGCCGGCCTTGAGGCCGCCGACGAGCTGGTAGATCACGTTCGCGACCTGTCCCTTGTAGGGAACGCGCGCTTCGATCCCTTCCGCGACGAGCTTCTTCAAGTCCTTGACCCCTTCCTGGAAATAGCGGTCGCCCCGTCCGCCCGCCATGGCGCTCAGGGATCCCATGCCGCGGTAGACCTTGTAGGTGCGCCCCTCGTAGAGAATGGTCTCGCCGGGGCTCTCCTCGGTTCCCGCGAGGAGATTTCCGAGCATCACCGAGTGCGCCCCGGCAGCGAGCGCCTTCACGAGATCCCCGGAGTACTTGATCCCTCCGTCGGCGATGATCGGCACGCCCGCGTCCGCCGCCGCGGCGGTGCACTCCAGCACTGCGGTGATCTGGGGCACGCCGACGCCCGCGACCACGCGGGTCGTGCACGCCGATCCCGGCCCCATCCCGACCTTCACCGCGTCGGCGCCGGCCTCGATGAGATCGCGCGTGGCCTCGGCGGTGGCGACGTTCCCGACCATGAGCTGGACGCTCGGGTGCTTGGCCTTGACCGCGCGGGCCGAATCGAGGACCGCCTTCGAGTGTCCGTGCGCGCTGTCGATCGCGATGACGTCCACGCCCGCCCTGACCAGCTCGTCCACGCGCTCCAGCGCCTCCTGCCCCACCCCGATCGCGGCCCCCACCCGGAGCCGACCCAGATGGTCCTTGCAGGCCCGCGGGTAGCGGATCCGCTTCTGGATGTCCTTCACCGTGATGAGACCGCGGAGCTGGAAGTGGTCGTCCACCACGGGGAGCTTCTCGATCCGGTTCTGGTGCAGGATGCGCTCCGCCTCTTCGAGGGTTGTTCCGACCGGCGCGGTGATCAGGTTCTCGTGGGTCATGACGTCGTTCACGCGGAGATCCGTTCCGCGCACGAAGCGCAGATCGCGGTTGGTGAGGATGCCCACGAGCCGCTTACCCTCGGTGATCGGCACGCCGGAGATGCGGAATTTCTCCATCAGCTCGAGCGCGCGGCTGATGGGGACGTCGGGGGGAAGCGTGATCGGGTTCACGATCATGCCGCTCTCGGAGCGCTTCACGCGGTCCACTTCCTCGACCTGCTCCGCGATCGGGAGATTCTTGTGGATGATCCCGATCCCGCCCTCCTGCGCGATCGCGATCGCGAGCGCGCTCTCGGTGACGGTGTCCATCGCGGCGCTCACGATGGGGACGTTGAGCGTGATCTCGCGCGTGAGGAGCGTCGTGGTCTCGACGTCCCGGGGATGAACCTCGGAATAACCCGGGAGCAGGAGCACGTCGTCGAACGTGAGCGCCGGCTCGGATCCCACGCGCGCTTCGGGAGCGGCCTTCTGGGCCGGCTGGATCTTGGCTCCGGGGGCGGCGTAGGTCCTCATGGCTATTCGGGGAGCCCCGTGTCGATCTTCTCGCTGAGCGAGAAGAAGAAGGTGACGCCCAGGCGCACCTGCGCGTAGGCCTTGTCGCGGTTGTAACCGCTCGGGAAATGCTGGATGTCCTTGGCCATGATGTAGTGGTAGCCCAGGTCCCCGGTCATGGTGATGTGCTTCGACATCCGCCGCTCCATGCCGGCCAATCCGTGGAATCCCGGCCGCGCCCGCCTCAGCACCTCGAAGGTCATGGGGTCCTTCGCGGCGCTGAGGTCCTGGGTGAGCACCGACCAGACGTACAGCCCACCGCCCGCGCCCAGGTACGGGCGCCAGACCTTGCCGTCGCGCAGGAAATAGCGCGCGCTCAGCGTGATGGGCGTCGCGGTCACGACGTAGAACTCAGGATTGCCGCTCCGAAGGCGGTTCCAGCCGTATCCGGCCGTCACGTCGAAGGTGACGTGGTCGGTCGACACGTAGCTGAACACGAGGTCCCCGGAGAGCCGCGGCCTCGCCTCGTTCTTGGTCGGCGTATCCTGAGTGAAGAGCAGCGTGCCTCCGCGGGCGCCGATTCCCCCGGAGCCCACGAGATCCGTGGCGTCCGAGGGTGTGGCAGAGCCCGCCAGGAGGATGATGACGAACCCCCCTACGAAATTTCGGAACATGAGGTCTGGAGATCTCCCTGAAGGCGCCGGTGCGCCGGTGAAACCGGCTTACAAACGGTGGTCCGTCAGTATACGAACCCGTCCCCGGCCCTGTCAACGGGGCCACCCGGAGCGTGGCGCCACAACCCGCGCCGCCATCACCTTGACAGTAGTGGAGCGTGTGACTACGATCCTCCACCGAATGGCGGTGTAGCTCAGCTGGTAGAGCAGGGGAATCATAATCCCTTGGTCCGGGGTTCGAATCCCTGCGCCGCCACCAACCTTTTCGACTACTCGGGCGCCGAACCAACGCCCGGTTTCGACGCGCCGGCCCGTTCGTCCTCCGATCGGGCCGATACCGTCTATACTCACCCCCATGGACACCCCCTCCCTGAAGCCACCCCGGGGCTCGAAGGCCGCCCGGCCCAACCCGCGCGACGAGCGCTTGGAGCTGCGCGCGGAACGCCTGATCGCCGAGCACGAGCTGATCCCGCGCGAAGGGGCCCTCGTCGTCGGCGTCTCGGGCGGGCCCGATTCGGTCGCGCTGCTCGATTTCCTCGTCGGCTATCGCGCGCGCTCCGGAGCGCCCGGGGGCGAGATCATCGCGGCGCACGTGAATCACGGGCTTCGCGGCGAGGAATCGGACGGGGACCAGGCCTTCGTCGAGAGCCTCGCCGGGCGGCTCGGAACCCGTTTCATGACGGCGCGGATCGAGGCCTCGAAGCTGCGGGAGCGAGGCGACTCCATCGAGACCGCTTCGCGGAAGCTTCGCTACGCCGCGCTCCGCCGCATGGCGGCCGCCGCGAGAACCACGCGGATCGCGGTCGCGCATACCTCCGACGATCAAGCCGAGACGGTGCTGCTTCGCCTCATCCGCGGTGCCGGGCTCACGGGGCTCTCGGGGATGCTGCCCTTGCGGAAAATCCATGGACTGGATGTCATCCGTCCACTCCTCACGACCACGCGCGAGCAGGTGCTCGAATATCTGGATCAGCGAGGGCTCCTCGAGTACCGGATGGACTCCTCCAACCTGTCCACCGATCCGAGGCGTAACTTCGTCCGGCTCGAAATTCTGCCCCGCATCCGGACCATGAACCCTTCGATCCGGGACACCCTCCTCAGGGAGGCCGCTCGATTCCGAGAGGTGGACGCCTATCTCGCCGCGGAGGCGAGTCTGGCGCTCCCGGGGCTCTACCGATCACGAGAGGCGGGGAAAATCGAACTTGATGCGGAGGGGCTGCTCCACTACCCTGTACTCCTGTGTAAATACATTTTACGCTACGCCTTGCAGGAGTTGAACGGGGAAGCCCTCGATCTGTCGACGGCTCACATCGACGCCCTCCACTCTCTTCTTGCTTCATCTCCAGGCCGTTCCGTGGACGTTCCGATGGGGATCCGGGCGCGGCGCGAGCGTGGGAAGGTCGTCCTGAGAAAGCGGGAAAGGGAACCGGAGCGCGCCGAAGCGCCATCCAAGGCTTGAGTACCAAGGCCTTCGAGCCGATATCCTGGCCGAAGCCCCTGAGCAACCACATTATGGAACCCGATCCGATATGAATCGAATCAGCAACGACAAGACCCACACCATGTTGCGCAAATCGACCGGGCCCGCGCCGCGGAAGGCGCGCCCGCCGAGGCTTCCCCAGCGCAAGTCCACGCCTTTTGGACCGGCGCGGCCGATCCGCACGGCGCTCCTGTGGCTCATTCTGGTGCTCGGCGTGATCCTCTTCGTCCAGATCTACGGAGAGATCAAGGCCAAGACGCACGAGATTCCCTACTCCGAGTTCCTCACCCAGGTGGACACCGGAAACCTCAAAGCCGTGACGATCGTGGACCGCGAGGTCATCGGCGAGCTCAAGCAGAGCGCGCTCACGCACGAGGAGGGCCGGCCCGCCTCGTACGTCTTCTTCAAGGTCTACCTGCCCGCCGAGGACAAGGATCTCGGGCGCGCGATCCTCGCGAAGAGCCCGGACGCCATCGTCAACTCGAAGCCTCCGGGAATGAACTGGTGGAGCCTCGCCCTCTCGTACCTTCCCTTCGTCGCGCTTCTGGTGCTCTGGATGTTCATGATCCGACAGATCCAGTCGGGCGGCGCGAACGCGATGAAGTTCGGAAAGAGCCGGCCCAAGGTGGTCATGGAGAACAGCCCCAAGGTCACGTTCAAGGACGTGGCGGGGGCGGACGAAGCGAAGCAGGAGTTGGAAGAGATCATCGAGTTCCTGCGCGATCCCAAGAAATTCCAGCGCCTCGGCGGCAGGATCCCGAAGGGCGCGCTCCTCCTGGGTCCCCCGGGCACCGGCAAGACGCTCCTCGCGAAAGCGGTGGCGGGCGAGGCCGGCGTACCGTTCTTCTCCCTATCCGGCTCCGATTTCGTGGAGATGTTCGTCGGCGTGGGCGCTTCCCGCGTGCGCGACCTCTTCGATCAGGGGAAGCGTAACGCGCCCTGCATCATCTTCATCGACGAGATCGACGCGGTCGGGCGCCACCGGGGCGCCGGGCTGGGCGGAGGTCACGACGAGCGCGAGCAGACGTTGAACCAGCTCTTGGTCGAGATGGACGGGTTCGAATCGAACGACGGCGTGATCCTCATCGCGGCCACCAACCGTCCCGACGTGCTCGACCCGGCGCTCCTGCGCCCGGGCCGCTTCGACCGGCAGATCGTGGTCGACGTCCCTGACGTGCGCGGACGTGAGGGAATCCTCCGGGTGCACACGCGCAACATTCCGGTAGGCGAGGACGTCAACCTGAACACCATCGCGCGCGGCACCCCCGGGATGGTCGGCGCGGATCTCGCGAATCTCGTGAACGAAGCGGCGCTCCTGGCCGCGCGTCGAAACCACAAGCGGGTCTCGGCTCCCGATTTCGAGGACGCGAAGGACAAGGTGATGATGGGAACCGAGCGGCGCAGCCTCGTCATCTCCGACACCGAGAAGAAGAGCACGTCGTACCATGAGGCGGGGCACGCGCTGATGGCATGGCTCCAGCCCGGGAGCGACAAGGTCCACAAGGTCACGATCATCCCGCGGGGCCGGGCGCTTGGATTGACGGCCTACCTCCCACAGGATGAGCGCCATTCCTTCTCGCGCGAGTACTGGCTCCGGGTGCTCACGCACCTGATGGGCGGAC
>Ga0137396_10000500_pt1 | contig 18778 bp, 16 predicted proteins | sample czc16metaG_FD_108284 | JGI IMG/M metagenome (GOLD analysis project Ga0137396, IMG submission 108284) | Vadose zone soil microbial communities from Angelo Coast Range Reserve, California, USA - czcobulk3.16 metaG | ecosystem: Environmental > Terrestrial > Soil > Vadose zone | place: USA...
ACTGTCAATACTGGGAAAACTAAGCTCCCAACCCCTCTTACTAGTCTGTTCTTTTAGGTCTCCAATGGAAGGCAATGCTGATGTACTCCGCCTTGAGCAACAAATCGGGCGGTTGCTCGGACTGCTGGAAATGCGCAGGCCATATAGCGAAAGAATCCGGGAGATTCGGAGTTTGTTTCAACAACCTGGTTGGTCGAGGCGAAACGGCCGGCCCGAAAGCATTGAATTGTCATTTGTTCACGAAGGGTCTCCACAGCATGGATGAACAGGCTCTTGTAACCGACGCCTCCAGCGTGACTGCATCGCGCAGAGCAGGTCAGGTCGCACAGGAAATCTTCCGGCCTGAACGTCCCCTTGTCTCCATACGCCCCGGCGGGGGTTGGGTGGCGTTGAACCTGCGGGAACTCTGGGCTCATCGAGAGCTTCTGTATTTCCTGACTTGGCGGGACGTCAAGGTGCGCTACAAGCAGACAGTGCTTGGGGCAGCATGGGCGATCATCCAACCTCTCTTCACGATGCTGATCTTCACTATCTTTTTCGGCAGACTGGCTCAGGTTCCCTCGGACGGAATCCCATATTCCCTCTTCGCTTACGCTGGACTTTTGCCCTGGACATTCTTCGCCAATGCAGTCGGCAACAGCGCGGCCAGTCTTGTCGGCAGCTCGAACCTAATCAGAAAAGTCTATTTTCCTCGGATGATCATCCCTGGCGCGGCCGTGTTGGCAGCGCTGGTGGATTTTGTGATTGCGTCGCTTATTCTCGGCGTGCTGATGGCCTGGCACGGTATTCACGTGCGTTGGACGATCGCTATCTTCCCATTCCTGGCGCTGCTGACCACGATTCTCGCGATGGGAGTGGGGATGTTATTGGCGGCTTTAAACGTGAAGTACCGGGACATCCGCTACGCGCTGCCTTTCTTGATTCAGTTGTGGATGTTTGTCACGCCCGTCATTTATCCGGCGAGCTTGGTACCGCAGAAGTGGCGTTGGGTGCTGGCGCTGAATCCACTAACCGGAATTATCGAGGGCTTCCGGGCCTCCTTGTTTGGACGCTCAGTTCCTTGGGGCGCGCTCGGCGTCTCCAGTGTAATTGCAATTGGACTGCTTGTGTACTCAGCGTATTCGTTTCAGCGCATGGAGCGCAGTTTCGCCGATACGATTTAAGGCCTATGAAAGCCATCATCGAAGTCGAAAACCTCAGTAAGCAGTACCTGATTGGCGCTCGCGAAGCCCCTTACGACACTCTGCGCGAGGCTCTCATGCGGGCAATCCGCACGCCATTCCAGCGTGGACAAAACAATTCGGGTAGCAACACCATTTGGGCACTTCGGGACATTGCGTTTCGGGTTATGCCGGGAGATGTGATTGGGATCATCGGCCGCAGCGGGGTGGGCAAATCGACCCTCCTGAAAATCCTCTCCCGGATCACTGAGCCGACAACTGGCAGGGTGGAGTTGTATGGGCGTGTCGGAAGCCTGCTCGAAGTCGGAACGGGGTTCCACCTTGAACTCAGTGGCCGCGAAAATATCTACTTGAACGGCGCAATCCTGGGCATGAAGCGCGCCGAAATCACCCGCAAGTTTGACGAGATCGTTGCGTTCGCTGAAGTCGAACGCTTCATCGACACCCCGGTCAAGCGATATTCCACCGGGATGTACCTGCGCCTGGCATTTGCGGTCGCGGCATTTCTGGAAACCGAGATCCTGCTAGTGGACGAGGTGCTCGCGGTCGGTGACGCCAGCTTCCAGAAAAAATGCCTGGGGAAGATGCGGGACGTGAGCGCGAACGGCCGAACGGTACTTTTCGTCAGTCATAACATGGCCGCCATAGAAGCCCTTTGCAGTCGCTGCCTCCTGATTTCTCAAGGCCGGTTGCGGGCCGAGGGCGAGCCGACCGCAATCATGGCTCGTTACCTCGAGTCAGAACTTGCTTCTCATTGCGCATCCCGGGACCTCTCATCGCATTCGGGGCGAAGAAGGGGTTGTGCGGCCTTGATGGCGCAGGTAACCCTCTATTCAAACGGCGGACTTCCGTCGTCCTGCGTAAGAATGGGTGAAGATCTCTCCGTCCAGGTGGGCTTTCAAGCGGGCTCCGAGCCCTTCTCTCCGGTTTTGGGTTTGGTCGTTAAGAACCTCTATGGCATGCCGATTTTTGCTGTGAACAACAGATTCATCCCGGGATTCGAGTTCTCAAAGTCGGTGAAAAGAGGAACTATTACCTGTCACCTAGAGCGGCCGCCCCTGCTTCCGGGAACATACTTTCTCGACCTGTATCTGGGCGATCGGAACCAGGACCTCGATATCGTCCATGAGGCCATATCGTTTGACGTATTGGCTGCCGACGTGTTTGGAACCGGCCAACTTCCCCCGCCTGCAGCGGGTCCGATTTACTGGCCAGCGCGGTGGACGCTCGCACCCGGCGGATCGGTCGAATCAGCGAGTCGGAATGAGGTGCAATGAGCAAGGCAGGCATCGCGGTTTACGACGACGCGTTCTTTGATGCCCAGGTCGAAGGATCGCTGCGCTCTGCGCGCGTCATTGTGCCGATTGTTGTGAAACTCCTGAGGCCTCGGAGTGTCATCGACATTGGCTGTGGACGCGGAGCCTGGCTTCGTGCCTTTGAGGAGAACGGCGTGGAGCAGGTTTGGGGAGTGGACGGCCACTATGTTGACCGCTCCAAGCTTCTAGTTCATCCTACGAAGTTTCTCCAGATTGATCTACGACGGCCTTTCAGAATCGAAGAGCGGTACGACCTCGCCCTTTGTCTGGAAGTTGCCGAACATCTGACTTCGAAAACCGGTCGCGACTTGGTCCGCACTCTAGCAGGCTTGGCTCCAATCATATTATTCTCTGCGGCGATCCCGGGTCAGCGTGGCACCTGCCACATCAATGAACAGTGGCCGTCATACTGGATGTCGCTCTTTGCAGAACATGCGTTTCTGAGATTGGATCCTATCCGACAGCACATCTGGAACGATCCGCGGGTGGAATGGTGGTATCGCCAAAACATATTTCTCTATGCCTCAAGGCAAGCGATTTCCGAATCGCCACGTTTGCAGGCCGAGGAACGCGCCGCCCAAGCCCTGGAGTGCATACATCCTCTTATCCTGGATCGATGGACTACGGTCAGGGGCCTCCTGGGAGAAATACCGCGGGCAGTTCACCGGGCTATCCAGCTTCGCCTTCAGCCGCGGAGACGCACGGAATGCTGATCACTGCGGTCCTGCACGTCGTCCCTGCACTCTTCAGCTCCAATAATGGGGTGTTGGGTGGAGCGGAGCGCTATGCGCTGGAACTTGCGCGTTACATGGCAGAGGAAGTTCCAACGCGGCTGATAACTTTTGGCGACCGAGATCGACACGAGACCACAGGTGAACTGGAGATTCGTGTGATCGGAAATGCCCGGTACGTTCGAGGCCAGCGCCAGAATCCGTTTTCCAGCTCGTTATTTGGGGAATTGTCGAAAGCCAGTGTTGTCCACTGCCATCAGCAGCACATCCTGACCAGCAGCCTGGCGGCGCTCGCCTGCCGCTTGCTCCGACGCCCGGCGTTCGTCACTGATCTGGGCGGGGGAGGCTGGGATGTGTCTGCGTACGTCTCCACGGATCGCTGGTACCACGGCCATCTCCACATCAGCGAATTCAGCCGGAGAGTTTTTGGTCATGCCGGAAAACCTTGGGCGCGCGTCATTCTTGGCGGTGTGGATACACATAAGTTTTCCCCGGATGAGTCTGTAGCCCGAGATGGAAGTGTGGTTTTCGCCGGCCGCTTGCTGCCCCACAAGGGAGTCAACGACCTGGTGAACGCGGTCCCGGCTGACATGCACCTGAGAATTATCGGCCAGTTGTGCGACTCGAGATTCTATCAGGACCTGCGTGCGCTGTCGGCGGCTAAACAGATCACTTTCCATCACGATTTCGCCGACTCGGACCTGGTCAGCGCGTATCGCAAGGCACTGTGCGTGGTCCTCCCCAGTGTGTACCGGACGATGTACGGCCAGCACAGCGACATCCCGGAGCTGCTCGGGCAAACGCTGCTGGAAGGCATGGCCTGTGGCACACCAGCGATTTGCACAAATGTGGGCAGTATGCCCGAGGTAGTAGAGGACGGCGTCACCGGGTTTGTCGTGCCGGCCAACGATCCGCAGGCCTTGGGCGCCAAGTTGCGCTGGCTACGCGATCATCCGGATCGGGCCAGGGAAATGGGAGAAGCCGCCCGTCGCAGGGTGCTCGAAAGGTTTACTTGGCCCGCCGTCGTGCGGCGGTGCCTGGAAATCTACGCACAGGGTTAGCGAAAAGAGCGATCACCAAACGGCGAATACCATGTACGAGCCAAATGTAAGCAAGATTCTAGATCTTCTCAAGCCCTCAGACATAATTCTGGATCTTGGTGGCTGGGCGCGGCCGTTTAATCGCGCCAATTACGTCATCGACGCCGAACCGTACGGAACGCGAGGTTATTATGGGAAGTGGCTTCCGGCGCAAGGAGGACAGCAGGAGTACTTTACTAAAGAAACTTGGATTCAGCGCGACATTTGCGAACGGACGCCTTTTCCATTCGCTGATAAGACGATTGACTTCGTCATTTGCTCTCACACACTGGAGGACGTGCGAGATCCTCTGTGGGTTTGTTCCGAGATGATCCGTGCGGGGAAACGCGGCTACATCGAAGTACCCTCGCGTCTGGCGGAATCGTGTCGTGGCGTCGAGCCAGGTCAGGTGGGGTGGTCACATCATCGCTGGCTCGTGGAAATTGTGAATAACTCCGTCCGTTTTCTTATGAAATATCACATGATCCATAGCCACTGGAGCCTTTCGATTCCGGAATCCTATTGGCGATCTTTGGGTGAAGAACGGAAGGTGCAGTGGCTATTTTGGGAAGGTTCGTTCAATTATTCGGAGACGATTATCCACGGCACGGAATGCATTGCTGCGGAACTACAGCGCTTCGTTCAATGCACCGATCCATATCCTGGATGGCTGCTCGAAGCCGGTCGGAGGTTCCGACAAGCTCGAAAGATGAAGAACCGGGTCGTGAGCAAGCTGGAGCGCGCACTCCAGAGCATCGTTGATGTGATTCATGGCTGAGTGGCACATCATCACCTGCGAATATCCGCCGCAGCTGGGTGGCGTGAGCGATTACACCTATCTCCTCTCTTCGGCTCTGGCGGCAGCAGGCGATAGTGTGCACGTGTGGTGCCCCACTGGGTCTGGCGATCCCACGCCTGCGCCGGGAGTAGTTGTCCATCGCGAGCTAGGAAGATTCAATCCCGGTGATGTTCACCGTGTTGGCAAGAAGCTGGATGAGTTTTCCGCGCCACGCCGGCTACTCGTTCAATGGGTGCCCCATGGCTACGGATTTCGCTCCATGAATCTCTATTTCTGCAATTGGCTCTGGAGCCGGGCGGCTTTCCATCGCGATCGTGTTCAAATAATGGTCCACGAACCTTTCTTAGCTTTCGACCACGGATCTTTGAAGCGGACTGTTGCAGCAGCAGTGCATCGCGCCATGACCACCGTACTCTTAAATGCTGCGTGTCACGTTTGGGTTGCCATTCCCGCTTGGGAAGTTTATTTGCGACCCTACGCCCTGGGCCGGCACCTATCTCTTGCCTGGTTGCCAGTCCCCAGCAGTGTGCCGGCAATTGTGGACTCTGAAGGCGTATCGATGGCCCGTGCCGCTTATGCACCCGCGCAAGGTTTTCTTGTTGGCCATTTCGGGACCTATGGTTGTCCGATCGAAGAATTGCTGATGGCCTTGGTTCCCCAGCTGCTGCGCAGGAACTCCGCTGGTGCTGTGCTACTCCTAGGGCGCGGAAGCACAACTCAGCGCGACGCAATTCTCCGCCGGCATCCCGATCTAGCCACGCGGGTTCACGCCACCGGTGCGCTCGAAGCCGCGGACCTTTCTCGTCACCTGAGCGCTTGTGATGTTTTGGTCCAACCGTATCCAGATGGTGTGAGCAGCCGGCGCACGACCGTAATGGCTGGGCTCGCTCTCGGCCTTCCCATCGTCACTACGGTCGGGGATCTCACCGAGGCTTTGTGGGCCAAAAGTGATGCCGTTGCTCTCGCTCCGGCCGGCGACCTGACCAGTATGGTGGAACTCACAGAGCAACTGCTGAGAGATAAAACCGAAAGGAGCCGCCTGAGCACTGCGGCCAAAGCGCTTTATGAGCAGTGCTTTGCTCTCGGGCACGTCGTCGCAGCATTGCGAGCGCCTAGCGGCTACTGCGTGCAATCTTCATCGCATGACTGAAGGCTGTGACAAATTCTTGAAGAACAGCTTCTTGCTGGAGCGGATTTGCTCGTGACCTGGTCTCGGTTTGGGGTGCCGCACGGCACGGCTTTGTAAGAATTGAGTCACGTGGTGAGCAGTTCTGGAGTGGGTAACCCGGTGCGGATCGTTATAACCAATTGGAATCGGCGGAAAGTCGGAGGTATAGAGACCTACCTCAGCAACATGATTCCCGAGCTACGCCGTGCTGGTCATAATTTGGCCTTCTGGTCCGAGCTCGATCAGCCTGCAGACCGTGAACGGATTCCGCTTCCTCCTGAAGCGCCTGCGTGGTGTGTTTCCGAGCTGGGTGTTCAAGGGAGCTTAACTGCATTGCGCGACTGGCACCCTGACTTGATTTACGCGCATGGCCTCCTTGACCCAAAACTCGAAGCTCAGACGCTCGCGGTCGCGCCTGGCGTATTTTGTGCGCACGCCTACTACGGCACGTGCATCAGCGGCGGAAAAACGTTCAAATTCCCGGTGGTCACGCCATGTAATCGTCGGTTTGGTTGGCAATGCCTGATCCACTACTACCCACACCGCTGCGGTGACTGGAGTCCGGCCAATATGCTGAAGGAGTATCGGCGCCAGTCAGAGCGTTTAAAGCTTTTACGGCATTACAGAGCGATCGTGACGCTCTCCGATCACATCGCCTCCGAGTACAGGAAGCACGGTTTCCCGTCCGATTGTATCTACACTCTTGCTCCCCCGCTCAGCAATGGCATCTCTCATGAGGCTTATGGCATTCGAGAATTGGCACCGGCAGGAGCCCCCAGCGAAAAGTGCGCTGTCAACTACGGCTCACTCACCGCAGACCGAAGCCAGCCTTATTGGCGACTTCTGTTTTTAGGCCGCATGGATTATTTGAAAGGCGGACATCTCTTCCTGGATGCACTCCCGCAGGCGGCGGCATCCCTGGACCGGCCTCTGCGTGTGACCTTTGCCGGAGACGGGCCTGCGCGCAGTGACTGGGAACGTCAAGCCATGCGTGTGAAGGACCAAGCTCAAGGGTTGGATATAGAGTTTCTTGGTTGGTTGGAAGGACGTCAGCGCGAAGCACTCTTCGCCAATTGCGACTTGCTCGTAATGCCCAGTCAGTGGCCTGAGCCATTTGGGCTTTCCGGGCCAGAAGCGAGCCAGCATGGAGTTCCGGCGGTCGCCTTCGCCGTGGGGGGCATCCCGGAGTGGCTCTCGGACGGTGCGAATGGGTATTTTGCGCCGGGTAACCCGCCCACCTCGGCTGGTCTGGCCGAAGCGATCATTCGTGCCTTGCGGGATCCAGAGACCCATGCCCGCCTGTGTCGCGGTGCGTTAGCGATGTCCCGGCGGTTCGGCATCGAAAAACACGTTGTCGGATTGTTGGATGTGTTTGAGAAAGCTCTCGCCTTGCGCGCAAGCAGTACGAGTGAGAGGGCTCTAAATAAGGCAGAAGCTTTTATCGTATTAGAGTGACCTATGGAGCGTGATCTCCGAGTGCTCTTCTTCGTTGAGGGTTATACGGATATTCGGTTTGTTGTCGGCCTTAGTAGCATTTGCCGGCTAGTGGTCGCTGTTCCATCAAGACCCTACGTCGAGAGTGGGCTAAAGCAGCGCCTAGCCCAAAGCAGCGCGAGCCTGCGCGTGGACGAGATTAACGGTGGCCGGGTTGGTTTTCAGCTGCGCTCGTTCGTCTATCTTTGGCAGCGCGCAAGGGATTTTGACGTCATCCTCTCTCAAGAGGCGTTGCGGGGCTCGCTCAACGCGAATGTCATTGGTGCCTTGCAGCGCGTGCCTGTAGTAATGTCCATGGGCAGCTCTCCTGTCGAATCCTTTCGTTGCCGGCGCATACGCAGGCAGATTAATTGGTCGAAGGCAGTCCTTGGCGAGACAGTTATCTGGACACTCCTGAGGATCAATGGCCGCTTAGCAGCCAGATGCCTGGGCATTGGACCCTACCTCCGCGATGTGGCCGCTCGGTTCTGCCCGAGGACTCAGATCGGGCTTCACCACGGAGTTGATACCGACTATTTCCGGCCCGCTGATCACGCCGAGCGAGCAGAGCTGCGACGCAAGCTCGATTTGCCAGTCGAGAAATTCATGATTTTCTGCTCCAGCCGCATTAGCCATGAAAAAGATCCCGAAACCGTGCTGAAGGCAGCGGCGCTGGCTCGCACTCGGGGATTGGACGCTGTTCTCATCAACCTCGGGGGTGGGTACAAAGAATTCCTTCACTTGGCCGGGCAATTGCACCTCCCGGAGGCCGGAAGCTGGGTTCTTGGTCGGCCTGCGGCCCATCCCATGACGGAGTTGGCTGATTACTTCAGAGCCGCCGACGTACTGGTCCAAGCCTCCCTCGCTGAAGGGCTGGGATTTTCACCCTTAGAAGCGCTTGCTTGCGGGACCCCTGTGGTGGCCACCGCGGTTGGAGGGATGGCAGTGCAACTGAAGGGCTACGCTCGATTAACACCTCTCCGCGATCCTGAGGCGATGGCTGAACAATTTCTTTGGGTCAGGGCGAATCCGGACCAAGCCCGCGCTCAGGCGCTCCAAGGGCGTGAATTCGTTATTCGCGAGTGGAACCGACAGAAGGCTTTTGTGGACCTCTTGAGTGTACTCGAGACAGTTGTTCGAAAGGAGCAGGTCGCTGACAAACGTAAACGAAATGGCAACTGAGGTGTAGCCGCTATTGAGGGAATTAACCATGTTTGCGCGGATGTGCTGACCGGCAAAGTTCCCAGAGCGTCGACGAGTTTGCAGTGTGGATTAGGGAGTATCACGCAGTGCCAGGATAAAGGATGAAGAGACCAGCACCAAGGAACCACAGGCGCGAATCGATGCGAATTCTTGTGGCACATAATGTCGCGCGGACGCGCGCCGGAGGTATGAGCCGGATCATGGGCTTCATCCATGATCAAGTCGCACTTGCAGGACATGCAGTGGATTATTTCTGCGCCGAGGATGTTCCTGCTCCCCTGAACGGTCGTCTAACCCGATTTACATTCCCTATTCTTGTCTTTCGCCACGCTGTCCACGCCGCTCGTTTGGGCAAACCCTACGACATAATTAATGTCCACGAGCCGCAGGCCGGCGTGATCTCGAGTTTTAAAAGGGCTGCGGGGAATCCGGTGGTCGTGGCGACGAGCCATGGAATAGAGCGCCGGGCTTGGGAACTAGCTTTGGAGGAGGCGCGACTCGGTCGGAAAGGTCCTACCCTCAAAACCCGCTTGATCTATCCACTGACGAGCCTCTGGCAATCTAAGGTGGGTCTGCAACGCGCGGATCACATTTTCTGCCTGAATTATGAAGATCGAGACTACTTGCTCGGCTGGCTCAGGATTGCTGATAGTAAGCTCACGCGAATTTTTCCGGGAGCCGCTAGCGTTTACGCAGAGGCTGCCAGGAAACGTGATTATGCCCGGGCCACCTGTCTGCTTTTCGCCTCAACGTGGCGCAAGAACAAGGGTATAGAGGATCTGGTCCCCGCTTTTACGATTTTGGCGGAGCGCCACCCGGAATTGGCTCTCATCGTGCTCGGCGGTGGCGTGCCGCAGAGCATCGTTATGGCTCTGTTTCCTAAGTCGCTCCGAGTCAGGATTTCGTTCGTAGATACAACCAGTGAGCCAGATACCGCTGCGGTATTCGCTGCGGCCGACGTTTACATCCTCCCGAGTTTGTTCGAGGGTACCCCGCTCACGTTGATGGAGGCGATGATGAGTGGATTGCCTATCGTTGCGACCGCCACTTGTGGCATGAAAGACGTTATCCAAAACGGGAGGAATGGATTGTTGGTGCCGATTCGTTCTCCTGAAGCCATTGTGAAGGCGGTCGAGCAATTGATTGTCAGTCCCACGTATCGCGCCTGCCTCGGTCGTGCCGCGCAGGAAGATGCTCTGGGAAAATATACTTGGCAGAAAGTGGCTGAACCCGTGCGAAGTGTCTATGAACAATTATGCGATGGGAGGATTGGATGAGCGGAAAGGATTGGGTTCGGCCCTGTTGTCCGACGACCAGCAGGGCGGTTTAGACAGTGGGTCACGTGTATTGACGGGACCGAACACTGCTTGCCTTTCCCAGGGAGGCCGCCAATCGAATTTCCGATTTGTAGTAATCCGAGAACCCTGATGCGCTGCATCGCTCTGCATTCGTTAATCGTGGCTGAGAAACCGTGAGGGCCCTTGTCCATCTCTTACTCTGGCGAGTGGGACTGGCAGGAGCTGAGACACAAACCACTCCCGCGGAACGAGATTGCTTGGCCCGCCACGTTGGTGGCAAGAAGCGTCCAGTCGAAATTGGAGTTTGGCACGGAGTGACAACATGTCGCCTGCGCGCCGAAATGGCCTCTGACGGTGTGCTGATCGCGGTTGATCCGTACCCGATCGGACGACTGGGCTTTAGCGCTCAACGGTACATTGCCAGCAAAGAGGTAGGCAAGGTCTATAACGGATCTGTTCGATGGATACGCTCGACCGGCGTTCGAGCTGCACAGGATTACGCGCTCTCGGGGAGTCATCCCGTGGACTTTGTATTCCTGGATGCGGACCATTCCTATCAAGGGTTGCGCGATGATTGGGATGCCTGGAGTTCGCTGGTTGCTCCGAACGGGATTGTTGCCCTTCATGATAGCCGCTCAAATGCCGCACGTCAGATCGAGGATGCTGGCAGCGTCGTTTTTACGCGCGAAGTCATCCTGCATGACGTGCGGTTCGAATTGCTTGAAACGGTGGATACGCTGACGGTTCTGCGGCGACGAATGGAATCATGAATTTCCATAGTGTCGGCATCATTTGCGATTTCGCTGAAGAGAACTGGCCCAGCATGGACCTGATCGCAGACATGCTCTTGCAACATCTCGAAACAGATCACGTCTCCGGGCTGCGCGCAATTCGTCTCTGCCCGCGCATGGTGCCCAGGTTTGGTTCCCTCCCGATCTTGCGGCGCACTCGCCTCGCCTATAACGCCGACCGCTTGGTCAACCGAATGCGAGACTACCCGCGTTGGCTGCGATCGAGAGTGGACGTGTTTGATCTTTTCCATGTGATCGATCACAGTTATGCTCACCTTGTTCACCAGTTGCCTGCCGGGCGCGCCATCGTGACCTGCCACGATCTGGATGCCTTTCGCTGCATTCTAGACCCCGCGGTTCATCAGCGATCGAAACTGCTTGAGGGATTAGCTCGGCATGCGTTGAGGGGTTTCCGCAAGGCGGCATGGGTCACTTGTCCCAGCGCCGCAACTCGGGACGCATTAGTGGTGAACCGCTTGTTTCCGGCAGACCGGATGACGGTGGTTCCGAACGGAGTCCATCCTTCCTGCAAGACTCAGCCGGATCCCGCGGCGGATGCCGAAGCGATGCGACTGCTGGGAAGAAAAGCCGGCGAGACCATCGAGCTCTTGCACGTGGGCAGCACGATCGCGCGAAAGAGGATCGATGTGCTCTTGCGAGTCTTTGCAGAGGTGAGAACAGAGTTTCCTACCGTGCGGCTGGTGCAAGTTGGCGGGCCATTCACCCCCGCGCAGGATTCCCTGCTTCGGGAGTTGGAACTGGCCAACTCGGTCGATGTTCTCCCGCGTTTAGAACGGCCCGTTTTGGCAGCAGTCTATAGGCGGGCTGCCCTGGTCTTGCAAACTTCCGAGGCCGAGGGCTTTGCGCTGCCGGTTATCGAAGCCATGGCGTGCGGGACTCCAGTGCTGGCCAGTGATATTCCAGCGCTGCGCGAGGTTGGGGGGAGGGCGGCGATGTACTGTCCCATGGGCGAAATCGCAGCTTGGACCGAATCGGCAATCGCGTTGCTCCGGGAGCGAGAGCGCGAGCCTGAGAGTTGGTGTGCCCGTCGGGTAGCAGGCTTAAATCAAGCGAAGAAATTCAGTTGGGCAGAGTATGCCAAGAAGATGGTTGGGATTTACCAGGGGCTGCTGACGTGCTGAGCCAGTTTTGCGGCGGCCGTCACGTTTCACCTAGATACTGCGCGCATCCTAACGCATTAGAAGCCTTCTAGCACTCGAGCAGCTTGGGTCCGCAAGATGAGAATCGTGTTCCTAAATCCGACGGGAGAATTGGGCGGGGCTGAGGTGAGTCTTCTGAGCATTCTGGCAAGCTTGCGGGTGGCAGAGCCCCGATGGTCGCTGCGGTTAATTGTGGGTAGCAATGGCCGGTTTGTCTCGCAGGCTGAAGCGCTGGGGGCATGCACGCGCGTCGTCCCCTTTCCACCGGCATTAGCGAGGCTAGGGGATGCCGGCTCATGTGACCCGGGCGATAGGCGGTTGAGTCGGCTTGCCGCCGGGCTTTTCACCGCGGCTCCTGGAGTCTTGGCTTACATAGGTCAACTGCGTTCCGCTCTTCGCGACTTGAATCCGGATCTCGTACACACCAATGGTCTCAAGATGCACGTCCTTGGAGTGTGGTCGCGACCACCGCGTATCCCCACAGTTTGGCACATCCACGAGTATGTGCAGCCGAGACCGATCATGGCTCGTTTGCTTCGGAGATGCGCCGCGAACTGCAGTGCAGTCGTCGCCAATTCTAGAAGCGTAGCCGCGGACGTGCAGGCCGCTTGTGGCCACCGCATAAAGGTCCACACGGTTTACAACGCTATTGATTTAGCCCGGTTTTGCCCGATTGGGCCTACGTTGGACTTGGACGCCTTGGCCGGTTTGCCTCCCCCGCAGGCGGGGGCTGTGCGCGTTGGGCTAGTGGGCACACTCGCTTCGTGGAAGGGGCACAAAACCTTCCTGGAGGCCCTCGCGCTGCTGCCTCCAAATCTTCCCATTCAAGCGTATGTAGTGGGCGGCGCGGTTTATCAAACGAATGGAAGCCAATATAGCTTGAACGAGCTGCGAAGTCTCGCCGCCAAACTGAAGATATCCCACAAAGTGGGCTTTACCGGTTTTGTGGAGGATTGCGCTTCGGCGATGCGCTCCTTGGATATTGTGGTCCACGCCAGCATCAGGCCCGAACCTTTCGGACTAGTCATCGTCGAAGCCATGGCGTGCGGGCGAGCGCTGATTGCCAGCCAGGCCGGAGGCGCTGCCGAGATATTGGAATTGGGGAAAAATGCTTTAGGTCACCCCTCCGGGGATGCTGCCGCCCTGGCCGACCGCATCGCGGAGTTGGCGTCGAATCCAGGCCTGAGGGCGCAACTGGGGAAGGCTGGTAGAGCCACGGCGGAGTCACGCTTTGACCGCGCTAGGCTCGCAAAAGATTGGATCCCAATCTATCGGCAGGTCATAGCCTCGTGAAACTAATGCGTGTGTTGCATGTGCATAGCGGCAACTTGTACGGCGGCGTCGAAACGCTGCTCTTGACACTGGCGCGCTATAGGGATCTTTGCCCGGCTATGGAGCCTGAGTTTGCTCTCTGCTTCGAGGGTCGTTTGAGCGAGGAGCTGAATGCCGTTGGCGCGCGAATCCATCTCCTGGGAAAGGTGCGAATCCGCCATCCACTCTCAGTTTGGCGATCCAGAGGGGTTTTGAAGGGCGTCCTGCAGCAGCAGAAGATCGATGTCGTCATTTGCCATTCCGCATGGCCCCAGGCGATTTTTGGTCCGGTGGTTCGCCGCGCCCACCTGCCGCTGGTTTTTTGGCTCCACAATGCTGTCAATGACCACCACTGGCTGCAGCTTTGGGCGCGGATGGCTCCGCCAGATCTGGCTCTGTGCTGCAGCAGGTTCACGCAGAGGACGCTACCCAAGATGTACCCGAAAGTGTCCAGCCAACTGATCCGCTGCCCAATCTCTGAAATTAGACCGCACGCTTCGGATACTGAACGCCGGGCGACGCGAGCCGAGTTAAGTGCTCCCATGCAGGCCACGGTCATTGCGCAGGCCAGCCGAATGGAGGTTTGGAAAGGCCACGGGTTGTTATTACAAGCTTTGGGCATGCTGAAGGATATGCCCAATTGGGTAGCCTGGATTGCGGGAGGAGCGCAGCGGCCCCAGGAACTGAGCTACCTGAACAGTTTGAAGAAGGCAGCAGCCACTCTGGGAATTGAGGACCGCGTGATGTTTCTTGGTCAGCGCTCAGATGTCCCGCGAATCCTTGAGGCTGCGGATATTCACTGCCAGCCGAACACTGGTCCGGAACCCTTCGGCATCACGTTTATCGAGGCGCTCTACGCCGGTATTCCGGTCGTTACCACCGCGATGGGAGGCGCCCAGGAGATCGTGGACGATTCCTGTGGAATGTTAGTCTCGCCTAACGACCCGCAGGCATTGGCCGCCTCCCTGCGACAGCTGATCCAAGACAGCGCTCTACGGAGAAGGCTGGGAGCTGCCGGGCCAGCTCGCGCTCGACACCTCTGTAACCCCGCAGCACAACTCCAAAAGTTACATCGAGCTTTGGGAAGCGTCTCTGGTGACGGCGAACATTAAACAAATTGCAAGATTCTGCACGCACCGGGGCTTCCCAATCACTGGAACATAGTTCGGGGTCAGGTCAATGGAAGTTCCAAGGGCTCCGCTGACTCAACTCAGAGGCTGGTACTACGTTGCCCCAACGCTCGTGCTAGTGGTTGTTCTGCTGGGACCCTCTCTGAAGCTGGGATTTGTTTCTGATGATTTTCTACATCTGGTAGAAGACTCGAATTTGCCGCTGACAGCATCCAGCGATCAGCTGTTGCGCCCACTCCGGAACGTCATTGTCAAAATTGCCGTTCGCCTTTTCGGGCTGAATCCTCTGCCTTTCCACATGGCTATCGTTGTGTTTTATGCGCTTGTTGCAGTCCTGCTGTTTGAGCTCATATGGGAGCTCAGCCGGGATTTACGAGTTGCTGGGCTTACGACAGCGCTGGTCGCAGCCTTCCCGCGGAATCACCAAGTCGCCTTTTGGTTTGCCGCCTTTCAAGATTTGGTTGTCGCAGTGGCGGCGCTCCTGACGTTTATTCTTTTCTTGCGACATCGCAAGTCGGGATCTGCTTGGTATCTCACATTGGCAGTCCTCTTATTTGTCATAAGCCTGGGCTTTAAGGAGACCGCGATTACAGTTCTTCCGACCCTTGTTTTGATTGATCTGTATCAAGGGCAGCGGCTCTCGGCACGCTGGAAAGCATGGAAGAGTCATGTGCCGCTGATTTGCGCAGCGATTGCTTACCTTGCCTACGGAGTCTTCGTACATCACAAGGGCTTCAATTCGGTGTACTACACTGCTCGCACTCCTACGCAACTCCTGGGAAACTACTTCAAGGATTTGCATGGTTTGCTGGTTCCCTTCGGGGCTGTGCCATCGCTGCACCAGACGGCCCGGCACCCCGCCATCCTGCTGCCTTTTGCCGGAGGGGCCGCAGCAATATGTATCCTGATGCGAGCACTGGGAAAAGAGCGAGAGTTCCTCTTCTGCGGTGCGTGGATAGTAGTGAACCTGCTGCCGACAGCGGCATTCGGAGTGTCGCGAGAAGACCGGTATCTATTCATTCCTTTCATGGGGCTTGCGTATCTAACTTCTCGCCTTCTGATCGATTTGTTTGACGGAGCTTCCGGCATCCGCGGGCGCACGCCTGTAAGAGCAATCCTTTTCACTGCGGTGTTGGCGTATCTTGGCTGTTCAATCGTGTTCTTCGTCGGATATCGAAGGCGTTGGTCCGAGGCAGCCCAGGAGGTGCGGCTAATCACAGAGCAGGTAAGCAGAAACGCTCGAAACCTATCGTCTGCCAACACCGTGTTTTTCTTAGGAGTCCCACACAGCATCGCGAACGGGCAGGTGTATGTCCTGAACAACGGCCTTCGAGGTGTTCTGCTGACACGCGGCTTCCCGCGCCAAGGCCACTTATACGAGAACTTTTCTTCCTCTGACATGGCCCAACAATCTCTCATGGCGAGAATAAAGGCGTGTGGACACCCAGGAACTTCCGCCAGTTCGCGGACTCTCATACTGATCTACGACCCCGTCGGGAGTGTTCTAGATCTCAGTAACCATTGTGCGGAAGAGGCGATCAGCCAAGCGGGGAAGCCTGGTCCTCAGTTATTTCTGGAGCGGAAGCAAGCTCACATTAGACAAACCCTTGGGGACCTCGGCTTCAACCTCTTGTAGATAGGAAGTTTTCCAGCTCTCGGCAGTCGAACATCCAGTGCTCTGAGAGCGTCAAACGTCTTGCGAAGGCCGCACCCGCGCCGCAACTGTGCCACGGATCAACCGCGCTTCCTCCCGCTCGCCTTCGAATCACGCATTCCCCTGCCTTCGGCAGTAAAGCAAAAGAAATCGCTGGCATTCCAAAAAGAGTTGTGTTATTGATGTTGGTACAGGAGTCGGTACTTTCCCCCTTCCAACCGGTCGCCTGAATTCCTCTGCCTTAGCGGAGATGAGTATGGCAAAGTGCGCCCTGATCACGGGCATCACCGGCCAGGATGGCTCCTATCTGACGGAGCTCCTGCTAGCCCGCGGCTACGACGTCCACGGAATCATCCGCCGGACCAGTACATTCAACACTGGGCGGATTGACCATATCTATCAAGATCCCCACAAGCCCAATGTGTGTCTCCACTTGCACTATAGCGATCTCTCGGTGGGCGATCAGTTGATCAACTTGATTTACAACCTCCACCCGGATGAGATTTATCACCTGGGCGCTCAGAGCCACGTCAGAGTCAGCTTCGACATGCCGGAGTACACGGCCGACATCACGGGGCTGAGCACGACCCGATTGCTCGAGGCGATCCGTCACTGCGGCGTCCAAACCCGTTTTTATCAAGCGAGCTCCTCGGAGATGTTTGGGAATGCGCCGGCGCCGCAGAGCGAGGCAACACGGTTCCAGCCCCGCAGCCCCTACGCTGCGGCGAAGCTCTACGCCTACTGGATGACGGTCAATTATCGCGAAGGGTATGGCCTATTCGCCTGCAACGGAATCCTGTTCAACCACGAAAGCCCGCGGCGGGGCGAGACCTTTGTTACGCGTAAGATCACTCGCGGTCTGGCTCACATTTTGGCCGGGAAGGCTCGCAAGCTGCATTTGGGAAACTTGGAGGCGAAGCGCGATTGGGGCTACGCGCCGGAGTATGTCGAAGCGATGTGGCGCATCCTGCAGCAGGAGGAGCCCGGCGACTATGTGATCGGCACCGGAGAGGCACATTCGGTCCGGGAATTTGTCGAGGAGGCTTTCGCTTATGCTGGCCTCCACTGGCGGAAATATGTCGAAATTGATCCGCGCTACTTACGGCCCACTGAGGTGGACGTATTGATCGCCAACGCCGCCAAGGCACGGGAGAAACTGTCCTGGGAGCCTAAAATTACATTCACAGAGCTGGTACGGATCATGGTGGATGCGGACCTGGAGGCGGTGGGCCGCAAACCCATCGGCGCCGGCAGTCAGATTCTGCAAACCAAGTTCGGCAACTGGCACCAGTGGGAGACGTCCGTCACGCGAACGCTGCATGCTGCAGCGGGACGCGCTTTCGATTAGCACCCCGGAGGACGCATCCATGGGCTTTTGGGAGAGTAAGCAAGTGGTGGTCACCGGCGGAGCCGGGTTTTTGGGCTCCGTGGTGGTAGAGAAGCTCCGCAAACGCGGCTGCCCGCGGATCTTTGTTCCCCGCAGCCGGGAATATGATCTCCGGGAAAAAGAAGCGATTGTCCGTCTCCTTGAGCAGTCGCGTCCGAACCTGCTAATTCACCTTGCGGCGGTCGTTGGAGGAATCGGAGCCAATCGAAAGTATCCCGGACGCTTCTTCTACGATAATGCGGTGATGGGCATCCAACTCATCGAGTATGCTCGCCGGTTTGGAGTCGAAAAGATGGTTTGCGTCGGCACAATTTGCGCGTATCCCAAATTCACCCCTATCCCCTTCCGGGAAGAGAAGCTCTGGGACGGCTACCCGGAGGAAACCAACGCTCCCTATGGTCTGGCCAAGAAGATGCTCTTGGTGCAGTTGCAAGCCTATCGTCAGGAGTACGGTTTCAATGGCATTTGCTTGCTGCCGGTTAACCTCTACGGTCCCGGCGACAATCCTGACCTGGAAACTTCCCACGTCATCCCCTCCATCATTCGGAAATGCCTTGAGGCTCGGCGAAACCGGGAGAAGAAGATCGCGGCTTGGGGAACCGGCAAGGTCACCCGGGAGTTCCTCTACGTCGAGGATGCGGCGGAGGGCATTCTCCTGGCGGCCGAACACTACAATCACTCGGACCCTGTCAATTTGGGCTCGGGGCAAGAAATCACCGTGCGTAAGCTGGTGGAACTGATTCGCGAGCTGAGCGGGTTCGAGGGGGAAATCGAATGGGATGTTTCCCAACCGGACGGCCAGCCGAGGCGGTGTCTGGATACCAGCCGAGCTGAACGCGAGTTTGGATTCAAGGCGCGAACAACCTTGCGCGAGGGGTTGAGCGAGACCATTCGTTGGTATGACAGCGGGCAGGCCCGCGCCGTTGGCGCCACGCCGACGCGCTAGGTCTGGAGGCTTTTAGTAGATCTATCCACTCCTAGCAGCCAGGACGCCCGAAGGAGTGGTATTCAAAGCCGAGAGCCTTCATCTGCGCGGGATCGAGCAGGTTGCGGGCATCCAGCAGCAGCGGCCGGGCCATCAGGTCGCGGATACGCTC
>Ga0137396_10000501_pt1 | contig 18777 bp, 14 predicted proteins | sample czc16metaG_FD_108284 | JGI IMG/M metagenome (GOLD analysis project Ga0137396, IMG submission 108284) | Vadose zone soil microbial communities from Angelo Coast Range Reserve, California, USA - czcobulk3.16 metaG | ecosystem: Environmental > Terrestrial > Soil > Vadose zone | place: USA...
AACTTTCCGCCCGGCTCACCGATCTTATTGAAGCCAGCGAGAAGAAGGCCCAACTGGTGCTTCAGTTGCAGAGCGAAGCCGAGAAGAAGTCGCAGCAACTGGCCGAGTTTCAGAAGGAGTTGGAGGAAAGGTCGAAGCATGTTGCCCAACTTGAGCGCGAGGCGGAGGACAAGTCCAAGCAGATAGCCCTGTTCAAGACCAAGGCCTGCGAAGAAGCGGCCCACGCTGCTGAGCTTCAGCGCTTGAACGAGCAACAGTCTCAACATCTTGAACGACTCCAGAATCAAGCGGAGGTATCGAGTGACCGGCGCGCGCGCGCCCAAAACGAGCTTCTGGATGCCCGCTGGGAGGCGTTGACCTTGCGTGGCACCTTGCTGCGCAAGACGGATTGGGCCGAAACGCCTTTCTCTCGTATTCTCGAGTTAGAAAATCGCGTTGAAACAACCACCAGTGAACGCGACCACTTGCGCAGCATGATTGCGTCACTCCAGACCGATCTCGAACGGGAACGGCTCACGTCGCAGGGAAGACAAGGCGAACTCCGCGCGACCCAGGACCAGCTGGACGCGGCGCGGGCTCAGTTGAAAACACTGGCGAAAAATCTTAAGGCTGAGCAAAAACAGATGGATCGCTTGAGAGCAGGCATCTCGCGCAAGCTTATCCTTCCGTTTGGTAAGTCGCAACGGAAGCTGCAGGAATTGACGGCCAGCAAACGTGCGGATGATTGACGCAGCGACCTGCCGGCTCTGCATCGATGAGCCGAAACCTTTCTTCGCCGGTCATGGGGGACTTCGGTTGTCCGGTTGGTGCTTTGATGAGTCTTCCAGCAACATCCCGCGAGTCAGGCTGGCCGTTGCCGAGCGCACCTATGATTGTGAATCTGGACTGCCCCGGCCTGACGTGGGAGCAGCCTTTCCAGGTTTTCCCCAATCCGCCGCTTCCGGCTTCCGTTTGCAGGATTGGATGCCGTTGGGTTACCAACTGGCCCATCTGGAGTTAAGCGAGGATGGCGCCCAATGGTGCCGCGTCTGGTCTGGGACACTTTGTGCCGAGATAGCGCCACTGATAGCTCGCATCGATTTTCCATCCGACGAGGTCGTTGCTGAGAATCCCGCTACGGTTTCCGGATGGGCGCTCCACCCACAAGAGCCCGTCGAACGTCTTTCCCTGCAGGTGGGAGGCATGTCTGTCGCATGCCATTACGGAACGCCCCGCGCGGATGTCGCTGCCAATTTTCCCAATTTACCCCAAAGCAACCGGTGCGGGTTTGACTGCCAGATCAATCTCCCGTCTCAGGGAGCTCCGGTTACGCTCAAAGCCCGCCTCCGATCGGGATCGATCGTGGTCAGTCACTTGGACAAGATCCTCTCGGTCAAGAATGAACCTGCGAGCGCCTTTCTTCAATCGCTCGATGAACATCGCGCCTCCCTTCTCCATTTCCCGCAGAGCGCTAAGCCAAAAGTGTCCATCCTTATCCCGGTATTCAATCAGACGGAGGTGACACTCTCCTGCTTGAAATCGATCCTAAAAAACACCAGCGGGATCGCGTATGAAGTTATCGTCGTGGATGACAACTCCTCTGCCCAGACCGCGCGCTCTTTGGAACAGGTGGGAGGGTTGCGCGTTCTAACTCATAAGTCGAACCTGGGATTCCTCCACAGTTGCAATGAAGCTGCTCAGGTTGCTCATGGCGAGTACCTCCTGTTCCTGAACAATGATACGGAAGTTACGCAAGGCTGGCTGGCAGCCTTGTTGCGGGTTTTCGAGCGGCGGATGGACGCCGGACTTGTGGGAGCCAAACTGGTTTATCCGGATGGACGCCTCCAGGAAGCGGGCGGAATCATTTGGCGGGATACTTCGGGAGTTAACTACGGGAAAGGAGACCATCCGGACAGACCGGAGTACAATTACCTGCGCGAGGTTGATTACTGTTCCGGCGCCTGCATGCTCGTACCCAAGGCGTTTTTCGACCGGATAGGCGGTTTCGATACTATCTACGCTCCCGCTTATTATGAGGATACCGACCTTGCCTTCAAAGTACGCAAGGCGGGAAAGAAGGCTTATTACCAACCGTTTTCGGTTGTAATCCATCACGAAGGGCAATCCTCGGGAACGAGCACCGACAGCGGCGTAAAGAGTTATCAACCGGTCAATGAAAGGAAATTTCGCGCCAAGTGGGCCGGGGACCTCTCGCGCCACCTTACCAGCGACGCCCCTCATATCCGCGGAGCCAGGCGGCACTGTCCTCGGTTGCGAGCGCTTGTGATGGACGCACGAGTGCTTTCACCGGACCAGGACTCTGGGTCCGTCCGGATGATGGGCCTTCTGCTCATACTCCAGGAACTCGGCCTCCATGTGACATTTATTCCGGCAAATTTGCTGCGTGTTTCTCCCTACACGGAAAGGATCCAGGAACTCGGAGTCGAATGCCTTCATTCGCCTTTCCTGCCGGGATTTGACACATTTTTCACCGAACGTGGCAAAGAATTCGACGTGATTTTTCTCTCGCGAGCTCACGTCGCCGAGGAGATGCTTCCGTTTTGTCGAAAACACGCTCCAGACACGCCCGTGATCTTCGACACCGTGGATTTGCATTTTGTGCGCCAGCAACGCGAAGCTGAAATCGCCCGGGACGACGCGAAACGCCAAACGGCCGGGCAGATGGAGAGACTCGAACTAAGACTGGGCGCGGAATCGGACGCAATCGTCGTCGTCAGCCCGGAAGAAAAGCGGGTCTTGGAGAAGAAGCTGCCAGGGAAACGCGTGGCCATAATCTCAAACATTCACGAAATTCGCGCTGTCATTCCACCCTTTGCATTGCGCCGGGATTTTCTTTTCATCGGCGGATTCGAACATACGCCGAATGTGGATGCGATGCTTTGGTTCTGCGGGGAAATAATGCCGAAGATCTTGAAAGAGTTACCCGACGCGACGCTTCATATCATTGGCAGCAAAATGCCGGAGTCGGTTCGAGGCTTGGCCGGCGACCATGTCGTAATCCATGGCTACCTGGAAAACGTGGATCGTCTTTTTGAATCGTGCCTGTTATCCGTGGCGCCCTTGCGCTTTGGCGCCGGGGTGAAAGGAAAAGTCAATCAAAGCATGAGCTTCGGCGTGCCGGTAGTTTCTACTTCCATCGGCGCCGAGGGAATGCATTTGACTCACGAAAAGAATATCCTGCTGGCGGATGGCCCGCGGGAGTTCGCTCAGCAAGTCATCCGGCTTCATTGCGACCAGCAGCTCTGGACGACGCTGTCGCAGAACGGTTTAAAAAACATCGAAGAGCATTTTTCCCGCGAAGCCGCCAGACGCAGTCTGGAGGAATTGCTCATTCAACTGGAAGTACTTAGCGGCGCTCCCCGACCCGCGACAGTGAGAGGAAAACTGTTGATCGACGGAGCCTCGAGCCGTTAAAAGAGCACCCATTTGTATGGCTTAAGAACTTTGTTGCATGGCGGCAACGCGCGTTCTTTAATGCAATCATGCTTACAGAAAGAAGACAGGCATTAGCGACTCGAATTTCATCGACGGTTGGAATTTGCCTCGCCCTCGGAGGCCTCTTCGTCGCCAGTTGCGACCGCCCCCCGGCGTCCGACTCGGCTGCCCCTTCTGCTTCACCATCAGCGAATGACGCGGCGTTCGCGGGAGTAGTTTTTCGCGCGGATCCCAACCCCGTCCCTCCTGGGGATCCAAAAGGCAGGACGACGATCATTTGGGATACGGGCAGCGATACCGTGGGAGAAGTCTACGTGGTTAGCGGCGGAAATGAGAAGCTGTTCGGCAGCGGCCGTCAAGGCTCTCAGGATGCTCCCTGGATTCAACCAGGGTCTAACGAATTTCGGCTCTATACGCAAAGCGATCACAAACTACTCGCTCAGCTCACGGTGACGATGCCGGCCCCATTAACAAAGCCCTGAGGGGGCCAGACCAAGACCGCCGGTCTTCTTGAGACTTGGGGTAGATCGCCGTTTGGTCATCGGCCTTGGTGGGTTCTCATAGCGAACCCCGAATCTACCTTGCTGCGTCTCTTACCCGCCTGGCGGTTTATTTATGGGCCTTAACCGACCATTGGCGTTCGACGCCTGTGCGACTTAGATTGGCATCGTTCTCACTCAGAGACCACCATGTCATACGAAGCTAAAGTGGAGCAAGAGATCCGCATTTATCAGGACGTTGCGAACGTTCACGACCTGCCACCCATCTGTCATTACTGGTCAAACAAATATTTGCGTCCGAAGCTGGAATCGCTCGGATTCCAGAGTCCGGATGACTTGTACATTCAGTACATAATGAAGATTGCACGGTCGAACCCTCAATCGACTTGCAACATCCTCAGCTTGGGCGCCGGCAACTGCGACACCGAGGCGCGTCTTGCCGAATCACTGCGCGAGGCGGGTATCAGTAATTTTGCATTTCACTGCCTGGACATCAATCCTCAGATGCTCGCACGAGGCCAACAGCTCGCGCGCGAGCGAAACCTGTCATCTCACTTCACCTTTATCGAAACGGACATCAACGGCTGGGATGCACAAATCTCCTACGACATCATTATCGCCAATCAGAGCCTGCATCATGTTGCAGAGCTGGAACTCTTGTTCGAGAAGACCCACCACTGCTTACGGGACAGTGGCTTTTTCCTCACCAACGACATGATTGGTCGGAATGGCCACATGAGGTGGCCCGAAGCTTTGGAATTGGTTCAAGCCTGCTGGACTCTTCTCGATGAGAAACAAAAGTGGAATTGGCAACTGAAGCGGCATGAGGAGGTGTATGAGAACTGGGATTGTTCTGTTGAAGGATTTGAAGGAATCCGCTCGCAGGACATTCTCCCATTGTTAGTCAAGACCTTTCACTTTGATTGCTTTCTCGGGTTCGCAAATGTGATCGGCGTCTTTGTCGCTCGAGCCTTTGGACATAACTTTGATCTCTCCAATCCAAAGGATTGTTACTTCATCGACTTCGTTAGTCAGCTGGACGAATATTTTATCGAAACAGGGAAGCTGAAACCAACGCAAATGATCGCGGCGATGACCAAAACCGACCGTTCTCCCCCGAAAATTTACAGGCATCTGACTCCTGAATTCTGCATCCGCGACCCAAACCTTTAGTGAAAGCCAGGCGCCGCAGCCGCGTTTCTCCTTGCAACCCTAGGCGTCTAGTCGGGGCCCGGTTATGGGATATTTGGGGTGCTCCGGAACACATTCAACCGATCCCTGCGCATTCGCGCAACCACCCTCCGTACTCCTTTTGTATTCTCCCGCCAGTACAATGCGGCTTTTAGTTGTTCGTCCGACAAGTTGTCGCTATTCCGAACCGCAATCTCCATCCTCTGATACAGTTGCAGGCGAAAAAAGCCGATCTGCTGTTCCCTAACCGTGGCGAGCAAATAACTCGCGGCGATAAGACACCAGACGTGCGTCAGCAAAAAGACCTTCGAACGGGCGAAATACAGCAGAGCCCCGAGAAGGCTGAGAGAAGGGTAAAGCGTATAGCGAGAATTGAGGAACTCGCTGGTGGGCAGGTACCAGCGAGCGATTGCGACTGCGACGCAGCCGAAAAGCCCGAATAATACGAGAGCCAGGGAAAAAACGGGCAGCAGCCGGTTGCGCGAGCTTTGGCCCACCAAAAAATCGAATCCGATCCAGAGCGATGTGACGACCAGAATTATTCCGCAGGCAAAGGCGACGCTTTGCGCCGTCAGACTGCCCTTATCGATGAAGGACGATCCGGCGGACCCTGCAACCAACAGCGCGTGGTAGACGGTTTTGATTATCCGCGCTTTAAGATTAAAAAAGGGATGAGCGACGATTGCCAGAAGTACAAGCATGCATGACACGCAGTAAATAACTGTTCGGTACTTCGGCATTGGGCGCGAGACCGCCAGCTTTTTCAAACCGGACAATGCGAGCAGCGAAATTGCGGCAGCTGTGGCCGCGTAGCCGGCGCCCAGCGACAAAACGGAACCGACGAGAAAGAGAAGGCCGACCAGTAGATCCTTTTTCGAATTCGCAGAGGCTTGCATGGCTTTGGCGATGTAATAAAGGCCTATGCCTCCAAAAAGCGTCGATAAGATTGCGCTGAACCCGCATCCCAGCACGAGGTGCTCCCAAAAACAAAGATTAAAGACAATAAAAGCCGCACCGGCGTAGAAGTAGAAGCGCAGGAATCGGGACCTTACTTCGGCGTTGATGACATGCGCCGTTAAGAAGAAAGCGACCAGGCAGATTGGAAAGTTAATGAGCCTGAGCGGACCCAAATCCAATGACAGGTAGTGTAAGGAAAACAAATAAGCTAAAGCCGCAGGGACGACGAAATGACCGTTCGGGGAGTCGAACACCCACGCGCCGATTCGGTCGGTGTCGAATGATCGGAACATGTTGTTCAGGAAACTCCAGTCGTCCTGAAGTGGCACTTCTATCCTGATGTCCAAGAGATATTTGAGATGCAGGGACATCACCACGACAACCACCGCCAACAAAACAAGTTCAGTTAGACTAGCAGGGATCAGCCCCGTCCAGCGAAACTTCTTCGCGCTTGGCTCACCGTTTGGAGAATGGCTCTGAAACGGTTCTCTTTGTATCGCGACTTCTCCCCGCTCCGTGACAGGGGCGTTCGTTGGATTCATTTTCCTTTAGGATCGGCAGGCGGCGGCAGGCTATTAAGGATAAAGCTGGATGTCGAACTCTTTTCAGCATTTATCCCTTCATCAGCTAGCCCTGGACTCGCTCCGGGGAAAACAGAACCAATCAGAGCTGAAAGCCCGCCGCTTTTGCATCGGCGTAGAACATTCGCACGGTATCGAGAGATAGCTCCTCGAGATCCATTCCGCCCAGTTTCGTCGCCTTCGCCAGGATGTCGTGCGGAACGGTGACGATATGGCAACCGCAGTCCGACGCCTGGAAAATATTCAACACTTCCCGCACGCTCGCCCAGAGGAGCTCGGCTTTGGGTAAGGCCGAGATCAACTGCAGAGACTCTTTCATTAAAGGCAGCGGGTCGACTCCGGTATCGGCCACGCGGCCGGCGAAAACGGAGACTACTGAAGGGACATCGCGGTTCAGAGCGCCCGCCACCGCTTCCACCTGCCCGCGAGTCAGGATCGCCGTGACATTCAATTTGACGCCCTCCGCGGCCAGATCACGGATGAGGTCGATCGCGGATTCAGCCCGCGTGTTCGTGATCGGAATCTTCACGTAGACATTGTCCTGCCAATCCCTGATCTTGAGAGCCTGCCGGCGCATCTCTGGAAAATCGTCGGAGAACACTTCGAACGAAATCGGCTTGTCGGTGACGCTTTCCAGAACGGAACGCGCAAAAACTTCGTAATCCGTGACGCCCACCTTTCGCATCAGCGTCGGATTGGTCGTCAGACCCTTGATGAACGTTTTGCGATAAAGACCGATAATGCCTTCCAAATCAGCCCCGTCCGCAAAAATCTTAATCGGCAGTTTTTCTAAGAGGAGCGTGCTCATCTTTTCAACTACCGGCTTTTAAAGCGCGAGCGCAAGTCGCTTTTATCGGGCCGCCGGTACGTCCGCCGCTTGCAGAATCACCTCGACCGCCTCACCAAATGATTTGACCCTCCAGTCGGGTTGCCGCTTCAACGGTTCGGAATAATTCCGATCGATAAAGACAGTTCGGCAGCCGGCGGCGTGACCGCAATCGACGTCTCGCCAGCGATCGCCAATGAGAAAACTTTGGGTCAGATCGATGTTGAGCGCCTTCGCAGCGCGCAGGACCAATCCAGACTGGGGCTTGCGGCAGTCGCAAGGATCCGCCCAGGCGGTGCCGGCGTGCCAGCAGACTTCCACCCGTGCAATCAGCGGCAAGGCATCCAACATCCGCCGGTGTATCGCCTCCACCGCCGCCCGCGTCTGCGTGCCACGCGCGACATCCGGCTGGTTGGTCACGACGATGAGGAGAAAGCTGGCATCGTCGAGCCGGGCGCAACCAGCCGGCACGTCTTCATATAGCTCGAAGTTTTTTACATCCGCGGGAGGGTAGGGCCGGCCTTCACGCACAACCGGTTGATTGATCACACCATCGCGATCGAGAAAGACCGCGCGCCGCTTGGTTTCGTGTCCTCCCATTTCGCCTCCGTGATCTTCAGAGTGAATTTTGAAATCTCGATTGGTCTCTTCTAGTTCACAAATCGTAGCACTTGCCTAACAAACCCCAAAATGCAATCTATCGAGCATGGATCCTACCCGCACCCCAATTCACGGTGTGATTGATCGATGAGCCTGGGATCGATCCCGATTGCCGACTTGCCCCCAGAAGAATTCGTCCGGTGGGCGTATCAAACTGTCCTGCGCCGGGAATGCAGCCCAGCAGATTGCGAATACCTCGCGGCGCGGTTAAACAATACTACGGACAGTCGTCTCGCCCTCTTGCACCAGATGCTTTCCTGCGACGAATACGAAAATCGTTATCGTCCTCATATACCTTTTACCGCAGGACACTATTACTCACCGGTGCCATCTGATGACGACGTGGCCGACGCGCTCCGAAAGATACCGGCAGACCTAGAGGCGAGCGGGATCGATTTGCATCTGCCTGAACAGTGGGAGTTGTTGGAACAATTCGCGGAAATCTATCCTGGCATTCCGTTCCGAGAGCAAGCCATACCGGGCTTCCGCTATCGCTATGCCAACGAGAACTACGCCCATGCCGACGCGATCATGCTTCACCTAATGATACGGTGGTTAAAGCCCCGGCGCATAATCGAGATCGGTTCCGGTCACTCCTCCTGTGTCACTCTCGATACAAATGAGCATTTTTTTAACAGCCAGATCCGATGCACCTTTATTGAGCCGTTTCCCGCCTTTTTGCAGTCGTTGCTCAAACCGAACGATCAAATTGATCTCCTCCCCGCGCGGCTTCAAGAAGTCGACCTGTCTGTCTTCGACGCTCTGGAGGCACGAGACATTCTCTTCATCGACTCCACTCATGTTTCCAAAATCAACAGTGACGTAAACCGAATATTTTTCGAAATCCTGCCGCGACTGAATCGGGGCGTGTTCGTCCACATCCACGACGTCTTCCCAACTTTCGAATACCTCGAGCAGTGGGTGAGCGAGGGACGCATCTGGAACGAGCAATACGTGCTCCGCGCCTTCCTCCAATATAACGACCATTTTCGCATGCGGCTCTTTCCCTCTCTGCTGATTATGCGGGATCGGGCATGGTTCGAGAAACATATGCCTCTCGCGCTTGCAACTGCCGGCGGCGCTTTCTGGATGGAAAGACGGCGATAATCAAGAATCTCGTTAATTACATAGTCCCGGGAGGGTTCATTATCCGGCCATAGTCAATAAGCCACGTCCGCCTATTTCGTGCTCTCCCATTTCGTCTGCGCGATCTTTAACTTCGGATGGCTGACGAAAAGGTGCCACACCACGGCCTGGAATGCTTCGGAATGCGGGGTCGTGTTGTTTGCGTTCACCGTCGGAATCACGATTACAACATCGGCCACCTTTGCTGTGTAGCCGCCATCCCGCCCGACGATGCCAAGCACGCTGGCTCCCCGTTCTTTCGCCAGTTGCAAGGCAGCGACCAGATTAGGACTGACGTTCTTCTCCAGGTTTCCGCCGCCGACGGAAAGGATAAGAAGCGCATCCTTCTCATTTATCCGGCTCCCTTTCAACCATTCCGCGAAGACCGTGCTCCAGCCTTCGTCATTCGTGCGCGCGGTCAGTTCCGAAACATTGTCCGTCGGCGCATAGCATTCCAAGCCCGCGATCTTGCGAAAATCGTTGACCGCGTGCGAAGCGTTAGCCGCACTGCCCCCGACGCCCAGGACAAAAAGGCGCCCGCCGCGTTCGCGCACCGCGGCCAGCAGGTCCACCGCTTTTTCGCAGAGGGCGGGGTCCAGTTGGGAAACGATCTGGGCGGTTTCTCGGAGATGCTCTTCGGAGTAACTCATGATGCACTAAAGGCGGATTGGTTGGTGGCGCAGGAAGGAATCGAGTTCCGCCAGACCTTCCGGCGAGCCGATCTCATAAAAGCGCTCTGTCACTTCATGTCCGGACAATTGATTTTCGGAAAGAAGATGACAGTAAACGTCCGCCAGGTCGAATGGTTCGTTGTCCGGCCAGGGAGCAAGCGATTCCGCCCGCAGAATGCCAAGCCCGTAATCGATGTGATGCATTTCCGGCGTGCGTTGCGTTTTGTCGTACCGCAGAATTTGGCCCCTTTCGAATCGGACATTGCTCGTATCCCAGCGACCGTCGTTTCTGTAAACAGTCATCGACGCCGCCTTATCGGCAGCGACAAAGGCGAGCGCCGCCTTTCGGTAGTCGATCGGGAGATACGAATCGCCATACAAAACGAAAAAACGGCGTCCCAGCAGAGGTAGCGCCCGCTTCAAAGCCCCGCCCGTGCCGAGCAAGCGCGGCCCGTCGAAGGAGTACTCGACCCGCAGATCAAAGCTCGCGCCGTCGCCTATCGTCTCTTCAATCATTTCTCCGCGATAGCCGGCGCAAATGATAATCCGGCGCAGACCGGCGGAATGAAGCAGCCGGAGTTGTTGCGCCAGAAACGGCGCGCCCGCGACGGTCACCAACGCCTTGGGAATTGTTTCGGTGATCGGCCGTAGTCGCTTTGCGAGTCCGCCGGCCAGGATGGCCACTGGCCAATCGGCCAAATCGATCTCTTCCGGTTGTGCCGTCATTGCTTACCTGCCAACTCTACGGGCCGAAATTTCCTTTCCTGGCGGCCGCAAACAGATTCAGACCGAACTTGTGATACCGGAGCCGAATCTGACTTGGCTTGAAGCCAGAGCGGACCAGGAGCGGCCAGAGATCGCGCTTGCCGTAGTACATTTTGTGGTCGTCCATCTCGACTCTTGGACTCAGGCTGAGCCGGAAGGCAGAGAACTCCAAAAATCTCTTTCCGAGCCATGTTGGAACATTGATAAGAAGCAATCCTGACGGCTTGAGCAGCCGCCAGGCGGATTGAAGGGCGAATTGTGGCTCAGTCAGGTGTTCCAGCACCGAGATAAGCATCACCACGTCCATTGTTTCGTTCGCCAGCTTCGGGAGCGTTTCCTCGATGGTGCCTTCGTGGAAAGTGAAGGCCGGCAGCGTCTGCAACTCCGGCGCAATGTGGAAGTCCACCCCGATGCCTCGCTTTAGTTTCGGTTCGAGCGCGATTAGCTGGAGGGCACGGTAGCCGCAGCCGAGCTCCAGTATCTGGAGATCGTTCCGCTTTGGAAGGCATCGGTCGATTGCTCGCCGCGAGAGCCAAATCCCTATCCGATCGGCCAGATTCAGTCCCCGCCGCCCATAGCTTTCATCCGCTCGCGTATTCATTCGCGAAACTTTGACGCAACCCGTTGCGCCATCTCCATGAGCAGGGTGAAACAGAATGTCTGGAATCCGAGAATGATGAGCAACAGACCGAGAATGGCCGGGTGCGAAATCGCCTGCAATCGAAGTCCATGGCTTAAGTAGCGGGGAACCAGCGTTGCCAAAAGCATCACACCCGCCACCACCGAGACAGCCGCGACGAGCATCCCGCGATCATAGGTCACGAATTTCTGCGCACGTTGAACAAACAGGGGTCGCAGCCCATGCATGACCCGCGCGAGTATCCCGATTTGGATGGAGCTGTAACCAAGAGTCGTGCAGGTCACGCCAAAGAGCATCCAATACAGGCCAAAGCCGATATTTCCTATCAAGACGGGTCCTCCCGCCAGGCCAAGAGAGAGCAATAGGCCAATCGCCACAAGTGCCATGCCGGGTTTGAGCAAGAACGAATCCGGAGTGTAAACCAGCATCACCTTCAAGTTTAGCCAGCCGGCCAGCCACGGCGACAGCCAACCCATCCGCCGGTGGTGACTGACGCGCCCCTCCCGATCCTTGTAAAATCTCACAGGCACCTCGGCGGTGACAAGACCCAGTCGTGCGGCTTTCAGGACCATCTCGCTGGCGTACTCCCAGGATTGTGACTTGAGATCGATTTTCTCCAACGCGGCCCGGGTGAGTCCGCGCATCCCACAATGAATGTCCGAGTAGTTACTCCGATAGATGCGGTTGAGGATCCAAGTCGTAAAAGGCGTGCCGAAGTAACGATGTAATCCTGGCATTGCTCCCTTCTCGATGCTGCCTCGAAAGCGGCTGCCCATGACAAATTCCGCTCCCTTTCGAAACTCCTCGACGAAAGGAGTCAATTCCCGGAAGTCATAGGTCAAATCCGCGTCACCCATTACAACCCACTTTCCGCGGATATAAGGCATAGCATCGATGTAGGCCCGGCCGAGCCCACGCTTCGGCGTGCGGAGAACCTCGCCACCATGCTCGAGAACAATCTTGGCGGTGTTATCAGTGGAACTGTCGACAATGAGAATCTGGCCATTGACCCCGGCGCGCTGCAAGCCCTCCTTGCACCACTCAATAAACTCGCCCGCCGTGATTTCTTCATTCAACGCAGGGACCACGATACTTAGCTCGATGTCTCCTGGCGATGGGTGTCCCGGCACCAGATGCTCGAGGACGCCGTGCGGAGCCGTTCGCTTGGGATGGACGTCATTCGGCATTCAATTTCTCCAGTATCGCCGAGATCGCGCTGCTGGCTAGTGACACCCCACCATTCATAACTATTCTCTCCGGGCCAGAATCTGGTATTGAGCGCCCAACGGCACCTTATTCAACCATTTTTCCAAAGGGTGAAGCCAACTGAAATATCCCGGGAAAAAAAACAGATAATCGGTTCGAATCACTCGGAACGGCCCCAAACCAACGAGTTCGCGCGACCTGGGAGGCGACAGCGGAATGGCATTTTCGTCTATCTCGGAATGCTTCATGGCGAAAGCATGAATAGGATTCCAAGGGTTGTTTTCCCACATGGCGAGCATACCGCCCGGCCGCAAGCAACGATAAACGTAATTCATTGCCGTGGGTTGCTCGGCCTCGGGTATGTGATGAAACACTCCGTTGCAAAAAACCAGGTCGAGATCTTGTTGTGGAAGGTACTCGGCTGGAGGTGCCAGTTGCACGGGCCAGCTCCCAACCGATTCGCGCGCAACGGCCAGTGATTCTTCCGAAGTGTCCAGTCCTATAACCTGCTCTGCCTCGAAAATGTTCGCCAGCAACGAAAGAGACATCCCTGTGCCACAACCAAAATCCATAATCCGCTTCGGTACGATTTGTTGCTCATGGAGGAGGTGCCGTAGCCAGTTGAGTCTCGACCGTGCAAAATATTCGCGCGACGCCCCCGCGATCGTCAACCACGGCTTGAACAACGCCTCGTAGTGGCGCGCAGACTTATCGAACTCGGCCCTTTTCTCACCCGCTCGGTTCATCTTCTCAGTCAGGCAGGGCTTTCTCCCGGAGAACTATCCACCTTCGATCTCTTTCCGCATTGCTTCCATTGCATCCCTCAACGCTGTCGCAGACGATCGGCGGTTTCTCCAGCCGAGCGCTCTGATCTTCGTGCAATCGAAGCGGACGATAGGCACGTCTCCCTTCCAACCGCGGTCACCGCCGGTGAAATCATATCTTACTGCATCCACCCGAAGGCCTGCGATCGCCACGGCCAGGTCGGCGATTTCTCGCACAGTCACGTAATCGTCTGTCGCAACGTTGAAAACGTCATAGGGTCTGTTCGTATTCGCCGCTACAAGGAAAATGGCGTCCAGCACGTCATCGACGTGGATGTAGCTCTTCTTCTGAGCTCCGTCGCCGAGGATGCGCAGCGTGACTGGATCGTTTTTCAACCGGCGGATAAAATCGTAGCCTACGCCGTGTGTTTGCCGCGGTCCCACGACGTTGGCGAAACGAAAGACCCGCCCGACAAAACCGAACATGTGGCAGTAAGCAGCAATGAGCGATTCGGATGCCAGCTTACTCGCGCCGTAGGTTGAAATCGGAATGCATGGGCCGTAGTTCTCAGGAAAATCCACCGCCGGGTCCTCGCCGTACACTCCGCTGCCCGACGTATAAAATATGCGGCTAGCCCCAGTCTGGCGCATCCCTTCCAAAACGTTCTGCGTCAGATAGGTGCCCTCCCAAAAATCGATATCGGGTTGTGTGATCGCCTTCGCGATATCCGGGTTCGCCGCGAGATGAAAGATCGTATCGCAACCCACCAACGCTTCGCGGATTCGCCAAACATCCTTCAGGTCCGCTTCCACCACAGAAAACCGACGATCGCTCGTTGCCTCCTCAAGGTAGCTGCGTTGACCCGAAGTAAAGTTGTCGTAGACGACCACCGTTTCAGTTTCTCCAGATTTCAACAGCCGGCTTACCAAATGGCTGCCGATGAATCCGGCTCCCCCAGTCACGAAAGCTTTCATCAGAGGTTTAAGGCTGGTTCTTCCTGTGCTCGGCCATTCAGAAAGGCCCTCAAGCAAAGAGCGAGACTAAGGAGCGTTAGGACAGAAGCCGGCTGGAGGTAACGGAAACTCGGCGCAACAGCGAAGGTAAAGGTCACGGCCAGGATTATGACAAGATGCAGTAGAATTAACAGAGCGAGCTGCCTTTCGCGAGCGAGATAGACAGCCCAAACTCCCAGGATTGGGGAAAGAAGCACAAAGTAGCAGTAGGGCCATGAAAGAAGAAAGAAGCGCTGCAGCAAGGTGGGCGGGGCGCCTATGACCCGGCCATCTGTCGCGAAATGAAAACTTTCCGCCAGAAGCGCATTTTGCTCCGGGGTAAGGTCGTTGTGACCCAGATCGATGCTTGCGTAATGCCGGAGCTCTTTAAGGTTCCAGTATTGCGCAAAGGTTCGTGCCGCCAGATGGAGCACTGCCAGGGGGTTACGCCTCAAGGCACGCAAGGCCGTTTCCTTGGCAATCCGATTTGCGCGCGGCGTGTCCGGTTCCGCCTCCTGCCATCGATCGATAAGATAGCCCGATTCGAAACGTTGATCGTTTCTCGCCGTCAACTCTTTGATCTCAAACTCATCGCCTTGTTCGATAATTCGCGCCAAACGCGCATCCGAGGCGTCAGCTGGCACCAGAATGGGAGCCCAAAAAGCAAGGAGATGGAGGCCGGTTGCATAGAGATAAGCCGGTGCCCGGCCGCAGAGCCAGCCGTTGGCCTGTTTGTAGGCGCCATGCAGGAGGAACATCAGGGCGAGGCTTGTGGCCAGATGAACAAAAGCGCGCTTCACTGGGAGGAACCGGTCAACCTGGAGGCTGCGGCGGTTGCGCCACGCTGCCCTTAGCAACGGATAAAACGCCATGATCGGCAGAAGGACAGCACTTGCTTGAACCACGAGAAGGTAGCTCATGCGAAAACCTATTAGAAGGATCCAAAGTCCTTGCGCAATCGCCAGATGCCGGATGCGACGATCCTTCAGGTAAAGGAAGGAAAAGTATAGCGCCGCTACGTAGAAGAAGAGGCTAATGGTTTCAGTCATGACATAGCGTTCCCAGACAAGCTGGAATGGGTCGAGCGCGCAGATGAGCCCTAGAACGTAAGACCATCGCGGCGACAGGCCGAACATCGTCCGGCCCATGTAGGCCAGCAATAGCGCGGTCGACGCGCTGACAAAACTTTGCAGCAATAGAAGAGGGGTCAGGCTTCCTGTCGAAAGCGCTACCCAGCGAATTACGAATCCATAAAAATACGATCGGTCGTCGGGAATCCAGCCGACCAGCGCCGTGGAAATATAGCAGGCTGAATCACCCATGAACAGCTTCGGCAGAGGATCGAGCGCGAGCAGAAAAAACTTGAGCGACACGATGAAAGCGCAAAAGAACCACCATTGACTCGGCTCGCTGGTCACCGCCGTGGAATTCCTGATGGCTCCTGCCTGGGGCATCATAAACCGGTGTTATTTGTGAGGAAGTCTGGCTGTCTCATCGTCTGCTTTCAGCTTTGCGTTAGCAAATCACTTACAGGTAGTGAGTGATAAACTCGCGATAGTAATTCAGAGTAGTCTCGATGGTTTCGCGCAGCGGTTTTTGGGGAACCCAGCCAAGTTCCGAGCGGATCTTTGAGAAATCCGCGTGATAGTCGCCAATGTCAATAGGACGCCGGTCCGTTGGGAACTCGCAAACCGAATATTCCCCCGCGCCATTTATCTCCACCATGCGTTTTGCCAGACCTTCCAGCTCGATTACTTCACTCCCACCCAGATTGTAGACCTGGCCCTTCGCTGAAGCGGCCGCGGCGACCAGGAGAAAGGCGTCCACGGCGTCTTCGACATCGGTAAAGTCGCGCAGTTGCTTTCCGCCCCAAACTTCGATCGGCTTGTGCTCGAGCAAGCGACGAACCCACAGACCGACGAACGTTTGCCGCGCGTCCTTGATGCGCATCCGCGGTCCAATCGTATTCGTCAGGCGGAGGGCCGTGGCGTGAATCCCATAAACTTCGCAATAGAGGAGATGATATTTTTCGGCAGCCATTTTGTTAATGCCATTGACGTCGACCGGGTTCAACGGGTGCGTTTCTGTTACTGGCAGGCGGGTAGGCCGTCCGTAGATCTGGCGCGTACTGGCAAAGATTATCTTGATCCCAGGATTGCAGGCGCGACACGCCTCCAGGATCGAAAGTTGCGCTCGACAATTAATTTCAAGGTCGGAAACCGGATTAACCATGGAATCAAGGTGACTAGTCTGCCCGGCCAGATTGAAAAGATAGTCTTTCCCGCGGACGAGAGGCTCCAGACTGTAGGTATCGCGCACATCAGAGATATTGACGTGCATTCGATCTCGGAATCCTTCGATATTGAAAAGATTACCGCCGTACTCGGGGATCAGGCTGTCAACCAGAGTAAGGTCCGCTCCGAGATCCGCGAGTCGTCGCGCCAGGTTGGATCCGATAAAGCCCAATCCTCCCGTGATCAGGACTTTGGCTCCGTCGAACTCGTTTCGCATAGTCGGCAGACTGCTTACCACGTCCGCTTGGGTTTCTGCACTAATTACTTCAGGCGAAGACGCGGCAGGAGATCGTCGAGGATTTGACCCACGGATTCCTGCGGAGACTGGTTGTCCGTGTGCACGACGATTTCCGGATCCTCCGGCGGCTCGTACGGGGCATCGATTCCTGTGAAACCTTTGAGCAAACCGCAGCGCGCTTTTTCGTAGAGGCCCTTCGGATCGCGTTCTTCGCAGACAGCCAGCGGAGCATTGACGAAGACTTCCACAAACTCCGCGCCGGCCTGCAAGGCGATCTCGCGCGCCAGCCGGCGGTCGACGCGATAGGGCGAAATGAATGATGTGACTACAACGGTCCCGGCATCAGCCATCAGTTTCGCCACTTCACTGACCCGCCGGATATTCTCCGTCCGATCTTCCGGGGCAAAGCCGAGGTTTGAGTTCAAGCCGTGGCGCAAATTATCGCCATCCAGAACGTAGGTATGCATCGAACGCTGGAAGAGTTCCTTTTCGAGCGCTGCCGCAATGGTCGACTTTCCTGCGCCCGAAAGGCCGGTGAGCCAGACGACAGCGCCACGGTGCCCATTTCGAGCCGCTCGCCGCGCCGTCGTGATGTCGCTTTCGTTCCAGAAAATGTTTTCGCTCTTGATCTGTTTCCGCGTCGTGTAGACAGCGCCGGCAATGATTCCGCCCCCAACAAGATGGTGGCCATCGGCAAGAACGAACCGGCCCATGCCCGGGACGCGATCGTGATTGTCAAAGACGAGCGGCGCCCGTGTTTGCAGCGTGACATCCCCGACTTCATTCATCCGGAGCTCGGAACGTGTGGTGGGAGCTGAATCGAGCGTCGCCGCATCAACTACGTTCGCGACCGCCACGACCTGACACTCGACATCCTGTGTGACCAGTTTAAGCCGATACCACTCGCCCGTGCTCAGCGGCTCTCGTCCGATCCAAAAAACTTTTGCCCGGACCCGATTCGACTCTACCGGCCCGTCCGTTTCATGGGAGGCGACATGGCCGCGCTCGATGAAGATGTGGTCGCTTAACGTAATTCCAATGGATTCGCCGGAGGAGGCGGACTCGATTGCTGGCGCCCCCCAGCGTTCGATCGTGGCTACTCTGGCGGTTTTGTTATGAGGCGAAAAAACGAGTTGATCTCCGACCCGGATTGTCCCCGACTCGACCCGGCCCGCGAGGATGCGCCGTTTGTCTTTCCGATACACATCCTGAATCGGGAAGCGGAGCGGCAACTCGACGGCCGAAGGCACTGCCTCTAATTTGTCCAGAGCCTCCAGGAGGTTAGGCCCGCTGAACCAGGGCATCGCACTGCCACCATCAGTGGTGACGTTCTCACCGCCGCTCGCCGAAAGGGGGACAAAAGCGCGGGCTGTAAGCCCGAGGCGTTGCAGGAAAGTGGTATATTCCCTTTCGACTTCGCGGAAGCGAGCTTCCGAAAAGGTGGCCAAGTCCATCTTGTTCACGACGACGATTACCTCACGAATGCCAAGAAGACTGAGCAGTTGTCCGTGCCGGCGGCTTTGCTCGCGCACGCCTTCATCCGCCGCGATCACTATGACTGCCGCATCGGCGTTCGCGGCGCCCGTGATCATGTTTTTCAGGAATTCCTGATGGCCGGGCGCGTCGATGATGACATAACCGCGCCGGGCACTGCGGAACTGAATCTGCGTCGTGTCGATCGTAATGTTTTGCTCCTGTTCCTCGGAGAGCGCGTCGAGCACGAAGGCGTATTCGAACGGCTGGCTTTGCGCCGCACACGCCTTCCGGAGGCTCTCGATTTTCCCGTCCGGCAGGGAACTGGTCTCAGTCAGAATCCGGCCGATCAGCGTGGACTTTCCGTGATCCACGTGGCCGACGAAAACGATCTTCAGACGTGGCGTCTCGTTTGGCATTTCCGGTCTCACATGAACCCCATCGCACGCAACTTCTGC
>Ga0137396_10000504_pt1 | contig 18705 bp, 15 predicted proteins | sample czc16metaG_FD_108284 | JGI IMG/M metagenome (GOLD analysis project Ga0137396, IMG submission 108284) | Vadose zone soil microbial communities from Angelo Coast Range Reserve, California, USA - czcobulk3.16 metaG | ecosystem: Environmental > Terrestrial > Soil > Vadose zone | place: USA...
CCATAGTCTCCGGCCACACCGACCTTGACCGCCTTGGTCGTGTAGAGCAGGTCCTTCGTGCTGAGGACGCCGTTCGTGATCTGGTAGGTGCCGGTGATCGAGTCGAAGTCGACCGGCGATGTCGTGACTGAGCTCGGCACGTCGGCGGCAAGCACCGATGACGCCACTTCGGCCACCCGCGTGACGACACCGATGAGCGCGAGCGCCTGGGGGCCGACGACTTTGCCCGGACCTATCCTGAAAACGCCGGAGCCGCCGAGCGTGTTCAGAAGATTCGACGTGTGGGTCGACAGCGCGCCGGTGAGGTCGAGCGGCCCCGTCACGGCGTAGCCCTCGCAAAGGAAGTCCACCAGCACCTTCTCCGCCGGCACCGACTTGATGGCCAGATCGCTCAGCTGCACCCGGGCACCGTGTTCGAGCGTCGCCGTCAGGTTGGTGCTGATCGTGCCAGAGCTGAGCGAGGTCGTGACCGGCCGGCTCTGAAAGCGCCCGCCCTCCCAGGAGGCGCCGGCCACTTTGAGCAGGCCGAGCGCGAGCGTCCGCTGCTTGGGCTCGGGGCAGGCCGGGTTCGTCCGGGTCACCCGCAGGCTCGCGAATTCGACGTTACCGGAAACCCGCGGAACGCCCAGGGTGCCGCCGAGGGCGAAGTCGCCCTTGATCGGACCGGCGATCGTGGGGGTCGGCCCCGCCGCGGCCGCGACGAGCTTCTCGACGTCCTTGCCTTCGATGCCCACCTTGGCCCGCACGGGTGCGTCGAGCAGAGTCTTGGCGCCGTTCAGCGCGACGATCCCGTCCGCGAGCTTGACCGTGAGGTCGCCCGGCCTGACGACGAGAGCCCCCTTGAAGGCGAGCTGTGTGCCCTGACCCGTCACGATGACGTCGAGATCCTCGACGCGGTAGGGCGTCTGGGCCGGCCCCTTCCCGTGCGCCACGTAGGTGATGAGGCCTTTGTCGATCTTCACTCGCGAGACGATCGCGGCGGCGGCGCCGCCGGTCGCGCCGCCGCTCGAGCGGCCGGACCGCGACGCGGTCTTGGATTCGGACGGCGGGGCGAGGCTCGCCACGTTCAGGCGTCCTTCGGCGTTCTGGATGAGCGCGATGCGCGGCCGCTCGAGCGTGATGTCGCCGAACTCGACCTTGCCGGCCAGGAGCGGGCGGAGCTTGAGGTAGATGCGGCCTGTGTCGAGCGTCAGGAACGGCGCGGTGCCGAACTGCGGATCCTCGGCGACCTCGAGCTTGTGCAGCTCGATCGACGGCAGCGGGAACAGCGAGACCGACAGCGACTCGAACTTGACGGGCCGTCCGACGGCCTGGGCCGCGCTGCCGGCGATCATCGCCTGGACACGCGGGGTGTCGATGAGACGCGGCAGCGCGATCGCCGCGATGATCGTCAGCACGACGATCACCGCGACGAGGACGCCGAGCCACGTCAAGGCGCGCTTCACCGCGCGCCCCGAGCCGCGGCTACGCGGTCTGGATTGCCGACAGCCGCCAGGGCTTCGGGCCGACCGGGCGCGTGAAGGTCCAGTACTCCTGGACGTCCACTGGCGAGGTCGCCCCCTCCACCACCGCGCCGGTCGCGTCGTCGACCGTGTAGTCGACCAGCGATACGGCGAAATACACGGTCGCCCAGTCCTGACCGCTTTCCTGCCAGGCCTCGCTCACCTCGGCGCGCGCGAACTGAACGCGCTCGATCCGGTTCGTGCGCCGGGCACCGCGAAGCTGGTCGCACTGGGCTTGGAGCCGGGCGAACTCTTGTGGCGTGAGTCGGTCCTGCACCCCATCGAGGTCACGCCTGACGATGCCGGCCTGGACGTCGATGAACGTCCCCTTGGCCCACTCGCTGAATCCGGCCGGATCGAAGCTCGCATCCATGCCGCGGATGTGTTCGATCCCGCGATCGAGATCCGACACGGCCGCCGGAGTCTCCATCACGGCGCCGCCGCCACCCGTGGACCAGCCCTGACCCGCTGAGCCGTACGAGCTCGCGCCGGCGTACGCAGGCTCGGGACGGCTCTCACTGCGGCCGCGGAGCATGCGGAAGACCAGGAAGATCGCGCCACCGATCAGCACCAACTCCAGGAGCCCCACGCCGCCGCCGAACCCGCCGCCCATCCCGCCGAAGAGCATGGAGCCCAGGAGCCCGCCCAGCGCGAAGCCGGCGAGCCCGCCCATGAAGCCGCCGAACATGCCGGGCCGCTGCATGGGCTGCTGGGGCTGGGACGTGGCGGGGGGAGGTGTCGTCACCCGGGAGGGGCTCGACGGTGTCGTGGACGGTGACATCGGTGACGAGGACGAGCGCGAGCCGCGGCTGCCGCCGCTTCCGGCGCGCGCCCACACGGACGCCGTATCCAGAAACAGAACCGAAACAAGGAATAGTCCGAACATGAGCAGAAGCGCTCTTGATCGCATGGTTGCCTCCTCAGCTATTTTAGCGCGGGGCCGCGGCGGCCGCGCGACGTTCACGGAATGAGCAGGACTTTGCCTGTCGTCTTCCGTCCCTCCAGCGCCCGGTGCGCGTCTGCCGCGTCCTTCAGCGGAAACTCGTACTCGGTGCGGAGCTTGAGCTTGCCGTCGCGGATCCAGCCGAGGATCTCGTCGGAGCGCTGCAGGAGCTCGGCGCGCGTGATGATGTGGTGGTTGAGGCTCGGCCGTGTCACGAAGAGCGAGCCCTTGGCGCTCAAGATCTGGAGATCGAAGGCGCCCACCGGTCCGCTCGACTGGCCATAGAGCGCCATCATGCCGCGCGCCGCCAGACAGTTGAACCCCTTCTCGAACGTCGTCTGACCGACCGAATCGTAGACGACCTGGAGGCCCTTGCCGTCGGTGAGCCGCTTCACCTCGGCCTCGAAATCCTGCTTCGTGTAGAGAATGACGTCCGACGCCCCAGCCTCGCGCGCGAGCTTCGCTTTTTCCTCGGTCGACACCGTGCCGATGACCCGCGCTCCCCGCATCTTCGCGATCTGGCAGAGCAGCAACCCGACGCCGCCGGCCGCCGCGTGGACGAGGCAGGTGTCGCCGCTCTTGAGCGGATAGGTCGAGCAGGCCAGGTAGTGGGCCGTCAGGCCCTGCAGCATCGCGGCGGCTCCCTGGCGGGTGCTGAGCCCGGCCGGCAAGACTACCAGGCGGGCGGCTGGGACAGCGGCGTACTGCGCGTAGGCACCCGGGACCCCCGTGTAAGCGACCTTGTCGCCCACTTTCACCTCGCTCACGTTGGGGCCGATCGCGGTGACGGTGCCTCCGGCTTCCAGACCGAGGGTCAGCGGCAAGGCCAGCTTGTACTGCCCGGAGCGCTGATAGACGTCGACATAGTTGATGCCGGCGGCGTCGACCTTCACCGTGGCCTCGCCGGCCTTCGGGGTCGGCTCCGGCGTGTCCTCGTACCGCATGACGTCGGGACCGCCGGGCGCGTTGACTCGAATCGCTTTCATGAAGGACCTCCCAGGGATTTCGGCTCGATGCGGCGGGATTATAGCACCGGGCTCTGCGGGGGCCGGTCGAGGCGCCCGCGGAGCCAGTGGTACATCGCGTAGGCCTCGAGGGCGAACGGAAGAAAACCGAGATAACCGAGCACGGGCATTTCAAAAATCTTGATCCCGCCGAGATACGGAACCGCGTAGCTCCACCGCGTCGCGGCCCAGTAGTTCCAGAGCTCCCACAACACGCCGCAGACCGCGCCGCCACCCAGGAGCCCAAGGAGCCGCGACGCATCGCCCCGGGCGAGATCGCCGAGCCACGACGGCAGGCCGCGCCGATAGTTCAGCGGCTCGAGCAGGAGCGCCCACCCGACCCAGACGAGGGGGACGAGCCACGTCGAGACGATGACGAGCGGTAGGACCACGCTGACCGCCCCGGCCGCGACCGCGAAGCGGAGGACGCCCGGCGATGGACGCCAGGGACGAACCCGTGCGCGCCGGAAGACCGTCGACCTCAAGATAGCCGCCGTCAGGAACATTGCGGGAAAGATCGTCGCGAAGGACCAGTCGTAGCCGACTCGACGCAGGAAGAGATTCGGCTCGAGACCGTGGTAGCGCCACCAGAGCCCGACCGCGTCCTCCCCTCCTCGCCAGAAACGCGGAGCATTGTAGAGCTCGAAGAGCCACCAGCAGGCCACGGAGGCGAGCGCGACCAGCACGCCCTCGACCCGGTCAGTGGTGAGATAGGACCGGCCGCTGAGGCGCGCCGCCAGGGCATCGACGAACAGGACGTAGCCTGTCCACGCGATCGGCGTGAACCAGCCGGCCACGGTCGGGTTACCCGCGAACAGCAGTACCTCGGCGGCGGCGACGACCGCGAGCCCGATCCACCCATGAGCCTTCATGTGACGCGCGCGTGACTACCCGATAGCCGAGCGAGGAGTGGGAGCGAGCGCGAGCCTGCGCGTCGCCGCGGCGCTCACCGCATCGAGGCGAGGTCGATCGTGAAGCGGCTGACGTCGCGTCCGTCCGGGTCTCGCACGACCAGGATCAGCCGCGACTTCGGCGCGATCTCCTTGACGGGAAATCCATAGACGCAGCGCGCGAGGTAACTGCCGCTCTCCGTGCGAACCGCGGTGCGCTCGTTCTGCACGAACGCGGCCTCGATCTCCCGATCGCCCAGGAGGATCCGCGGGGCATAGAACCGCGCGAAGTCTTCTCGTGGGCCACGGAGATTCGCCCAGACCACCAGCCGGTCCTGCTGCTCGCGCAGGAGCTTGTCCGGCTCGCTGTCCTTCATGCGCTCGTTCTTGAAGGCCGCGTTGCGAGCCGCGAGGACGAGCCGATGGAAGGGCGTGATCACCGTCAGGCTGTCCCCGGCCGGGTTCGCCACGCGCCACTCGGTGTCGAACGAGTCACGCGTGATCGACTGGGCGCCCACCCGAAGCGCGTCGGTCCGCTGCTGGGGCTCGAGCGTGAACGACGCGGCCTCGGCGACCGACGGCCCGACCAGGAGCAGGCCGAGCAGCGCAGTGAGCGTCGGGGCGCTCACTTGGTCTCGCCGACGATGACCAGGTTGAAGGTGGCCGGCGGGAAGTACTGGGCGGCCACCCGTTGAACGTCGGCGGCGGTGACCTTGGCGATCCGTTCCTTGTAGCGGTCGGCATAGTCGAGCCCAAGCCCGCGGTCCTCGATCGCGACCAGGAAGTCGGCGACCTTGCCCGACGTGTCCAACCGTAGCGGGAAGCTGCCGATCAGGTATTGCTTCGCGAGCGCGAGCTCTCGGTCGACAACCGGCTCGCGGCCCATCCGGGCCAGCTCCTCGCGGATCATGGCGACCACCTTCGGCGCCTCAGCGGTCCGGGTCTGCGCGGACACGGCGAATGACGAACCGAAGCGCCAGGGCGAGACCCAGCTATACACCGAGTAGGCGAGCCCCGATTCCTCTCGAACGCGCGTGTACAGGCTGGAAGCGGATCCGCCCCCGAGTACGTAGGAGGCGACACTCAGCGGGAAATAGTCGGGATCCGTCTGCAAGACCGCCTGGCGACCGAACATGATCGTGGTCTGCGTCAGCTCGCGCTTGACGGTCTCCTCGTGCTTCGAGGCCGGTGCGGTGGCCGGCGCGACCGACGGCAGCGCATCGGTGGGCCGAGCCCAGGATCCGAATCGCGCCATGATCTCGCGGCGCGCCTCGTCCACCGTGACCGCTCCGACGACGGCGATGACCGTCGTGTCGGGCCGCGCGTGCTCGCGATAGAACTTCACGACGTCATCGCGTGTGAGGCGAGCCACCGAGTCGCGTGTGCCCTCAACCGGAGAGGCGTACGGGTGGCCCTGGAAGACCAGCCGATTGAGCGCGCGGGCCGCCACCGTGCCCGGATCTTCCTCGGAGCGTCGGATCGCCGCCTGGATCTCGGCGACCTTTCGCGACACCTCGACCTCGGGGAAGGCCGGCGACAGGACGACCTCGGACGCGAGGTCGAGCCCGAGGGTCAGATCTTTCTTCTGCGCCGTCAGGGATACGGTGAGGCTATCGCGACCCGCCCCCGCCTGCAGGCTGCCGCCCACGAACTCGATCGCCGAATCGAGCTCGGGACCCGTGCGCTTCGCGGTTCCGCGCGTGAGCACCGCGCCGGTCAGGTTGGCGAGCCCGGCGCGATCGGGGGGATCGTAGACGGCGCCAGTCCGCATCAGGACGCGCACCGCCACGATCGGCACCGCGGGCCGCTCGGCGACCAGCAAGACGATGCCGTTCGGCAGCACCTCCCGGTGGGCGAGCGGCGCCGCCGCGGTCGGCCTGGACACGAGCAGGCTCGCGAGAGCCACGAGCAGGGCCAGAGAGGATCGCGTCGTCATCACGACTTCGGCAAGAGCACGCCGACGCTCTTCTTGTCCGGCGCGAACCAGGCGCGCGCCACACGCGTCAAGTCGGCGGAAGTGACCGCGCGGATCTTCGCCATGAAGGACTCCTTGAGCGCGAAGCCGCCGATCAGCTCGAAGCGAGCCAGCAGCGAGGCGCGCTGGTGGATCGAATCGTCCTGGTAGACGAGTGCGGCCTCGATCTGATTCTTGGCGCGCGCCAGCTCCTCGTCGGTCACCGGCTCCGTCTTCAGCCGCTCCATGTGGGCGCTGAGCTCGGTCTCGAGCTTCTCGGACGTCTGGCCGGGCATCGGCGTCGCCCAGAACCAGAAGAGGTTCGGGTCGATCGAGAAATACGAGTAGTCGCCGCCGGCCTCGAGCGCCAGCTGGCGCTGATAGACGAGATCGCGATAGAGCCGCGACGCGCGCCCGCCCGCGAGGATGGTCGACAGCACCTCGAGGGCCGGGGCGTCGTCGGACTTCTGGTTCGGCACGTGCCAGGCGAGATACACGATGGGGAGCTCGGCCTGTTTCGTCACGGCCACGCGCCGCTCACCGTTCTGCGGCGGCTCGACTGCCAGCACCGGCGGTGGGACCTTGCCGCGCGGGATCCGCCCGAAGCGACGCTTGATCTTCTCCAGCGCGTCAGCCGCTCGGAACGCCCCGACCGCCACGACGATCGCGTTGGTCGGGACGTAATACGTCTTGTAGAAGGCGCGGATCTCGTCCGGCGTGATCCGCTTGATATCCTCCATCCACCCGATGATCGGCGCCCCGTACGGGTGCGCCTTGAAGGCCAGCGAGCTCACCTCTTCGCCGAGGAATCCGCCCGGATCGTCCTCGGTGCGCGTGCGACGCTCCTCGATGACGACCTCGCGCTCGGAGGCGATCTCCTTGGGATCGAGGAGCAGGTTCTGCATGCGGTCGGCCTCGAGATCGATCACGAGGTCGAGCTTCTCGGCCGCAATGTTCACGTAGTACGAGGTGACGTCCTGCGAGGTGAACGCGTTGTCCTGGCCGCCGTTCTCCTCGACCAGCCGCGCGAACTGCTTGGCGCCGTGGCTCGGCGTGCCCTTGAACATCAGGTGCTCCAGGAAATGGGCGATGCCGCTCGCGCCTCGAAGCTCGTTGCGCGAGCCGACGCGATACCACACCTGGAAGGACACGATCGGGCTGCGCGGATCCTCGAGCAGCAGCACGCGCAACCCGTTGTCGAGCGTCGCGGCCACGACGCGGTTGTCGCCGCGCGCGCCGGACGGAACGAGCAGCGCGACGATCAATAGGAGGGGAATCGCGAGGCGCATCGCTCGATTATACCGCCCGCGCTCAAGCCCGCCGGTGTATCATCCTGCGTGATGCGCGTCCTGGTGTTCTTCCTGCTGTTCGCGATCCCGCCGACGGCCTTCGCGCAGCAGGCGTGCACCGAGTCGCTGGCGTCGCTGTACGAGCGGGTCTCGCCGAGCGTCGTGTCGATCCAGGTCACCAAGATCAACAAGGCCAAGCCGCAGCGGCGGTTCGAGACGGTGGTCGGCTCCGGCGTCGTCATCGAGCGAGACGGGCACGTGCTGACCAACGCGCACGTCGTCGACGGCGCCGCCTCGCTCTCGGTCACGCTCGACTCGGGCTCGCGCACGCCGGCGCGGGTGCTCGGCATGGACACGGTGACCGACCTCGCGCTGCTGCGGATCGAGGCGCCGTCGCCCCTGCCCGCCGCGCGACTCGGAGACTCGTCGGCCTTGCACGTGGGCGACGAGGTCGTCGCGATCGGCAACCCGATGGGCCTCGAGCAGACGATGACCCGCGGAATCGTGAGCGGCCTCAACCGCATCCTGCCCGGCCTCGCCGAGCAACCGATGATCCAGACCGACGCCCCGATCAACCCCGGAAATTCGGGTGGCCCACTCCTCGATCGGTGCGGCGCCGTCGTCGGGATCAACACATTCATCTCGGAAGAGGCCAACTCGATCGGCTTCGCCCTGCCGATCAACGCCGGCAAGGCGATCCTCCGCGACCTGCGTGAGACGGGCCGCGTGATTCGCCCATGGCTCGGGCTCCACGGCCGTGAGATCGACTCGCAGGTCACCTCGGTCCTCCGGCTGCCGCTGTCGCCGGGCTATCTGATCGAGGTGGTGTATGACGGCAGCCCGGCCGACCGCGCCGGCGTGCGCGGCGGCAGCCTGTCGGTGGTCGTGCAGGGCGAGGAATATCTCGTCGGCGGCGACATCCTGACCGCGATCGAGGGCACGCCGGTCCGGACGCACCAGGACTACCTGGCGAAGGTGAAGACGTTCAAGCCCGGCCAGCGGACGCGCATCACGATCCTCCGCGATGGCCAGCGCCGCGAGCTCTCGCTCACGGTCGGCGAGCGGCCCCGGCTTCCCGCCGATCTGACCGACTAGACCTCACCGCCGGCCCCGAGCGCGTTGCGCTCGAGGAGACGGCGCGCCGTCTCGAAAATTCCCCGAAGCATCGGCCGCGTCAGCTTGCCGGTGAACGTGTTCTGCTGGCTCGGATGGTAGGTCGCGATCAAGGTCACGCCGTCGTCGAAGCGGGTCACGGCGCCGTGGCCGAACTTTGGGGCGGGCCGCTGACGCGGCATCCCGAGGGCCAGCCGACCTCTGAGGTACGCCTGCCAGCCGATTCGACCGAGCCCGACCACGACACGCACCCGGGTGAGGAGCCTGAGCTCGGTGAGCAGGTACGGCTCGCAGCGGGCGATCTCGCCGAGCGTCGGCTTGTTGTCGGGCGGTGCGCACCGCACCGCTGCGGTGACGTAGGCGTCGAGGAGATCGAGACCATCGCCTCGACGCTCCGAGGTCGGTTGGCTGGCGAAGCCCGCATGATGGAGCGCGTCGAAGAGCCAGTCGCCGCTGCGGTCACCGGTGAACATCCGTCCCGTGCGATTGCCGCCGTTCGCGGCGGGAGCCAGGCCTACCAGCAGGAGCCGGGCGAGCGGGTCGCCGAAGCCCGGCAGCGGCTTCGCCCAGTAACTCTGGCCGACATAACGCCGCGGCGGGGCCGCCGCGACCGCCTCGCGGTGCTTCACGAGGCGCGGACACCGCCGGCACGCGACGACGCGGGCGTTCAGGCTGCCGATCGAGCGAGGATTTTGCAATCCGGCGGGATTGTGACACGGTGAAGGCGATGCCGTCATCCGCCGACCGCGCCCCGGCGACCCGCGTGCCCACCATCATCGTTCACGGCGGAGCCGGCGCGAATGCCTCCGCGGCGGGGGAATATCGCCAGGGCGTGCGGTCCGCGGCCCTGGCCGGCTGGCGCGTGCTGGCGGCCGGCGGCGGCGCACTCGACGCGGTCGAGAGCGCGGTGCGCGCGCTCGAGGATGATCCGCGCTTCAACGCGGGCCGCGGCTCCGTCCTCAACCGCGACGGCGCCATCGAGGTCGACGCCTCGATCATGGAAGGCGACCGTCTTCAGTGCGGAGCCGTCGCGGCCCTCTCGCGCATCGCGAATCCGGTCACCGTCGCACGCCGCGTCCTCGAGTCGCGTCGCCACGTCCTGCTGGTCGGAGAGGGCGCGCTCGCGTTCGCGCGCTCCGTCGGGATCGCGGAGTGCGACCCCGCATCGCTCGTCACCGATCGCCAGCGCACGCGTCACGCCGCGCTCGCGCGCCAGCCCGCGCCGTCCGACGGCGGCACGGTGGGCGCGGTCGCCCTCGATCGCAACGGCACCATCGCGGCGGCGACGTCCACCGGTGGTACCTCTGGCAAATCCCCCGGGCGCGTCGGAGACAGCGCCCTGATCGGCTGCGGGACCTATGCCGATAGCTCGGTCGGCGGCGTGTCGTGCACCGGGGACGGCGAGGCGATCGTGCGCGTCGTCCTCGGCCACCGCGCGCTCCAGTATCTGAAGGACGCCGACGATCCGGATTATGCGGCGAAGGTCGCCGTCGACCTGCTCGTCGACGAGGGTGGCGGACAGGGCGGTCTCATCCTGATCGACTGGCGCGGCCGCGTGGGATTTGCGACCTCGACCCGCCTGATGCCGGTCGCCATCATGGCCCCCACGCTCGACGAGCCGCGGGTGCCGTTCTGAAGCGGATGCCCGAACCGACCGACGTCGCGGCCGCGCGCAAGAGGCTCGAGGGCGCGATCTACCAGACCCCGTGCGCGTACTCCCAGACGCTCTCGGAGCTGAGCGGCGTCCGCTGCTTCGTCAAGCTCGAGAACCTCCAGATGACCGGCTCGTTCAAGGAGCGGGGCGCCGCCAACCTGCTCCTGCAGCTCGACCCGGAGGAGCGGGCGCACGGCGTCGCCGCGGCGAGCGCCGGCAATCACGGTCTGGCCGTGGCCTATCACGCCGCGCGGCTCGGCGTCGGCGCGGTCATCGTGATGCCGGAGTGGGCGCCGCTGATCAAGGTCACGTCCGCCCGGCGGCACGGCGCCGAGGTGATTCCCTTCGGCGCGAACTATGACGAGGCGTACGGTCGGGCCCGCCAGATCGCGACCGAGCGCGGCCTGCTTTTCGTACATCCCTTCGACGACGACCGGGTCGTCGCCGGCCAGGGCACCCTCGGTCTCGAGCTCCTCGAGCAGTGCCCGGACATGCACGCCGTCGTGGTGGCGGTCGGAGGTGGCGGCCTCGCTGGCGGCGTCGGGCTCGCGATCAAGACCGCGCACCCCGGCGTGCGCGTGATCGGCGTTCAGGCCGAGGCCCTGGCCGCCATGAAGCAGGCGCTCGCGTCGGGGTCGCGCACGACGTTGCCGCCGGCATCGACGATCGCCGACGGCATCGCGGTCCGTCAGGTCGGTGAGATCACCCTCGCCCTGGCCTCGCGCTACCTCGACGACGTGGTCACCGTGACGGAGGAAGAGCTCTCCAACGCGATCCTTCTCCTGCTCGAGATCGAGAAGACCGTGGTCGAGGGCGCCGGCGCCGCTCCCCTCGCCGCCCTCCTGAATCGAAAGCTCGGCCTCGACGGCAAGAACGTCGTGCTCGTGCTCTCCGGCGGCAACATCGACGTCACGATGATCTCGCGCATCATCGAGCGCGGGCTGGTCAAGGACGCGCGGCTCGTCCGTCTCAGTGTCATCCTGCGCGACCAGCCGGGAGCCCTGGCGCGGCTCGCGGCGCTCGTCGGCGAGGCGCGCGCGAACATCGTGCACATCGAGCACGAGCGCGCCTTCTCGCGCGCCGCGATCGGCGAGAGCCGGGTCGAGCTGACCCTCGAGACCTCCGGGCGCGAGCAGATCGACGTCGTGAAGCGACGGCTGCTCGAAGCGGGGTACCAGGCCGAGGAGCGGCGCGGCTGATTCAGGCGGCCGAGGTTTCGCCGAGCGTGCCCGTGATGACTGCGCGCGCGCGCTGAGCGAGGGCGCTGGCAGCCTGGCGCGGCTCGAGCGCGGGATCGGGCTCGAGCGGCGGATGATAGGTGATCGAGATCCGTCCCCGGCGTGGCCACACGCGCCCGGGCGGCCACGACTCGTGCCCGCCGGCGATCGTGACCGGCAGAACCGGGACGCGGAGCGTCGTAGCCAGACGGAACGCGCCGAGCTTGAAGCGCTCGACCCTCCCGGTGCGCGTGCGCTCACCCTCAGGAAAGATCATCACGACGTGGCCGGCCGTGAGCAGCCGAATGGCTTCCCGCATCGATGACGGATCAGCCGAATCGATACGGACGGGAAACGCTCTGAGCCGGCGGATCATCCAGCTGAAGACCGGGATCTCGAAGAGTCGGTTCCACGCCATGTAGTAGACGCGGCGCTTGACGGGAATCGTGACCAGCGCCGGGTCGGCGTAGGTCTGATGGTTCGGCGTGATGATCAGGGGGCCGCTCGTGGGGATGTTGGCGACGCCCGAGAGCTCGAGACCGAAGTAGGCGCGACAGAAACGGCTGAATCCGGGTCGCGCGAGATCGAGCAGCGGCGTCCGCACGGCCCTTAGACTACACAAAAACAGCGGGGCCGGATTTCTCCGGCCCCGCCGGCACAGGTTGCGGTGACGTCAGCTAGTCTTCGTCGGCCGTCTCGAGCTCGTCTTCGATCGGTACGAACTGGCGCCCGAGGCGCTCGAGCCGGTCCTGGCACCGAACGCACGTCGTGACTTCAGGCAAGGCCTGCAGCCGCGCGGGCGAGATCGTCTCTTCGCATTCGACGCAGGTCCCATAGTCGCCGCTCTTCAACCGCTCGAGTGCCGCCGAGAGCCGGTTGACCCGGCCGACCAGAAGCTCGCGGGTGGCGAATCCGATCTCGCGCCGCTCGTTCTCCTGGATCTCGTCGACTTCGTCGGCATACGGCGAGTTGTCGCCGATCGCTCCAGCTAACTCCTCGACCGCCGCCGCTCCGCCCATCATGCGGAGCCGGCCCACGGCCGTTTTAAGGTCCTCTTCCAAGCGCTCTCGAATGGTCTCCATGGTGTAGGCCTCCCTGGTACCCCTACCCTCTAACTGGGCCAGACACGGGTGCAACCCCTATGCCTGAGGTGAGACGGCGCGCCAGAGAGATTGATTCACCAATGATCATGTGGCCTTGGACGAAGGTTTGGGAGCCAGGTGCAGGCGGATTGTCCTTTTTGCCTGTCATTTTTGGCGCCAGAACGGGCACATTTTGCCCACCGCGGCGGGCGAGATTACCGACTTCCGGAATTCGCGCCGGACAAAGTAAAACGGGCCCCGGTCCCGGCCAACTTCGATACCGGGTGGGGCCCGCGAATCAGATCCGAGAAGCGAGACTAGCGCGCGACGCTCAGGCGCGAGACCGGGCCGCCTCGATGGCCCCTTCTTCCCAGATGCTGTGCTTGCGCGTCTCAGGCATCACGAAGATGGCGATGAGGAACATGATGGCCGGCACCGCGATGGGGTACGCGAGCGCCCAGCCCAAGCTCCCGGTGTTGAGGTAGGCCGCGGTCGTGACGATGGGCACCAGTCCACCGCCCCAGCCGTTTCCGATGTGATAGGGCACCGACACCGACGTGTAGCGGATGCGGCTCGGGAAGAACTCGGCCAAGAACGCGCCGATCGGCCCGTAGGTCATCCCCACGTAGTTGACCAGGATCACGACGATGAGAATCGACATCGCGTAGTTGACGTTCTTGGGATCAGCGTAAGTGCCCAGGGCGGTATAGAGCGGATAGTACGTGAGCGACGCCAGGGCCATACCGCCCAGGATGATCGGCTTGCGGCCGATCTTGTCCGAGAGCCAGCCCCAGAAGATCAGGGTAGGCGTGGCGATCAGCAGCGCGATGCCGACGATGTAGCTCGAGGCCAGCACGTCGAGCTTCTTGACCGTCTGTAAGAAGTAGAGTGCCCAGAACTGCCCGCTGTACCAGACACAGCCCTGTCCCAGCACGACCACGCTGGCGATGGCCACGTATTTGAAGTTGTTGCTGAGAAACGCCTCGCGCCACGGATTGGTGGTGGTGCGGCCCCTTGCCTTCATGTCCTGGAAGATCGGCGTCTCACCCAGCGAGAGCCGGATCCAGATCGCGATGGCGACCAGCAGGAGCGAGATGATGAAGGGAAGTCGCCAGCCCCAGTCGTTGAACGCTTCGACGCCCAGATAGGTCCGGATCCCGACGATCGTCGCCAGCGACACGACGATGCCGAGGGTGGGCGACGTCTGCAGCCAGCCGGTGTAGTACCCGCGATGCTCGTCCTCGATGTGCTCGGCGACGTACGTGATGGCGCCTCCGTACTCCCCGCCCAGGCAGAGGCCCTGGATAAGTCGCAGCGCGAAGAGAATGAAGGCTGCGGCGAGACCGATCGCCTGGTAGGTCGGGACGAAGCCGATGAGGGCCGTCGCGATGCCCATGCCGGTCAGCGTGACGATGAAGGTGTACTTCCGGCCCACCTTGTCACCCAGCCATCCGAACACGAATGCGCCCAGCGGCCGGATCAGGAAACCAACCGAGAAAATCGCCACCGTGCTGAGAAAGGCCGCCACCGGGTGGCCCTTCTCGAAAAACTTCACCGCCAGGATCGAGGCCAGGCTCCCGAAGATGTAAAAGTCGTACCATTCGATGATGTTGCCGACGGATGCCGCAATGACGACGCGGCGGAGCTCGTTAAGTGGAACTTTGGTCGCCCGCATAGGCCTCCTCTGTGGTCGGTTCGGTTCGATCCGCTTTCTGGCGGGCCTATCATACCGAAAGTGCCCGCTACGTAAGCAAGTTGCGTGGCCGGACTCGCCCTAGCCCTCCTGCTCCTCGTACTTCGACTTGAGCTGCGCGACGACCGTCGGGTCGGCGAGTGTCGTGGTGTCACCGAGAGCCCGGCCCTCGGCGATATCCCGCAGGAGCCGGCGCATGATCTTTCCGCTGCGAGTCTTCGGCAGCTCGGCCGAGAAGATGACGTCGTCCGGGCGCGCCAGCGCGCCGATCTTCTTCGTGACGTGCGCCTTGAGCTCGTCCATCAGCTGGGGTGAGCCCTCGACACCGCTCTTCACGGTGACGAACGCCGCGATCGCTTGTCCCTTGATCTCGTGCGTCTTGCCGATCACGGCCGCTTCGGCGACCGACTTGTGATCGACCAGCGCCGACTCGACCTCCATGGTGGAAACTCGATGTCCCGAGACGTTCATGACGTCGTCGACGCGACCGAGGAGCCAGAAGTAGCCGTCCTCGTCGCGCTTGGCGCCGTCGCCCGTGAAGTAGATGTTGTCGTACTTCGACCAGTATTGCTTCACGAAGCGGTCGGGATCTCCCCAGATCCCGCGAAGCATGCCGGGCCACGGCTTACGGAGTACGAGATAGCCCGCCTTCGCGGGGTTACCCTTCTCGTCGAGCACGTCGGCGTCGATGCCCGGGAACGGCAGCGTCGCCGATCCCGGCTTGAGGACCGTGAGGGCCGGCAGCGGCGTGATGAGGATGTGGCCCGTCTCGGTCTGCCACCACGTGTCCACGACGGGGCAGCGGCCTCCGCCGATGACCTTCCAGTACCAGACCCACGCCTCCGGGTTGATCGGCTCGCCGACGGAGCCGAGCAGCCGCAGGCTCGAGAGGTCGCACCGTTTCGGATACTCTTCGCCCCACTTCATGAACGTCCGGATCGCGGTCGGCGCCGTGTAGCAGATCGTGACGCCGTACTTCTCGACGATCCGCCAGAACCGGTCCTTGTCGGGATGGTCGGGCGTGCCCTCGTACATCACGGTCGTGGCGCCGTTTGCCAGTGGCCCGTAGACGATGTAGGAGTGGCCGGTCACCCAGCCGATGTCGGCGGTGCACCAGTAGACGTCCTCGTCGTGCAGATCGAAGATCCATTTGTGAGTCGCCGCGACGCCGGTCAGGTAACCGGCGGTCGTGTGGATGATGCCCTTCGGCTTGCCCGTCGATCCCGACGTGTACAGCAGATACAGAAGGTCCTCGGAGTCCATTGGCTCGGCCGGACAGTGGGCGGCCGCGCCCTTGACGAAGTCGTCCCACCAGATGTCGCGACCGCTCTGCATCTCGACCGGCTGGCCGGTGCGCTTGAGCACCACGACGGTCTTCACGCCCGGGGCGCCGCGCAGCGCCTCGTCCGTGTTCTTCTTGAGCGGCACCGTCGAGCCCCGTCGCCAGCCGCCGTCGGCCGTGATCACGAGCGTGGAGTCGGCGTCGTGGATCCGCTCGCGCACCGCCTCGGGCGAGAAGCCGCCGAAGATCACGCTGTGGGCGGCGCCGATCCGCGCGCAGGCCAGCATCGCGATCGGCAGCTCGGGCACCATCGGCATGTAGATCGTCACCCGGTCGCCCTTGCGGACGCCCTGGCGCTTCAGCGCCGACGCGAACAGGTTGACCTCGCGGTAGAGATCCCAGTACGTGAGGACCCGCGAATCTCCCGGCTCGCCTTCCCAGATCAGCGCGGCCTTCGTCTTGCGCGGCCCGGCCACGTGGCGGTCGAGGCAATTGTAGGCCACGTTCAGCTTGCCGCCGACGAACCACTTGGCGTACGGAGGCTTCCACTCGAGCGCCTTCTTCCAGGGCTTGAACCAGTGAAGCTCGCGCGCGCGCTGCTCCCAGAACTTCACCGGGTTGCGCTGAGCCTCGGCGTAGATCGCCTTGCGATTCATGACGGCGTTCTGCGCGAACGCCTTGGGCGGGGGGAACTTGCGCTTTTCCTTGAGGAGCGCCTCGATCGGAAGATCCGCCTTCACCTTCGGCTGAGCCATAGCTCCCCTCGTGTGGTGGTTTGCGAGTGCATCGGCATCCGCTCCGGCGGTCGGGGGGCTATCGGGAGCTCCCCACGGTCGCGCCGCGCGACTTGCGCCGGGCGACGCCGGTCTTGATGGCCGCCTCCGCGACGGCGGCCGCGACGGCCGGCACGACCCGGCTGTCGAACATCGAGGGCGTGATGTACTCCTCGCCCAGCTCCTCCTTGGTCACGATCTCCGCCAGCGCCTGCGCGGCGGCAAGCTTCATCTCGTCGTTCACGCGCCGGGCGCGCACGTCGAGCATGCCGCGGAAGAACCCCGGGAAGCAGCAGGAGTTGTTGATCTGGTTCGGATAGTCCGAGCGGCCGGTCGCCATCACGCGAACGTACGGTCCGGCTTCCTCCGGCTGGATCTCGGGGACGGGGTTGGCCATCGCGAAAACGATCGGGTCGCGGTTCATGGCCTTGATGTCCTTGAGCGAGACCACGCCGGGCCCCGACAGCCCGATGAAGACGTCGGCGCCCTTGAGCGCGTCGGCCGCGGTGCCCCGCAGCCGCTTCTCGTTGGTGTGTTTGGCGAACCACTCCTTCATCGAATTCATGTTGTCCGTGCGGCCGCGATAGAGGGCGCCGGCGCGGTCGCAGGCGATGATGTGCTTGGCACCGGCCTTCATGAGCAGCTTGGCCGTCGCGATGCCGGACGCGCCCGCCCCGATGAACACGATCCGCGCGTCCGAGAGGCGCTTCTTGACGATCTTCAGAGCATTGATCATGGCGGCGAGCACGACCACGGCGGTCCCGTGCTGGTCGTCGTGGAACACCGGGATCTCGAGGTCCCGCTGCAGCCGCGTCTCGATATCGAAGCAGCGGGGCGCGGCGATGTCCTCCAGGTTGATGCCACCGAAGATCGGGGAGATCGCCTTGACGATCGAGACGATCTCGTCGACGTCCTTGGTCGCCAGACAGATCGGGAACGCATCGACGCCGGCGAATTCCTTGAAGATGAGCGCCTTGCCTTCCATCACCGGCGCCGCGGCGGCCGGGCCGATGTCGCCGAGCCCGAGCACGGCGGTGCCGTCGGTCACCACCGCGACGCAGTTCTGCTTGATCGTGAGCGCGTAGGCTTTCTGCGGATCGTGATGGATGGCCATGCACACGCGGGCGACGCCCGGGGTGTACGCCATCGAGAGGTCGTCGCGCGTCTTCACCGACATCTTCCCCCTCACCTCGATCTTGCCGCCGAGGTGCATCAGGAAGGTCCGGTCGGAGACGTTCACGACCTTCACGGCCCGGACGCCGCGGATCTTGTCGACGATCTGCTGGCCGTGCGGCTCGTCGCGCGCCTTGAACGTGAGGTCGCGCGTGATCGTCGACTTGCCGACCTGGACCAGGTCGATCGCGCCGATGTCGCCACCGGCCTTGCCGATGGCGGAGGTGACCTGCCCGAGCATGCCCGGCTTGTTCGTGATCTCCAGCCGGACGGTGAGGCTGTAACTCGCGCTGGGCAACTGCATGTGGACCCTCCCCTGCTAGTGGTCGGCGCACGCCCCGGCCGGCATGGCCGCACCCGGGACGCCGCGGCGGCGGGTACTCCCCGCTGGAGCGCGCGTATTCTACCTCTGTTGCAGCGGATTTCGCGAGGGAGTGCGCGCCGCAGGCTGTCGCGGGGCTGGGGCCCCCGCCAGCCGAGGCGCGCCTGAGAAATGTAGTACGCTGCATCGGGAGGCGGCGCTCATGATCGACGTCAAGACGGCTGATCGGGAACTGCAGTTCTACATCCGCCCGCAGACGTTCCCGGTGGCGATCCGGATGCTCCGCCCGGGCGAGGAAATCCCGGAAAAAGCCCGGCGGCCGGCGCGCGATTTCAAGAAGCTCAGCATGAACTGCCAGGTCATCGACATGGCCCGGCGCTACGGCTGGATGATCGCCCTCACGCGCGAGGATCACATCTGCTCGCTCGGCATCGCGGCGCTCGGCTTCGAAAAGCCGACTCACCTGCACAACTCTGGGACGCTGTGCGAAGGCATGTACACCGAGACCAAGGCGGCGGGCCAGCGCTCGGAGGCCGCGGTCGACAAGTTCGCCCCGGGCGAGTTTTCGACGCTCCTGGTGGCGCCGCTCGACCGGACCACGTTCGAGCCGCACCTGGTCTGCATCTACGCCAACCCCGCACAGGTCATGCGCCTGACCCAGGCCGCGCTCTGGAAGCGGGGCGGCAAGATCACCTCGTCGTTCGGGGGCCGCATCGACTGCTCCGAGATCATCGTGACGACGATGCGCACCGACCAGCCGCAGGTGATCCTGCCGTGCTCGGGCGACCGGATCTTCGGCCAGACGCAGGACCAC